>Ga0308171_1000783_pt1 | contig 54785 bp, 50 predicted proteins | sample PhyGR1_FD_202135 | JGI IMG/M metagenome (GOLD analysis project Ga0308171, IMG submission 202135) | Phyllosphere microbial communities from UC Gill Tract Community Farm, Albany, California, United States - DLSLSG.R1 | ecosystem: Host-associated > Plants > Phyllosphere > Unclassified | place: USA... | reverse complement strand
GTCACGCCATGACCGCCGAACCCCGAACCGACATCGTCGTCCGTCCGGTGCGCGACGTGGATGCCGAGGCCCTCGGCCGCGTGCACGCCACCTGTTGGCACGAGACCTACGATCACCTGATCAGCGAAGCGGCCCTCAAGGCCGTCTCCCCCCGCCGCATGGCCGAGCTCTGGACCCACTGGGCCTCCCAGGGCGACGACTACCGCATGCACGCCGCCCTCGTCGACGGCGAGATCGTCGGCTTCGTCGGCTCCGGTCCCGCGCGCGACGACGACGCTCCGCGCGAGCGCGAGCTGTATTTCATCTACCTGCTCGACGCCTTCCACGGCACGGGGATCGGCCAGCAGCTGTTCGACGCTGCGATCGACGCCGACGAGGGCGCGTATCTCTGGGTCGCCGACGACAACCCGCGCGCGCACCGCTTCTACACCCGCAACGGCTTCGCGCTCGACGGCGCATCTCACGTGGAGCCCTTCCTCGGTGAGGAGCTCACCGAGGTGCGCTTCGTCCGCTGACGTGCTGCAGGTCTGGGCCCTCGACGGCATCAGTGAGATCGCCCCGGGCGACGACCTCGTCCGGGTGATCCTGGATGCCGTGACCGAACCGCTCCAGGACGGCGACATCGTCGTCGTCACGAGCAAGATCGTCTCGAAAGCCGAAGGCCGGATCATCCAGGCGTCGGACCGCGAGGACGCCATCACACGCGAGACCGTGCGGCTCGTGGCATCCCGTACCTCCCCCACCGGGCACGTGACGCGCATCGTCGAGAACCCGCTGGGGATCGTCTCGGCCGCCGCGGGAGTCGACGCCAGCAACACCCCCGAGGGCACGGTGCTCCTCCTCCCCGTCGACCCCGACGCCTCCGCGCGGCGCATCGCGGAGGGGCTGCGCGCCGTCGCCCGGGTCGGCGTGATCATCACCGACACCCTCGGCCGCGCGTGGCGCGAGGGCCAGACGGATCACGCGATCGGGGCCGGCGGCATCCATGTCTTCGAAGACCTGCGCGGAACGGTGGATGCCGAGGGCCGCCCGCTCGTCGTGACCCTGCCGTGCGTGGCCGATGAGCTCGCCGCGGCCACGGACCTCGTCAAGGGCAAGGCATCGCGTCGCCCCGTCGCGATCGTGCGCGGGCGCGGAGACCTGGTCGGCGAGCTCGACCTCCCCGGCGCGCGCTCGATCGTCCGCGATCCCGCCCGCGACATGTTCCGCCAGGGCGCCGACGAGGCCTACGCGGAGGGCTTCGCGGCGGGTCGCGCCGCGCGCGACTGACCCCGCCCGCCTCTCCCCTCTCCACCCCGGGGGTCGGTGTGCGGCCCGGCCGCCCGGCGCCGGGCTCCGAAACAACACGTCCGGTCCGAGAGCACACGTTCCGACACCCACGGGACGCGTGATCTCGTGCGGATCGTGTGATCTGGGGTGGATCAGCGGATGCCGCGGGCCGCGAGCGCGTCGCCCAGATCGTCGGCGTGACGCAGGGCGACCACCAGGAACGGCAGTGTGCCGCGCACGAGGGAGGGGCGGAGGCCCCGGGCGCGCTGGGCATCGCGGACATCGGCGGCGTGGCGGGCGAGCACGGGGATCGTCGTGAGCGTCACCATCCAGAGCAGGGCGACGCGCGCCGGGTCGATGCCGACGCGGCGCAGTGGCCGCAGCCCCCGCTCGAGCGCGTCGAGCATCGCGGAGACGGGCGTGGTCAGCGGCACCAGCCCCGCGACGAGAACCGCTGCGGCAACCCGCGCGGTGTTGGCTGCGGCCGGCTCGAGCCCGAGGAAGATCAGCTGCCCGACCGCCGTGATCGCGATCATCCAGCGAAGCGCCCAGACCTGGCCGCCGAGGGCCCGAAGGCCTGCGCCGAACCCCATTCCCGCCACGGCATACAGGGCCGCGGGCACGACCACCGCCACCGCCACCGTCGCCCACACCGGAGGCAGCGCCGCGACGACGACCGCCACGACCGCGAAGAGGGTGAGCTTCGGGCCGGCTGGCATCCGGTGCATCCACCCCCTCCCGGGGCGGTACACGCTCAGCACGCCAGGGCCCGTTCATAGCGCCCGACGACATCCGCGGCGATACCGGATGCCACCACCCCGCCGTCCTCGAACAGCACGGCCCGCTCGCATCGGCGCGCGAGAGCGAGGTCGTGCGTGACAACGACGAGTGCGTGCCCCGTGTCGGCGAGCAGGTGGTCGGCGACCGTGCGGGCGTTGCGCGCGTCGAGGAACGCCGTCGGCTCGTCGGCGACGACGAGGTCGGGCGCGCGCACGAACGCGCCGGCGAGCGCGAGCAGCTGCTTCTGTCCTCCGGACAGGTCGTGAGCCGGGCGGTCGGCGAGAGCGTCCAGCCCGAAGCGTTCGAGCACCGCGGCGACGCGGCGATTCCGCTCCTCATGCGCGAGGCGCAGGGGGCGGAGCGACAGGGCGACGTCCTCCGCGACGGTGGGCATGATGATCTGCACGTCCGGGTTGCTCAGCACGAGGGCGACGCGACGGCGGAGGTCGGCGGCATCCCGTTCCGGATCGAGGCCGAGGACGGCGAGTTCGCCCGACGTGCGCCGCACCAGCCCGGCGATCAGGCGAGCGAAGGTCGATTTCCCGGAGCCGTTGTCGCCGATGATCGCGGTGGTGCGAGCGTCGAGGTCGAGGGTGACGTCGCGGAGAACCTCGCGGTCGCCGAGGCGGGCCACGACCCGATCGCAGCGAAGCGTCGCGGCGCGCTCGCTCACCGCACGACCTCGAACACGGCGGCGACACCCAGACCGCCACCGACGGACGCTGCGGCGAGGCCGACCGTCCCGGCGGGAGCCCCAGCGCGGACGAGGCGGGAGAACAGGCGCACGACGGCGACCGCTCCGCTCGCTCCCCACGGGTGCCCCAGCGCCAGCGCTCCGCCCTCGGCGCAGACCCTCTCGTCATCGTCGCGGAGCCCGAGGCGGGACAGCACGGCGATGCTCTGCGCGGCGAACGCCTCGACGAGCTCGATCGCCGCGACCTCGTCCAGCCCGCGTCCCGCCTGCGCGAGCGCGGCCTCGATCGCGGGTGCGGCTCCGATGCCGGGCAGCGCCGGGTCGCACCCCACGACGGCGGTGGCGCGGATGGCGAGCCCCGACCCCGACCCGGCGGGGGCGACGACGACCGCCGCCGCTCCGTCGCCGATGCGGGTCGAGGTGCCCGCCGTCACGGTGCCCGCTGTCACGAGCGGGGCGAGACGAGCCAGCACCGCCGCGGACGCACCGATGCCCTCGTCACGGCTCAAGCCCGCCACGGGAACGGTCTCGGCGTCGAAGCGACCCGACGCCCGCGCGGTCGTCGCGCGCGCGTGGCTGCGCTGGGCGTAGGCGTCCTGCCGCTCCCGGCCGAGCGCGTCCTGAACGGCCAGGTCCTCGGCGGCGCGCAGCATGTCGGGGTCGGCGAAGCCTTCCGGGGCGAACGGGGCTCGGGCGAAGGGAACGCCGTCCTGAACGCGGACGGGAGCGGTCGAGGCGCTCTCGACCCCGCCCGCCACGCGTGCCCGACCGTCGGCGCGCGTCGCGTGGGCGGCATCCATGATCGCCGCGAGCCCGCTCCCGCACTGCCGATCGACGGTACCTCCGGGGACGCCGATCCCGAGGCCGGCCGCGAGCGCGGCGATGCGGCCGAGGTTGCCGCCCGGCCCGGTGCAGTTGCCGAGGACGACGTCCGCAATCGGCGGAGCCCCGGCGTCGGCGACGGTCGCCGCGATCACGGCCCCGGCGAGGGTCCCCGCGTCGACGCGCGCGAGGCCGCGGCCCCGCACGGCGAGAGGGCTGCGTCGGGCCGCGACGATGACCGGGTCAGTGTCGGGCGTCACGGCCGTGCTCCACGAGACGGGCGACCTCGGCCCGCGCCGGCTTGCCCGAGGGGGTCCGCGGGATCGTCCCGAACGACCACCGCCGCGGACGATGCGCGGGGCCGAGCCGGGCAGCGGCCTCGGCGCGCACCGCGGCGGGATCGGCATCCGTCAGCTCGACGAGCGCCGCCACGAGCGCGCCGACGCGGGGGCGCGGCATCCCGAACACGACGGCGTCGCGCACACCGGGGATCCCCCGCAGAACCTCCTCGACCTCGTGCGGGATGACCGTCGCCGAGGCGCTGAGGATCGCCTCGTCGGCCCGGCCGTGCAGGCGGAGGCGTCCGTCGCGCAGCTCGCCGCGATCTCCGACGGTCGCCCACGCCCCGTCGCGTCGCAGGGGGCCGTCCGCTCCGAGGTAACCGGATGCCACGAACGGCGAGCGGACCCACACCTCGCCGTCCCGCACCTCGAGATCGACCCCGGGAAAGGCGCGCAACCCGTCGCCGGTGTCGACGGCGACGAAGGACAGCTCCGCCGCCCCGTAGTACGAGACGACGCGCACGCCGGACGCTTCGGCACGGGCCCGCAGCGCGGGGTCGAGGGGCGAACCTCCGACGAGAGCGGCACGCAACCGCGGCAGGGACCGGTCGTCGAGGACGGAGCGCAGGCCCTCGGGCGTCGCGTGCAGACAGGTCGCGGCGGGATCGCGACCGAGCGCCGGGCGCGGACCGCCCTCGAGGGCGTGCGCCAGCGAGTACAGGGTCAGCGACGACGAGGGCGGGGCGGGGAGGGCCACGACGTCGTCGGGCCCCGCGTCCAGAAGCGCCGCCACCGCCGCGAAGGAGTCCGTCCACGACGCGGCCGTGCGTCGCACGATGCGCGGGGTGCCGCTGCTGCCCGAGGTCAGGGTCGCCCAGGCCGCGGCATCCGTCTCCCCGATCCCGGATGCCACGCGCTCGACGCCCGCGCGCTGATCGGCGCTCCACCGCGGGTCGGCGATCAGCACGGCGTCTCCCGCGGCGCGGGTCGCGGCGATCCGCTCGAACAGCCGCGGAGCGTCGCCGTCGAGGACGACGATCACGCCGGCGCGACCGCGGCGGTGGCGGCGGGGGCCGTCCAGGCGCGGCGGAATCCGCGCGGGTACGCGCGCACGAGAGCGGCCACGACCGCGGTCGCGAGCGCGGCCTTGAGCAGATCGCCGGGGACGAACACGAGACTCGTCAGGGCGGTCTCGCCGAGCGGGAGGCGGGTCACCGCGCTCTGCACGGGGATGCCGACCGCGTAGATCGCCCCGACACCTCCCACGACCATGGCGAGAGCCGTGCGCCAGACCACCGGGCGCCGACCTTCCGCGTGGACGAGGAGACCGATGACGATCGCCCCGAGGATCCACCCGAGGGCGTATCCGGCGGAGGGACCGAGGAAGACGCCGATGCCGCCGCGCCCTCCCGCGAGCAGCGGAAGTCCCGCCGCCGTGAGCGCGAGCACGACCGTCACCGACAGGGCGCCGAGCCAAGGGCCGAGCACGGCTCCGGCCAGCATCACCCCGAGTGTCTGAGCGGTGATGGGCACGCCCCCGAAGACCGGGAAGCTGCCGGGCAGACCGAGGACCGCGATGAGCGCGGCGAAGACGGCGACGCGGGCGAGGTCGGTGGCGTCGAGGGTGCGGGTCATGGCGGGCCTTTCGTGATCGGATCACCTGAACACTGTTCACCTGAACAGCGTTCACTATACTCAGACGCATGGCTCCTCGAGGACACTCCGCCGACGACGTCGCCCGCACGGCCCTGCGGATCCTCGACGATCACGGACTCCCCGACCTCACGATGCGCCGCCTCGCGACCGCGCTCGAGGTGCAGCCCAGCGCGCTGTACTGGCACTTCCCCAACAAGCAGACGCTGCTCGCGGAGCTTTCCGACCGGATCGTCGGGCGGATGGCATCCGGGGTTCCCGATGACCTGCGCGTCGAGGCGCACTTCCTCCGTGATGCCCTTCTGGCCTACCGCGACGGCGCCGAGGTCGTCTCGAGCACCCTCGCGATGGGTCTGGGCTCCTCCGTCGCGCTCGACCGCCTGGCGGCGACCGTCGTCGCCGCGGGCTTCGACGCCGACACCGCCCGCCGGGTCGCGACGACCGTGCTGCACTACGTGCTCGGCTTCGTCTGGCACGAGCAGCAGCGCCTGCAATACGACAGCGCCGGCGCGCGCGAGGGCACCTCGGGCCTCGAGAGCGACGACTTCGCCTTCGGCCTCGACCTCATCGCCGCGGGCCTCCGGGCGCGCGTCTGAGTGCCCCCGCGACCGCCGAGATCACACGATCGGCCCGACATCACATCGAACGCGGGCCCGCGAAGGGGTGATCTCGCGCGGATCGTGTCGTCTCGGCGGACGCGGCGCGTCAGCGCTGCTTGACGTCGCCGAAAACGCGAGCGATCGGCACGAGCACCGCGGGGCGCGCGGCCACCCACCCCGCGGCCATCACGAGGAGGGATGCCGCGAAAATCAGCAGACCGGTCGGGTCGCTCGTATACTCCCCGGGGTCGACCGCGCCGCGCGCGGCGTACATGTGGTTGAGGTTGCGCAGCGCGCCCGTCGCCAGCACGAGGGCGACGTGCACGACGATGAACGCCACGAAAAACAGCATCACGGGGAAGTGGATCTTGCGCGCCCATTCCACCGGGTATAGGCGGTTGAGCTTCTCGGCGTCCTTCGGCCAGACGCCCGAGAGGCGCACGCCGCTCAGGATCGCGAGCGGCGCCGCGACGAAGGTGATCGCGAAGTACGACAGCTGCTGGAGGCTGTTGTAGTTCACCCAGCCGTTCTCGGTGGGCCAGTCCAGCGAGACGTACTGCAACGCGGCTGACACCGCGTTCGGGAAGACCTCCCACGACGTCGGGACGATCCGCATCCACTGCCCGGTCGCGAACAGCAGCACGATGAAGATCACGCCGTTGGCGATCCAGAGGATGTCGATCGCCTGGTGGAACCAGAGCGCGAGGCTGATGCGGCGCTTCCTGTTCTTGCGCGGAGACCAGAACGCCGCGGGACGCTTCTCGCGCCGCACCTGCCACCCCGAGCGGATGATGAACAGCAGGAAGAAGCTGTTGAGGAAGTGCGACCAGTTCAGCCAGACCGGCAGCCCCACCGGCGCTCCCTCGGGCAGGGGGTATTCGCCCGGGAAGGCGGCGAGGAAATCCCGCCCCGGCTCGATCCCCAGCATGAAGCGCGCGAAGAGCACGGCGATCCCGGCCAGCGCGAGGGCGAAGACGCCGAGCACACCCGCCGAGCCGAGCCACTGCAGCGGCGTGTAGGGGCCGATGCGCTTCGGCTCCGACCTCGCGGGGCGGGGAGCGGATGCCGCAGCCCCCGGCCACACCGTCTTCGGCACGGCGAGGGGCGTGCGGGCGGCGGCGGACGCCGGGGTGGCGGACGCGGCGGTGGCGGACGCCGGGCTGGCGGACGCGGCGGTGGCGGGCACGGGGGTGGCGGACGCGGGGGTGGCGGGCGCGGCGGTGGCGGGCGCGGCGATGGCGGGCGCGGCGGTGGCGGACGCGGCGGTGGCGGACGCGGCGGTGGCGGGCGTTGTGGTGGCGGGCGCGGGGGTGGCGGGCGTTGTGGTGGCGGACGCGGCGGTGGCGGACGCCGGATTCGCAGGCGCGGGGCCCGGGTGATCGGCGGCGCCCGGCGTCCGGCCGGGGCGTGAAGGGTCGGGACGCGCAGGGGCGGGACGCGCAGAGGCGGGACGCGCAGGGTCGGCGATGCTCGCAGCGGGGCGAGGCCACGGCTCGCCGCCCGACTCGCGCGGGAGGCCGCGGCGGATACCGGTCGGCGCAGCTCCGGGGGTGGAGCCGGGCACGGCATCGGTGGCCGCGTCCCGCACTCGGCCGAGTTCGGCGTCGACCTCGACGCGAGGCGCGTCGCCGCCCTCGGAGATTCGCGCGGAACTCGCAGAATCCCGGCCGGAACCTGCGAGATCTACCGCATTCTGCGAGGTCGGTGCAGGCTCAGCATTCTGCGAGGTCGGTGCAGGCTCAGCATTCTGCGAGGTCGGTGCAGGCTCAGCATTCTGCGAGGTCGGTGCAGGCTCAGCATTCTGCGAGGTCGGCGCCGGCGTGGGGGCTGCAACCTCAGCCGGGGAGCCCGCGACCTCGACCGTGGAGCCCGCACCCCCACCCACGCTCCGACCCGGCGCAACCCCCTCGGGGGGCGCCTCCTCATCCCCGGCCTCGGACGCGCCGGACACCACGGGCGGCCAGGGCTCCCCGCCGGGGACGCGCGGCAGCCCGCGACGCGGGGTACGGGGTGTGGACGCCATCTACTCTCGAGGGCTAGTTCTCGCGCGCGGTGAGCGCACTGATGAGTTGCGGGACGACGGTGAACAGGTCTCCGACGATACCGAAGTCGGCGATCGCGAAGATGGGCGCCTCGGGATCTTTGTCGACCGCGACGATGGTGGTAGCGGTCTGCATCCCGGCGCGGTGCTGGATCGCGCCCGAAATCCCGAGGGCGATGTACAGCCGCGGAGACACCGTCACTCCCGTCTGCCCGACCTGCGCCGAGACCGGCACGTATCCGGCGTCGACCGCGGCGCGCGAGGCGCCCACCGCCGCTCCGAGCACGTCAGCGAGCTGCTCGACGAGGGCGAAGTTCTCACGCGAACCCACCCCGCGGCCCCCGGCCACGACGACCTTCGCCCCGCGCAGCTCCGGACGCGACGAGGGCGCCGCGGTCTCGGAAAAGCTCTCGACCCGACCCGAACGACCGCCGGATGCCACGACCTCCAGCCGCTCGACGGCCAGAGGCTGCGCGTCCAGACGCTCGGTCACGGCCCCGGGTCGGAGGGTGGCGACGAGCGTCCCGAATGTCGGGGCACCATCGACGCTGAACGCGCCACCGAAGACCGCGTGGTGAGCGACGACACCGAGGTCGTCGCGGTCCACGCCGACCACGTCGGCCGCGAGAGGCAGCCGCAGCCGCGCAGCCAACCGGGCGACGGCGTCGCGCGACTCCACGGAGTTCGACGCGAGCACGAGGTCGGGACTCTCGCGCGCCACGGCCGCGGCGAGCGCGTCGACCACGGGGAGGGTGAGCGCGTCGGGGTCGATGTCGGCCGTGAGCACCCGCACCGCGCCCAGGGCGGCGGCCTCGGCAGCGGCGTCCACGGGACCCGCGATGAGGGCCACCGGGTCGCCCACCCGACGAGCCGCGGCGAGGAGACCCGCGGACGAGGCGGCGAGCGCCCCACCGGGAAGCACCTCGAGGAGCACGAGCGCGACGGCCATCACGCCACCCCCTCGGCGAGGAGGAAGGCGGCGAGCTTCTCGCCCGCGTCCCCCTCGTCGACGATCTTGACGCCGGCCTCACGCGGCGGGCGTTCGGCGACCGTCACCATGATGTAGCGCGGCACGGCGGGGTCTTCCGCCTCGACGCCCAGGTCAACGGCATCCACTGTTTCGTAGGGCTTCTTCTTCGCCGCCATGATGCCCTTGAACGTCGTGAAGCGTCCCTCGGGCAGGGCCTCGGTGATCGAGACGACGGCGGGAGGAGCGGCCGACACCCGCATCGTCCCCGCGTCGCTCACGCGGTCGCCGGCCACGGAGTCGTCGCTCACCTCCAGGCTCGACAGCGCCGTCAGCTGCGGGACCCCCAGCACCTCGGCGACCATCGCGGGCAGCACACCACCGCCGCCGTCGGTCGAGAGGTTCCCGGCGATCACGAGGTCGAACCCGGTCCGACGGATCGCCGCCGCCAGCACCTCAGCGGTCAGCAGCAGGTCGGCTCCGCGCAGCGCCTCGTCCACCACGTGCACGGCCGAGGTCGCCCCCATTGCGAGGGCTTTGCGCACGGTGGCCGCAGCCGACGCCGGCGCCATCGTCAGCACGATCACCTCGGTGCCCGGGTGCGCGTCGGCGTGGGCGAGCGCGGCCTCGACCGCACGCTCGTCGATCTCGTCGAGCACGGGCGTCGAGGCGGGCCGGTCGGTCAGCCCGGTCTCGAGGTCGAGCCGCCGCTCACCCCACGTGTCGGGGACTTCTTTGACCAGCACCACGATCTTCATCGACGCGGCTCCTTCGTTCGGGGGATACGGACATGCTCGGGGCGCGGAGGCTTCGACGGGCTCAGCCACCACCGCGAGGCCCAGGTCCCCGAGCCCGCAAAAGGGACCGCCCACCGACGCGAAGCCCGCGGAGGCTTCGACGAGCTCAGCCACCGTGCGCCGCCCGGCCACCGCGCGCCGCACAGCCACCGCGCGCCGCCCGGCCACCGCGCGCCGCCCGGTCTCCGCGCCGCAACGCGGGCTCCGACGCCGGGCGCGCGGTACCGTGAAGCCCGAGGAGGACGCATGACCCGACGACTGCCGGTCGATCCGATCGCCGAGGCCAAGCGCCAGTGGCTCGCGCACGGATGGGATGACGCGGCCGACGGCATGACGGTCGTGACCTCGGTGATCCGGGCGCACCAGTTGCTCATGGCATCCATCGAACGAGCCCTCAAGCCCTTCGACCTGTCGTTCTCGCGCTTCGAGCTGCTGCGGCTGCTCGCCTTCACGCGGGAGGGACGGATGCCGATGGCCAGCGCGATCGCCCGGTTGCAGGTGCACCCGACGAGCGTGACGAACACGGTCGAGCGCCTGACGCGCGACGGGCTCGTGACGCGCGAACCGCACCCCACCGACGGGCGCGCCGCACTCCTCGCGCTGACGGAGGCCGGTCGTCGACGGGTCGATGAGGCCACGGCGGCGCTGAACGCGGTGTTCGCCGACCTCGGGCTCGATGACGACGACGCGACGGAGCTCGTGCGGATCATCGCGCGCTTCCGCAAGGGCGCCGGCGATTTCGCCGACCCCGCCCCGGTGCCCGACCCGCTGTGAAACCCGCCCGTCGTCCTGGTCATCGGTGGGTGAACGACGGTGCCCGCTTCTCGCGGAACGCCGCCATCCCCTCCTTCTGGTCGGCGGTGTCGAACAGGCCCGCGAACGCCTGACGTTCGAAGCGCAGCCCCTCGGCGAGCGAGGTCTCGAGGGCCGCGTCGAGTGCCGCCTTCGCGGCGTAGAGCGCCGGGAGAGGCTTCTCCGCGATCGTCTCGGCGACCGTCTGCGCCTCATCCAGCAGATCGGCGGACGCGACCACTCGCGACACGAGCCCGACCCGCTCGGCCTCCGCCGCGTCGATCATCCGGCCCGTCAGCACGAGCTCGGCAGCCTTGTAGTACCCGATCGCCCGCACGAGTCGCTGCGTCCCGCCCATGCCCGGGATCACTCCCAGCTGCACCTCGGGCTGGCCGAAGGTCGCGCGGTCCGAGGCCAGGATGACGTCGCACATGAGCGCGAGTTCGCAGCCGCCGCCGAGGGCGTAGCCCGAGACCGCCGCGATCACGGGGGTGCGGACCGCCGCGAACCGCGACCAGCCGCCGAAGTGATCGGTCAGGGTGATCTCGACGCTGGACTTGCCCTCCATCTCTTTGATGTCGGCTCCGGCGGCGAACGCCTTCTCACTCCCGGTCACGACGATCGCGCCGACGCCCTCATCGGTGTCGAACGCCTCGGCCGCGGCGACGACCTCGTGCATCGTCCGCGTGTTCAGCGCGTTCAGCGCCTCGGGTCGGTCGAGGGTGATCCACCCGACGCGTCCGCGCTGCTCGACGCGGATCGTCTCGAATCCGGCATCCTGATCCGTCATGTCACTCCCGTTCTGTCGGCGCGGACGATCCGCTCTGGCATGCTCGCACGCACCCCCGACATCCACCCAGGGGCTTTCGCGAACGAGGCCGCGCCATGGGCCACCTTGTCGCCGCGGGGCGCTTCTGGCCGCTCGGGGCGCGAAACACCCGCCCCGGAGCCCAAAACGTGCCCCGACCCGTGCACGAGCTCACGCCGCCAGAACGCTCCGACCGATGATGAGGCGCATGATCTCGTTCGTGCCCTCGAGGATCTGATGCACCCGGAGGTCGCGGACGACCTTCTCGATGCCGTAGTCCTGCAGGTAGCCGTAGCCACCGTGCAGTTGCAGGGCCTCGTTCGCGACGCGGAAGCCGACGTCGGTCGCGAAGCGCTTGGCCATCGCGCAGCGGGTCGCGGTGTCGGGGTCTTTGGCATCCAGAGCCGTCGCCGCCTCGCGGACGAGCAGGCGCGCGGCCTCGAGCTCGGTCGCCATGTCGGCGACCGCGAACACGACCGACTGCTTCTCGGCGAGCGCTTCGCCGAACGTGAAGCGCTCATGAACGTAGGCGATCGCGCGATCGAGTGCCCAGCGCGCCCCGCCGATCGAGCAGGTGGCGATGTTGAGACGACCCCCGTTCAGCGCCGTCATCGCGATCGAGAAGCCGCGCCCCTCGCCGCCGAGCAGGTTCTCGGCGGGCACGCGCACCTCGTCGAGGATGACCTGCCGCGTGGGCTGCGCGTTCCAGCCCATCTTCTTCTCGAGAGGGCCGAACGACAGCCCCTCGGCGTCGGAGGGGACGAGGAACGCGCTGATCCCGCGCGCGCCCGGCTCGCCCGTGCGCGCCATGACGACATAGACGGATGCCTCGCCGGCACCCGAGATGAACTGCTTCACGCCCGTGAGCACGTAGGTGTCGCCGTGGCGGATCGCCGAGGTCGTGATCGCCGCAGCGTCAGAGCCCGCACCGGGTTCGGTGAGGCAGTACGCGCCGAGATCGTCCATGGCCACGAGACCGGGGAGCCATCGCTCGCGCTGCACCGACGTGCCGTAGGCGTCGATCATCCACGCGACCATGTTGTGGATCGTGATGTACGCCGTCACGGTGGGGTCACCGTAGGCGAGCTCCTCGAAGATCGCGACGGCGTCGCGGCGCGACAGCCCGGCGCCGCCGACGTCGTCCCGGACGGAAACGCCGCCGAGCCCCAGCTCGCCCGCGCGACGCAGGACGTCGCGAGGGAAGTGCTTCTCGGCATCCCAGTCGAGGCTGTGGGGGGTGAGCTCGGTCGCCGCGAAGTCGCGGACGGCGTCGAGGATGGCGGCGCGTTCGTCAGCGGACAGGGCCGGAGCGTCGAGCGCGGGAGCAGGGATGGTGTCCATGCGGCTCTCCTTCGTGGGGGCGACGGCGTCGTCGCTCTCCCAGATTACATGGACGTCCTACTAATTGATAGGCATCACGACTACCGCCCCGCGAGAAACGCTGTTCCTGTCGAGAAACGCGGTGGCACCGCGTTTCTCACACGGAACGGCGTTTATCGGTGGCATCTGACGCTCACGCCGCGGGCGACACAGCGTTTCTCACCCGGAACGGCGTTTATCGGTGTCGGCGTCCGAGCGCTACCCCGCCGCCACCCCGAACAGCGACCCCACGAGGTACGTCGCGCCCAGGGCGAGTGCGCCGCCGATCACGGTGCGCAGGATCGAGCGACCGCGTCGCGCCCCACCGATCCACGCGGCCACGTACCCGGTGACAGCCAGCGCGACCAGCACCGCCGCGAACGTGAGCGGCACGCGCACCTCCACCGGCGCCAACAGGATCGTCGCGAGAGGCAGCAACGCCCCGATCGTGAACGCCACCGCCGAGGCCAGAGCCGCGGTCCACGGACTCACCACGTCGTCGGCGTCGATGTTCAGCTCGATCGCGAGGTGGGCTTTCAGAGCATCGGATGCCGTGAGCTCGGTCGCGACGCGGGTCGCCGTGTCGCGCGTGAGCCCCTGGGCCTCGTACAACCCGACGAGCTCGGAGAACTCGGCATCCGGATCGTCCGCGAGCTCACGGCGCTCCTTCTGGATGAGCGCCCGTTCGCTGTCGCGCTGGCTCGAGACCGAGACGTACTCGCCGAGGGCCATCGAGACGGCTCCACCGACGAGGGCCGCGAGGCCGGCGACGAGCACCGGCCCGACCTCGCTCGTCGCTCCGGCCACACCGACGACGACCGCGGCGGTCGAGACGATGCCGTCGTTCGCGCCCAGGACGCCGGCGCGCAGGCCGTTCAGCCGTTGAGCGAGTCCCTGGCGGTGCGGCTCGTCGGGGTGGGCGCTGGGAGGCGTGGTCATTCGCTCAGGCTAGACCGCGCCGCCGGACGGCGGGAGCGACGTTCTGCCCTCGTTCACCGCGGCGTCACCCTCCGCGGGCAGACTCGGCGCGTTCGCCGCCCCCGCGGCGCGCCCGTGCCGCCCCCGCCGCACGCCGCCCCCTGCCCCGAGGACACAGCCATGCCTTCGCCCTTCCTTCGCCGTACCGTCGCGCTGGCCGCGACGACCGCGGCCGTCTGCGCGCTCGCGCTCTCGAGCGTCACCGCGGCCTCCGCCGCCATCGTCGCCGATCCCGTGCGCGACACCCCCGCCGACAGCGCGGTGAGCCTGCGCCCGATCGGCACGTACGAGACCGGCGTGTTCGACCAGTCGGCCGCCGAGATCGTGCACGCGTACAAGAACCGCCTGTTCGTCGTGAACGCGCAGGCCGGGACCGTGGACGTACTCGACATGAGCAGCCCCGCCACTCCGACGAAGCTGTACTCGATCACCGGCACCGGGGTGGCGAACTCGCTCGCCGTCCGCGCCGACGGCCTCGGCGTGATCGCCCTCGAAGCCGCCGACAAGACCGCACCGGGCCGTCTCGTCTTCTTCGACGCGGATGCCGCCGAGCCCACCGTGCTCGGCGAGGTCACCGTCGGCTCCCTCCCCGACATGGTCACGATCTCGGCCGACGGCACCGTCGCCGTCGTGGCGAACGAGGGCGAGCCCTCCAACGACTTCTCCACCGACCCCGAGGGTTCGATCGGAATCGTCGCGCTCCCCGCCGACAAGACGGCGCCGAGCCAGGATGCCGTGCGCACCGCCGGCTTCGGAGCCTTCGAGCAGGGCGGATCGCAGACGCTCGACCCCGCCGTCCGCGTCTTCGGCCCCGACGTCGCCGCGCCCGACCAAGGCGACACCCCGCTCGCCGCGAACCGCGTGAGCCGCAACCTCGAGCCCGAGTACGTCGCGATCGCCGGGGGCACCGCCTACGTCGCCCTGCAGGAGGCCAACGCCGTCGCGGTCGTCGACCTGGCGTCGGCGGAGGTCACCGGCATCCGCCCCCTGGGCTTCAAGGACTACGGCGTCGAGACACTCGATGCGAGCGACCGCGACCCCGAGGATGCGCCGACCTACAACGAGAAGAGCTACCCCGGGCTGTTCGGCATGTACATGCCCGACGGCATCCAGGCGTACGAGGCGAACGGCGAGACCTTCCTCGTCACCGCCAATGAGGGCGACGGACGCGAGTGGGGCGACTTCACCGACACCGCCCGCGTGAAGGACCTCGGCGACGACGGCCTCGCGCCGGTCTGCGCCGACAGCCCGCTGGCCGGCTCGCTCGACGACGCCGACCTCGGCCGCCTCAACGTCGCGACCGACATGGGCCTGAACGCCGACGGCACGTGCTACTCCGAGCTGTACACGTTCGGCGGTCGCGGCTTCTCGGTGTGGAACACCGCGGGTGAGCAGGTCTTCGACTCCGGCGCGGAGGTCGAGCAGATCACGCACGACGCGAACCCCGCGTTCTTCAACTCGAACCACTCGGCATCGAACCTCGAGGGCCGCAGTGACGACAAGGGCCCCGAGCCCGAGAACCTCGCGATCGGCGAGGTCGACGGCCGCACCTACGCGTTCATCGGTCTCGAGCGCGTCGGCGGCGTGATGACCTACGACATCACCGACCCGCGCGACGCGGCCTACGCCGGGTATGTGAACAACCGCGACTTCTCGGTGTCGGTGGAGGACCAGCTGACGGGCGACGAGACCGCCGACCGCGAGCTGCTCTCGCGCGCCGGTGACCTGGGACCGGAGGGCGTGGACTTCATCCCCTCCGACGCGTCACCCACCGGCCGACCGCTGGTCGCCGTCGGCAACGAGGTGTCGGGCACGACGACCCTCTTCGAGGTCGCGAACCCGAACCTCACGAACATCGATATCCTCACGGTCAACGACTTCCACGGTCGCCTCGAAGCAGGTTCCCAGGGCGAGGCCGGCGCGGCCGTCATCGCGGGGGCGGTGAAGGCCACCGAGGCCGCGAACCCGAACACGCTGTTCGTCTCGGCCGGTGACAACATCGGCGCGTCGACCTTCACCTCGCTCATCCAGGACGACTCCCCCACGATCGACACGTTGAAGGCCTCGGGCCTCGATGTCTCGGCCGTGGGCAACCACGAGTTCGACCGCGGCTTCGCCGACCTCACCGATCGCGTGCTCCCCGAGTACGGCGGCGGCGAGTTCGGCCTCGGCGCGAACGTCTACAAGAAGGGCACGACCGAGGCCGCGCTCGACGAGTACGCGGTCAAGGACGTCGACGGTGTGCGTGTGGCCTTCATCGGCACCGTGACCCCCGACACCGCGACCATGGTCGACCCGGCCGGCATCGCCGACCTGGAGTTCGGTGACCAGCTCGAGGCCGCGAACCGCGTCGCCGACGAGATCACGAGAGGCGACCTCGCCGACGTCATCGTGCTGCTCACGCACTCGGGTGCCGCGGTGTCGGACGACTGCGCCGCGATCGCCGCCGACCAGGCCGGCTTCGGCAAGCTCGCCGTGAACGCCTCGCCCGAGATCGACGCGATCGTCTCGGCGCACACGCACCAGACGTACGCGTGCGACCTGCCGGTGGCCGGCACCGACCGCACCCGTCCGGTGATCCAGGCGTACGAGTACGGCAAGGCCATGGGCCGGCTCTCGCTGACGTGGGACACACGCACCGATTCGCTGGCATCCGTCTCCGGGACGACGTTCCCGCTCGCGGGGGCTTTCGCTCCGGATGCCGCGATCGAGGCGAAGGTCGCCGAATACGTCGCGCAGGCTGATGTCATCGGCGCGAAGCCGGTCGGTCAGATCAGTGGCGACATCCTGCGCGGCGGAACGCCCTCGGGTGCCGACCGCGGCGTCGAGTCGTCGATGGGCAACTGGGTCGCCGACGTGTACCTCTGGGCGACGTCCGCGAACCCCGCCTACGCCGGCACGAAAGCGCAGATCGCGCTGATGAACCCCGGCGGCCTCCGCGCCGACCTCCTGAAGGGCGACGACGGCGTGGTCACCTACAAGGAGGCCGCGCTCGTGCAGCCGTTCGCCAACACCCTCGTGACGGTGACGCTGACGGGCGAGCAGCTGCGCGGCATCCTGAACGAGCAGTGGAAGGCCGAGGGCGACCGCCCGAAGCTGCACCTCGGCGTGTCGGACGGCTTCACCTACGAGTACGAGCAGGACGCGAGTAACCCCCGCGTGGGATCGGTCGTGTCGATGGCGTACCAGGGGAAGACCATCGCGGACGGCGACACCTTCACGGTCGTGACGAACTCGTTCCTCGCGAACGGCGGCGACGGCTTCCCGACCTTCGCGGCGGGCACCGACCGCACCGACACGGGTCAGATCGACCTCGACGCGACGCTCGCGTACTTCGAGGCGACGCCCGTGGTCGACCCGGCTCCGCTCGGTCGCGCGATGGTCGCGTCGGGCGAGGCTCCGGGTGAGAACCCCGGCGAGCAGCCCGGCACGCCGGAACCGGATGCCGAGCAGCCGGGCCAGCGTCCCGGCCAGGGCCTCGCGAACACCGGTGCCGAGGCACCGTGGGGCTTGGCTCTCGCGGGCGGGTTCCTCGTCGTCGCGGGCGGCCTGGCCTTCGCGCTGCGGCGGCGCCGCACGGTCTGACGTCTCATCTCGGAACGGCCCTCACCCTCGCGGGTGGGGGCCGTTCCCGTGCGCGTGAGGGGTCAGAAATCGTCGCTGGGGAGCGCGCCAGGCGACACTTCTCGACCCCTCACGCGCGTGTGGCGGGGCCGAGCACCTGAACGTGCACCCCGGATGCCGTGGACTCGACGCGCCAGACCTGCCCGCTCCCGCGCACGGCCGGGGCCGCCTGCGCCGAGATCACCAGGGCCGTGTTCTCGTCGATCGCCACACCGTCGGTGACGAGACCCGCATCGACCGCGGCGACGAGACGAGAAAGGGTGCCCCACTGGGCGGCATGCACGTCGACGGCGAAGTCGAGCAGTCCGAGACCCGGGCGCACCTCGACCGCGTCGAGCTCTTCGCTCGCGTCCTCCGACGCGACCTCGACCCCGCGCACGCGATATCCGCCGACGAGCGCGGGGCCCGCCGCGATCGCCGATCCGGCCGAGAACCCGGCGTACGGCATGCCGCCAGCGACCCGCTCACGGATCAGATCCCGGACGCCGTGGAACGCGTCGCAGTACGCCGGAGTCAGGCCCCCGCCGACGAACAGGCCATCGGCCTCGATCGCGGCATCCGTGAAGCTCTCACCCTCGACGATCGCCTCGACGCGGATCTCGTCGGGCCCCGCGCCGGCCACCTCGAGCAGGCCGCGGAACCGGTCGACCGACGCCTCGTCGTCGGCCTCGAGTACGAGCAGAAGGGCGATCACGGAGCCGTGGCCACCGGCGCGCTCCCTCGCCTCGCTCACGAGGGGACGCAGAAGATCGCCGCAGACGGCGAGGTCACGGCCGCCGCCGAGAAGGAACACACTCATGCGCCCAGTATCCCGGGTGCCGATACCCCGCGTGAGGGGTCACTTTCTGTCGCCTGCGGCGCGGCGAGGCGACAGGTCTTGACCCCTCACGGGAGAGGGAGACCGGCTCAGAACCGCCGCAGCAACGCCGCCAGCGCCTGGCCGCCGCCGATGCACATCGTCACGACCGCGTATTCGAGGTCGCGGCGCTGGAGGTCGAGGGCCGCGCGCACGGTCAGGATCGCGCCGGTCGCCCCGACGGGGTGGCCGAGCGCGATCGCGCCGCCGTAGGGATTCACCTTCGACGGGTCGAGGCCCGCATCCCGGATCACCGCGACGGCCTGAGACGCGAAGGCCTCGTTCAGCTCGATCACATCGACGTCGGCGGGGGTCAGTCCCGTCTGGTCCCACAGGCGCTGCAGCGCGATGACGGGCGCGTAGCCCATGATCTCGGGGTCGACGCCGGCCGTCGTCACAGCCTCGAGGGTCGCGAGGCCCGAAAGCCCGCGGTCGCGCACGTCCTCCTCGCGCATCAGCACGGTCGCGGCGGCGCCGTCGTTGATGCCCGAGGAGTTGCCCGCGGTGACCGACCCGTCCTTCTCGAACGCGGGCCGCAGCCCCGCCAGGGCCTCCAGGGTGGTTCCCGGCCGCGGATGCTCGTCGACCGAGACCTCGACCGGGCGCTTGCCGCCGGTGGTCACGGGCACGATCTCTTCCGCGAAGGCCGCGCGGGCGGCATCCGTCGAGGCCCTCCGTTGGCTCTCGACCGCGAAGGCGTCCTGCTCCTCGCGCGAGACTCCGTACCGGGATGCCACGACCTCGGCCGTCGTGCCCATGTGCTGGCCGCTGAAGGGGTCGGTGAGGATCGCGAGCGTGCCGTCGAGGAGCGTCCGGTCGCCGAGACGGGCGTTGCTGCGAGCGCCGTACTCGAGGAACGGCGTGCGCGACATGCTCTCGTCGCCGCCGGCGACGGCGACGTCGATGCCTCCCCAGCGGAGCTCCTGCGCGGCCGACCAGATCGCCTGCAGACCCGAGCCGCACAGGCGATTCACCGTGAACGCGGGCACGCGCGTGGGGAGCCCCGCGGCGAGGGCCACCCGGCGGGCGTTGTAGGCGTCCGGGCCGTTCTGGGCGATGCAACCCATGACGACCTCGTCGACGTCGTCGGCCGCGACCCCCGCTCGGCGCAGGGCCTCGATCACGGCGACCGCGCCGAGCTCGTACGCGTCGATGCCCGAAAGCGAGCCCGCGAAAGAGCCGATGGGCGTCCGCGCGCCCGAGACGATGACGATGCGCGATTCTGACACGTGTGCACAGTACGGGAGTGCTGCACGCCGATCCAGGGGGTCGCCTGATCGGGTCTGGTGCACCCGCCTCCTCGCTGCCACACTGACCCCATGCTCGTCACGACGATGAACGATGTCCCCGGCCGTCAGATCACCGAAGTCTTCGGGGAGGTGACCGGCCTCACCGTCCGCGCGCGCAACCTCGGCGTGCAATTCGGCGCCGGCCTCAAGTCGATCTTCGGCGGTGAACTGCAGGGCCTCACGAAGCAGCTCCAGGAGAGCCGCGACGAGGCCAAGCAGCGCCTCATCGAAGAAGCGCAGGCGCTCGGCGCGGACGCGGTGATCGCGATGCGCTTCGACACGAGCGAGGTGGCGCAGAACTTCCAGGAGGTCGTGGCCTACGGCACGGCGGTGAAGCTGGCCTGAGGCTCGGCGCCAGCGCCGCGAGACAGCATCCCGCTGACATCTCCATTGCAGCGTGACACGGAGTTGTCAGCTCGATGCAGTCTCGCGTACCCCGCGCGGCGTGCGAGCCGCGGAGCGCACGCGAGAAGGTCAGCCCCGACCCCACGACTCCAGCGTTGTCGGGATGGATGCCAGGGTCGCGAGCGCCGCGTCGCGATCGGCGCGGGCGAGAGTGAGCCCCGCCACGACGAGCGAGGCGCAGACCGCGGCGAGGGCGTCGACGGCATCCGGATTCAGGTCGGGGCGACGATCGGCGACCGCCGCGCGGATCGCCGTGCGCATCTCGGCCGCGTAGTCCGAGACGAGGGCGCGGACCTCGGCGTCGTCGGTCGCGAGCGGCGACGAGCCGGCGTTCAGCAGGAGGCAGCCGAGGCGCGCCCGCGGGGTGTCGGCGGCGATCCCGTCGACCATCTCGGCGACGTACGCCTCGAGAGCGCCGGGATCTCCCCCGCCGAGCGGGCGCAGGCGCGTGCGCACGACGTCGTCGAGGTAGGCCGCGAGGACGGCATCGAACAGTCCGCGCTTGCTCCCGAAGGCGTTGTAGATGCTCGAGCGGGTGAGTCCCGTGGCGTCCTCGAGCTCGGCGATGCCCGTCTCGGCGTAACCGCGCTGCCAGAACACGTCGCGCGCGGCGTCGACGACGGCGGCGCGCTCGAAGCTCGGCATCCTGCCCATGATCTCTCCCTCGCTCCGGTGGCTGAGCTTGTCGAAGCCACCCCCGGATCCTTCGACAAGCTCAGGGTCCTGCCTCGCCGGGTGGCTGAACCTGTCGACGCCCCCGGACCCCTCGACACGCTCAGGGTCCTCACGGTTGCATTCTCGGGCTCGAGGTCTATATTAGACCAGTCGTTACAAAATAACCACAGGAGGAATCCATGCGCGCAGTCATCCACCACGAGTACGGCGAACCGGCCGACGTCCTCGGCGTCGAAGAGGTCGAGAACCCGACCCCCGGCCCCGGCGAGGTGCGCCTGCGCGTGCTGATGTCGCCCATCCACAACCACGACCTGTGGACGATCCGCGGCACCTACGGCTTCAAGCCCGAGCTGCCCGCCCGCGCCGGCACCGAAGCGGTCGGCGTGATCGAAGAGCTCGGCGAGGGCGTCGAGGGCCTGACCGTCGGCCAGCGCGTCGCCACCGGTGGCACCTTCGGCGTGTGGGCCGAGCAGGTCGTCACGAAGGCCGCGGGCCTCATCCCCGTCGTCGACGGCCTCCCCGACGAGATGGCCGCGCAGCTGGTGTCCATGCCGTTCAGCGCGATCAGCCTGCTGCACTCGCTCGACCTGAAGGCCGGCGACTGGATCGTGCAGAACACCGCCAACGGCGCGGTCGGCCGTATGGTCGCGCAGATCGCGAAGGCCCGTGGCATCCATGTCCTCGGTCTCGTCCGCCGCCAGAGCGCCGTCGAGGAACTCGCCGCGCAGGGCATCGACAACGTCGTGTCGACCGACGCGGACGACTGGCGCGACAAGGCCCTCGCCCTCATCGGCGACGGCACCGTCGTCGCGGGCGTCGACTCCGTCGGTGGTCCCGCCGCCGGACAGGTGCTGTCGCTGCTGAGCGAGAACGGCACCCTCGTGATCTTCGGCTCGATGGGCGCGGGCAAGCTCGAGCTCGGCGCCGGCGACCTCATCTTCCGCCAGGCCACCGTGAAGGGCTTCTGGGGCAGCGTCGTCAGCAAGACGATGGATGCCGAGACCCGCGGCGCTCTGTTCGGCGAACTGTCGCGCTACCTCGCTGACGGCACCCTGACCCTCCCGGTCGCGGCGACCTTCGGCCTCGACGACATCGTCGACGCCGTCACGGCGAGCGACTCGCCCCGCGTCGGCAAGGTGCTGCTGCGCCCGTGAGCTGAGGCGCGGCCCCACCCCGTGCGAAACTCCTGAAGAACCGCACCGCCCATCCCTCCCTCCGCGTGACCACGCGGGAGGCGGGGTGGGCGTTCGCCGTTTCTCAGGAGTTTCGCCCGCGCTGCGGCCCCGACCACGACAGGGACCGCGGCCGCGTCAGCCGCGCAGGGCCTCGAGAGCGGACGCGAGGGCGTCGAGCGCGGGGCGCTGGCCCTTCACGAGGGCTTCGCGGGCGGCATCCAGGCCCATCCACTCGGCGCGGTCGACCTCGGGGAACGACGCCCGCCTGCCGGAACGGGGCGGCCACTCCATCTCGAACTCGCCGAACGTGAATCCGGATGCCGGGAACCCGGCGCCGTCCCCCGCGAACACGACCACCTTCTTGCCGCTCGTGTAGGCGAACGTGCCCAGCTCCGCCCAGTCGACCTCGGGCGGCTCGACGCCGAGTTCTTCGCGGAACTCGCGGTGCGCGGCATCCAGGGCACCCTCGGCATCCGGGTCGTACTCGCCCTTCGGGATGGACCAGGCTCCCGCGTCCTTCTTCGCCCAGAACGGTCCGCCCATGTGGGCGATGAGCACCTCGGGCTCCGGGGCCAGGCGATAGAGCAGGAGTCCGGCGCTCCAGACGGTCATCAGGACACGGCCGCCGGCACCCGGTTCGCCTCGTCGGCGATGATGTCGGCGCGTCGGCGAAAGGTACGGGCCGAGACGCGGTCGAGGGCGATCTGGCCGCGCATCTTCTCGGCCTTCTCGTACAGCGAGGGGCCACCGAACCCGGTGAGCACCTTCACGAGGACGGGGAGGAGCTCGATCATGAAGAACAGCGCCGCGATCAGGTAGTGCGCCCAGCGCAGGACCGGCTCGCGATCCGACAGACGCTCGAGCGCCGTGATCTGACTGAGCAGACCGACCGCTCCCGCGTTGCCATCGGCGACGGATGCCGCGCGCTGGTTGTATGCGGCGAGCGCGGTCTCGTACTGGGTCCGGGCGGCGGGGAGCTGGTCCTCGGCCTGCTTCTTGTTCTGGTCGGCGGAGGATGCCGCGGCCTCGGTACCCGCCGCGTTCGCGGTCGCGAGCGCGGTCTGGGCCTGCTGCAGCTGCGTCGAGAGAGCGTCGTACGACGACTGGGCCTGGGCGAGCTGCGCCTGCGCGGCGTCGGAGCTCGCGCCGTTGCCGGCGACTCCGGTGCAGCCCGGGACGGTTCCCGCGCCCTGCCCGGTCAGCTCGCACTGGTACACCGCGCGCGCCTGGTCGATGACGGACTGCTGAGCCGCCAGCTGCTGCGTCAGCTGGTCCACGGTCTGCTGGGCGGCGGCCGATTCGGCGGAGGTCGAGGAGGTTCCCGCGACGATGCCCGTCGCCGCCTGGTTCTCGAGCGCCGAGACCTGGGCGGATGCAGCGTCGAGGGCCTGCTTCTCGGGGCCGTTGGTGACGGCATCCTGATCATTCAGGGCCTGCGTGACGTTCGTCGAGTTCACCTCGCGGGCGATGTCGTTCTGGAACACCTGCAAGACGAGGGGCTCGGCCACGACGATGCCGATGAGCGCGGCCATGATCACACGCGGCATGGCGAGACCGAGCAACCGGAAGAAGTTCTTGGTCGAACGCATCGTCGAGGTGAGGAAGCGGTCGAGGTTGAAGATGATGAGGCCCCAGACCAGCGCCAGCGGGATCGCGAGGAACAGGCTCACGCGCACGCCCGTGAGCAGCGCGAACATCATCGAGAGCGACGACACCAGCGCCGTTCCCGCGAGGACGAGGAACATCTGGACGAAGCGGGGCACCTCTTCGGGAACCTCGTTGAGCACGTCGTTGTCGGCACCGCCGAGCACGGCCATGCGGCGGACGAGCGACAGGCGTGGGCGGCGCGGATCATCGCGGCGCAGGCGCGGGTGGCGGGGACCGGATGCCGCGGGCTCGCGGGTGCCGTCCCCGTCGCGGGCCTCGGCGGGCTCGTCGTGGTCGGCGCGCGCGGTGGGCGTCTCGCCGTCGGATGTCGCTCGGGCGTCGTCGAGCACCTCGGTCTCCTCGGCGTCGTGAGCCGCACCCTCCGGGTCGCCGGAGGCCGGGGCCGAGCCGACGGGGGCCAGGTCAGTGAAGTGGGCGAGAAGCGCGGTCGCCCCCGTCGGGGGTGCGGGCTCGTCAGGGTCGCCGGCGGGCGCGCCCCCTAGCTCGGGCCGCCCCGGCGCGACCGAGTCGTCGCGGACGTGAGCGCCGTGATCGCTCCCGTCGCGCGGGTCGCTCGTGCCGGTCGTGTCGGGCACGCCGTCGGCGGGCGCTCCGTCGCGGGGCGCGGGATTCTGCGCGGCGAGGATTTCGTCGAGATACTGCTCGCGTTCCTCGTCCGTCGTGAACTCGATGCGGCCGTCGGAGCCGAAGCGGCCGGGCCGGTGAGCGGAAAAGGACATTCGCAGAGGCTACGACGCCGACCCTGCCCTCTCCTGTGCGCTGCCTGAGGCGCCGCCCAGCGCGCCGATCGCGTCTCGCGAGCGCTCACCGGCACGCGGCACCCCGGGACCCGCCCTCGGAACGGCGAGACCGCAGGCGTTCGTCGAGACCGCACCTGGTGGTTCGCAATCGCGTGCGGTTTGGGCGATGCGACACGGTTTCGCCGGTGCGGTGCCCCGCCCCGGGTACCGGGGCTTCGACAGGCTCAGCCACCTACGCCGGGCGGGGACGCGCGCGGGGGTACCGGGGCTTCGACAGGCTCAGCCGCCTACGGCATGCGGGGCACCGAGACACCGGGGCTTCGACGAGCTCAGCCGCCTACGCCGTGCGGGGATGCAAAAGCGGGCCGGACGCAGAACGCCCGACCCGCTCGCGCGACCGCTCAGACCAGGCGCTTCTTCGGGGACACGTCGTAGGTGTTCTCGGGGTCGGAGAACACCGCGTCGCCGAGGGCCGCGTCGATCGCGGCGAGGGTGTCGGCATCCAGGGTCACACCCGACGCCTTCACGGTGTCGGCGAGCTGCTCGGGACGCGAGGCGCCCACGAGGGCCGCGGCGATGTTCGGGTTCTGCAGCACCCACGCGATCGCGAGCTGGGGCATGGCGAGACCCGCCTCGTCGGCGATGGGCTTGAGCCGCTGGACGGCCTCGAGGGTGTCGTCGTTGAGGAACCGCTTGATGAAGTTCGCGCCGCTCTTCTCATCGGTCGCGCGGGAGCCCTCGGGCACCGGCTGGCCGGGGAGGTACTTGCCGCTCAGCACGCCCTGGGCCATGGGCGACCAGACGATCTGCGAGATGCCCAGCTCTTCGCTCGTCGGCACCACCTTGCCCTCGATCACGCGCCACAGCATCGAGTACTGGGGCTGGTTCGAGATGAGCTGGATGCCGAGCTGCTTCGCGAGCGCGTGGCCCTCGCGCAGCTGCTCGGCTGTCCACTCGGACACACCGATGTAGAGGGCCTTGCCCTGACGCACGACGTCGGCGAAAGCCTGGAACGTCTCTTCCAGCGGGGTCTCGTAGTCGAAACGGTGCGCCTGGTAGAGATCGACGTAATCGGTGCCGAGGCGCTTCAGCGATCCGTTGATCGAGTCCATGATGTGCTTGCGGCTGAGCCCGGTGTCGTTCGGCCCCATCGGACCGGTCGGGAAGTACACCTTCGTGAAGATCTCGAGCGACTCGCGACGCTGACCCTCGAGAGCCTGACCGAGCACCGTCTCGGCCGCCGTGTTTGCGTACGTGTCCGCCGTGTCGAACGTCGTGATGCCTGCGTCGAGCGCGGCGTGCACCGTCTTGATCGCGGCGTCGTCACCGACCTGCGAGCCATGGGTCACCCAGTTGCCGAGGGTGATCTCCGAAATCTTGAATCCACTGTTTCCGAGGTAGCGATAACCGACCATGCCTCCACGCTAGACCCGGGCGCCGACATCGGGGCCGTGGCATCCGGACCGGCGTTCTGTCAGGCTCGGTGCGAGCGCGCCGGTCGGCGTCGCACCGAGGGAGGACACCCCCATGACCCACCGACCCGACGACGCGCTGACGCCCGTTTTCGACCGCGCGGGAGAGGCCTCGCGGCGCCCGCGCGACAAGTTCCCTCGGACGCCCGAGTTGCCCGAGACGGCGTACCAGATCGTCCACGACGAGATGATGCTCGACGGCAACGCGCGCATGAACCTCGCCACCTTCGTCGGCACGTGGATGGACGAGCACGCCGACCGCCTGTATGCCGACGCGTACGACAAGAACATGATCGACAAGGACGAGTATCCGCGCACCGCCGAGATCGAGCGCACGTGCTGGCGGATGCTCGCGGACCTCTGGCACGCCCCTTCGGTCGAGGGAGCGGCGGGCACCTCGACGATCGGCTCGTCCGAGGCGTGCATGCTCGGCGGGCTCGCGCTCAAGCGCCGTTGGCAGCACGCCCGCCGCGCGGCGGGGACCTCGGCCGAGAAGCCCAACCTCGTGATGAGCAGCGCGGTGCAGGTGTGCTGGGAGAAGTTCTGCAACTACTGGGACGTCGAGGCCCGGTACGTTCCCGTCACCGACGAGCACCCGGTGTTCGACGGACACGACCTCGCCGACTACGTCGACGAGAACACGATCGGCGTCGTCGCAATTCTCGGGGTGACCTATACCGGGGCGTACGAGCCCGTGGCATCCATCTCCCAGGCTCTGGATGCCATCGAGCAGGCGACCGGCCTCGACATCGCGATCCACGTCGATGGGGCCTCCGGCGCCATGGTGGCCCCGTTCCTGCGGCCGGAGCTGGTCTGGGACTTCCGCCTCGAGCGTGTGCACTCGATCTCGACGTCGGGACACAAATACGGCGGTGTCTACCCGGGCGTCGGCTGGGTCGTCTGGCGCGAGGAGAAGTGGCTGCCCGAGGACCTTGTGTTCCGCGTGAGCTACCTCGGCGGCGACATGCCCACCTTCGCGCTGAACTTCTCGCGGCCCGGGGCTCAGGTGCTGCTGCAGTTCTACCTCTTCCTGCGTCTCGGCTTCGAGGGCTACGCCACCGTGCAGCGCGGCCTGCAGAAGGTGGCGCTGCATCTGTCGCACGGGATCGGCGCGATGGGACCGTTCGAACTGGTGAGCGACGGCAGCGATCTGCCCGTGTTCGCGTGGCGCATGAGACCGGGCTATACCGAGAACTGGAACCTGTACCACCTCTCCGATCGGCTCCGCATGCACGGCTGGCTCGTGCCGGCGTACCCGCTGCCCGACGACATGTCCGACCGCACGGTGCAACGCATCGTGGTGCGCGCGGGGCTCAGCCTCGACCTCGCCGACGACCTGCTGGAGGACATCCGCGCCGAGGTCGCCTACCTCGACAAGCTGCAGTCGCCGATGCCGATGGAGGGGACGGGTCCGGGGTTCCACCACTGAGTGGGCGTGTCACAGGATGCCGAGCTCCATCGCCCGCGTCACGGCGCGGGTGCGATCGGCGACGCCCAGCTTGGCGAAAGCCTTCAGCAGGTGCGTCTTCACCGTGGCCTCACCGAGGTGCAACTGCGCTCCGATCTCGCGGTTGCTGAGGCCCTGAGCGACCAAGCTCAGCACCTCGACCTCGCGAGCGGTGAGCAGCGGGGGCGTCGCCGGACGTCCGGCATGAGCTACGAGCACGCGCGCGACACTCGGCGCGAGGGCGACCTCGCCCGCGGCGACTGCGCGGATTCCCGCGAGCAACTCCGCCTCGGGTGCCGCCTTCAGCAGGTATCCGGCCGCACCGGCGGCGATCGCTCGGACGATCACGTCGTCGCTCTCGTAGGTCGTCAGCACAATGACCCGTACCGACGGCACGCTCTCGCGAAGCAGCTCCGTGGCTTCGTCGCCGTTACGACGCGGCATCCGCATATCCATCAACACAACGTCAGGGCGTTCCCGTTCGACGACGCCGACCGCTTCGACGCCGTCGGCGGCGACACCCACCACGGCTATGTCGTCCGCGGCATCCAGGATGCCGACGAGCCCGGCGCGCACGATGGGGTGATCGTCCACGATCACGACGCGGATCATGAACCCACCGTCATGCGCGGCACGCGCGCGGTCAGCACGACCGCACCCGGACTGCCGTCGACGTGCAGTTCACCTCCGAGCGACGAGAGCCGCACCCGGAGCCCCTCGAGGCCGAAGCCGTCCGCCCGAGCGGCCGGGTCGAACCCTACGCCGTCGTCGATGACGCGCAGTTCCACGGCCTCGTCGACCTCGACGAGGGCAACCTCGATGCGCTGAGCCCCGGAGTGACGGCGGGCGTTCGACAGCCCTTCTTGCGCGCAGCGCAGCAGAGCGACCTCTCTTTCGCGATCGAGGTCGCCAACGGCATCCGCCTGCACCGCGATGTCGCGGTCCGACTCCCGCGCGATGCGCGAGACCAAGACCGTCAGCGCCTCGGCCAGCCCCTGACCGCGGGACACCGGCGCACCCGCCGCGATGAGGGTGCGGGTCTCGGCGAGCGCCTCGCGCGCGGCCTCCTCGATCAGAGCGAGCGTCGAATCGGCGAGTACGCCTGCGGCAAGCTCGCGCCGTCCGCGCTGGGCGAGCATCACGGTACCGGCGAGAGTCTGGGCGATCGTGTCGTGCAGCTCCGCGGCCAGTCGTTCCCGCTCGGCGACGACGCCGGCGTCGCGGTGAAGCACGGCGACCTCGTCCTGCGCGGCGGTCAGCCTATGGAGCAAGGCATGCGTCTCCACACCGTGCTGATACACGGCGGTGAACCACAGCCCCAGCCCCACGTTGCCCGCGAACGCCATCGCCTGGATGAGGGCGGCCCGCACCCACGTGTCGGCGTCGCCGCCCCAGGCCAGCGCGACGAGCACGAGCAGGGTCGACGCGGCGGTCCACGCGACAGCGGTCCGCCGGGACGAGGAGATCACCCACAGGAGCGGATACGAGGCGAACTGCAGCATCGCGACCCAGGAAACCGAGGCCACGGCCGTCGGCAAGAGGATGATGGCCGACAGCGCCACGACGACAGCCAGGATCGGCGCGCCCTCATCGTCGAGCACGCGCGGCAGAGCCGCCAAGACGATCGCCGCGTGCACGACGACAGCCCCGAGAGCGATGCCCGCCGACGACCACGGGACGGCCCCCCACGCGGCCGCGACGACGATGATGGCCACACCCACGACACCCGCCACCCCGTACGCGAGCGACCACCCCCGCACGACGGAGGTCTCGGCATCCTGCGTCGCCGCGTTCGCCATCACGCGTCCTTCCGAATCCACCGGAACGTCACGCGGACCACGGCGAGCCCGACCACCAGCCACAGCAGCGTCACCAGGAGGATCAGCGGGTGGTCCCACGACCCCGACGGTTCAGCGGCCGCGAACCCCTCGGGCAGGAACACCGAGCGGAAGCCCTGCGCGAGCCACTTCAGGGGGAACACGCTCGCGACGTTCTGCAGCCATTCGGGGAGGGCCGCGAAATTGATGTAGACGCCCGAGATGAACTGCAGCAGCAGCACGATCGGTATGACGACGCCCGTGGCACTGCGTCCGGTGCGCGGCAGGGCCGACAGGCCGATGCCGAGGATCGCGCACGTGGTGACGCCCAGGACGAACACCCACGCGAAGGTCAGCCAGCGTTCGGGTTCTGTCGGCAGCGGCACGCCGAAGAACAGTGCGGCGACGACGATCAGCAGCACCGACTGCAGGAAGCCGGTGACCAGCACCTGCCCGAGCTTGCCGATGAAATACGACACCGGGCTGAGCGGCGTCCCGCCGAGACGCTTGAGCGTGCCGTCGCTGCGTTCCATCGCGATGTCGATCGACATGTTCTGCAGGCCGGAGAGCAGTACACCGGCGGCCAGCATGCCCGGCAGGTAGAACTCCGGGGCGGAGATCTCCGCCCCCGGCGGACCGAACGTCGAGCCGCTGAACGCGACCGAGAAGATCAGCAGGATCATCACTGGGAACAGGAACGTGAAGAACACCGAGTCGCCCTGACGGAAGTAGGCCCGCACCTCGAAGGCGACGCGCGCGGCCCCCAACCGCAGCACGCGACTCATGCCGCCCCTCCCGCGGCGGCGATACGGCGCTCGTCCGCACCGAGGAACGACAGGTACACGTCCTCGAGGCTCGGGCGCACGACCTCGAGCCGCTCGGGCTCGCCGCCGCGCGCATAGAGGGCGGCCACGAACGCTCCGGGGTCATCGGTGCGCTCCTCGCGCACCGCCTCGCCTTCGCGCCAGCGCACGAGGGGCACGCGGGCATCGGCACCCCCGAGGTCGTCGATCAGACCCACGGATGCCACGCGCCCACCGACGAGGATCGCCGCGCGCTCGGCCAGCTCGGCGGCCTCATCGAGATAGTGGGTGGTGAGCAGGATCGTCGCGCCCTCGTCCTGCAACGAGCGGATGAGGTCCCAGAATTGCCGACGCACCTCGGGGTCGAACCCGGTCGTGGGCTCGTCGAGGAACAGCAGCTCGGGGCGGCCGATGATGCCGAGCGCGACATCGACGCGCCGACGCTGGCCGCCCGAGAGCTTGCGCACTGAGACCTTCGCCTTCTCTCCCAGCCCCACCGCCGCGATCACCGCGTCGACGTCGCGCGGGCGGGGGTAGAACGAGGCGAAATGCGAGAGCAGCTCCCGCACGGTCGCGGTCGGAGCTTCGCCGGTGTTCTGCAGCACGATCCCGAGACGCGCCTTCCAGTCGAGGCCACCACGGTGAGGGTCGACGCCGAGCACGCTCACCTCACCGCTCGTGCGGTCGCGATAGCCCTCAAGAATCTCGATGACGGTGCTCTTGCCCGCACCGTTCGGCCCGAGCAAGGCGAACGTTTCGCCTCGGCGGATGTCGAAGCTCACGCCGCGCAAGGCTTCGAGACCCCCGCGGTAGGTCTTGCGCAGGTTCTCCACATGCACCACGTGTTCGCTCATGTCCTCAGTCTGACCGGGCGCGACGCCGACGGGAACGACGAACCGACGGAGTCGGCATCCACCGTTCAGTGGATGGCGAGAGGGCGAGTGTTGCAGGTCGGCCGCCACACGCAACCCGTATCGCCACCCGAGACCGCCGGGTAGCCTCGCTGGCATGCGTCGCACCGGTCTGCTCAGCGTTTTCGCCCTCGGCATCCTGGCCCTCACCTCGTGCGGGTCTCCGGCGTCGTCCGGCGCGCGGGACGACGCGACGTCCTCGGTCGCGCCCGCGGAGAGCTCCGAGGCGGAGGGCGTGCCGCGCACGCTCGCCGACTTCCGTGCCGAAGTCCCTCAGCTCGACGGGGTGGATCTCGAGCAGATCGACGGGCTCACCGTGACGCAGAACGATCGACTGTGGACGTTCACGTCGAGCCGGGGAGGGGACGCGGAGGTGGTCCGCGACGCCGTGGCGCAGAGGTTCGGCGACTTCCCGGCCGCGGCGGGCGGGTCGGAGACCGACGGCGCCGGTGAGAAGAAGATGGTCCTCGTCGACAACCACCCCGTCACACTGACCCTCGTCGACCGGGGCGCGGAGGGCTTCTCCTTCTCGGTGGTCGCGGGCCCGAGGGTGACGGCGACGCCCGCGTCCTGACCGCTGTCGTCAGGCGACGGGAGTGGCCGCCGCGGCGACCTCGTCCTCTTCGGTCGCGACGAGCTGACCGCACGCGCCGTCGATCTCTTTGCCGCGGGTGTCGCGCAGGGTCGTCGGGATGCCGGCGTCGTTCAGGCGCCGCACGAACTCGTTCTGCACGGGCACCTCGGATGCCGTCCAGATCGAGCCGGGGGTCGGGTTCAGCGGGATCGGGTTCACGTGCACCCAGCCGCGACCGCGGGCGTTGAGCTTGTCGGCCAGCAGGTCGGCGCGCCAGGCGTGGTCGTTCATGTCCTTGATCAGGGCGTATTCGATCGAGACGCGGCGCCCGGTCTTGTCGAAGTAGGCGCGGGCGGCATCCAGGGCCTCGTCGACCTTCCAGCGGGAGTTCACCGGGATCAGCTCGTCGCGCAGGCCGTCGTCGGGCGCGTGCAGCGAGAGGGCGAAGGTGACGGGGATGTCCTCGTCGGCGAGCTTCTTGATCGCGGGGACCAGACCGACGGTCGACACCGTGATGCCGCGGGCGCTCATCCCGAGCCCGTGCTCCTTGTCGACCATGACCCGCACGGCCTGCATGACGCGGGCGTAGTTCGCGAGCGGCTCGCCCATGCCCATGAAGACGATGTTCGAGACCCGGTCGAGCGAGTGGTCGTCGCGCTTCTTGCCGCCGAGGCCGCCGGCCGCGATGAGGGCGTTGGCGCGCACGATCTGCTCGATGATCTCGGCGGCCGACATGTTGCGGGTGAGCCCCGCCTGTCCGGTCGCGCAGAACGGGCAGTTCATGCCGCAGCCGGCCTGGCTCGACACGCACAGCGTGATGCGGCCGGGGTAGCGCATGAGCACCGACTCCACGAGCGCGCCGTCGTGGAGCTTCCAGAGGAACTTGATCGTGTCGCCGCGGTCGGTCTCGAGCCGGCGCACCTCGGTGAGCAGCGGCGGCAGCATCCCCGCGACGAGCTCTTCGCGACCGGATGCCGGAAGGTCGGTCATCTCGGCCGGGTCGGACGTGTAGTGCGTGAAGTAGTGCTTCTCGAGCTGCTTCGCACGAAACCCGGGGAGACCCAGCTCCTTCACCTTCTCGACGCGCTCAGCGGCGGTCATGTCGGCGAGGTGCACGGGCGGCTTGCCGCGCTTCGGGCTGGCGAACTGGAGGAGCGGGCGACCGGTCTCGTCCTTGGCCTGCTGCCAGCCTTCCGTCTTCGGTCGCACCTGGCGTGCCGGAGCGGTCCGCGGACGGGTCTCGCGGATGCCGGTGTCGGCCGGCGCCCCCGCGGGGCGCGCCTGCCGGGGCGTGGTGGAGCGCACGGGGGGCTGATCAGTCATGGTTTCCAGGGTACCGGGGCGCGCCTGCGCTGCGGCTGGGCACGTCGAGCGTGCAGGACGCCGCCCTAAACTTCATCCCATGCCCGGTGCCGGTGACGTCCCCCTCCCGCCCGGCGGCGTGCAGAAGCTGCTCAACAACAACGTCGTCGTGGCGATCGACGCCGACGGCCGCGAGCGCGTGCTCATGGGCCGGGGCATCGGGTTCCAGCTGAAGCACGAGGGCCAGGTCGATCCGGCGAAGGTCGAGAAGACGTTCGTGCTCGAGCAGGGCAGCGACACCGCGCACGCGCAGAAGCTCCTCACCGACGCGCCCTATGCGCTCGTCGAGGCGGTCCTCCACGCCGTCGACCAGGCCGAGCGCGACCTTGGCCGCGACCTGGGACGCCGGTTGCCGCTCGCGGTCATCGACCACGTCAACTACGTGATCGAGCGTCTCGACCAGGGCATCCGCATCCCCGGGACCTCCATGCCCGAGCTGCGGATCCTCCACCCCGACGAGTCGCGCGCGGCGGAGCGCATGGCGGCCTCGATCGCGGCATCCCTCGACCGGGAACTCCCGCCCGAGGAGGGGGTGTTCCTCACGATGCACCTGCTCAACGCCACGCGCGACGAGCCGAACGGCACCGCGGCCCTGCTGTTCCGCCGCGTGCAGCACGTGGTGCGCACCGTCGAGACGGGCCTCGGCGTCGCCCTGGACACCGAGAGTCCCGACTACGCGCGGTTCATCCTGCACGTGCGGTTCCTCCTGCAGCGGCTGGTGAACCGCGCGATGCTCACCAGCGGCGACTCCTCGTTCTTCGAATTCGCCAAGCACCGCTACCCCCGCGCGTTCGGCATCGCCGAGAGCGTGAAGGGCTACGTGCTCGCGGCGACCGGGTCGAACCTGACCGACGAAGAGGTGCTGTACCTCACCGTGCACGTCGAGCGCCTGGCGACGAGCCTGGGCCGCCCCGACGACACTGGCGGACCCGACGCGCCGGTGCTATAGTCGCCGTCGCAGGCGTCACACCCTGCCGACGATTTCCGGATTGTTACCGCGCGAGCGGGCAAGACCTGAATCCACATCGCTGACGAGCGATGAACGGATTCGGGTCTTTTTTATTGCCCGAAACACTCCGGGAGCGTCGCCCGAACATCTCGAGAAGGCCGCACAGGAGCGGCGAAAGGCAGGCGGATTCCGATGGTGGATCACGCGAAGACAGCGGCGGCGGTTGTGACCGGCGTCGGCGGAGAGAGCAACATCACCTCGCTCGTGCACTGCGCGACGCGGCTGCGGTTCGTCCTGAAGGACGAGAGCAAGGCGGACGCCGCCGCACTCCGCGCCACGCCCGGCGTCATCACCACCGCACAGGCCGGCGGTCAGTACCAGGTCGTCATCGGCAACGACGTCCCCGACGTGTTCGCCGCGATCCAGGCCCAGACGAAGCTCGGTGGCGCAGGCTCCGAGGGCGGCGACGAAGGCCCCAAGGGCAACCTCTTCAACCGCTTCATCAAGATGATCTCGGCGATCTTCACGCCGATCCTCTGGGCCCTGGCCGGTACCGGTCTGCTGAAGGCGTTCGTCGCCGCGGCGGTCACCTTCGGGTGGCTGGATGCCACGAGCTCCACCTACGTCATCCTCAACGCCCTCTCCGATGCACTGATCAACTTCCTCCCGATGGCCCTCGCCATCACGGCCGCCCGATATTTCAAGGCGTCGGAGTTCACCTCCTTCGCGATCGCAGGTGCGCTGGTCTACCCGAGCATCGTGGCGCTCAACGGCCAGCCGGACATCACCTTCTTCGGCATCCCGGTGACGATGGTCAGCTACGTCTCGAGCGTCATCCCGATCATCGTGATCGTGTGGCTGCAGAGCTACGCCGAGCGATTCCTGCTCAAGGTGCTGCCCGGGGCCGTCAAGCGCTTCCTCACGCCGATGATCGTCGTCGCGATCGCCGTGCCGCTGGTGTTCCTCGCGATCGGCCCGCTGTCGAGCCTCATCGGCGGCGGCCTCGCGTCTGCGATCGGCTGGGTGTTCCAGACTGTGCCGTGGCTGGGTGGCGCGATCATGGGCGGGCTGTGGCAGGTCTTCGTGATCTTCGGCCTGCACTGGGGTCTCGTGCCGCTGTTCCAGCTCGAGCTGCAGACCACCGGACAGATGCTCCTCATCGGACCCGTGTTCGCCGCCGTCCTCGCCCAGGCCGCCGCGGTCGCCGGCGTGCTCGTGCGCACCCGCAACACCAACCTCCGTTCGCTCGCGGCTCCGGCCACCCTGTCGGGCTTCCTCGCCGGCATCACCGAGCCCGCGATCTACGGCATCAACCTCCCGCTCAAGCGCCCCTTCGCCTTCGGCATCGTGGGCGGTGCGCTCGGTGGCGCGCTGATCGCGATGGGCGGAGTCTTCTCGAAGGCGTTCGTGGTTCCCTCCGGTCTCGCCCTCCCGGCACTGCTCGGCAACGGCAACATGGTCATGCTCGGCATCGGTCTCGCGGTCGCGATCGTCGTGCCGTTCGTCCTCACCGTCGTCGTCGGCTTCACGGACCCGGCCGACGACGCCGCTCCCGCGGCTCCGGCCGCGGCGACCGACACCGTCGTGCTGAGCCCGGTCGACGGCAGCGTCGTCGCCCTCAGCGAGGTTCCGGATGCCGCCTTCGCCGACGCTTCGCTCGGCAAGGGCGTCGCGATCCGCCCGACGTCGGGCGCGGTCTACGCGCCCTTCGACGGCACCGTCGTCGCGGCCTTCCCCACCGGTCACGCGATCGGCCTGCGCGGGGTCGACGGGGTGGAGCTGCTGATCCACGTCGGCCTCGACACCGTCAAGCTCGGCGGACAGCACTTCGCGCTGAAGGTGCAGTCCGGCACCGAGGTGAAGGCCGGCGACCTGCTGCTCGAGTTCGACGGCGACGCCATCGAGCGTGCGGGCTACAACCTCATCACCCCGGTCATCGTCACGAACGGCGACCTGTACCCCGACGTCGCCGACACGGCATCCGGACCCCTCTCGCACGGCGAGACGCTGTTCCGCGCCGTGTCCGTCGACTCCCTGTCCGCCACCCGCTGATCTCCTGGAGACCTTCGCATGAGCAACACCCCCTTCCCCGACGGCTTCCTCTGGGGCGGCGCGACCGCCGCCAACCAGATCGAGGGCGCGTACGACGAAGACGGCAAGGGCCTGTCGGTGCAGGACGTGATGCCCAAGGGCATCTCTGGTCCGCGCAGCGCCGAGCCCACGCCCGACAACCTCAAGCACGTCGCGATCGACCACTACCACCGCTACGCGGAGGACATCGCGCTCTTCGCCGAGATGGGCTTCGGCGTCTACCGCTTCTCGATCGCGTGGAGCCGCATCTTCCCGAAGGGCGATGAGTCCGAGCCGAACGAGGCGGGCCTGGCCTTCTACGACCGGATCCTCGACGAGCTCGAGAAGCACGGCATCGAGCCGCTCGTGACGATCTCGCACTACGAGACGCCCCTGCACCTGGCGGAGCAGTACGGCGGCTGGACCAACCGCGAGCTCATCGGGTTCTACGAGCGCTACGCGCGGACGCTGTTCGAGCGCTTCGGCAGCCGCGTGACCTACTGGCTGACCTTCAACGAGATCAACTCGCTGCTGCACGCGCCGTTCATGAGCGGCGGCATCCCGATCCCCGAGGGCGGCGTTCCCGAGGAGCAGCTGTACCAGGCGATGCACCACGAGCTCGTGGCATCCGCCCGCGCCACGCGCATCGCCCGCGAGGTGGCTCCCGACGCGAAGGTCGGCTGCATGGTGCTGTCGATGCCCGTGTACCCGCTGAGCCCCTCGCCCGACGACGCCCTCGCGGTGATGGATGCCGACCACGGCAACCTCGTCTACGGCGACGTCCACACGCGCGGCGCGTACCCCGGGTACTTCCTGCGGACGCTGCGGGAGAAGGGCATCACGCTCGACATCAGCGATCAGGACCGCGACGACCTCACGAACACCGTCGACTTCGTGTCGTTCAGCTACTACATGTCGATCGCCGAGACCGCCGACCCGGCGAAGAAGGTCGCGGGCGAGGGCAACATCATGGGCGGTGTGTCGAACCCGACGCTACCCGCGAGCGAGTGGGGCTGGCAGATCGACCCCGTGGGTCTGCGCCTGGTGCTGAACCAGTTCTGGGACCGCTGGCAGAAGCCGCTCTTCATCGTCGAGAACGGGCTGGGCGCTCGCGACCAGCTCGTCGAGGTCGACGGCGAGAAGACGGTCGTCGACGACTACCGCATCGCCTACCTCAACGACCACCTCGTGCAGGTCGGTGAAGCGATCGAGGACGGCGTCGACGTGCTCGGCTACACCTCGTGGGGCTGCATCGACATCGTCAGCGCCAGCACCGCGCAGCTCAGCAAGCGGTACGGTTTCATCTACGTCGACCGCAACGACGACGGCACCGGAACGCTCGAGCGCTACCGGAAGAAGTCGTTCGGCTGGTACGCCGACGTCATCCGATCCAACGGCGCGTCCCTGACCCGCTGATCCCCCTGACCGGCTCGGCCCCGGGTCCACGCGACCCGGGGCCGTCCCCTTGGAGTGCACCATGACCCGCATCGCCTTCCTCGACGTCGACGGCACGATCCTCGAGCACGGTTCGCTGATCGCCCCCTCGACCGTGACCGCGATCCGCCAGGCCCGCGCGAACGGCCACCTCGTGTGGCTGAGCACCGGACGCTCCGCCGGCGACGTCCACCCCGATGTCCTCGCGATCGGATTCGACGGCGCGATCACCAACGGCGGGGCGTATGCGACGCGCGGGGACGAGATGCTGGTCGAGCAGCCGATGCCCCGGGCCGATGTCGAGCTGCTCGAGCGGTACTTCGAGGCCCACGGCATCCACTACTTCCTGCAGACGCACGGCGGCGTCTTCGCGAGCGAGGGCATGGGCGCCGTCATGACGGCGTACCGCCGGGAGCGTCACGCGGAGCGGGCCGCTCAGCTCGCGGCCGAGGGCCTCACCGCGGAGGAGCCGCTGTGGAAGGAGCCGCGGCCCGTCGCGGAGGTCGACCGCGACGCGGTCGCCAAGGCCGTCTTCGTCAGCCCGTCGATCGACACGGTCGCGCACGCGGCCGCGGAACTCGGCGACGGCTTCCACGTCATCCCGGGGTCCATCCCGCTGCCGGGCGGCTCGAACGGCGAGATCGGCCAGGCCGGCGTGACGAAGGGCTCCGCGATCACCGCGGTGCTCGCGGAGCTGGGCTTGCCCGCGACGGATGCCATCGGCATCGGCGACAGCTGGAACGACGTCGAGATGTTCGAGGTCGTCGGCACCCCCGTCGCGATGGGCAACGCGGCGCCCGAGCTGCAGAAGCTGGCCGGTCGGGTCACGACGTCGGTGCTGGAGGACGGCGTGCACAACGCGTTCGCGGAGCTCGGGCTGATCTGACGCGCGGGGTCCCGGAGGCTTCGACGAGCTCAGCCACCTCCGCCCCAGGTCCCTGAGCCCGTCGAAGGGACCGGGACTACCCCTCCACGACCAGGTCGAGCAGGTGCCCCGACAGCGTCTTGCCATGCGGATCCGCGGCCCGCGACCGGGTCACGCCCCCGTCGAGCCGCGCGCGCACCACCACGGTGAATGCGCCCAGACGCGGGACCGGGTGGATGGTGACGTTCTGCGGGTCGACTCCGAAGTGCACGGCGACGCGTTCGGCGCGCAGCAGGTCGTCCACGCGGGCGTAGTCGTCGAGCTCGTACGGGGCGACGACCAGGATCGACGTGTCGCCCTTGTCTCCCGCGCGGGCGTGGGCGAGATCTCCGAGGGTCGTCATGACACCATCTCCACTCGGGGGTCGACCCGATCGCGGTCGATGAAGGTCGACACGATCCCCACCGTCTCTTTCAGGCTGAGGTCGGCGCCGCCGCCGCCGGCGGGACCGTTCGTGTACAGCGCCTCGACCTCGCGGTGCAGCAGGGCCGCGGCGGCGCGATCGAAGGTGCGCAGCGAAAGCCGTGCGCGTACCTCGGCCGGCTCTCCCGCCGGCTCGTGCCACGGCCGCAGGGAGTTGTAGCCCTGCAGGTCGGCGCGAACCTCACCCGGATCGCGGCCGTGCACCACTTCCCAGCGCTCGCGCACGATCTGCAGCGCGAGTTCGGCGCGCTCGCGCGCCCCGCGGCCGGCGTACGCGATGCTCCCCACCGCGAGGAACCCGTCGCGGACGCCGACGCTCACCTTGAGCCGCTCGGGCCTGCCCTGCGCGGAGGCGGCCGACACGCGCACGCGGTCGGGACCCACCTCGTCGATGCGCACATCGCCGAGGTCGAGGGTGGCATCCGGGGTCTTGTACCGACCGGGGTCGTCGATCTCGTACAGCAGTTGCTCGAGCACTGTGGCCCGCGAGATCAGCCCACCCGTGTCCGCGGCCTTGCCGAACTCGGCGACGCCGTCGGCGGCGACATCCGCGAAGGGGAAGCCGAGGGTCGCCAGGCCCGGCACGACCTTGCGTCCGCCGTCGGCGAAGTACCCGCCGGTGAGCTGTCCCGCGCACTCGAGCAGGTGCCCGACGAGGGTGGGGGCCGCCATCTGGTCGGGAGAAGCGTCGTCCCAGCCGTGGTGCACGGCGATCGGCGCGGCGAAGAGGGCCGCGTCGCCCATGCGGCCGGTGATGACGACGTCCGCGCCGTTCTCGAGGGCGCGCATCGCCGCCCCGGCGCCGATGTAGGCGTTCGCTGAGACCAGGCGGTCACCCAGGTCGCCGATGGTCAGGTCGGTGCCGGTGATGCGAGCATCCGCCGGGATCACCGCCGTGACATCGTCGCCCACGACCGCCGCCACCCGGCGTCCCGCTCCTCGCGGGTGCGCCGCGAGCAGGTCGACGACGGCGCGTGCGAGACCGATGGGGTCGGCGGCGCCGGCGTTGGTCAGCACCCGCGTGCGCGATTCCAGGTGCGGCAGCACGCCGGCGAGGCGGTCGAGGAACACGCGGTCGAAGCCGGCGCCCGCCGACGTGGCGGCGCGCTGCTGGGCGAGGCCGATCGTGCGCTCGGCGAGGCACTCGAACACGAGGGCGTCGAGCTCTCCGCGCGCGGCGAGGATCTCGGCCGGCTCGAAACGGTCGCCGGCGAAGCCGCTTCCGGCACCGATGCGATACGTGCTCATGGTCGGTCGACCCCCTGCCAGATCGTCACGAGATCGTCGGGAGAGAGGGATGCCACGGGCACGGTGCCCGCGACGAGCGCGGCGTCGAGCTCCCCACCGTCGAGGCGTCCGTCGCGGATGAGCGCCACGAGGGTCTCCTGCACCGCGCGCGAGCGCGCATCGTCGCCCCGCGCGAAGATGCCGTCCAGCTCCGCGCCGTGGCCGCCTGGAGTATCGCCCTCGCGACCGACCTCGAGGTAAGCGGCCCCTCCGCCCGCGGCGCGCTGCGTCGCGACGAGACGCGCGGCCGGCAGCCGGTAGATGTAGTCACCGAGCAGGCGCCGCCAGGTCGCGGTCGCGTCGCCCTCGCCGTACGCGTCGAGTACGCGTCGCGGGGCGGCACCGGTCAGAGACTCCACCGCGTCCGCGAGCGGGGCGTCGAGACCCGGCACCGAGCCCGGGCCGAAGCCCTCCATCTCGTCGGTGCCGGCGGCGGCGAGCACGAAGGTGTTGCGCAGGGCGCCCGCGCGCACGGCATCCAGGGGATGGTGGGGGACGACGGCATCCGCGGTCCCCTCATCGATCGCGACGCCGAAGCCGACCGGGCGGACGCCGTTGCGCACGCCCAGATCGCGCGGGGCGACCGCCGCCTGGGCCGCGAGCATCGTCTCGGGGTCGAGGTCGATCAAGTGCGGCGTGTCGAGCTGGTCGAGAATCGCCTCGCCGAACCGCGCCGCGTCGTCCGCGGCGATGACGCGCGACGCGCCGCCCGAGAAGCACGCAAGAGCGCGCGGCCGCGGGACGCCCGGAGCCACCGCGGCGGCGGCGGCGAGGAACGCCCCGGCGCTCTGCCCGATGAGCGTCACGCGCGACGGATCCCCGCCGAAAGAGGGCGCCGCGGCGTCGACCCAGCGCAGGGCGGCGCAGATGTCCTGCAGCCCGAGGTCGTGCGCGGCCGAGAGCTCCCCACCGCGCTGGGCGAAGGTGCCGAAGCCGAACGCGCCGACACGGTAGTTCAGGGTCACGACCACGCTCTGCGCGGCGGCGGCGAGAGAGGCGCCGTCGAAGTACGGCGTCGAGGCGGTTCCCATCTCGAAGCCGCCGCCGAACAGCCATACCGCCACGGGAGCGTCCTGCGCATCCCGCGGCGCCCAGACGTTGAGCGTCAGGCACTCGGTCGCCGACTGCCCGCCGGGCAGGTCGAAACCGGGGACGGGCGGCTGGATCGGGGCGGGGCCGAACTCCCCGCCCGGGGTGGCCGGAGCCACCGGGTCGGTCGGGGCCGGAGCCGCGAAGGGGTGCGCGAGGGTCGCGAACCGCACGCCCAGCCAGGCGTCGATCTCGGCGCTCACGGTCGTCCCTCGATGGTCGGGATCGCCTCGATCAGCGACCGCGTGTAGTCCTGGGTCGGATTCGTGTAGATGTCGCGCTTGTCCCCCTCTTCGACGAGGTCGCCGAGGTACATCACGCCGATGCGATCGGAGATGAACTCCACCACCGACAGGTCGTGCGAGATGAAGAGGTACGAGAGGTCGAACGCCTCCTGCAGGTCTTTGAGCAGATTCAGCACCTGCGCCTGCACCGAGACGTCGAGGGCCGAGACCGGCTCGTCCGCGACGATGAGCCGCGGCTGCAGGGCGAGGGCGCGCGCGATCATGATGCGCTGGCGCTGGCCTCCCGAGAAGTCGACGGGCTTCTTCTCGAGTGCCGCCGTGCCGAGGCCCACGTGGTCGACGAGCGCGCGGGCCCGATCGCGCTGGTCCTTCGCGGTGCCGCGGCGGTGCACCTGGAGCGGCTCCATGATGAGATCGGCGACCGTCATGCGCGGGTTCAGCGCGCCGAACGGGTCCTGGAACACGATCTGCACATCGCGCCGATACTGCCGGCGCGCCGCCCGGTCGAGGCGGGTGACGTCGACGCCGTCGAAGCGCACGGTGCCCGAGGTGGGCTCGGTCAGCCGCGCGATCATGCGGGCGACGGTCGACTTGCCGCTGCCCGATTCCCCGACGAGCCCGTACGTGCGGCCCTTCTCGATCTGGAACGAGACGCCCTTCACCGCCGTGACCTGTCGGCGACGCGACACGTGGAAGGTCTTCGTGAGGTCCTCGACCTCGAGCAGGGCGGTCATGCCGCGACTCCTTCTGCTTCTCGCCGCACCCGATGACCGGGGGCGACCGTGACGAGTTCGGTGACGGGGCGGAGGTCGGCGGCATCCTGTCGCGCATCGCGCAACCAGGGAGCGATGGATGCCACGGTGGGAAGGCGCGGGCGATCGTCGCCGAGCACGGGGATCGACATCAACAGGGCTCGCGTGTAGTCGTGCGCCGGGTCGTGCAGGAGCGTCGCGGTCGGACCGCTCTCGACGACCTGCCCGCCGTACATGACGACGGCTTCGTCGCAGGTCTCGGCGACGACGCCGAGGTCGTGCGTGATGAGCACGAGCGCGAGGCCCAAACGCTCACGGAGCGACCCGAGCAGGTCGATCACCTGGCGCTGGAGGGTGACGTCGAGCGCGGTGGTGGGCTCGTCGGCGATCACGAGCTCGGGCTCGCACGAAATGGCCATCGCGATCATCACGCGCTGGCGCATCCCGCCCGAGAGCTGGCCGATCCGGTCGCCGCGGATGTCACGGGCCTTGCCGAGGCCGACGATGTCGAGGAGCTCGCGCACGCGGTCGGCGCGTTGTCGCCGGTTCATGTCGAAGTGGGCGCGGAGGCCCTCCTCGAGCTGCTGACCGACGGTGAGGATGGGATGCAGCGATGACATCGGCTCCTGGAAGACGAAGCCGATCCGCCGACCGGCCATCGCGCGACGGTCCGCGGCCCCCATGCCGATCAGCTCGCGCCCGTCGAAGCGGACCGAACCGCTCGGGGTGAGCTTCTCACCCAGGAGCCCCGCGATGGCGAGGGCGGTCAGCGACTTGCCGCTGCCGGACTCGCCGACGACGGCGAGAGCCTGGCCGCGGTCGAGGTCGAAGTCGACCGAACGCACGGCATCGTAGGGTCCGCCCGCGGTGTCCGCGGTGATGGAGAGGTCGGAGACCTGCAGCAGTGGGGCGCTCATGCGCTCTTCCTCCCGAGACGGACGCGCGGGTCGACCACGGAGTACGACAGGTCGACCAGGAGATTGACGATGATCACGAAGAGGCCGGTGAAGAGGACGATCCCCTGGACCAGCGAGTAGTCCCGGCGCCCGACGGCATCCAGGAGCAGGCGCCCCATCCCCGGAACACCGAAGATCGTCTCGACGACGGCGCTCCCGGAGAGCAGGCTCGCCACCAGCAGGCCCGCGACGGTCATGATCGGCAGGGCAGCGACGCGCACGACGTGCACCGCGCCGATGCGCCGCGGAGCGACGCCGAGCGAGCGGGCCGTCGTGACGAACGGCTCGCGGACGACGTCGAGGATCGCGCCTCGCGTGATGCGGGCGACGAACGCCGACTCGGCGATCCCGAGCGACAGGGCCGGGAGGGTGATCGAGCGCAGGTGCGGCCAGAACCCCTTCGACATCGGCACGAAGCCGCCGACGTTGAACCAGTGCAGCCAAGCGGCGAACACGACGATGAGGATCAGCGCGACGACGAACTGCGGCACCGAGATGCCGATGATGCCGAGCGCCGTGGCGATGCGGCCGGCGGGGCGCCCGTTGCGGAACGCCGCGAGAGCACCGAGGCCGATACCGAGCGCGAGCGCGACGATCAGCGCGATCACGCTGATCTCGAGGGTGACGAGGGCGTAGTCGGGGATCACGTCGACCACCGGCTTGCCGAGGAAGAGGCTGTCGCCGAGGCGGAGGGTGACCACGTCGCTGAGGAAGCGGCCGAACTGCTCCCACAGCGGCGCATTCAAACCCAGCTGTTCGCGGAGGGCGGCGACCTGGTCGGGCGTCGCGGAGTCGCCGAGCAGGATGGCGGCCGGGTCGCCGGGGGCCAGACGCAGCAGGAGGAAGACCAGCACCAGGGGCACGGCCACGGTGGGCAGCAGCGCGAGGAGGCGCTGCGCGAGATAGCGGAGCATGTCAGCGGCCTCCGGCACGCGGGTCGAGGATGTCACGGACGTTGTCGATGACGATGTTCATGGCGAGAACCGTGAGGATCAGCGCGAGGCCCGGGAAGCCCCACATCCACACCGCCGAGGTGAGGTAGCTGCGGGCCTCGGACAGCGACGCTCCCCAGCTCGGCACGTTCGGCGGCAGACCCGCGCCGATGAAACTCAGCGCGGACTCGACGAGCACGGCGGTGGTGAAGGTGATGGCCGCCTGCACCAGCACCGGGGTCGTCGCCTGCGGGAGGATGTAGCGCCAGAAGATGCGGACGCTGCCGGCGCCGATCGCGCGGGCCGAGTCGACCATCGGCAGCTCGCTCGCCACGAGCGCCGAGCTGCGCACGACGCGGGTCATGCCCGGGACGAACACGATGGTCATCGCGAGGATCACGGTCCCGAGCCCGGGGCCGAGGATCGCGGTCATCGCCAGCGCGAGCACGATGATCGGGAACGACATCACGCCATCGACGATGCGCATGACGATCGCGTCGAACCAGCGGAACATTCCGGCCAGGATGCCGAGAACAACCCCGATCGCGGTCGTGATCGCGGCGGTGACGACGCCCACGGTGAGCGAGGCCTGCGCCCCGAACACGGTGCGGGAGTAGACGTCGCGCCCGAGGTTGTCGGTGCCGAAGATGTGCGTCGCGGAGGGCGGGCGGAGCCGCTCGACGGCGACGAAGGCGTTGGGATCCCCCGCGAGGACGGGGGCGAGCAGAGCCGCCCCCGCCATCACGAGAAGGAGGATGAGCGCCACCACGGCGATCGGTCGGTGCAGGAGTCGACGCCACAGTCGTGGTCGCACGGTGCGCGCGGCCGCCGCTTCGATCGACGTCGTCGTGGGGACGGTCATCTCGGACATGGGGGGATCCTTGTCAAGGGTGGAGCGGGATCAGGACTGGTCGAGCCAGGTGTTGTAGTACCAACCGGCCAGTTCGTCCGGGTGCTCGGTGTGCACGCGGTTGGCGGTGATGAGCAGCGGGCGCGAGGTCCCGAACTTCAGGAACGGCAGGTCTTCGTACACGAGGGTCTGCAGCTGCTCCCAGGTCGCCTTGCGGGCGGCGGGGTCGGACTCGGTCGACAGCTTCGCCAGCAGGGCATCGCGGTCGGGCGAGACCCAGGTCCCGGGGAAGGTCTGCTGCAGGTAGGGCAGCAGGACGGGATCGGCGTAGGTCGGGATACCGGAGGAGAACAGGTCGAACGCGGTCGGGTCTGTGCGCAGCTGGATGACGCTCGCCCGGTCGATGACCTGCAGGTCGATGTTGATGCCGGCTTCCTTCAGCTGCTGCTGAGCGGGGAGCGACGGGCCGTACCAGGAGGGGTCCTCCTTGGTGGTGAGCCAGCGGATCGGCTCTCCCTTGTAGCCGGCCTCGTCGAGGAGCTTCTTGACGCGGTCGAGGTCGGGCTTGTTGTAGTTCTCGGTCCCGGCGTCGGTCGCCCAGGTGCTGTTCACCTCGGGGATGATGCTGCCGTCGACCGAGTAGAACTCGGGGTTGCCGAAGGCGGCGAGCATGATGTCATCCATCTGCAGCGCGGCGAGGAACGCCTGCCGCATGGCGACGTTCGACATGATGCCCTGCGCCTTGTTGAACACGACGGTCGAGCCCGACGTCGGGCTGAGCAGCACGGCCTGGGCCACGCCCCCGCTGCGGACGGAATCGTAATCGTCGTACGAGAGCGACCCGCCGATGTCGACCTGACCGGCCTCGGTCGCCTGCCGACGCGTGGATGCCTCGGGCATCGGGGTGAAGACGATCTGGTCGGCGTAGGCGTTCTTCGCCCCGAGTCCGCCGTCGCCGGGCGTGTCGAGCTTCTTGTACCCGTCCCAGCGGTCGAGGACGACATCGCCGTCGGCCGCGTAGCTCGTGAGCTTGTAGGGGCCGGTGCACACGAGGTCGGACACGGCGTCGGTGATCGGCCGGTCCTTCACGATGCTCGCGGGCATCATGTACGCGGTCGTGAGCAGCGTCGGGAGCAGGGGGCTCGGCGTGTTCAGCGTGATCGTGAGGGTGGTGTCGTCGACGGCCTCGATCGAGGTGGTGAGCGACTTCAGGATGGATCCGTTGCCCGGGGTGAGGAAGTACCGGTTGAGGCTCGCGATCACGTCGGCCGAGGTGAACGGTTCGCCGTCCTGGAAGGTCACGCCGTCGCGCAGGGTCAGCGTGTAGCTGCCGCCGCCGTCGTCGACGAGGTCCTTCGCGAGCACGGGGCCGATCTCGAACGATGTCGAGACGTCGAAGAGCGGCTCGCACACCTGACGCGCGATGACCCAGTCGGCCTGCAGGCTCGTCGCGAACGGGTCGATGATCGACGGCGTCGCGGAGAGCGCCACCGTCAGGGTGCCGCCCGCTTGCGGTTCGCCGCCGTCCGAGATGCTCCCGGTGCTGGTGGTGCCGTCGGCGCCGCAGCCCGAGAGGACGAGGGCGGATGCCGCCGCGAGCGCGGCGAGCGGGATCAGCCGGCGGACGCGCCGGTTCGGTCGAACATCGTGCCTCATTGCAGAAACTCCATCGTCGGGGTTCGGGATGCCGCGTCGGGGGAACGCGTATCCACTGTATACACTGGATCCAGTGGATACGCAACGCGCCCGCCTCTATCCTCGAACGAACGGGAGACGGCACGTGCGACCGAATGAGGAGGCAAAGTGGCGGCATCGATGAGCCCCGAGGTGATCGCCTCGCGGATCGCCCTGGCCATCCGCGAGAAGGTCATCCCCCCGGGGGCGGCGCTCGTGCAGGAAGACCTCGCCCGTCGCTTCGACGTCAGCCGCAGCCCGGTCCGCGAAGCACTGCGCATCCTCGCCACCGAGGGCGTGATCGAGATGACGCCCGGCGGAGGCGCCTCGGTCCGCACGCTCGACCGCGACGAGCTCGACGAGCTGTACGAGCTGCGGCTCCTGCTCGAGCCGACGATCGCGGACGACATCGTCCGACGCATCACGCGCGGCGAGATCATCGCCCTGGAGTCACGCGTCGCCGAGATGGAGTCTTCGGACGACGTCGGCCGGTGGATGCGGTCGAACTTCGAGTTCCACTCGCGCCTCTACGACGCGGCGGGCCGCCCGCGCACGGCGGAGATCCTGCGCGGACTCCTGGCCGCGGTCCAGCCGTACTCGCAGGAGAACATCGACCACCTCGGCGGTCGGGGACAGGCCGATGAGGAGCACCGCGAGATGCTGGCCGCGATCCGCGACGGCGACGCCGAGCGCCTGGCGGAACTGTTGCGTACGCACCTGGTCAGCGCGAAGAACCGCGTGGCGCACGCGCTGTCGGAGGGGGACGACGATCTCGACCCGCTGGCCCCGCTTCGCGGCGAGCGCTGACGCGGCGCCCGTCCGCGGAGGCTTCGACAGGCTCAGCCACCGCTCCCCCTGCACCCGCACGCGAGGCCCCTGAGCCCGCCTCCGGTCCCTGAGCCCGTCGAAGGGACCGGGACCCGCAGGCTTCGACGAGCTCAGCCACCCCCGCCCGAGAGGTCCCTGAGCCCGTCGAAGGGACCGGGACCCGCGCCGCGCCTCAGTCCAAGAAGATGTCCGGGTACATCGCGGCATCCGGTGTCCCCGGCACCGCCGCGTACCCCGAGAAGTCGGTGACCCCGGCGTCAAGAAGCACGTCCTCTACGATCAGCGTCTGCCCGGTCAGCTCGCGCGACGGCGCGCACAGCACCTCGTACGCGGCATCCGCGTAGATCTCCGGCGTCCGCGACACGGCCATGAGCCGATCGCCGCCGATCACGTTCTGCACGGCCGCGGTCGCGATCGTCGTGCGCGGCCAGAGCGTGTTGGCCGCGATCCCGTCGCTCGCGAACTCCGAGGCGAGACCGAGCGTCGCCATCGTCATGCCGAACTTGGCGAGGCTGTACCCCGTGTGCGCGCCGAGCCACTTCGGCGTCACGTTGAGCGGCGGCGAGAGCGAGAGGATGTGCGGGTTCTCGGCATCCCTCAGCTGGGGGACGGCGGCCCGCGAGAGCAGGAACGTGCCGCGGACGTTGACGTCCTGCATGAGGTCGTACTTCTTCGTCGCGAGCTCGAGCGAGCCCGACAGGTCGATCACACTGGCGTTGTTGACGACGATGTCGATGCCGCCGAACTCCCCCACCGTCCGCAGCACGGCTTCGGTGATGGATGCCTCGTCCCGCACGTCGCCGACGATCGGCAGCGCCCGGCCGCCCGCCGCGCGGATCGCCTCGGCCGCGGTGTGCACCGTGCCCTCGAGCTTGGGGTGCGGGGTATCAGTCTTGGCGAGCAGCGCGATGTTGGCGCCGTCGCGCGCCGCGCGCAGCGCGATGGCGAGGCCGATACCGCGGCTCCCGCCCGACATGAGGATGGTCTTGCCGGCCAGCGTCACGAGCGTGATCCTTTCGCGGAGGCGGCGGCGAACGCGGCGACCCGCGCTTTCGCCTCGGAAGTGTCGAAGGCGGCGCCGATCGTGGCGGCCTCGTCGTCGAGGTTCTCCGCGAGAGTGCGCCCGGCGCCTGTGCGCACGAGACGCGTCGCCTGCCCGAACGCGGCGGTCGCCCCGTCGAGCCAGAATCGCGCGATCTCCTCGACCCGCGAGACGAGGTCTCCGGATGCCACGACCTCGGCGACGAGACCCCAGTCCAGGGCCTCCGCGGCGGTGAGCATCCGATCCTGCAGCAGCAGCTGCAGCGCGCGTCGTTGCCCGATCGCGGCGGGGAGCAGGGTCGAGACGCCGAGGTCGGGCGTGAGCCCGATGTTCGCGTACCGGCTCACGAACCGCGCATTCTCGCTCGCGACCACGTAGTCGGCGGTGAGCATGAGCCCGAGACCGCCGCCCGCGACCGCGCCCTGAACGGCCGCGACCATCGGCAGAGGAGCCTCGACGAAAGTGCGGATGCCGTCGTGGATGGCCCGAGCGGTCTCGGTCACCTCGGCGCCGGACGAGCCGGTCGTCGCCATGGCCACCACGTCGCCGCCGGCGCAGAAGGCGGGGCCGTTGGCATCCAGGATCACCGCTCCCACCGACGAGTCGGAGGTGACCTCGTGCGCGACGGCGCGCCAGCGCGCGGCCATGGGGAAGTCCATCGCGTTGAGCGAGGCGGGACGGTCGAACGTGACCCGCGCGAAGCCGTCCGAGACGTGGAGCAGGATGCCGTCGGTCATTTCGGGGCCATCCGGATGGCGCCGTCGAGGCGGATCGTCTCGCCGTTGAGGTAGCCGTTGTCGACGATCGCGAGCACGAGGCGCGCGTACTCGTCGGGGGCGCCGAGGCGCGAGGGGTAGGGCACCTGCTGGCCGAGCGAGTCCTGGGCGGCCTGCGGCAGACCCTTCAGCATGGGCGTCTCCATGATGCCCGGGGCGATGGTGACGACCCGGATGCCGTGGCGGGCGAGCTCGCGGGCGATGGGGAGCGTCATCGCGTGCACGCCGCCCTTGCTCGCCGCGTACGCGGGCTGACCGATCTGACCGTCGAAGGCCGCGACGCTCGCGGTGTTGACGATGACGCCGCGGTCGCCACCCTCGGTCGGGTCGGTCTGCGCCATGACGGCCGAGGTCTGCGCGATGACGTTGTACGTGCCGATGAGGTTGACGCGGATGACGCGCTCGAAGTCGGCGAGCGACGACGGGGCACCGTCGCGATCGAGCACCTTCGCGGGCGGGGCGATGCCCGCGCAGTTGACGACGACGCGCAGCGGTCCGGCCTCGGCGGCGCGGGCCGCTGCGGCGGCGATCTGCTCGGCATCCGTGACGTCGGCCGGGGCGAACGTTCCTCCGAGCTCGGCGGCCACGGCCTCCCCCGGAGAGGAGGGCAGATCGACGATCGTGACGCGCGCACCCGCCGCGGCGAGGCGGCGCGCGGTGGCGAGGCCCAGACCCGAGGCCCCGCCGGTGACGAGGGCGGCGGCTCCTGAGATATCCATGCGTTCTCCTTCGAAGCAGAAACTCAGTCCCACCCTACCCGGGACTCAGGTTCGCGCCGAGCTCCTCGTGCGCGTCCGCCGGGAGCGCGGCGAGGGCAGGGTGATGGCGCCCGTGGCCGCCCCGTCGATGAGGAGCGCGATTTCGTCGGGCCTCCAGCCGTGCACGTCGCGCAGACGCTCGCCGAGCTTCTGGATCGCGTCGGGCATGGATATCTCTACGCCGCGCGGAAGAACCCGCGCGGACTCGTCGAACGCCCGTCCCGCGCTCTGCAGCTCGGCAACCATCGACCGCATGCGCTCCTGTCCATAGGCGGCGGATGCCAGGGCCCAGTCCCCCACCACGACGGCGCGTCCTGGTGGGCACACGGCCGGGACAGCCTTGGCTCGAGGGCCGATCCGCACCCGGACGACGGCAACCCCGATCGCCGCGATGGCGAGCGCTCCCGCGAATGTCGCCGGGGCGAACGAGAATCCGAGGTCGTACAGCGAGGAGTCCCAGCCGGCGATGAGTCCCACCGCCACGCGGGCCACCGAGTACACCGCGTACGTCGCGGTCGCGAACAGAATGACGTGCATCGGCCAGCGGGGCTCGAGGCGCGAACGGGCCGCCGCGAGGGCGCACGCCGTGCACGGCACGGTCACCAGGAGGACCTTCACCGCCAGAGAACCCGGCAGGGGCACCGTTGCCGTCACGACAGCCGTCACCAGCGCGAGGGCCAGGCTGGCGATCGCCCAGCGTCGCGCGTTTCGACCAGCGAGAACGTCGATCGCCACGAGCAGCAGAGCCGGGGCGAGCACCATCGCGACGTCGCCCAGCACGAGAGAGACGATCCCCTCATCGGCCGCGCTGTACATCAGGTACATCGCGCTCGACCCCACGGCGGCGACGCCCGACACCGCGGCGTAGCGCAAGAACAACGTCATCGCCCCGGGCGTCCCGATTCGCGGCAGCGCGGCGAAGAGCACGGCCGCAGCCACGGCGACGCTCACCGCCAGAATTCCGAGCGACAGTTCCATGACACCCCCCGACTTTCCATTGTGCCCGCCCCCTCTTGTGCGGACGAGCCGAGACGGGCACGGCCCCGGCACCCGGACGCACACCCGCCACCGGACTCGTCCCCGGCCGGAGCACATCCGCCCTTCACGGCGCCCGCAACGAAGGACGCTTCGCGAACGGCGCGCAGCGCGGGAAGATCGGGGGATGAGCATCCCCTCGGCCTCCGAGCCCGTGCCGGCCCGCGTGCGCGAGCTCGCCGGAGACGCGCGCATCGAGCCGGTCTGGCGCAACCCCATCGGCGGGTTGACGTTCCGTGCGATGGGGGCCGACGGCATCCGGTTCGTGAAGTACGGTCCACGCAACGCCGAGACCTCGATGAGGGCCGAGGCCGAACGACTTCGCTGGGCAAGCGGGTTCACTCCTGTGCCGAGGGTTCTCGACCAGGGCCGGGATGCCACGCACGAATGGCTCGTGACCGAGGCGATGCCGGGACTCTCCGCGGTCGATCCGCGGTGGATCGCCGACCCCGCCCGGGCCGTGCGGGCCGTGGGCCGAGGGCTGCGCGCGCTCCATGACGCGCTGCCGGTGGAGGAGTGTCCGTTCTCGTGGACGGTGCCCGACCGCCTCGCGAACGCCGCGGGCCGCGGCATCCGGGTGCCCGCCGAGCTGCAGGATGCCCCGCCGATCGACCGGCTCGTCGTCTGCCACGGCGACGCCTGCGCACCGAACACGCTCCTCGGCGACGACGGCGCGTGGACGGGGCACGTCGACCTCGGCGCACTCGGCGTCGCGGACCGCTGGGCCGACCTCGCCGCCGCGACCCTCTCGACGGGGTGGAACTACGGCCCCGGCTGGGAGGACGCCCTCCTCACCGCCTACGGGGTGGCTCCGGATGCCACCCGCCTGGCGTTCTATCAGGCCCTCTGGAACGCGACGTAACCCTCGTCGATAACGGCCTCAGCGAAATTGTCTCAGTCGTTCATCCAAAGCGGGAGCGATTCCCACGCCGCAGGGAAACCCATATTGCGTTCGCGTGAAACGACGGGACGCCCGTCGGCGTCCACAAGACCCATGTCGAACTTCTTTGCGTGTGTCTTGAACGTCATATGCCAGGTGGTGCCACTCGAATGCGAACGCAGCATGAAAGCGAGGACAGCAGCATAAGAGTAGAGCCGTTGCCGTTCCTTCGGCGTCGAGGTGAACTCTTCCTCGGCAAGATGCGCGAGCCACGTACCGCGCGTCTCGTGGAGACTCAGCGCCAGCGCTCGTTTGAAGGCTCGATTGAACAGTCGCGCACCGTGCGCGCAGACGTTGCGAAAGTCGCTCATCATTCGGAGCACCGCACCGAACTTCCGCGGGTGTTCGAAGCCGAACTGCCGCGCGACGGTACGGGCGTCGTCCGCGATCATCAGATCGAAATGATAAGGCAAATCACCGAAGCTCAAGGCTTCCGTCACCGCCCAAATCGGAACGGGCTGCGCGGGATACTTCTTCAGGTGGTGAGCGACGAGATCTTCCTTCTCCGCGGCGGCCTTGACCGCGGCACGATACGTACGCTCCCAAGCATCGAATTTGGTTCCTCCGCCAGCCCCCTGGGCGCACTTCGTGGCGTCCAGGAAAGCAGGGTCCACGTGAGCCGCGACATTGCGCGAGGCAAGAGTGTGCGCGATAGCGGCCCGAACGCGGACTTCGAAATCGGGTGAGGAAATGAACCGCCCGCGCCCTGTCCGGAATGACCAGACCCCTGCTCACCAATTGATCGACGAGCGCCTCGCGCTCGCGAAAGTCTTTGGTGCAATCCATGGAGAAGGTTTAGCAGAAAGAAAATCGCCCCCTTGAACCGAGGTTCAGAGGGGGGCGATGTCTGGTACGTCGAATCTAGCACGCTCCGAAGGCACGAGGCGGGTGAAGTCTGCCGCCCATCCAGGTGAAGAAGCGCAACAGAGCTACGTGCCCACCACGCGGAACGCCCCCGACACCACGGCGGCGGTGAGCGCCACGGCCACGAGCGCGAGAGAGCCGGCGAGGGCGACGGCATCCCGACGCGACAGGGTCGACGGGCGCGACCATGTGCGCTCGACGTCGGCGCCGAATCCGCGGGCCTCCATCGCGGTGGCGAGCGTCGTCCCGCGACGCACCGCGAACACCAGCAGCACGAACGCCATCGAGAAGAAGCGGCGCAGCGCTCCCCGATCACCGAGGCCGCGGGCGCGCCGGGCGAGCGTCATCGTGCGCCAGTCGTCGACGAACAGCCCGACCGTCCGCGCGCCGGCGAGCACGCCGAGCACGAAGCGGCTCGGGAGTCTCGCGACCTGGGACAGGGCGTCGGCGAGCTCGGTCGGATCGGTCCGGGCGAACAGCAGGATCATCGGCAGCGCGAGCGCGACGACGCGCAGCAGCACCGCGAACGACAGCGCGAGCGAGTCGTCGCTGATCGTCGCGAAGAGGAACGTGCCGTAGACGGTCCCGCCCGGGCGCGCGTACAACAGCATGCTGACCGCCGCGATCGGTGCGAACAGGAGCACCGGCACCAGGCGCTTGAACACCACGCGATACGCCAAGCCCGTCACCGGAACGCACAGCAGCTCGAGCGCGAGAGCCGTGGCCGCGCTCACCGCGTCGACCGTGATCAAGAGCGGCACAGCCAGCACAGCCACGATCGCGACCTTGGTCACCGGGTTGACGCTGTCGAGCCACACGGTGCGCGGGGCGACACCCACGGCCGTCACGCCGCGGCTCCGAGCGTGATGCGGTGCTGGCCCAGGTGCCGGACGACATCGGCGTCGTGGGTGACCGCGACGACCGTGCGTCCCCGCGCGACCTCGCGCTGCAGCAGGGCGACGAGCTCGCTCCACCCTCGGCGGTCCTGCCCGAACGTCGGCTCGTCGAGCACGATCACCTCGGGCGAGGCCGCGAGCACCGTCGCGACCGACAGGCGCCGCTTCTGTCCGCCCGAGAGCGTGAAGGGATTCGCGAGAGCGAGGGATGCCAGATCCAACCGCTCGAGAAGCTCGTCGACGATCGCGTCGACCTCGGCGGTCGGCATCCGCAGGGCCCTCGGTCCGACGGCGAGCTCGTCGCGGAGGGTCGGCGCGAGGAATTGGTGCTCCGGCTCCTGGAACACCGTGCCGATGCGGGTCAGCAACTCGGTCGAGCGCCACCGAGAGGGGCGACGGATGCCGCGAGCCGAGAGGGACTCCGCGGCCACGACCTCTCCCGACAGCTCGCGCAGGAGTCCGGCGAGGGTCAGGGCGAGAGTCGACTTCCCCGCCCCGTTGGGGCCGGTGATCACCGTTCCGGCCCCGCGCGGTACGGCAAGATCGAGGCCCGCGGCGACGACCGCGCGCTTCTCGCGCCCGATCGACAGCATCGACGCCGAGAGGGCGGCATCCGGAATCTCGAGCGGCGGAAGCACCGGAAGCTCGACCGGACGCCCGGGAACCCACACCCCCGCCGCGGCGAGCGCGTCGCCGTGCATCGCGAACACCCGGTCGGGCGGGCCGTCGGCGAGCACTCCCCCGCCCGGAGCGAGCACGACCACGCGGGTCATGAGATCCGCCCACACCGCGGTGCGGTGCTCGATGAGCACGACGGTCGTCCCGTCGGTGCGCGCGACGTGCTCCACCGCGGCGCGCACCTCGGCGACGCCGTCGGGATCGAGGTTGGCCGTCGGCTCGTCCAGCAGGAGGAGCCCCGGACGCATCGCGAGCACCCCCGCAAGCGCCAGACGCTGCTTCTGCCCACCCGACAGCGCCTTCGTCGGACGATCCAGGGGAACGGACAGACCCACGGATGCCACGGCCTCGGCGACCCGCGCCGGGATCTCCGCCGCCGGCACACCGAGGTTCTCGCAGCCGAACGCCACGTCGTCGCCGATCTTCGAAAGCACGATCCCGGCCTCGGGATCCTGCAGCACGAGGCCGATGCGGCCGCGCTGCCCCTCGGGGGCGCGGTCGTCGACGAGGATCCGGCCCGTGGCTTCCCCTTCGTCGCTGCCGCCGAGGAGCCCGGCGAGGCCGGCGAGCAGGGTCGACTTCCCGGCGCCCGAGGCACCGAGCAGGAGGACCCGCTCGCCCGGCTCGATCGTCAGGTCGACGTCACGCGTGGCGGGGAGCTTGCGGCCGGCGTAGCGCCACCCCCAGCCCTCGACGTCGACGCGTGCGGGGGCCGGCATCAGAC
>Ga0308171_1000782_pt1 | contig 55061 bp, 50 predicted proteins | sample PhyGR1_FD_202135 | JGI IMG/M metagenome (GOLD analysis project Ga0308171, IMG submission 202135) | Phyllosphere microbial communities from UC Gill Tract Community Farm, Albany, California, United States - DLSLSG.R1 | ecosystem: Host-associated > Plants > Phyllosphere > Unclassified | place: USA... | reverse complement strand
AAACATTTATAAAATCTGTAACCGGATTCGGGAACATTTGAATTTTACCTTTTGAAAAGTCTCCAACAGCAAGTGTTGTTGTATGTACATCTCCGGTCATTGTAGAATTGGTGGATGTAAGATTCCCTCCGCAACCATTTTCTGTAACGGAAGTATTCTCTATCCAAGAACCTACGGAATTGCTCGGCGGATTAGGCGCACCATTATTTCCTGTAGAATTGTAATAGATCAAATAAGGCGCGACAAAATCGCCATTACCAGAATCTGCCAAAAACTCCCATCGGGTCTCAACGCTATTCCATTGTATCTTGAATTCACAAGTTCCTAGACCACCGCAAGACTGGACACCATCTATAGGTGTTGTGATGTAGATCTTTTTCCCACTCCCATCTGTTCCAGTATTGTTAAATACAAAATTCTGGTCATCAAATAGATTATGACATCCATTGAATGTGATGGTCTGCGCAGAGGTAATACCAAATGCAAATCCTACCGTTATTATAAAGTATAGTTTTTTCATGATCTTTGGATTTAGTTTTGTGAAGGAAATACGCCTTGAAGAGCGATGATACATTTGAAAGTAACGTACGGCTGTATATTGGTGTGCGGTTGTGAGCCTCCAGACGAACTCAGTACGCCATTATTCATAGCCACCGTACCATTGGAAGCACTGGTGTACTCTTTGTCCAAGACTTTGGTGTCCGCAGGCAAATTACCTTCCGGAGATGTTTTGTTTCCTGCTGATGTTACAGCATTGACCAAATGGTTATGCGCTGGCATTTCATTAATTGTTAAAGTATGAGCTTCCTCACCACCATATTCACCTAAATTATAAGTGGAGTTATTACTGATAAGAACTCGGCTTTGGATGTTTGGTAGTTGAAAAGTAGTTTGTCCATTTCCGCCATATGTTGTTCCCAATAAGGAAAACAATGCTTGGTTTTGATTAATTGACATTGTTTGTCCATTGCACTCTGCCCAACCTTTGGGAGCAAAGTTAAATGAAACATATAAAATCTGACCAAGGAAAGGTTCGCCATCTCCTTGAGCCTTTAATCCATTGGATGCCAACCCCAAAAGGATGAACATTAATAAAGTATATTTTTTCATGATGATCGAATGATTAAATTTTAAAACTTACGGGCGTGATGGATAGATACCTTGCAGCGCAATGATACACTTCAAGGTTCCATATGGCTGCATGTTATTATGAGGCTGGCTTCCACCAGAAATACTTACCATCTGAGGGGCCATAGTTGTATTCGTGCTGGCATCAGAATATTCTGGGTCACCGGCTTTGGTGTCTGCATGAAAGTTGCCTGTTGGGAGATTTTGGTCCCCTTCTATTTTTACCGCATTTGCAGTATGCGTATGTGATGGCATTTCTGTGGAAAGCAATGTAACACTAGCCGAACCATTGGCAGTTCCTACCGGATAATTCTCACTATCGCCCATGACAGTTCTACCGCGCATATCTGGCAATGCAAAATTGGTAGACCCATTGCCACCGAACTGCGTACCCAAGAGCGAGAACAAAGCCGTATTCTGCTGAATGGGTAAAAGTTGACCTTCACAAGGTGCCCAATTTTTTGGTGTAAAAGTATAAGGTACCCACATGATCTGCCCTATAAATGGTGTATATTGTGCAGATACTTTGAGAGACAAAATCACTAGACAAAATAATAGTGAGATTTTAAATCTTTTCATGATGTTAATTTTTTAAGATTAATTCTGTGACGGAAAGACACCAAACAACGAAATAACACATTTCATAGACAAAGTTGGCATCATGTTGTCATGTGGCTGATTACCTCCTGAAACTGCGATCATACCAGGTTTCATTACAACTTTGGAAGCGCTGTCTGTGGAATTGGAATATTCTTTATCCAAGATCTTTGTGTTCGCAGGGATTCCATTGGTTGGAGAATTTTGATTACCGTCCGCCGTACTTGCCAAAACAGAGTGACTGTGATTTGGCATCTGATTGGTCGTCAAAATAACCGATTCTACACCGGCGGTTTGCCCTATAACGTAAGGACTAAGACCAGTGCCTTGACCATCATCGATAATCACTTTTCCTTTTGCATTGGGAACTGCAAATGTGGATTGCCCGTCTCCCCCATATGTCGTACCTATCAGTGTAAAAAGGACTTCATATTCTGAAATTGGTAAAAGAGAACCATCACACTCATGCCATCCATTTGGAGCAAAATTATAGGGAACAAACATGATCTGACCCACGAAGGGCTGCTGTGCTTTCAGTAAACTTGAAAAAGAAAAGCTTACCATGATAAAAGCTAAAATAGAAAGTTTTTTCATAAGTATTGTTTTCACCAAATTTAACAAAAAAACAAATTACACTGATTTATTTTTTTCTGATTATTAGGATTTTACATAATTTCACTAATAATCCTTGTATTGCGCAAATCTATTTTGAACTCATTTTAACAGGTTATTAAAAAAAATAATATTTGCCTTTGAAAATAGCAATTTTCATTAAAGATTTTCTAAATTTGCAGCTTAGTTTTATGCCGTGAAAAAGTCCACATTCGTATCCCTTTTATTTATAACATTTTTTGTGATCGGTACACTTTCATTTACTTCAAGTAAGAAAGTGATAGCCGTTGTTTTCAATAAGGAAATGACGAAAAAAGACTTGCTAAGTTTGCAGAAGAACCTCAAAGAAAAAAACATCATTTTGGTTTTCAACAAGATGAAGTTTACAAGAAACAGATTGAGTTATATCGACTTCAGTGTTGATTTTGGGGATGGGTTTTCCGGAACATCAAAATCCGAGATCACAAAATCAAAAGAAGTCGGATTTGTCCGAGATTATAATGAAAACGCCGAAGAACCTTTTGTGGTTGGCGAATTAAAATAAATAAAGCTTCCAAAATTGGAAGCTTTTTCTTTTATAGGTCATTGCCATTTTTCTTTCTTTTCCGGATGTCCAGATCATCCTTGAAATCATCGATCCTGTAATCCGTCAGTACATTTCCTTTGGTGATTTTTTCCTTTGAATATAACCTGAAATCATTCTCCGTTTTTTCCAAAAGATGATCGTAAGGTCCAACATGAGAAATCAATTTGATCAAAACCGGTGAGATTTCCAAACAGATGAATAATCCCATAATAAAACTCGCCGCCAATGCAATGATTGCTGAATTTTTTCCTAACTCGTCCAACGCCTGCAAACGAGCCGCAAATCCATTGAATTTGTCTTCCACGGTTTCCGTAGATTTCCTTTCGGTTTCCAAATTGGTATAAACTTTCGAAACTTCCTTGTCCAAATATTCCAATCGCGATTGTTGTTGTTTTTGATAATTTTCGAGGTCAAGACGTTTTTGCTCCTTCAATTCAGCTTTTCGTTTGGCGTTGCTTCCGAAACCTACTTTTCCACTCGTCAAGCCAGATTCTTTGCCTAGAATTTCCTTTTCCAATTCCACAGAAGCAGAATCATAAGCCATTTGGTAATTCTTGATCTGATTTTGGATTTGTTTTTTTTCTGTATCAAAAGGTCCCGATTGTTGCAAAATCCTCCCGGTCATTTCAGCCTGAAGTTGTTTTTTATTTCTTTGAATGATGGTGTTCAATTGTTTGTTGACTTCCTTCTCAAAAATTTTCAATTCCAACGGTTTTGAAATAATGATCCCAAGGAAAGTTGCCAAAATCAATCTTGGAATGGTCATCAAAACTTGATTCCACCAGGTTCCCGTTTTTTTGATGGACGAAACAATATATCTGTCAAGATTGAAGATCATCAATCCCCAAAGTAACCCGAATCCAACGGCTGTCCAAACATTATCAAAAACGGTGAACATCGCATAACCTGCGGAAAGTGTTGCAAAAACTGCCGTGAACAGTACGATTCCGCCAATTCCGGCAAACTTGTTCCATTCGCTTGGTGATTTTTTTAGTAAATGAATATTCCCTCCTGAGCAAATCATCAGAAAATGCTGAAACCAATTCATTTTATAAGTGTTAGATGTATTTTTCATATTAATGATTATCACAATATGTAACTCAAAACGTTAAATTGTTACAAATAGTATTAGGTAAAACCAAATAGCTAATTATGTACCAAAATTCTACTTTAAATATTAAATAACAAAGTCTGTCTTTTAAAAAAAGCAGACTCTATTAATTATATTAATTTGAAGCGAAATTAATCTCCTGTATTCACAGTCACTTTCATGCCTGCGCCACCAGATTTTTCATCGGCATCCAAATTGACTTTGTCCGGTTTTGATTTAAAATCGTGAACATTATTTTTCATATTTCGGTCAATCAGTTTTGCGTATGGATCGATTCCGGCTTGCAAAGGTTCTTCATTGACTACGAAAGTAAAGGTTTTTTCAGGCTTATCCATCTTCACTTTTTGGAAAATCAATTCTTTACCTTCAGGGAATTTCTTAGATTTTTGTCCAAAAACGCCGACATCAACATAATCATTGACCGGAATTTTCTTCGATTTCCCTTTGCCATCAACACGGTATTTTGCACTTCCAACCGTCAGTTTGACTTCAAATTGCTTTCCAACTTTTTTGTATGATAAATCCTTCACGTAGTTTTCGTTCAGCGTAATCGTTTCAAAGAGATCTTTGATGAGGTATTGCAAACTGTCAGGCGTTTCCTTTTTGAGAAGATTCACAAACTCCACCGAATTGGTATAAGGCGGTTCCTGAAATTTGGTTTGCTCTAGATATTTCTTCAAAATCGAATTCAGTTTTGCTTCTCCCAAATAGTCTTTGAGCGCGTACATCACGACGCTTCCTTTGTTGTAATGGATGTAACTTTGATTTTCAATTAACATCAAAGGCATCTCATTTTTCGTTTCTCTTGTTCGACCTTGCAAATATTTATCGAGCTCATAACTCAGGAATTTTTTCATCGCAGGCGCGCCGTATTCGTGCTCCATCACCATCAAAGCGGAATATTGGGAGAATGTTTCAGACATCATCGCACTGCCCTGCACATTGGCACCAACCACCTGATGTCCCCACCATTGATGCGCGACTTCGTGAGCCGTCACATAGAAAGGAACGTCTATTTTTTGTGGTTTGTCGGGTTCAATTTTTGTCAGGAAACCAATATCTTCGGAGTATGGAATCGTGTTCGGGAACGATTGCGCGAAGGAAGCATATCTTGGAAACTCGATGATTCGGACTTGCTTGTGTTGATACGGCCCGAAGTTTTTGGTGTAATAATTCAAACTGTTTTGAATGGAAGAAATCATTCTGTCTAAATTATATTTGTGACCCTTTTGATAATAAACCTCGATGTTCACATTGTTCCATTTTGCTTTTTTCACCTGATAATCGGCAGACAGAAACGCATAGAAATTGAGAATTGGCGAATCCATTTTGTAGGAGAAATATCTTCTGCCATTCGCTTTCCATTCTTTTTGTAAGTAACCTGGCGCAATGGCAATCTGGTCATTATCAGTCGAAATCTGAGTTTGAAAACGAATCCAGTCGGAATCATTTGAAATGAAATTGTTCATTCTTGCTTTCGTGTCATTCACTTTTGCCAATCTTGCTTTTGGTTTCAGACCATATTTTTTTCGGGCTGAGTTTTCCGAAAGTTCCGCATCTGCGCTGTAACCTAATCCTGGCAAATTATTAGAATTGAAAAACGACCCATTCCCAACCACATCCGTTTCCGTCTTAGAATTCGAAAAACCTTTCGGCTCGAATGCATATTGAAAATTAAGTGCTACAGAATCTCCGGGTTGAAGTGGCTGATTCAGTTTTACAAGTTTCAAACCTACTTTTTCATCATTGAAAATGTCTTTTCCAGAACGTGCCAATTGCATCTTTTTGTAAGTATAATGTCCGTCCAGATTATTAGGATATTTGAGGATGATGCTGTCAATTGGTTTTTGATGTTTGTTTTTGATGTAATAAATACCTTCAACACTCCAGCCCGATTTCTCAGGGAAAATATCAATTTTCAAATCCGAAGAAACGATTCTTGGCTGATCGATTTTTTCCAAATATTTATATTTTTTTTCATAATCGACACGCATTTTTTCCATTTCGACTTCCGTGTAGGATTTGTTCAGAATATGCGTATTGTAATAGATGTAACCACCAAGTCCGACAGTCGAGAACAATAATAGAAACAGTAAAGCTTTATGTTTTAGTTTGAATGATGTTTTCGATAAAAGATATTTTTTGGACAACCCTTTTTCTTTGCCTCTTGGGAAAACCAAAAGTGCAATGAACAATAAGAATAACATCATCAGAATCCAATACGATTTCACAATAAAATAGCTGTAAAGCACTTGTCCAAAACCATTCAAAGCTGAATAAGGAAGTGTTGGTCCGTTGGAATTAAAACTGTACAAAATGCCATTCATTTCCAAATAATCGTACAAGATCGGAAGGAAAACAACAGGGAAAACCGCTAAGAAAAATCCAAAATATTTGTTGTTGACAATCAATTGAACAAACAAACTGAAACCTATTAAAACCAGATAATAAGGCAGATGGTAAAGGTTAAATTTCAAATAAATCAAAGGTTCAATATCATAAAATCCTTTGTAAAACTGAATCCCAACGCAAATCAAATTAGAGAAAATCTGCATAATGATGACCATCCAAACCATTCCCAAAAATTTGGAAAACATCAGGTTGAAATTGGAAACCGTACTCACGCCAATCAGTTCATCGATTTTGTTTTCACGCTCTCTCCAGACTATATTTCCTGAGAAAAACACAATCAGTAAAAGCAAGAAAAATGACAATCCTTCTTCCGCCAATTCCGCCATCAAAAAGGTGACAGGAATGGATTCTGCATCATACATCGATTTCATATAATTGGAAATCACAATCAGCAAAACGCCAAAAATGAAAGCAATAATTCCGAAAAAAGGTGTGTAAACAATTCTCTTAACCTCGAAAAAAGAAAGGTAGAAAAGCTCTTTCAGTTTCGCAATCCATCCAAAATCTTTTTGAACATTCAGGATTTCCTGTAATGATTTTTCAGAATTGGTGTACGTTTCTACCAAAGCTGTTTTCTTCTTTTTAAACAAAGAAAAAGGCTGTAAAAATTGGTTGAAATCAAATTTAAAATAAGTAATCCCAACACAAAAAAGCGAAATCCCCAGCCAAGCCAAACGGTTCCAAAGCAAAACGCTAGAAAGTGGAACTGTGTTTTCATTTTGTTCGTAAGGCGTCCAATATTCGGTAGTTTGTCTCAATGCGAAATTCCCAAAAGGGTCCAGAAGTGAGGCCAAATCTTTGTTTTTGATGTCGGAAAGAATGCTGTCGCTCAAAATCGATAACAAAAGCAAAATCACACAGAAAAGATAGGAAGCCAAAGTGCTTCTGGTAATCGTTGTCAATGCGAAAAATATCGAACCGATGATCAACGTATTAGCTACAGTGAAAATCAAAAATGGCCAAAGAAAATTGATGATATTAATTGGGCCTACCTGCGCAGTTCCCATCCCATAAAGCGTTCCGAAAAAATAGCCGATCAAAGTTCCTGAAAAGACATAAATCGATATCAGAAAATTAGCTAAAAATCTGCCGAAAAAATAGCCGGATTTTGTAATTGGTGTCGTGTACAACAAGCCGTGAAAATTATAAGCATAATCTTTCTGAATCGCGGTTGCCATAATGCTTATCATCATAATCCCATTGATAAGCACCATAATATTGCCACTCATCCCGACAATCAATCTTGCGATTGCCAAAGAGGAATTTTTAGTCAGAATCGAATCTGATGTCGAAGTGTCAAATGCGCCAGTAGCTCCAAGTCCAACGAGGACACCAAGCGTTAGGAAAACCAAAAAATAGATCTGCGTACTCCATTTTTTGAAACCATTCCTGAGTTCAAAAGAGAATAATTCTTTAAACATTGGTTGCCATTTTTTTGGTGATACTTGAGAAATACACATCTTCCAAATTAGATTCGACAGGAATAAAATCAGCGTCCGGCTGCATTTCCGCAAAAACGCGAATCTCCACTTTCCCTTCAGAAATATGCGTAGAAATCACTTGGTACTGTTCTTTCGCAACCTCAACTTCAGATTTTTCGATTAGTTTTTTCCAGATTTTACCTTGGAAATCATCAATCACGCCTTTCGGAGTACCGTCTAGAATAATGTGTCCGGAAGTCAAAACCACCACGCGATTGCACAGATTTTTTACATCGTCCACAATGTGCGTGGAAAGAATCACAATTGTATTTTCCCCGATTTCACTTAGTAGATTATGGAAACGATTTCTTTCCATCGGGTCAAGGCCAGCGGTTGGTTCATCAACAATGATGAGTTTTGGATTTCCTAAAAGAGCCTGAGCAATCCCGAAACGTTGTCTCATTCCGCCAGAATATTCGCTGACGTTTCTTTTTCTCGCTTCGAAAAGATTGGTTTGATGAAGCAATCCTTCAACGATTTCCTTGCGTTCAGATTTATTTGAAATGCCTTTCAGAATGGCAATATGATTGAGAAGTTCTACGGCATTCACTTTCGGATAAAATCCAAAATCCTGTGGAAGATAGCCCAAAACTTTTCTAAGTTCTTCTTTTTGCGTCAAAGCATTGAGGTTTCCAAGAAAGATCTCGCCACTGTCTGGCGCTTGCAAACCAGCGATGGTTCTCATTAATGAAGATTTACCTGCACCATTGGGTCCGAGCAATCCGAACATTCCTTTTCCAATCGTAAGATTGACATTATCCAAAGCTTTCAAACCATTGGCGTAGGTTTTACTAATGTTTTTAATCGACAGTTCCATAGTTATTGTTTTAAAGTATTATAATTTTATTAGACGATTGCTAATATTATTTGTTACAATACCTAATAAAATTTATCGAATATGAATGAAATCAGTAAAGAATCCTTTGACCACCCACATCAATTATCTCAGAAAAGGTTTCAAAAATTAAATTGGAGGAAACGTTTGCAGGTATTATATTTGATGACTCAATTCAAAATTCATTTATGAAAAATTTAATTTTGTTAAGTCTGGTTTCTGTGTTTGCATTTGCTTGTAAACCTTCTTACACAGCGGATAATCTCCCAAAACCATTACCCGAAAGACCAAAAGATGACGCACCAAGCAGTGGATTGACGGAAGAAGAATCCAGAGAAATGGAAAATCTCAAATCCGAAATCACAATGTTAGCCAACAGCGAAAAGTGTAGTAATCCAGCCGATTGGAAAACTGTCGGTTTAGGCGTGAAAGCTTGTGGTGGACCGATAAGCTATATCGCATACTCTAATAAAATTGATGAAAAAGCTTTTCTTGAAAAAGTAGAATTGTACAATCAGAGATCTACAGAATATAATAAAAAATACAACCTGGTATCAGATTGTATGTTGGTGATGCAACCGGAAAATATCGTTTGTGAAAACGAAAAACCGGTGTTCAAATAAGTTATGAATTCTGAGGAGCAACTTGCTCTTTTTGTTCCTCAGCATCTCTGTATAATTTAGCTTTGCTCCATTTGGCATGTTTGGAAGGGATGATCTTATGTCCCTTTTTGTATGCATAGACTTTGGTAAATTCTGCCCCGAAAAATATCAGCTGACAAGAATAATTGATCCACATCATCAATAAGATAACAGTTCCAGCAGCACCAAAAACAGAGGTCGGTTTTGACATATCGAAGTAAAAACTCATCAACATCTTTCCGATATTAAATAATAAGGCTGTGACAATTGCGCCGATCCAGACAGATTTCCATTTGATCTCTACATCTGGCAAAACCTTGAACATGATCGCAAACAAAACCGTGATCACAGCAAATCCCAGCACAAAATTACTTCCCTGGATCAACACATAAGCTTCCAATCCGAAATACTTGGTGATCAATCCATTAGCCAAACCTATGACGGATGACAAGACCATACTTATCAACAGCAAAAACGCGATGATGAGGATCATTCCAAGTGAATTTGCCCGATCAAGAATGAATTTCTGCCAAGCTTTCTTAGGTGCCGCTTCCACATCCCAAAGATTGTTGAGCGTGGTCTGCATTTGGAAAAACAAACTGGTTGCCCCAAAGACCAATGTTACCACACCTAGCGCTTTCATCCAAAAGTTTTCTTTGTCGATCATTGCACTGGCAATGATATCCTGAATGCTCTTTGCGCCGTCATAACCCATCACACCTTGGATCTGTCTCCTGATTTCCCCATTTACCGCTTCTTCTCCAAAAAAATGACCAGCTGTCCAGATGATGATGATCAGCAAACCTGGCAGAGCAAATATCGCGTTGTAAGCCATACTTGCACTGTCTTTGGATGCGGACGAGGAAGTCCATTCGCTGAAAGTTTCCTTTAGAATTTCCCAAAAAGATTTAAGCTTTGTCATAGTTTACATTTCTTTGGAAAATTCAATCTTTATACCAATCTACTCCTGTTTGTACCAGCTGGAGTATTTAACATAATTATTTGCAATCCTGTCAATCTCGCCTTCAATCAGACTTTGCGAAATATCTTTCACTTTTTTTGCCGGAACGCCAGCCCAGATCTCGCCTTCTTTGATGATCGTATTGGCAGTCACCACAGCACCAGCCGCAACGATAGAATTACTTTCCACGATACAGTCGTCCATCACGATTGCACCCATTCCTATCAGTACATTATCTTTGATCGTGCAACCGTGAACAATCGCATTGTGGCCAATCGAAACACTATTGCCTATCGTCGTGGGGCTTTTTTTGTAAGTGCAATGGATCATCGCGTTGTCTTGGACATTCACTTTATTTCCCATTTTGATGTAATGCACATCGCCTCTCAAAACCGCGTTATACCAAATGCTACAGTCATCTCCCATCGTCACATCGCCGATAATTACCGCAGTTTCTGCGACAAATGCATTCTCTCCAAACTGTGGTTTCTTTCCTAAAAGTTCTCTTATAATTGCCATCTTCTCAATTGTTAATGATTAATTGTTAATTGTAATAATTTGGGCGCCTTGATCCGTCCTCCACTCTCAATCTTTTTTGCAGACACTTTCCGTTCAAATAGAAAATTAAGTCCATGCAAAAAAGGATTTCCGTTCAAACCTAACAAAGTGGTTCATCGATTCAAATAAAAATTAAAAAAGATGAGATAATTCGGGGCGCTTTTGGTCATCATTTCACGTTTTCTCATCCGAAACAGCCAAAATCAAACCAATAGAAAAAATCGAATATCCGCAAACCTGCTCATAATCAAAACTTAACACAACATTGGGATTCATCGGCTTTTTTGTTCCACCAAATTACGATATTTTTGTAGTTCAATATACTTAAAATGAGACAAATCATTATAGAACCAACAGAGAATCCAAAAGTATTGAAGTTCGTAACAGACTACAATCTGATTCCAGGTTCATTGGAGCTTGATAGAGAATCTGATATTTCAGAGATTCCGTTGGCCCAAGAACTTTTCAATTATCCTTTCGTCAACAGAATTTTCATCACAGCCAATTTCATTGCGGTGGCGAAAGAAGATACTGTTGAGTGGGAACACGTTTCCGAAAGTCTTAAAAATATCATCGAGGACGAATTGTTAGCCAACCCAAGGATCTATCTTCAGAAGAAAAAAGAACTTTACCAGATCTATTCTGAGATGACCCCAAATCCGGCGGTGATGAAATTCATTTCCAGCAAAATGTTGATGGATGGTTTCATCGAGGTCAAATCTAGAGAAGAAGCGGACGATGTGCCTTTGGCAAAAGAATTATACGAAGCTTTTGATTTTGTGAAAGAAGTTTACGTGAGTGATAATTTCGTTGCCGTGACCAGAGACGGTCAGTTTGAATGGCACGAGATCATGAATCAAGTTCGTTCTTTTATCGCAGAATTTTTGCAGGCTGGGAAAACCATTTCCAACGCAGAACCTCACAACCACGAAAATCCAATGTTGAAGATCATCAACAGAGAATATACCAGTGACGAGCAAAAGATCAGCGACATCCTGAACGAATATGTGGCACCAGCCGTAGAAAACGACGGTGGAAAAATCTCATTGATCGAATATGACCAGGAAAACAAAACGGCGAGAATGTTGCTTCAAGGCGCTTGCAGTGGATGTCCATCATCAACAGCAACCTTAAAAAGTGGAATCCAAAATATCCTGAAACAATTCGTTCCGGAATTGGTGGAGAATGTGGAAGCTGTGAATGGATAATATTTAGTTGATAGTTTCTCGTTGTCAGTTGACCGACTTCCAGAAACGCCTATAAAATAATTTCAAAATTGGAAACCAACAACCAACAACCAACAACTAACAACCGCAAGGGAATTCTTCTCGTCAACCTCGGATCTCCGAGATCGACGGACGTAAAAGATGTAAAAGAATATCTGGACGAGTTCCTGATGGACGAAAAGGTCATCGATTACCGCTGGATCTTCCGTGCACTATTGGTTCAGGGAATCATCCTGAAAACCAGACCTAAGAAATCTGCCGAAGCATACAAAACTGTTTGGACCGACGAAGGTTCGCCTTTGATCGTGATTTCCAAACATCTTCAAAAGAGACTTCAGGAGATCGTGGATGTTCCGGTTGGTTTGGGAATGCGCTATGCAGAACCATCCATCAAAACTGGAATCCAAGAGTTGGTGGACCAAGGTGTGACCGAGATCTCTCTGTTCCCGCTCTATCCGCAATACGCGATGAGCACAACAGAAACCGTGATCGACAAAGCTGAGGAAGTGAGACTGAAATTCTTCCCAGATATCAAGATCAATTACGTGGAGCCATTCTACGACCGAGATATCTACATCAATGCTTTAGCTGAAAGTATCAGGGAAAAACTACCTGCGGATTTTGATCTGCTGCAGTTTTCGTATCACGGTGTGCCGGAACGTCATATCTACAAAACCGATCCTACGAACACTTGCAACATGAATACTTGTTGCCAAAAGGAAGACAATCCTTCGCACAAATTCTGCTACAGACACCAATGTTATAAAGTAACCGAATTGGTGTGCAAAAAACTCGGATTGCCAAAAGAAAAAGTGATGGTCACCTTCCAGTCCAGACTGGGCAAAGACAAATGGATGGAACCTTACACAGACGCTACTTTGGAAGGTCTTGGCAAAAAAGGCATCAAAAAACTGGCAATCGTTTGTCCTGCTTTTGTTTCCGACTGTTTGGAAACTTTGGAAGAGATCTCTGTGGAAGGTAAGGAGATCTTCCTTCACGGCGGCGGTGAAAGATTTGATTATATTCCCTGTCTGAACGAGGAACAAAGCTGGGTGAATGTTGTGAAAACGCTTTGTGAAGAAAAGCTGAATGATTTTTACTTTCATTAATATTCAGATCAAATGATTTTCCGATACGCACGACATACGCAGAATCTTGAGAAACTGATCTACTTTTACACTTCCGTTTTGGAGTTTGAGGTGATTGGAAAGTTTGAAGACCATAATGGTTACGACGGCGTTTTCCTTGGGAAAGCTGGTGAGAATTGGCATTTGGAATTCACGCAGGATGGGAATTTGCCGGAGTCTCAATTTGATGATGACGACATCCTGGTTTTCTATCCGGAAACCTTGGAAGAGTTCCAGAAGATCTTGGCCAATCTTGAACATTTTAAAGTTCCGACTGTGACACCTAAGAATCCTTATTGGAAAGAAAATGGAATCTGTTTTGAAGATTGTGATCATTACAAGATCATTATTTCTGACCTTAGAATTACTAAATAAATTATAAGACTTCAATTTTCATTGAAGTCTTTTTTGTCATTTTGACAGTAGTTTTTTCAAGACTGTTTCCGTTACATCGCCGTTAGGTTTCCGTTACCTAAGTGTGTATATATTGTTTGAAGAGATTGATGTGTTTTTGACATTTTGGCAGGTTATTTTGATATTCTACCGGTATAGGGTCGGTATACGCTTTCTATACGTAAAGTGTGTTTTTGAGGCTTGGGGAGATTAAGGTGGTTTTGATATTTTGACATCTTGTTTTTTTGATTATCAATTCGTTTTTCCTATTTCGGTTGGTAATCTAAAGTACTTGGTTTTTGTTAATATGTAGCTTTAAAATAATTATATTTACGAAAATAAACATGCAAACAGAGAAGTCTTTCAATGTCTAATTTTTTGTATATGAAACTAAAACTATTTTTTATTTTAATTTTTCTATCATTTATTAACTGTGAAAAAGATCCGAAAGAAAAATTTTATCAGTTAAAACAGGTTCCAAGTTTTGTGTTATGGAAAAATATTGAAACCATTTCAGCAAATGATTTTGGACACAAAAATAATTGGGGAAGTTCAAGGCCATTTATCCAAATAATGACGGGAATTGATATTCCAAAAAATGAACTTTTATACTTTGTTTATTTGGATAAAGAAAAAAGTAAATTAAATACTAATCAACCAAAAGATTCTATAGATAATATTATTCTGTACACTAATTTCAAAATGGATTGCTATGAAATTATGGGAAGAAAGTATGTCCAAAAATTCAGGAACCGAGAAAATATGAAAATAGAAAGCAGAGAGGATACCAAATACATCACTGGTGAGATTGTTGCAGCTGCTGAACTTGAATTAAAAAAGATATCAGATAGAATCTGGTATTCAAAATTTGACAAGGACACGATATCTGAAATCAGACTTGAATTATCTGAGCAATTAAAATAGTACACACTTTACTTAAAATCACATTTATAATCTCCCATGTTCTTTTGCAATAGTTTTTATTGTATCTTCAAACAGGAACGATTTTTTTTCAGCTCCATCGGATATTCTATAGGACGGCAAATGTCTATTTGTTACAAAACCCATAGCCCTGATTGCAGTGGAAATCCCACAGCAAGCGATGGGAAAAGCTTTGGCGCGAGGAATTGCAGCGGAAAGCAGGTTCCCGGCTCCTGAAACATTATAAATCTGTTGAGGTGAATTCTATTCCTTGATTTTCCAGAGGCAAAATAATTATCTTTACGAAAAATAAGTGCGAACGAGAATGGGAAACAGGATTACACATGGATAAAATGGATCTATTGGGAATTGTGACGGTGATCTCGCTGTTCGTTTCATTTTTTCTGGCATTTTTTCTACTGACGGTGAAGACTGAGCACAAAATCAGCAACCGGCTCTTTGCCTTTTTCCTCATCATTACCTCGGTTGATATTAGCGAACCTTTGATCAGTCAAATAACTGACGGTCCATCGAATCTTGGAATGTTGCGAACTCTGTTGGCTTTTTTACAGATCCCTGCTTTTTATCTGTATGTTTTGTCGGTTTGTTATTCCGATTTTCAGTGGAAGCCGAAATATCTGATCCATCTGCTTCCGTTTTTTATTGGAAACCTTGTTTTGGTGCCTCGGTTTTATTCGGTGGATTTGGCTTCTAAGATTGATTTCATCATCAACCGTCAAGACATGATTGAGCTACAGTTGACGCATTGGCTGTTTCATCTTCAGGTTTTGGTTTATTTTACGGCGGTTTTTCTGTTGTTGAAAAAAGTAAAAAAGCTTTATCTAGAAAATAATTCAGGCGGAGACCTTAATTCTTACAACTGGCTGTTTCAGTTTACAAGCGTTCTTACCGCGCTCTACCTGATTGTTATTTTAAAGAATATTTTTAAATTTTCTGATTACCCATACGTTTCTGATTGGATCAAAATTGGAATTCTGGTGCTGCAACTTTTTATCATTTGCTGGTACCTTTACAAAGCACTGAATAATCCCGGCCTTTTCAGAAATATTGATTCGAAAATGAAACTCGTTTCCGACTTGATTTTGCAAGAGAAAAAAATTGAGCCGGAAACTTTGAATGAGGATCTGCTAAAGTTGAAAAAATATATGGTTGATGAAAAGCCATTTCTGGATCCTGCTTTGACGATTCAGGATGTTTCGAAGGAAATGAATGTTCCGGTGCGAGAATTATCGGTTTTAATTAATCATCAATTAGGACAGCATTTTTATGATTTTGTAAATACTTACCGGATCGAAAATGCGATGGAAATTCTGAAAGATTCATCAAAATCGAAGGTTACCATTCTTGAAATTCTTTATGAAGTTGGTTTTAATTCAAAATCTTCATTCAATACGGCCTTTAAAAAACACACAGGAAATACGCCGACTGAATATCGCAAATCATTGTAATTTAACACATTGTAATTACTCGTACTTTTTGTTTTAACTATTCGAACCAATTCTTTTTACTAAATATGGACGAATACCTTTACTCGGTCGCACAGGGTTTCGCACTTCCACATCTTTGTATCGAAATATTTATCAAACCTTAAATAACGATACAATGAAAACCATTTTTCACATCCTCTTTTTTCTTTTATTAATAACAAGCAGCAAAACTTTGGCTCAGAAAAAAGATTACAGTTTCCTTACTGACAGTCTAAAAATTGAAGAACAATTAGAAAAATATAAACTTCCGGGATTTAGCGTAGTCGTTTTTGAAAATTATAAGATTGTTTATTCCAAACAATTCGGTGTAAAATCAGCAAATTCGCCTGAAAAGATTGATGAGAACACTGCTTTTTCCACAGCATCCATCGCCAAACCAATCACGGCACTTCTTTGTTTTATCTTGGAAGAAAAGGGTTTAATTAATCTAAATGAACCGATTGACAAATCTCTAAAAAGATGGCATTTGCCAAAAAGTAAATTCACAGAAAACAAAGCTCCAACCTGGAGACAATTTCTGAATCACACGGCAGGAACGACTCAAGAAGGCTTTGAAGACCATTATGAAGGTGAAAAAATCCCAACATTAGAAGAAAGTTTAATGGGTAAAATCCCGAGATATGATAAAGAAATCGAATTCCTTTTTGAGCCTGGAACCGATTGGCAATACAGTGGTGGCGGTTACACGATTATCCAAATGGCTTTGGAAGATAAATTCAATACAACGATTGCTGAATTAGCAAAAGAATATATTTTCGCTCCACTTGGTTTAAAACACACAACCATGATTCAGCCCAATGAAAAAGGATTTCTGACGAATGTTGCTATGGTACACGATAAAGACGGAAAAGTGATCAAAACAGGTTTGCCAATTACTCCACAAGTTGGTCCGTCAGGATTATGGTCAACTCCAAAAGAATTGGCAATCATCGCTATAGAAATTCAAAATGCTTTGCGCAACAAAAACAACAAAGTCGTTTCCCACAATGTAGCAAAAAAAATGACCGAAGTCTCGGCTTTCAAAAATGCTGTCGGCGGATGGAGTTACGGTTGGCAAAAATCTTTTGGGTATAATAACTATGACTGGTTTGCCTGCAACGGCTCAAACACCGGAGTTGGCGGAAGCGTGATGGGAACGATGAAAGACGGAAACGGATTTGCCTTTCTTGCCAATGGCGAAAAACCGAATCGTTTTCCAGTGATGGGACAAACACAAAGAAAGATTCTGTCACTGATGAATTGGAACGGAGATTCCCATAATGAAGAAACACAAGAGCTACCTTCAAACTTAAAAGAAAAACTCATCGGAACTTACGACGACTTTCTTTACGGACAAAAAATGGAAACCAAAATCGTAGAAAGAAACAACCGCCTTTATGTGGAATCTATGATTCTTCAACACTTCAAAGGGAAAAATAACAATGAATTGGTGTATCTGAAAAACGGATTATTTAGAATTACTGATTATCCGAATCTACTGAAATTTGAGTTTACTGATGGAAAAGTAAGCTCTGTGACATTATTGAGAGACAATTTTACTGATACTATTAAAGTCATTAATCAAGGAAAATAACACTTAAGCTATTTTGAATAAAAAAACCGTCTCAGTGATCTGAGACGGTTTTCATATTTATAGAAATAATATTATTTCTTATTGAAATCTCCCGCGTAGATGGAAGTCACCTTGTCTAGCGAGATATATTTCTTCAAAACAGCATTTACTTCTGATAGTTTCAGGTTTTGAATCTTGGCATTCAGCTCGTCATAATTTTCCAATGGAACACCGAAGAGAAGTTTGGTGTTCTCTAGGTTGATCAGCGTATTTTCCATTCCAAGACTTGTAGTTCGGATGTTGGCGTAACTTTTCTTGTTGGAGTCCAATTCCTCTTGCGTGAATCCTGTTTTCAAAGCTTTGCTCACCTCATCTTTTACTGCAGATTCTACGGCGTCACGTTTTGTTGGATTCAGGTAAGCGTAATAATTCCAAGAGGAAACGTCGTTTGTAATTGGAACGTTCAAATAAGAACCAACGCCGTAAGAGATCCCGTCTTTTTCACGAAGTCTCATTGGCAATCTCGCAGAAAGGAAACCGCCGCTTCCCAGGATCTCATTCGCAAGAACCAAAGCCGGATATTCTGGGCTGTCCTGTTTCATGGTGAAGCTTGAAGTTCCGAGTGCTACTGCATTTTCTTTGTCTGGTGTGATGATATTTTTATCTACTTTTCTAGTTTCGAACAAAGTAGGTTTTACTTCCTCGAACTTGGATTTCGCTGTGAATTTCCCAAAAGTTTTTTCTAATTCTGAACCTACAACTTTTGCATCCAGACTTCCGATGATGGTTCCTGCTCCGTTGGATGCACCAAGAACATTATTATAGAAATCTACAACTTGGGCGCGGGTTACTTTTTTGTTGTCAGCAATTTCTTCCTCCAAAGTTGAGGTATAGAAAATACTGGTTTTCGGATACGGCGAGGAAAGTCTTGCCAACTCGTTGTAAGCGATGGCTTCCGGGTCTTTTAATTGTCCGTCCAGATAAGTATTGTTTTCCGCGATGGTTTTTGTCAATTCATTTTCCGGGAAAGTAGCATTGGAAAGCACATCCTGCATGATTGCCATTACTTTAGGAAAATCATTTTTGTAGGTTGCAAACTGGACGATCAGATTCTGACCTGAAGTATAGAAATTAAGCGACGACTTCATCTGATCTAATTGATCTTGGATCTGCTCCTTCGTTCTGGTTTTCGTTCCAGATTTTAATAGTGAAGCAGTCATACTTGCCACGGCAGATTTACCTTGAAGGTCTTTCTCGTTCCCGATTCTGAAACGGAAAGAACCTTGGACCTTGTCGCCTTTCAGTTCTTTGTTGATCAAGCCGTATTTCATGCCGTTGGAAAGTGTGCCTTCCGTCAGGTTTTTCTTAACGTTGGCAATGCTGGTTTCAAAAGGCGCCGGTTCTTTCTCTAATGCTTTTCCTTTGTAATCCTTGGTCAATGTAGCGATTTGCTCAGACCTGAATTCAGTTGGCAAAACACGTTCTTCATTGGAAGAAGGGCGGAAAACGCCAAGTGTTCTGTTGTTATTTTTGAAATATTTCGCAGCAACCCTTTTGATATCTTCCAATTTCAGATTCTCCACATTATCTCTGTAAACGAAGGCTAACTTATAGCTTCCTGTTCCTACGATTTCCGTGAATCCAATCGCGTAATTGATGGTATTATTTTTTTCTGTCGCAATATCTTTCAGGAGTTTTGATTTGGCTCTTTTCAGATCTTCTTCTGTGTAATTGATGGTTGCGATCTTATCCAACTGAGCTTTGACCAATTTTGTGGCCTCGTCCAGATTTTTCTCTTTCGAAATATCAAAATTGTAATAGATCATCCCCGGATCTCTTGCCGGAATATAATAAGCCCAAACAGACGACGCATTACCAGAATCTACAAGACCTTTGTACAAATAGCCAGATGGATCGGCCGTCAAAATCTCATTCAGTGCGCTGAGTGCAGCATAATCTTTGTCTGCAAAAGCTGCCGCATGATAACCTGCCGCGATAATCTGCTGATCGTTATTTCTTTTGATTTCGAAATATTTCTCACCATTTTGAGCTGGTTCAACAGTGTAAGTTCCACCTAATTCCCTTGTTGGTTTTGGGAGAGCAGAGAAATAATCCGATACATATTTCAATGCATTTTTCTCATCAAATTTACCTGCAATCACCAAAGTTGCATTATCTGGCTGGTAATATTTCTCATAGAATTTGCGAAGCGTTGGTGCCTTCACTCTTTCGATGTCCTCTTTGCTTCCAATGGTGGAATTCCCGTAGTTGTGCCAAGTATAGGCATTAGAGAAAACATTCTGGATCATGACTCTCGTGGGATTGTTTTCCCCGATCTCGAATTCGTTTCTTACCACAGAAAATTCTTTGTCCAGATCGGTTTGAAGGATTGTAGCGTTGATCATTCTGTCGGCTTCCATTTGAAGAGACCATTTCAGGTTCTCGTCGTTGGATGGGAAAATCTCGTAATAATTGGTTCTGTCGTAATAGGTTGTTCCGTTGGCCACACCACCCTTGTCAGACAATTGTTTTTTGATGTCGCCCAAGTTTTTGGTGCTTTTGAAAAGCATGTGCTCCAGCAAGTGCGCCATACCTTTTTCGCCGTAGCCTTCGTCTTTGGAACCTACGTTGTAGATGATGTTGACCACCATATTACTTTGTGATTGATCGGGAATCAAAAGGACATTCATGCCATTGGAAAGTTTATATTCCTTGACACCTTCGATGTTTCCGACAAATGTTGGAGTTTCGGCTTTTTGAGAAAATACAGGCGTATTAAAGCCTGCATAGAACACGACTGCCGCAGTCAGTAGAAAATTCTTCATGTTTTGATAGTTATAATTTTTGGTTTCTAAATTTAATAACTTTTCATTAAAAATATAATTAAGCTGTCGATCTTTATGAAAATCTTAACGTATTTTTGTGCTTATGCAAGTTGAGAAAATAATTTTGGGAATCGATCCGGGAACATCCATCATGGGTTTCGGGATCATCTCTGTGAAAGGTGGGAAAATGGAGTTGATCGTGATGCACGAATTGGTGTTGAAGAAATATGAAAACCACGAGACCAAACTGAAAGTTATTTTCGATAAAACCTTAGCCTTGATCGACGAATACCATCCGGACGAAACAGCTTTGGAAGCACCATTCTTTGGGAAGAATGTTCAAAGTATGTTGAAACTCGGACGCGCTCAAGGTGTTGCCATTGCAGCAAGTCTTCATAGAAATATTCCCATCACCGAATATTCTCCAAAAAAAGTAAAAATGGCCATCACCGGAAACGGAAATGCCAGCAAAGAACAGGTGGCGGGAATGCTACAAAACCTGCTGAAACTGAAAGAATTTCCTACGAAATATCTGGATGCTTCTGATGGTCTGGCCGTAGCCGTTTGTCATCATTTCAATTCTGGAACTATCACGACAGACAAATCTTATTCGGGTTGGGACAGCTTCTTGAAACAGAATCCGGATCGGGTGAAATAGTTGATAGTTGATAGTTGATAGTTGATAGTTGATAGTTGATAGTTGATAGTTGATAGTTGATAGTTGATAGTTGCAAAATTAATTTCTATTCTTGAATCTTTTGCCTTTTTCTTAATTCTTGTCTCTTGATTCTTGTCTCCTGATTCTTTACCTTTGAACCAATGAATAACTCTCTTTTTGAAATCGTAGAACACACCAACCGAAGCATTTTTCTCACAGGAAAAGCAGGTACCGGGAAGACTACATTTTTAAATGATTTTGTAAAAAAAACCAAGAAAAAACACATTGTAGTTGCACCCACTGGGATTGCAGCCATCAATGCTGGTGGCGTCACGATCCATTCGATGTTCGGATTGCCACTCAGAACTTTTCTTCCAACGACAGAAAGAATCGACCAAAATCTAGGAAACAATATTCCGGATCTGATGGTCCATTTCAAATACCGAAAAGACAAACTAAAACTCCTTCGCGAAATAGAAATCATCATTATCGATGAAGCTTCGATGTTGCGTGCGGATGTTTTGGATATGATGGATTTTTCGTTGAGACACGTTCGTAGGAATCAGCAGAAGTTTGGTGGCGTTCAGATGTTGTTCATCGGCGACCTTTACCAGTTGCCTCCAGTTGTGAGAGATGAACATATTCTTGGTATGTATTATCCATCGCCTTTTTTCTTTCACGCCAAAGCTTTGGAAGGCAGCAATTTCATCACACTCGAGCTCACCAAAGTTTACCGACAAACGGATGAACATTTTCTGGAAATCCTCAACGCCATCCGAGACGGAATCACCGAAGATATCGACTTCGAAACGTTGAACGAGAGATACCAACCAGACTTCGACCCAAAAGATGAAGCTTACGTCTATCTCTGTTCGCACAACAAAATGGCGGACGACATCAATCAGAAAAAAATAAAAGAACTTGGCGGAAGAGCGCATTCCTACACAGCCGACGTAAAAGGTGATTTCAAGGAAACGCAATACCCGAATGATGAGGTTTTGGAATTGAAGATCGGCGCACAAATTATGTTTATCCGAAATGATACTTCGCCAGACAAAAAATACTTCAATGGTAAATTAGCTCAAATCTCTTATCTCGATGAAGACGAAATCTCCGTAATCCTGGACGGAAGCGAAGAAGAGATTACTTTGAAAGCTGAGACTTGGGAACAGAAAAAATATTCTCTGGATGATGAAAAAAACATCAAAGAAGAAGTTTTGGGAAGTTTCAAGCAGTTTCCAATCCGGTTGGCTTGGGCGGTTACGATTCATAAAAGCCAAGGTTTGACCTTTGATAGATTGATCATTGATGCCGGGAAAAGTTTTGCTTCTGGTCAGGTTTATGTAGCACTTTCGCGTTGCCGAACTTTGGAAGGCATCATTCTTAAATCTAAGATCACGCCCGAAGTGATATTCAGTGACAAACGGGTGTCGAAGTTTCAGGACGAGACGCACGCCAATTCGAAAATCGATGAAATCCTTAATTCTGAAAAGTACGATTACAGCATTCAAAAAGTCATTAGAAGAATCGATTGTGTATGGTTTGTTTCCGCTTTGGAAAGCTGGATGGTGATGACCCGAAGTAGCAAATCCATTGACAAAGACCAATCGCAAAAGCTTTACATCACTTTAAAATCCGAAATAGAAAACCTGAAACTCATCTTTCAGAAATTTGAAAGGATCTTGGTTCAGAAAACGCAAAAATTTCTGAAAGGTGAAGAGGAATGGCAAGAAGTTGAGGTCAAAGCAAAAGGCGCTGTCAATTTCTTTTTCTCCAATGTGAATGAGAAGATCTTTTCGCCGCTTAAGGATTTTTATTCCGAGACGAAAGGCGTGAAAGGTTTGAAAGCTTTCAATGAGGATTTTCGCGTTTGGCTGGATGATCTGGAGGAATATTTGAAAGATTTGAAAGACGTTCATCTTTTGGAAATACCTTTGTTTGATAAGGAAAAAGATGCTGTAATCTCAATGTCAATCAACAAAGTTCCGACGCACGTTTTGACTTATCAATTGTTCCAAGATGGGAAAACCATTTCGGAAATTGCGAGAGAACGAGGTTTGGTAAATTCCACGATTTTTGGGCATTTGTCTAAATATGCTGAGCAAAATTTGCTTGATAAAAGTGACTTATTGAGAATCTATCCAAAGGAAAAAGTAACTGCTTTCGAAAAGGTTTTCAAGCAAAGTCCAAAGGAGAATATCAATGATTGGAAAGCGGCTTTGCCCGCGGATTTTGATTTTGGTGAGATCCGATTGATCTGGAATTATTATTTGAATTTGAAGAAGTAGTTTTAACATAAAAGCCGGCAAATATTTTATACCGTGAATTTGTCATTCCGGAGCAACCTCAACAGTTTAAATTCCTCCGGAATGACAAAATGATGTTAGATTTATCAACATAAAAAGCCACAAATAAACTTTGTGGCTTTCATATTTCTAAAAAATAAGAATTAATTGATCAATTCAAATTTTGCATAGTCTGCGATTTTCTTTGGTAATTTGATTCCTTCTTCTGTTTGGTTATTTTCAAGCAAAGCGGCCATAATTCTTGGTAAAGCCATTGCAGAACCGTTCAGCGTGTGAACCAATTGAGATTTTCCGTCAGCTTTGTAACGGCATTTCAAACGGTTTGCCTGGAACGTTTCGAAGTTGGAAACAGAACTTACTTCCAACCATTTTTCCTGCGCTGCACTCCAAACTTCGAAGTCATAAGTCATTGCTGCGGCAAAACCTGTGTCGCCTCCGCAAAGTCTCAAGATTCTGTAAGGCAATTCCAGATCTTCCAAAATGGATTTGATATGCTCTACCATCTCTTCCAAAACAGCATAAGAATTTTCAGGTTTTTCAAGTCTTACGATCTCCACTTTTTCGAATTGGTGAAGTCTGTTCAAACCTCTCACGTGAGCACCGTAACTTCCCGCTTCTCTTCTGTAGCACTGAGAAAACGCCGTATTCTTGATTGGCAGATCTTTCTCATCCAACAAAACATCGCGGTAAAGATTTGTTACCGGAACTTCCGCCGTTGGAATTAAGTATAAATCATCTGCATTGATGTAGTACATTTGTCCTTCTTTATCAGGCAATTGTCCAGTTCCGTAGCCAGAAGCTTCGTTCACAACGTGTGGTGGATTCACTTCCAGATAACCTGCATCAACGTTCTTATCCAAGAAATATTGAACCAACGCTCTCTGCAATCTTGCACCTTTGCCGAAATAAACAGGGAAACCTGCACCAGCAATCTTAACGCCCAATTCGAAGTCGATCAAATTGTATTTTTTGGCTAATTCCCAATGTGGAATTGCACCTTCGCCAAGGCCTTCTACCGTTGTAGATTCGTAAATGATCTCGTTATCATCAGCAGAAACACCCGCTACGACTTTCTCGTAAGGTACATTTGGGATCTGATAAAGAATAGTGATCAATGCTTTCTCAGCTTCTCCAAGTTGAGATTGTAATTCTTTGCTCGATTCTTTGTATTGCGAAGTTTTGGATTTTGCAGCTTCAGCTTCGTCTTTCTTTCCGTCTTTCATTAAGATTCCAATCTCTTTCGAAATTTTGTTCATCTCGGAAAGTTGTGAGTCTAGCTCAAACTGTAGTTTTTTTCTTTCGTCGTCAGCGTTGATGGCTGCATCGACCAAATCTAATTCCTTGAAGCTTCTTTTCTTCAAGCCTTCCAAAACGCGCTCTTTGTTCTCGCGCAAAAAATTAACCTGTAACATAGTTTGGTTGTTGGTTGATAGTTATTGGTTATCAGAACTAATATTCTGATTGTCATTGCAAATTTAGGGATTTTATTTCACGATCTCGACAATGTTTGGCTGTCCTGGAACTTTTGTAAATTTCAGTTCACCATTATACCAAAGTTTTGAGATCTGAAAAACTGATGGTGTGGACCTGTATTCAATTTTGATCAAGTCTTTATCACTGCTGGTTGCTGACTTTGCTAATTTAAGGGCAAATAAGGAGTAGTAAATCTGCTCATCATCATTGCTGAGAGAATCTATCTTCAATCTTATCGCACCAGCCGGATAATCGAGATAAGTAATTGTATCAGAATCTTTTAATAAACTATATCCAGTAATAGCAATCGAATCTTTCGCTCCCAAAAGATCGAGCAAACTAGCGGATGTGTAAGATCCTTTAATTTTAGGATTCAACAAGTCAGGATTGGTAGAATTTTTAATATAAAGTTTCAGAACCTGATCGATGGTTTGTGTTTCTTCCTGATCTCTTTGACAAGAAAACAACAGGATCGTAGCCGCTAAAAGTATGGATATCTTGAGTTTCATCTTTGCAAAGATAAAAATTCTTTCAAGACAATTTTCGGTAGTACGAGAAGAATCCACCCATCAATAATAATCCTGTGATGAATAGCGTCAGAGATTGTGCGATGGCCATTCCTTCGACCCCAAATTTCGGGACCAGGAAAATGGCAGAACCCAACAGAATGATCAATGCAGCTCCAGAAATAATGGTATTATACGCCATTTTACCAACTGCCGATAAAAGATTCCCATAAAGATTCCTGAGGATCATATTGACAAGAAATGCTGCTGTAAGGATTAAAAATGAGGTTTCTATTCCTTGGTATCTCTCTCCGAAAATCATTGTCACGATAAAATCCTTCAGAAAATAAAAAAGGATAAAAAGAACCAAACAAAGCGGAATGAATATCTTATAATAATTTGATATGTAATATTTTAAATATTTTTTATCCTTATGATTTCTTGCCAGTTCTGGAAAATCACTTTGCATAAAAGTCAGTGCAATGAACGTCAAATTGGCCGGGATCAATATGGCAGTCTTATAATCTGCAACGGCTGACTCCGTCATCAGAAAACCCATGAGAATGATGTCCAAAGAAAATAACGTATCGCCTAAAACGGCTGTTCCCGCTGTGAAAAATCCATATTTCCAAATTTCCTTTTTTGAGAGATCTGGCAATGTGGTCTTTTTTGAAAAGTCAATAGTCCTGAACCAAAACAAGGCGATGAATGGCATAATCGTAATTGCGAGCAGATAACCAATCAATCCCATAAAATATGTCAGGATAAGGGTTGCGACCAGTCCAAAAACATTTACCACATTATTGAGTTTTGCAAATTCTTTATTTTTACCGTTGATCCTCAATTGCGACTGGATATGATTGTAGAAAAAAAAGCCAACCAGTCGGACAGCAAATGCTAAAAATAGAACGATGATTTTCTCAAATTTATCAAGATAAAAGAAAGACGAAAGTAGAAAAATTAAACTTAGTACGAGTTGATAATAAAAACCCTGCTTCAAGAGATAGCTGGAAAGTTTGTTTTTCTCTTCAGTTGTTTTGGATATAGAACCATATCTCAAGAGGACCTGCTGGCTTCCGAATCCACTAAATGCCAGAAAAATAGCCGACAGAGAAGCTACGATGCTTATCAATCCGAAATCATTTTCCGGTAACAATCGGATGATCGCAACCGAACCTATAAAACCACAGATCTTCGCAATGAGCAAAGAGCCAAAGACAAAATGACCTTTGTTCTTAAAGAAATTTCTGATGAAATCCGATAGGTTTCCCACTATTTGAAATATAATTTAAAAATAGCCAAAATATTGATAGCCTGACTTTTCTGATAAAAGTCTTTTTGTCCGAAAAGAAACTCGACATCTTTTTTCAGCTCAGGAAAATTTTCCAAACGCCAGATATTTTCATTAAAATAGGATTGATAGTAATCCTGGATGTCTTGAGAACTATAATAATAAAACTCATACGGATACATACTTGTTTTCTCGGTTCGTTTGGTGATTTTGGAATTCCAAATTTTGAAAAATCTCTTTTTCACCTTTGGTCCGAAGGTACTTTTCCATTGAGCATTTGGCTTCATTCCTGTTTTTTCCCAAACATAATCGCTTGCATTAGGCGTAAATCGATTCAGCCACTCCAAATAAAATTTCTGATTGATCTTCCATTTTTCGGGAAGACTGATGGCAAATTCCAGCATTGTTTTCGACATAAATGGGGAAGTTTGGTAAGCATCAAATTGTTGGATGACCTGCGCGCCCAAAACAGTCCTGTTGTAGGCCACATTTCTAAGGTAAAATAATTCCTCCGATTCGTATTGATTCAAAACATTTTCAAAATCAGACTTCACTTTCGGAAGAAACTTTGGATTGACGACAATTTTAAACTCACCTGGTTTTTTGCGATACGGAACCGTATTGAAACCTCCGAGAATACCATCACCAATCGAACCGCTATGCACCAATTTGAAATCTTTATTTTTCAAATTTTCAAAAGCATATTGAATATGGATTCCACCTGTGAAAAGTCCGCAACCTTCGGATAAAGCTGTAAGTTTATCGATATATTTCAAATAACTTCCACCATCCAAAGATTGAAAAGTGTAAGGAATCTTGTAATCTTTTGCAATTTGTCTGGAAATGGTCTCATCCAAATAACCGGACTGTGAAAAACAAAACGCCTCATCTGGTGTTTCGCCCAATTTATCTGCATAAAGCATAGCAATTCTACTGTCCAAACCGCCGCTTAATAATGTGAAGTGTTTTGATTTTAGCTCATTGTCTTTTTGATATTCCAAACTGATATTTTCTGAAAAGATAGAATCCAGCTCTTTGATTGCCTTCTCTTTAGAATCTTTGTAATAGTGGATATTATTCAGGTCAAAATATTTTCTCTCAATAATGTTCTGAGTTTTTAAATCGATTTCAATGTAATGTCCGTCTAGAATCTTGAAAACATTTTCAATTGGCGTTTCATTCTCCAACATATTTCCGAAGGTCAATAATTGGTAAAGATTATCGATGTTTGGGCTGACGGAAATATGATTTTTTCTTAATGAATTACTCAGTCTTACCAAATGAGAATCAATGAAAATCTGTCCATCTTGCTTCGTGTAAAAAACACGTTGGGTAGATGTTGGATTTGTAAAAACGAAAATTGTTTGTTCCAATTTATCCCAAATATATCCTCGGAATTCACCATCCAGTTCTTTTATGGCATTGATGTTTTTTTCTTGATAAAGTTTTAGGAAAAAATCTGAAAATACAGAATCCGAAGCACTTTGCAGAAGTTGCTTTTTATTAAGGAGGATTCCTTCGATCACAATTTCAATTTCTTCATTTCGAAAAATAAAAGAGTCGTAATCGTTTTCAAAAAAAAGATTGTTGTCGATTTGATTTTCAGAAATATGAATATTGAAACCTCTCATGTTAGTTCAATATTTTTTCATAAACCGCTGTGAATTGTTCCGCAATCGCATTTTTGGAAAAGGTCTTTTCTGCGTAATCTGAGATTTCCTTTTTATTGGTGATTTTCTTTTCATTCATCAATTCCTTCATCGCATTTTCCAACAGTTCTTCGTTCGAACTATCAACCAAGATCCCGAAATTGTCAGGGAAAAACTCAGAGATTCCTCCAACATTTGTAGAGATCACTTTGATTCCGGAAGCGAAAGATTCCGCAATCACACAAGGTTGATTTTCATCTTCACTGAAGAGGATGAAGCAATCGGAGCTCTTCAGCTTCTTTGAAACTTCTGGCAAGGTCAAAGTATCGAAGATTTCAATTTGGTCTTCAAAGCCTTCTTTTTTTACGATGTTCCTTAGATTATTTGTATCGCCGTCGCCACCAATCTTCAATTTTAATTTGTAGCCTTCTTTTAGTAATTTGATGGCGGTATTAAGAATTTTATCCACATTTTTTCTTGGAATCAAATTCGAAATATGAACGAAAGTAAAATCGTCATGGGCAGAATCTGAAGGTTCAAAGAGTTTCGTATCCACCACATTTGGAATTACCTTCATTGGTGTATTGATTCCCAATTCCTCAAGACTCACTTTCAAATCATTACTAACAGGCAAAATCGCAGCAGCTCGATTGGCGATGAATTTTGCTACAAATTTTGTAACTGAAGAGGTGGTTGCATGATTGATCTTTCTAAGCAATGTCCAATGTTCCGTTACTACAAACGGAATTTGATATTTCTTTTTGAGATGAACGGCGAAAAGCATATTGTTGTGAAGTACGTTGGCGTGAACCAGATCAGGTTTCTCCATTTTGGCAAATCCCAGTTTGTAGGCTTTCATTCTTCGAAGAAAATTCTGGATCGGATTTTTAGAATTTTTATAATAAATGATCAAAGTTCTGATTCCATTAATGATTTGATCATCCCATACAAATTTCTCCGCTTGATCAAAATTCCCGATGGTATGAAGGATTTCCACATCGTGTTTCATAGCCACAGCTTCGGCGTGACGCTGCACAAAGTTGCCATTCGTAGGTTCTAACTTATTCGGAAACCAGGAAGAAAGGAAAAGTATTTTCAAAATCTGATCTTGAAATTAATTGAATCGTGAATTAATGATAATTAAGAAATAGAAGAGGCCCAACTTCTGCTGAAAGGCTGAATAAAATGGCTCAAAAAATCTAAATAAGTGTTTTTGGAGAAATCGAAAACCTCGATGTCTTTTGACAATTCGCCACTTCTGATCTTGTTTTTAAAATCAATTAGTTTCAAAGTTTTGACTTCACCATTATCGATGAAACTGGCTTTCATTCTGTCAAATAATCCAAGATCAAATTCCGAATCCAATTCTCTCATCACTTTTCCCAAAGCATCGATGCTGCAACCGGAAGCCGCTTCTTTTTCCTCATCGACACAGATGATGATGAATTGATTTTTTTCAATCTTGAAAGAAGAAGATAATTCTTTCCCATGTGCTGCCCAATCACCCAAGAAATCGTATAATTTCTCTGCGATGGTCTTACTTTCTTTTGCTGTAAAAGGTCTTGAAGCTGGATATATGATGACGCGATAATCGCTCGTCTCTACAATATTTGATTCCTCGATTTTCATAAGAAGATATTTATTGATTTTTATTTATCTAATGGAATCGCCTATGCCGATTTCATTTTTGTATTTAAAGATATAAAATTACGGATTTTTATCCAATTCTGTAAAAACGAAAAACCCAGAATGTATCTGGGTTTGTATTTCGAAAAGTATTAAAATTTAAAGATCGTCCGCCTCTGCCAAAAGCTCTACGATATCTTTAACTTCTACTTCTGTATTTTTATTGAAATGCTTTACACCATCTGTCATCATCGTGTTACAGAAAGGGCAACCCGTTGCAATGATCTTAGGTCCCAAAGAAAGTGCTTCTTCTGTTCTCTCAACATTGATGTCCTTATTGCCTTTTTCAGGCTCTTTGAACATCTGAGCACCACCAGCTCCACAACAGAGTCCGTTGGTCTTGCAACGCTTCATTTCTACCAATTCAGCATCCAATTTTTCGAGCAGCATTCTTGGCGCTTCATATTCGTCATTGCCTCTTCCGAGATAACAAGGATCGTGGAAAGTGATCTTCTTCCCTTTGAAACTTCCGCCTTCGATTTTCAGTCTACCATCATTCATTAGATCTTTCAAGAACTGTGTGTGATGCAAAACTTCGTAATTCCCGCCTAAACTAGGATATTCATTCTTCAAAGTATTGAAACAATGCGGGCAAGCCGTCACGATCTTTTTGACTTCGTAAGCATTTAGAACTTCGATGTTGGTCAAAGCCATCATTTGGAAAACGAACTCGTTTCCGGCACGTTTTGCGGGATCGCCTGTACAAGATTCTTCCTGACCCAGAACAGCGAATTCAACCCCAATCTTATTCAGAATTTTGCAGAATGCTTTGGTTATTTTTTTAGCACGATCATCGAAACTTCCGGCGCAACCAACCCAGAAGAGAACTTCAGGAGATTTGCCTTCAGCAGCGTAATCTGCCATTGTTTTTATAGTGAAATCCATTTGTTGTAAAATGTATTTTGTATTAATGTAAAATGTACTTTTACTTTCAGATTAATCTTTTGCCCAATTCAGACGGTCTGCCTGATTGTACTGCCATGGCGCAGCATTATTTTCAACGTTTGTCATCATCAGGTTTAATTCTTGTGGCGCCGCAGATTGTTCCATGACCAAGAATCTTCTCATTTCGAAAATGATGGATAATGGATCGATAAGCACCGGACAAGCTTCTACACAAGCATTACAAGTTGTACAAGCCCAAAGCTCTTCCTTGGTAATATAATCATTGACCAATTTTTTACCGTCTTCTACAAATTTACCTCCATTCTTGTTGATGTTCTTTCCTACTTCCTCCAGACGATCTCTGGTCTTCATCATGATCAATCTCGGCGATAATTTCTTACCTGTGATGTTAGCAGGACAAACTGAAGTACAGCGTCCACATTCTGTACAAGAATAAGCGCTCATCAATTGATGTTGGTTAAGGTCGAAAACATCTTCCGCTCCAAATTTCGAAGGCGCTTCTGCTTCTCCTTCTGCCGGAGCAGCGTAAGGATCTGCATTTGGGTCCATCATCAATTTGATTTCTTTTGTAACAGAATCCAGATTATTGAATTTCCCTTTTATCTCAAGGTTTGAAAACCAAGTATTTGGGAAAGCTAATATAATGTGAAGATGCTTTGAATAATAAAGATAATTCATAAAGAACAAGATCCCGACAAAGTGAAACCACCAAGCCGATTTCTCAATAATGTGAAGTGTCTCTATGTTAAAATCCTGGAAGAACGGAAATAGGTATTTTGAAATTGGAAAATTGCTTCCGAAACGATTGGCATCAGCATAATAATCGGCACCGTTCATTGTGAAGAAAGCGACCATCAAAGCAAACTCGATGATCAGAATCCAATTGGCATCTTTCTTTGGCCAACCGAACAGTTCCTTCATCGTCAGTCTTTTGACACCGTAGAAATTTCTTCTGATAAAAAACACCACGACTGCAATCACCACCAACAAAGCTAAAACTTCTAAAGTTGAAGTGAAAAATGCGTAGAAAGAGTCACCTAAAATCCCTTGTAAAAATCGATGTGTTCCGAAGATCCCATCGATGATAATTTCTAGTAACTCAATATTAATAATAACGAAACCAACGTAAACGAAAATATGCAAAATACCAGCAATCGGGCGTTTTACCATTTTACTTTGTCCGAGCGCGACTCTGGTCATGATTGCCCATCGTTCTGCTTTTCTATCGGTTCTGTTAATCTCTTTTCCTAACTTGATATTGCGATAGATCTCTTTCAGACTTTTAAAGAACAGTCCGAAACCAGCAATTAAAAGAATCAGGAAAATAGCATTATCAATATATTGCATAGGTTATTTTTTGTCTGCGTTTTTACCAAATACCGAGAAGTTCACGTATCTCTTAGGGTTGACTTTGAAATCTTCTACCAACTCATTCAGGTTCTTAGAAGTTTTTGTTAGATTGTTGTAAAGCTCTTCATCTTTCGCCAATTTACCAAGAGAACCTTCGCCGTTTTGTATGCCGGAAATAACGTTATTCAGTTTGCCAGCAGTTTGGTTGAATTGCTCGATTGTCCCATTCAGCTTATCAATGTCAACACGTTCTGCAACACCACCAAATTTGTCAAGTGTTTTGTTGGCCGTCAACATTGCAGCATTAGCATTAGCTACAACTTCATGCAGACCTTTTTCATTATTGGCCAAAATTGAATTGGTCCTGTCAGACGCACCTTTGAAAGATTCAATCGTTCTATTAAGATTTGAAAGCAACAATTTAATTTCTCTCCTGTTTTGCTCATCAACGATTTTGTTGGTGCTTGCAAGCGTAGAATCCAATTTCAACAATACATTTGACAATTGGTCTTTCACTGGTTTTACCTGAGAAGACAAAGAGTTAAGCATCGATAATTGATAGTTTCCCTTCAAAGTATCGCCGTCTTTTGCTGTATCTCCACCGTAGAACAAATTGATCTTCATCTCTTTTCCAGACATTAATCCTGGCTCGAAGATCTCAACGGTTGAATTTTTTGAAAATTCGAAAGTATCATCAATGGTCACTTTCACCACGAAATGCAGTTTACCATCTTTTGTAGTGATTGGTTTTATCTCGTCTACCTGACCGACTTTCAATCCATTGATAGAAACGGGATTGGAAACAGAAAGCCCTTCCACATTATCATATTTTGCATAGAAAACATTGTCTGTCGTGAAAAGGTTTTTACCTTTCATAAATTGATACAATACAACGAAACCTATAATGGCAAAAATAGCGATGAGCCCTGTTTTTAATTCTTTACTTAACTTCACGTTTTTTGGTTTTACTAATTAGCAAATATATGAATATTGGATCTATAATTGTTATAAATAAAAAACAACAAAAGCGACAATTATGCCGCTTTTGTTTATTCTTAAATAATTCGAAAATTATTGTTGAGGCGATTTATCCCAAACTTCAATTCTGTAATCTTTGATCTTAGCGTTATCCTGAAGACTCTTCAAGAATGCGCCTGTAAATTGCTGAGAATTCTGTTGTGTGATAGATTCTGTGATCTGTTTGATATCACCTGGCAATTTGTTGGTCGTCACTGATTTTTTAACTACCAAGTAAACACCAGTCATCCCTTCGATCGGCTGAGATAATTTATTCACAGCAACTCCGAAGGCAGCTCCAGCAACTTTAGGCTCCATCGCTCCATTTACAGAAGGATTGAAGACATTGACTGCAGCACTAGCTTTGGTTGTCCCAAGTGCTTTTGCAGCTTGATCTAGAGAAGCATATTTTCCAGCGTTGATCTTCTCAAGGATTTTCTTAGCAAGAACTTTGTTTTTTACGATCGGTTCGATCTGATCTCTTACAGTTTCTGGGTCAGCAAGACCTTCATCCTGTTTTCCTACAACATAAGCAACGATTCTGTCGCCAGTTCCTTCTACTGTAAAGATATCTGTATCACCAATTTCTCTTTTCTTATCAAAAGCCCAAGCGATAACGTCACCATCCTTGTCTGTTCCTATTCCTGGAAGTGTCCCTTGGAAACGGCCAACCATTTTCGGGTTATCAAACTTGTATTTGTTTTTTTCTGCTAAGTTCTTGAATTGGTTAAAGCTTTTTCCTTGAGTCTGCTGAATGAATCTAGTAGCCTGAGTCAAAACTTGATTTTCAGTTTTGTCAGAAGCTTTGATATTTTTAGCTAAGTGAGCAATTTTGTAAGTCATTGCACCACTTTTCTTGTCTTCAACATTGATGATGTGGTATCCGAAAGCTGTCTCCTGCAATCCAGTTGTACCTTTTGCATTGTTTGCCAGAAAACTAAGATATCCAGGCGCAAATTGACTTGCTGGTGTTGTCCAACCTACACTACCGTTTCTTTCAACAGCATTTGGTTCGTCAGATAATTTAAGTCCTTCAGCAAATTTCGCTGGATCCGCTTTGATCACTGCTAATAAACTATCAGCAGTTTTCTTAGCTGCTTCTTTGGTTCTAGTTGCTGTAGATCTTTCTGCACCTTTGTAACCAATCAAGATATGTTTTGACAATGTAGAGTCAGAAGCTTTTTTATCCAATAATTTTGATACCACATAAAGCGTTTGCTCTTTGTACGGTCCAAAAGTCTGTCCGATGGTAGCTGTTGCAATTTTATCTTTCAACTCAGTTGGCAATTGAGCTGGGCTAACGTACTGAGGAATGAAAGGCACATCAGAATTAAGTTCTACAAACATAGAATCATTCGTAGTGTTCTGGAAGTTTTCTGCGCCATTGGAAGCATCAGTTCCTTTAAGGAAAAGTTTATTGATCTCATTAAGTGTTGCAGCATCGTCCTGAGCACTTGGTGCAGCTGGGAAATAAGCATAAGCAATATTTCTGCTAGCTGTAGCTTTGAATCTTGTTGGATGTAATTTGATATAATCTGCAAGATCCTGAGTTGTAACTTTTACATTGTTCTTTTTAGAGAATTCAAGATAATCAACTTTCACGAAATCGATGTTTGCCATCTCATCACGGAATTTCACCATCAACTCAGCTTCTTTTTTACTTGTTGTGATCCCAGTCGTGATATTCCCGAAAAGCATTCTAGCCATCATTCTATATTCGATAGCTTTTCTGTTTTTCAACCAAAAAGTATAGTTTTCAGGATTTGTAGCTTGAGATTTTTCAATCTCACTTTTGATATCCTTTAGTTTGAAGTTTCCTTTTTCATCAAAATATTGTTGATTCTGAGCGAAAATAGGATCATATTGCAATTGGCTCCAGAAAGTCTCATCTGAAAGTGTAAGACCCGTTTTTTCAAATTGTTGTTTGATCAGTTTGGACTGCACAAGGATCTGCCAAGCCTGCTCTTCCAGACCTTTTGTAGGCTGACCTTGTTGCTGAGCCTGCTGTTGCATGATGAACAACTGGTCATTCAACTCGTCTCTTGTGATCTCTTCGCCATTCACTTTACCCAAAATGTTTGGATTTTTACCAAAAACCTTGTCTATAGTGTCAGGATTTACCAAGAAAGCCAAAAGTGCTAATGCAATAACTCCTACTAATAGCCACGATCTTTTTCTAATTTCGCCTAAAATTGCCATTTTATATTATATGTTTATAATCAGTGTGCGAAAATACATAATTTTAACAGAATAGGAAAAATTATTTAGAAACATTTGTGAATGTGTTACATAAAATAAAAAAAACCTCTAAAATATAGAGGTTTTGAAGCTATTTGTCATTTTTTTTATCAAGCATCTTTTCGCGCATTTTCCCTTCTGTCTGGAAGAGCGTCAGGACTTGTTGCGGCGTGAGTATCCTTAAGAATTTATCAGCATAGGTTTTCCTGTTGTTGAGAAGCTGCTGGCCAACCTCAAAACTTTGGTTGAGGCGTTTTGTAGCATCTTCATCAGAAAGATTATCCAGATTTTTATCTACGTGGAATTTCTCCTTGATCTGCTTTTGATTATTCTGATATTCGGCATACAGCGTTTTGAACTCATCTTGTTTTTCCTTAGGAATATCAAGGTCATCGATCACGATATTCTCTTTAATGTTTTGAAGGAAAACGCTTCTGTCTTTTACAGACATATTGCTTACTGCTTGCTTTTTCTCCTGCATGTTCATAGATTTCCATTCAGAAGTTCTGGGAATTGTTTGTCTCTGCGTAGATCCTGAGGGTAGTAATGAACTCGATGGCACACTTCTGTAGGATGGACTTGTGGTATTGGTTCTTCCAGAAGTGTTTCCAGAATTTCGCCGCTGCCCTTTTATGGTATGTGCTGAGGAAAATCCGGCAATCAAAACAATTAATAAGAATTTATTCATTTTTCTGATTTTAATTAATTATACAGGTCAAGATAAACATCCTGTTCACTATTTCTATCAATATCCTTCAATTGGTCAGGTGTGAAGGCCGCTAAAACTTTCTCTACATCCAGATCGGATTTTTTGTTCGTCCCAACAGCGTAATCTTGTCTGTCTGTGATAATTCTATCAGATGAAGTTGTCGTTTTGGAGTCAGATGAAGCTAAAGCAGAATGTGGTTTCAAATGTTTTGGCTTTGAAGTTTCATTTTGGGCTTCAATTGAAATATCATTTTTTGCGATCAAATTAGTAGAACTCTTGTTAGCAGGCTGTTCAATTTTATAAACACTATCAACAATTGGTGCTTTCTGAGCAATAGTAACTTCTGGATCATTATTGAAACCTAAAAATGCAGTGATCCCAGCAATCAGAACTACTGCTGCCGCTGCCATCCATTTAAAATCAAGAGCGAAGACCTTAGCTTCCTTTTTCACAATCACTGGATTTTTCCCCACCGTTTGCGAAATGACATTCGCCTGCATCTGTTTGAAAAAATCCTCCGAAGGTTCCGGATAAGGCGTTTTTCTACTTAGTTTTTCTATATCGATTTTCATTTCCTTTTATTTTTTTAAAACTCTTGCGAGTAATTGTCCTTAATATAATTTTCTACTTTGTCTTTGGCGTAGTGGTAATTCGTTTTACAGGTTCCGACCGACATATCCAAAATCTTCGATATTTCTTCGTAAGGCAGATCATCATAATACCTCATATTGAATACCAATTTCTGTTTTTCCGGTAAGGTCTGAATCGCTTTCTGCAAAAAAACCTGAATCTCCTCAGCATCTTGTCCTGCATTATCCGCTACCAGATTCTGCATATGATATTCTGCATCTTCATCTGTCTTTTTCATCCGGTTCATTTTGTTAAGCGCTTGCAATGCTTCATTGGTAGCAATTCTGTACAACCAAGTGTACAATTTGCTATCACTTTTGAACTGATGAATATTTTGATACGCCTTGATAAATGTATCCTGCAAAACATCCTGAGCGCCGTCGTGGTCGACAATCAACCTACGGATATGCCAATAGAGACGACTCTGATAAGCATCCATCATCGCGCGCAAACCTTTCTCTACCGTTTGTGGTGCAGTCAGCAGGTTTACAATTTCCTCATCTTTGAGCTTCATTCAGATGTTTCGTAGTTTTGATTAAAAAATAAGACCAAAGTTAAATTATTTTTTCAATTTCTTTGGATATAGCTAAATCTAAAATCGAGCCTTAAATATATTAGTCAAATCCAAATCTTCAAATCCTTATCTTTGTTCTTATGAAGACAGTAATCATCGGCTCGGGAAATGTGGCTTATCATTTGGCAAAAGCTTTCACTCAGAATAATATTAAGGTTCATCAGATCTTTGGACGAAATGAAATTGAACTCTCGAAAATTTCAAGCGAGTTTGATATTCCTTATTCAAATGAAAATCTTGAAGAAGCGGAACTTTACATCATCGCTGTTTCGGATTCTGCTGTTGAAAATATTTCTGAATTAATTAAAAATGAAAATACGCTCGTTGCTCATACTTCCGGCTCTCTTCCGAAAGAAATATTGAAAGGTAATTACCGAAAAGCAAGTTTTTATCCTTTGCAGACTTTCTCGAAAACCAAAGTTCTGGACTATTCTAAAATTCCGTTTTTCATAGAAGCTGAAGATCAGATCGATGAAAAATCATTGTTCGAATTAGCTTCAATCATTTCTGAAAATGTAGAAGTTTCAACCTACGAAAAACGAAAATACATTCATCTGACTGCAGTTTTCGCTTGCAACTTTGTGAATCATCTGTTTGCAAGAGCTAAGGAAATTTCGGATTCCCAGGATCTGGATTTTAATTATTTTCTTCCTTTAATTAATGAAACCGTTGAAAAAATCCGTCATCTCGACCCAAAACTTGCCCAAACTGGACCAGCCGTGAGAGGTGATGAAAGAGTTGTGAAACTTCACGAAGAATTGATTACAAACAAAGAACAGCTTGACATTTATAAAACGTTGAACGAGTCTATCAAAAAAATGTATCAATAATTGTGTAACATTTTAAAAAATCCTGCACTAATTATTCAGATACAAAAAATACTATTTATGAAATTGCTCACGCAATTGCATATGACAATTAAAAAAAATAAAAATCGCTTATGAAATCTCTCAAAAAACTGTTGATCATTCCAATTCTTTTATTTGGATTTATAGCATCCGCGCAGCAAACAGCCAATCGTTTTTTCTACGAATTAAGTTTTAAACCGAAAAAAGATTCTGCAAAAATCGATAAAGTGATGACAACACTTGATATCGTTAAAGATAAATCAATCTACCAAGACTTCACTTTCCCAGCTCAGGATTCTATCATCAAAGTAGCAGTGGAAGAAATGGAAAAAACAAAGACATGGAAAGACATTTCCAAAATGATTAAAATGCCAAAATTCTCATACAAGATTTCCAAAGCATATCCATCTATGGTTGAGACCTACAGCGATAGAATCAGCAGAAATCTTTTCGGATATGAAGAAAACATCAAATTTGAATGGAAGATCACAACTGACAAGGAAAAAATCGGAGAATACAATACTCAGAAAGCGACGACAGAATTTGGAGGTAGAAAATGGACCGCTTGGTTCGCAACGGAAATTCCTTTCCAAGATGGCCCTTATAAATTCTATGGATTGCCTGGGCTTATCGTAAAAGTTGAAGATGAAGGTAAAAATTACTCTTGGTTGCTATCCGGAAACAAATCTATAAAAGACTGGAAAGAATTGACCTATGCTGAAGAACTGAATGCAAAATTTGGGATGAGCAATGAGTTAAAAATAATTCCAAAAGATAAGTTCGAGAAGTCTTATGCGGCTTTCAAACAAGATCCGATGGCGGAAGCAAGAACTCAGGTTCCACAGAATATGCTTAGCATGAAAATGCCAGGAAGCGATGTAACCATTGGTGAGGCCTTAAAAACTCAAGAAAAAATGCTGAAAGATTTCTTCAACAGCAACGACAATCCGATCGAGGTACAAACTGTCACAGACAAAAAGAAAAAATAAAATCAGAAACCGGGAAAATTGCTTCCCGGTTTTTTTATGATTAATATCCTTATTTAGATTTATTTAAAACAAGCTATATTTGCAGTTCTAAATCTTTGAATTTTGCAAAATAAACATCCTGATAAATTGTGCTGCTTCCCTAAAAACCAATTGGGCAAGATCACAGGCTACGACAATGAAAACCTGCAGATGCCCACAAAAATCTTGGAAATGGGACTTCTCCCGGAAACCGCGTTCAAAGTTCTGTATCAGGCTCCTTTTGGCGGTCCGCTTTACATAGAATATGGCTCGGAGAAAACAAGAGTAGCATTGCGAGAGCAGGAAGCAAAATTCATCAAAGTAGAAGTTTTGGGATAATGCAGAATCAGAAAAAAAAGAAACAGATCCTATTGGTCGGGAACCCGAATGTGGGAAAATCCACACTTTTCAATAGTCTCTGTAACAGAAAACAAAAAACCGGGAATTACGCTGGCGTTACCGTTGCAAGCCTTTCCGGAAATTATACTTATAAAAATGAAGAAGTCGAGATCACCGACCTACCCGGCTCTTACAGCATCTACCCGACTTCCGAGGATGAAGCGATATTTTCAAGATATTTGATTCAAGAGCAGGAGAATTATGCTGGCGTTTTGTACATCGCTGACGCCATCAATATGAAGCGAAGTTTGCTTCTTTTTCAGCAGATCCAGGATCTTGGAATTCCAATTCTGATGGTCGTGAATCAAATTGATGAAGCCGAAAAACGTGGCATCAAGATCAACACAGGTGAACTTTCCAAAAAACTGAACGTAGATATTCTAAGGACTAATGCGAAGGAACATTTGGGAATCGAGGAAGTTCGAGAAGCCATTTTTAATAATCAATTCAAAAAATCTTCACAAAGCACTTTTGAAATCCCGATCGAGCAGAAAGGTCTGGTTTACAAGATTGCAGAAAATACGAAAGACCACAATCTTTACAAGATCTGGACACTTTTAGCTGCCGACACTTACCTCGGAAAGATTGAAAGAATTAACGAAATCATCACGCAGGAAGATGCCAAATGCAATGTTCCGAAACGTCTTCAAATCCAGGAAACTGTAAGAAGATATCAGAATATTGACAAAATCATCTCTGAAACGACAGAGAAAATCCCTCAGAGAAAACAACTTCTGACAGAAAAATTGGACAGAATTCTGGTGCATCCGGTTTGGGGTTATCTGGTTTTCTTTTTGATTTTATTATTGATATTCCAAAGTGTTTTCTTTTTGGCAGAATATCCTATGAACTGGATAGAAGGCGCTTTCAGTTGGCTCTCCACTTTCTCAGCAGAACAGCTTCCGGAAGGCCCGATCAATTCATTGATATCAAACGGAATTGTTCCTGGAATTGGCGGCATCGTCATATTTGCACCACAGATTGGGATTTTGCTTTATTTCCTTTATCTCCTCGAGGATTCCGGCTATATGGCGAGAGTTATCTTTTTAATGGACAGATTTTTACGCCCTTTTGGACTTAATGGAAAAAGTATTGTTCCACTAGTTTCTGGAACAGCCTGTGCGATTCCGGCGATTATGTCCACCAGGAATATTGAAAACATCAAGGAAAGATTAATCACGATTCTCGTAACACCTTTTATGACTTGTTCCGCAAGATTGCCAGTTTACAGCATCATCATCGGATTAATTATTCCAGACGAGAATTTTTATGGTATCAAGTATAGAGCGATTGCTTTGATGGCAATGTATCTTATAGGTTTCGGAATGTCATTATTTTCGTCATTAATTCTGAAAAATGTGATCAAAACCAAAGTCAAAAGTTTCCTGGTAATGGATTTGCCAACTTACAAAATGCCTTTGTTCGGTTATGACTTCAAATTGGTTCTAGGAAAGGTTTGGGACTTTATCAGCGGCGCAGGGAAAGTGATTTTCACCGTCAGTATTATCCTTTGGACATTGAGTTATTTCGGACCTTCGGAAAAGGCAAATCAAAGTGTTGCCTCCAATGTGAAACTAGAACAATCTTATCTTGGGAAAATCGGTCGCGGCATTGAACCTGCAATTGCACCTTTGGGTTACGATTGGAAAATGGGAATCGGAATTTTGACGAGTTTTGCCGCGAGAGAAGTTTTCGTTGGAACATTATCCACACTTTATAGTTTGGACGATGAAGCGCCTGAAGGCCGATTGATAGAGAAAATGAGATTGGACACACATCCAAATGGTGAGAAGGTTTTCAGTTTTGCAACTGGCGTTTCGATTTTATTTTTCTATGCTTTTGCAATGCAATGTATCTCGACAATTGCCGTGGTTTACAGAGAAACTCAGAGTTTGAAATGGACCATGTTGCAGACTTTTGCCATGACGCTTTTGGCATACTTTTCGGCACTTGTCGCTTATCAGATTCTGAAATAAATTAAATATCTGAAAAATGGAAAACTCAATCATCATACAATACGCAATCATCGGATTATTGGTTTTGGGAGCGCTTTACTTTACTTTTAAGAAATTTGCTAAGACCTTTTCCAAGAAAAAAGACGGCAAAAACTGCGGTCCGGATTGTGGCTGTTCTTAATTGAAAAAAGTTTAATTTTAGCTTTAGAAATCAAGGCTGTTGAAACAAACGTTAACTTTTACAATACTCAACTTTTGCACATTTATATTTGCACAGACAGACAGCATCAATACTCAAGCGAGTTCGTACGATGACAAGATTATGCTTCGACTGAATCTTGATACAAACATCGACGAGTTCATCGTTTCTTCCAAGGAATTAGGCATCAAACCTAAATTGACACTTAACAGTCAAATCAATACGACTTTTGGATTGGACTACAAATTCATCAGTGCGAGTATTTCTTTTGCTCCAGATTTTTTACCTGGAAACAATGATAATGACTTCAAAGGGAAAAGCAGTTTCACGAGTTATAATTTCAGATTCTTTCCAAAAAATTTCATCCAAACACTTTCTTATAAAAACAGCAAAGGCTATTACATCAGCAATACCAGAGATTTCGTAAGCGATTGGCAAAAAGACAGAGATCAATATTTGCAGTTCCCGAATCTCCGGATTCAAAGTTTTGGGGGCTCCACTTCTTACATCATCAATAAAGATTTTTCTCTGAAAGGCATCTACTATCAAAAAGAATGGCAAACGAAAAGTGGTGGAAGTTTTGTTCCTTCTCTTAACTATAAATATTTGATCTTTTCTGGTGATCAAAACTCGGTTAAGTCAAGAGAACATCAATTGGATTTGAATTTTGATCTGGCTTATCATTATAATTATGTGGTCACCAAACATATCAACATCGCACCATTTGCCTACGCTGGTTTGGGGAACAAATGGAGCAATTATAAAAACGATGTTACGAAAGATGAGCGTGCGAAACAGAATTATTTCACTCAGAACTTCGGGGCAGGATTGCATTTGGGTTACAATTCGGAGAAGATTTTTTTCGGTTCTAAGTTCAATTATTCTGGCAGTCACTATGACGACCATCAGTCGAATGTCACACAAAACGATCTTTATGTCTTATTCTTTATCGGCTATAGACTCGATGCACCTTCAAAAGTAGAAAAGCTGTATGATAAAATTCAAGACAAAATCCCGGCGTTGTGATCTTTGATTAAATCTTAAATCAGTTCTTTTTAATACATTTGCACTCAGAAAAAAACCTTAAAATTCAAAAATGTCATTAATAAAATCAATCTCTGGAATCCGAGGAACTATTGGCGGAAAAGTAAACGATAATTTGACGCCACTTGACGTTGTGAAATTTGCTTCGGCATTCGGAACTTGGCTTCAGAACAATAAAAATAAAAAAGATTTAACGCTTGTCATCGGTCGCGATGCGAGGATTTCCGGTCAAATGGTTTCTTCTCTTGTTGCTTCAACTTTGCAAGGTTTGGGAATCAATGTGGTTGATTTGGGACTTTCCACAACGCCAACCGTAGAAATTATGGTTCCGGAACTGAAAGCTGACGGCGGAATCATACTAACCGCTTCTCACAATCCAAAACAATGGAACGCTTTGAAATTATTGAATGACAAAGGCGAATTCATCAGCGGAGAAAATGGTGCCGATGTTTTGGCTTTGGCAGAAAATGAAGATTTCGATTACGCTGAAGTAGATGATTTGGGAAAATACGAAACCAGAGATGACGCTTTTGATATTCACATCAAACAAATTTTAGACTTACCAACAGTTGATGTTGAGGCGATAAAAGCTAAAAAATTCAAAGTTGTACTTGACGCTGTAAATTCTACCGGCGGAATTTCTATTCCACCTTTGTTGGAAAAACTAGGTGTTGAAGTGGTGAAATTATATTGCGAACCAAACGGACAATTCCCACACAATCCAGAACCTTTGAAAGAGCATCTTGGCGACATCTGCGAATTGGTCATCAAGGAAAAAGCAGATATGGGAATCGTGGTTGACCCGGATGTGGACAGATTGGCTTTGGTGGACGAAAAAGGCGAGATGTTCGGTGAAGAATATACTTTGGTTGCCGTTGCAGATTACCTTTTGAAAGATAAAAAAGGCGTGGCCATTTCCAATCTTTCTTCCAGCCGAGCATTGAGAGATGTTGCGAAAAACCTGGATTCAGAATATTTTGCAAGTGCTGTTGGCGAAGTGAATGTGGTGACTTTAATGAAAGAAAAAAATGCCGTAATCGGTGGCGAAGGAAACGGTGGAATCATCTATCCAGAGCTTCATTACGGACGTGATTCTTTGGTTGGCGTTGCATTGTTTTTAACTCATTTGGCTAAAGAAAACAAAACCGTTTCTGAACTGAGAGCAACGTACCCAAGTTATTTTATGGGTAAAAAGAAAATCGAACTGACGCCGGATATCGACGTTGATGCTTTATTAATCAAAGTTCAGGAAGAATATAAGAACGAAGAAATCTCAACCGTTGACGGAGTAAAAATTGACTTCCCCGAAAACTGGGTTCATTTGAGAAAATCTAACACAGAACCGATCATCAGAATTTACACTGAGGCTTTTTCTCAGGAAGAAGCGGATAAATTGGGCGATGATATGATCGCTAAGATCAGAAGTTTGATATAACATTAAAGGAAGCAAAATTTGCTTCCTTTTTTATTTACAATCAAGTCTGTTTTTGCCTAAACTAATTTGCGTTTTGTCACAAACAACCTTGTTTTAAACTTCCTGCAACTGCATTTTGTTACAAGCAGATTTGTTTTAGACTTCCTGCGACTGCGTTTTGTTTCAAACAACTTGCGGGAAATCTCCGGAGTTCTTCTTTGATTACAAACAGACTTGTTTCAAACCAACGGAGATCGTGGTTTGTTTCAAACAACTTGCGGGAAACCTCCGGCGTCCTCCGTTGGTCACAAACAGACTTGTTTCAAACCAACGGAGATCGTGGTTTGTTTCAAACAACTTGCGGGAAACTTCCGGAGTCCTTCTTTGGTTACAAACAGACTTGTTTTAAACTAATGGAGATTTGCTTTGAGTTTTATATTATATGGAATTGAAAATATTGACTATCAAATAGCCTCTTTGTAATAAGCCACAAACTCACGAAAGATCGAAAAGAAATCCCTCAATTCAAAATAATCTGGACTTGAACTTTCAATATTTTCAAATCCTTTCTTTTTGAATAATTTTTTGGTTCTTGTTTGATGAAAATATTGCGAAACAGAAATCGCACTGCTGAAATTCAAACTATCCATCATCGTTATCGAATTCTCAACCGTCTTCTCCGTATCATTTCCGTAATTGTCAACCAATATTTTGTATGCTGGAATTTTATTTTCAATCAAATATTCCTGCATTTTCTTTCCTTCCCAAAAGCCTTCTTTGCCAAAACCGCCACTGACGATAATCGATTTAACTCTTTTTTGATTGATTAATTCGATGCTTTTATCAAGCCGGGCTTTCAATCTCTCGGATATGGTTCCATCTTCATTCACTTTATTTCCAAGAACGATGGCAACATCTGCATTGGTTTTTTTATCATTTAACCCATCAATTGTAATGTAAATCGAATGCGCTAAAAACCAAACCATCAGCACGACAAAAATCGATTTAATAAAAGTGAAAATTCTCTTCATTAAGAATCTAAATTATGAACATATTGATTTTAAAGCCGAAAGCAATTAGCCAATCGCCATTTAATATTCCATCTTTCTCAACTTCTTAGAAGTCGCGCCGATGAACAACGCTGTCAAAACAGTCATCGTCCCACCAAAAACCACAGAACGGACAACGCCCATCAGTTTCGCCGTCAATCCGCTTTCAAACTGTCCAAGTTCATTACTGGACATTATGAAAATAGAATTCACGCTCAAAACACGTCCACGGATTTCTTCAGTCGTTTTCAACTGGACAATCGTTCCTCGGATAACAACACTGATTCCGTCTAACATTCCGCTCAGAACCAAGAATGCAAACGACAGCCAGTACATTTTCGACAATCCGAATCCTATGATACAAAGTCCAAAACCAGTCGCCACAAAAAGCAATATCTTCCCTTGATTTTTACGAAGCGGAACCATAGACAATGTGATGATAATCAACATCGAGCCAATATCGGAAGCCGCATTCAAAAGTCCAAAACCTTCCGAGCCAACCTTCAGAATATCACTTGCAAAAACCGGGATCATCGCCACTGCACCTCCAAAAAGTACCGCAAACATATCCAACATTTGTGCGCCTAGGATTTCCTTCGTCTTGTAGATGTACGCCAAACCTTCCTTCACACTTTCGAAGATTTTGACGTCTTTATTTTTATTTTCAGAAAACTGTTTATTGATGGTCCAGAAAAACAAAGACGATAAAACCATACAACTAACAATCACCACCAAAGTCCATTTTATCGTAATCAAAGCAATCAGAAATCCTCCCAAAGCGTGACCGGAAACTGAAGCAATTAAAAACGTCGCCTGATTCAAAGTGACAGCATAAGGCAAATTTTCCTGTTTCACAATTCTCGGAATCATACTCGGAACCAGCGGTCCCAAAAACGAACGACAAATCCCAGTAAAGAAAATGACGGCGTAAATAAAATAGGTGATTTCGTGTCCGGTAAAATGTAATTTATGTCCAAGAAAGGCCGGAATCAAGAGCAAACTGATGAGAACCACATAAGCATAATTGCAAAGCAAGAGCAGCTTCTTTTTCTCGTTCATATCGATCACGTGACCAGCATAAAGTGCGCAAGAAACCGCAGGAACAACCTCCGAAAGGCCAATCAAACCAATAGAAAACGGGTCTTTTGTCAATTGATAAACCCACCAGCCAAGCAACGTTGCCAGCATCCTAAATGCGATGATAAGGAAAAATCTACCTGTGAGAAGATGACGAAATTCTATATTTTTTAAAACCCGAAGCGGTGTGAATGAAACCATTATGCAAAAATAGCAGATAGCTTCCAACTGGCATTCGATTTTTAGGAAATAATTTGGAAAGATAGATTTTCAGGAGCTTAATCCCGCTATCCACTATATCTTTTTTGTCATTGCGAACGACATTATTACAGAATTGAACGTTTCAAAAATCGCAATGACAAAAAAGGATGCCGTTCCTATCGGGGCTATGGGATTGGTCGGTGTATTGAAGAGTCGGGACAACAACCAAAATTTTCAAATTCTAATATTCAGATTCTAATAATAGTAATAATCGGGAGAACTGCTATTGACCAGCGAAACGATTAAGGCAACAAACGCCGTCATACCAGCAACAGAGCCTACAACGATAGCCGTCGTTCCGCCAGGATTATTTTTTTTAATCACTCTGATATCATTTTTCGCAATGTTCACTTCCTGACTGTTTGCAACCGCCACAATTTTATTCTCATCCACAGTTGAAACCCTGGCTTTATATTTTGGTTTACCGTTTTCGTAAAAAGTGTATTTCTTACCCGTCTGAATTGCGGAAAAATCGTCTTTGTTCAAACTACTTCTGTAGATGGTTGTGGTGCAAGATTGCAAAAGGATCAGCAAGGCAATCAGAAAAGAAAAAGTTCTCATTGTAAATTTAGTTTTTCCAAATATAATGCAATTTTTCTGTCATTTGCAAGCCTTGGAATCTTGTTTTGTCCACCCAACTTCCCTTCGGATTTTGCATAATCCTGGAAGGCATTTTTCTTCAGTTTCGCAATCACCAAAGGCTGTAGAATATTTCCGGAAATGAGATCATCATAATAAGTATTTCGTTTTCTGAGTTGCAAATCCAATTCAGATTTGAAAGCTTCAAAATTCTCCGGCTCTTTTTCAAACTCGATGAACCATTCGTGGTAAGGCAAACCTTCCTCAGGATTCACTTGTGGCGCAAGATGGAATTCTGTGATTTGTGCAGGAAATTTCTCCACGGTTGCTTTCAACGCTTCTTCCACCTCGAATGCAATCACGTGTTCGCCAAAAGCCGAAGTGAAATGTTTCGTTCTTCCAGAAACAACAATTCTGTACGGATTTTTATCAATGAATCTCACAACATCACCGATTGAATATGCCCAAAGTCCAGAATTGGTCGTTAAAATCAAGGCGTAATCTTTGTTAAGTTCCACGTCTTTTAGTGTCAATCTTCTTGCGTTTGGCTTACCATATTCTTCAAGTGGAACAAATTCGTAGAAAATCCCGTGGTTGGTCAGAAGCAACAATCCTTCTTTGGTATAATCATCCTGAAATGCAAAGAATCCTTCCGAAGCTGGAAACGTCTGAACAATATCAACAGGTTTTCCCAATAACTCATTCATCTTATCTCGGTAAGGTTCGTAATTCACGCCTCCAGTTATGATCAATTGAAGGTTTGGAAAAATCTCTGTGATTTTCTTTCCGTGTCGGTCAATCAGTTTTTCAAAATACATAATGAGCCAAGGCGGAATTCCGGAAATCAAGGTCATATTTTCTTTTTCAGTTTCCTCCACGATTTTATCGATTTTGGTTTCCCAATCTTCGATGCAGTTGGTTTCCCAACTTGGCAATCTGTTTTTCTGAAGATAGTTTGGAATGTGATGTGCCACGATCCCCGACAATCTTCCGTTTTTGATGCCATTGATTTCTTCTAATTCGGGAGAACCTTGTAGAAATATCATTTTTCCACCGACGAAATCAGCGTTATTTTTCTTTTCGATGTAATGGAAAAGTGCACTTTGCGCAGCGCCAATTTGGAAAGGCATTGCTTCCTTGGAAATCGGAATGTATTTTGCGCCCGAAGTTGTACCCGAGGTTTTTGCAAAATATTCTGGTAAATCCGGCCAAAGGATTTTGGATTGTCCTTTTTTGATCTTCTCGATGTAAGGTTTCAAATCTTCGTAATCAGCAATCGGAACATTGGTTCGAAAATCCTCAATATTTTTTATCGTTTCGAATTGATGTTCTCTTCCGAAAAGAGTTTTCTCAGCCGTTTTGACGAGCGAAAGCAAAAGTTCTTCCTGATTCTTGACCGCATTGGTTTTGAAATCTTTTGTTTTGGCAATATGTTTTTTGGCCCAGATGAGCGCGATATTTTTCTTGATAAAATCCAACATCATTAAGAATTTTCGGTCGTCAAATTTATAAGTATTCTTTTATATATTAGATGTTAGAAGTTAGATTTTAGATATTAGATTTGATTTCTTTTAAAATACGAATTGGAATTCAGAAATGTTTGACTTCTGAGACTCATTTGGAATCAAAAAATGTGTTTATAATCTCGTCTCGTGTTTTTATGTAGAATCTGCAGCCCGACTTGAGTGGAAATCCTTTTTTGTGTGGACTTCGTGTTCTATTGAGACTGAGATCGTGAGCAAAAAAGATTGGGAACGGAAGGCGGAAATAGCTGCCCTAATAATTATTATTGTAAAGATTGTGATAAGTGTTTGTGTTTTAGAAAGAAAAAATGTACTTTTGCACCTCGAATAATATAAAATTTATAAACAATGTTTGCAATTGTAGAAATAGCAGGGCTTCAATACAAAGTTGAGCAAAACCAAAAGTTGTTTGTGAACCGTTTGAAAGGAGACAAAGGAACGAAAGTTTCTTTTGATAAAGTTCTTCTTACTGTAAACGGCTCCGTAACTGTAGGTGCCCCGGCTGTAAGCGGTATTACCGTAGATGTAGAAATTCTTGACCACGTTCAAGCTGACAAAGTAATCATCTTCAAAAAGAAAAGAAGAAAAGGTTATGCTAAGAAAAATGGTCACAGACAATCTCTTACTCAAATCATCGTAACTGGTATTACTGGATTTGGTGCTGAGAAAAAAGAAGCTAAAAAAGCTGCTCCTAAGAAAGCTGCTAAAGCTGAAGTAACTGAAACCAGCGAAACTGCTGAATAATTTTTTAACCAAAAAACCTTAAAATAAAATGGCACATAAGAAAGGAGTTGGTAGTTCCAAAAACGGTAGAGAATCTCATTCTAAAAGATTGGGTGTAAAGATTTTCGGAGGACAGAACGCTATTGCTGGTAACATCATCATCAGACAAAGAGGTACTCAACATCACCCAGGTGAAAATGTTGGTATGGGTAAGGATCACACTTTGCACGCTCTTGTTGACGGTAAAGTTGTTTTCAGAAAGAAAGCTAACAACAGATCATTTGTATCTATTGAACCAAACGCATAATTAAAGCGTTTTATAAAAATAAAAAATCCTGAGACTTATGTTTCAGGATTTTTTTATTTGGTAATTACCTACTAAAGCGTTTCTAATTGCGCTTCTGTGAATTCCATATTGTGGAATACGTTCTGAACGTCATCATCTTCTTCGAAACGTTCTAACATCTTCATATTGGCTTTGAACTGGTCATCCGTCATTTCTTTTGTATTGTTCGGGATTCTTTGTAGTTCTGCACTTTTAACTTCAATTTTTAAGTCATCCAGTTTGTGAGACATTGCGCCAAAATCTTCGAATGCTGTAGTAATTAGAACTTCTGTTTCGTCCTGATCAATCTCTTCTGCACCACCATCTATCATTTCCATCTCGAAATCATCCCATTCTGTCTTGATCTGTGCTTTTTCGATAGTGAAAATCCCCTTTCTATCAAAGATGAAAGCCAACTCTCCGTTCTTCCCTAGATTGCCATCAAACTTATTGAAAATAGCTCTAACGTTGGCAACTGTTCTTGTTGTGTTGTTTGTAGTACATTCTACAAAGAACGCAACACCACCTTGTCCATAGCCTTCGTAAGTTACTTCTTCGTAGTTCTCAGCATCTGCTCCACTTGCCTTCTTGATGGCTCTTTCTACATTGTCCTTTGGCATGTTTGCACCTTTGGCATTCTGGATACATCTTCTCAGCGCAGGATTGGCTTCTGGATCTGTACCGCCGGCTTTAACAGCTAGTGCTATATCTTTTCCTATTTTGGAAAACGTTTTGGCCATCTTGTCCCATCTGGCCATTTTTGAGGCTTTTCTATATTCGAATGCTCTTCCCATTACAAGTTTTATTTTATACTACAAAAGTACTGAAATATGGAAACAAAAAAAATACCTCCAATAAAATTGGAGGTATTTATATTTAGAAAATTAATTACTTAGAATTATTTTTTCTTTTTAGCTGGAGCTTTTTTCTTAGCTGGAGCTTTTTTCTTAACTTTTACTGGAGCTGCATCTTCATAATCTCTCTTTTTAAGAGCATTCCATTGAGCAGCATCTTCAACAGCAGTAACAACTACTTTTCTGTCTACTTGTCTCTCAGCATCTGAAGCTGTAGCAGGAACTGTTGCTTTAGCTTTACCAACACCGATAGATTTAAGAGCACTTGGATCTACACCTCTAGAATCTAACGCAGCAACTACAGAAGCAGCTCTTTGTCTAGAAAGTTTCAAGTTGTAAGCCTCAGCACCTTTAGCATCTGTTCTACCTTCCAACAAATAGTTACCACCATCTTTCTTGATCAAGTCAGCGGCAGCATCTAGAGCTCCTTTAGACTCAGCTTTGATTGTAGCTTTGTTGAAGTCGAAGAATACACCTCCGAAGTTTTTCTCTAATTCTTCAGCAGTTACTTTTTTAGGTTTTGGACAACCTTGGTATTGAGCAAGACCTGGAACTGTAGGACAAGCATCATCTTTGTCTAATACGCCGTCTCCGTCTGTATCTGGCCAAGGACAACCTTTGTTTTCAGCTGGACCAGCTACGTCAACACAAGCATCATCTTTGTCTAATACACCGTCTCCGTCTGTATCTGGCCAAGGACAACCGTTGTTTTCTTTAGGACCTGCTACATCTGGACATTGATCGTCTTTGTCTGGGATACCATCTCCATCTGTGTCAGGACATCCTTGGAATTCTGGTAAACCTGGAGTATCTGGACAAGCATCTTCCTTGTCTGGAATTCCGTCTTTATCTCTATCAGTGTTTCCGAATCTAAATAATAGAGACGCAGAAGCTTGCCAGAAGTTAGCAACGTTTGATTTATCAACTGGAGTAGTAACATAATCTCCTTGAACACCTAAACCGAAGTTTTTAGTAACCCAGAAGTTGATACCAGCACCTGTACTAACAGTGAAGTGGTTTGCTTTACCTGTTAAGTCTCCATCTTCGTTATAAGCAGTATAAACGCCTCCTCCTCTAGGTTTTGTATCTGTTTGAGGAAAAGTAAGACCTGTATAATCATGTCTTAAATAGTTAGCACCAACTCTTAAGTAAGGATCAAACCAAGACTCTTCGTCCCATAAAAGACCTGCAGCTTTGAATTGAACACCAAGACCAGTCATTAAGAAGAATTCCTTCTCCATAGCGAATCTCTTGTTGTCAACATTACCAACAGTCGTTTGCCAGTCCAATACCAAACCTTTACCAAGGCTTCTTGCAACTGTCAATTTAGAAAGTGGCGGTGTAATTGAATACTTTGAAACTCCGAATAAGTTTTCCTTAAAATTGTTGAATGAGAACGTATTGCTGAAATTGTTTCTTTGAGCAACGTGATTCACTCCATGAGCACCTACACCTATAACCCAAGGGTTAGTAGTAGTTTGCGCAAAAACAGAAGAGGCAACAGTAAGTGCCAAAGCTGTAATTCCTAATTTTAGATTTTTCATAGAATTAAATGATTAAATAATTGATAATGCAAAATAAATATAATTTTTCTTTATAAACAAAGTTTTTTTAACTTTTCTTTAATATCCGTTGGATATTTACCTTATTCTCTCTGTCCTTGATCGCTTCTCTTTTATCAAACAGTTTTTTACCCTTAGCCAATGATATAAGTAGCTTTGCTTTACCATTGTCATTTATATAAAGCTTTAGGGGAATTATCGTATTGCCAACATCCTTTAACTTTTTTTTAAGTTTTTGCAATTCGTAATTATGCAGTAGCAACTTCCGTTCCCTTTTTGTTTTATGATTGTAAAAAGTTCCCAATTTATATTCATCAATCATCATATTGATGACGTAAAGTTCCTCATCAATAAACTGGCAAAAGCTTTCTGTGATTGACGCTTTGGAAGATCGGAGCGATTTTATTTCTGTACCTGTCAGGACTAAACCAGCTTCATACTCATCAAGGATTTCATACTCGAAACGGGCTCTTTTGTTGAAGATATTAACAGTTTTTTCTATTTTCATAGTGTTAAATTATTATAACTATCGGGCTTTCCTCATCCCAACTAATTTTCGTAATTTTGCACAAACTTACAAAACAATATGTTAACAGTATCTAATTTATCATTACAGTTCGGGAAAAGAGTTCTTTTTGATGAAGTCAATATAAAATTTACAAAAGGAAATTGCTACGGTATCATTGGTGCCAATGGAGCAGGAAAATCTACATTCCTTAAGATATTAAGCGGAAAACAAGATCCAACCTCCGGAAACACCTCTTTGGAAAACGGAAAAAGAATGTCTGTCCTAGAGCAGGACCACTTTGCCTACGACAATTTTACCGTACTCGAAACCATTCTTAGAGGAAACAAAATGCTTTTCGACATTAAGGAACAAATGGATGCTCTTTATGCAAAAGAAGATTTCTCTGATGAAGACGGGATCAAAGCGGGAGAACTTGGTGTTGTTTATGACGAGATGGGCGGATGGAACTCAGAAGCTGATGCTCAGACGATGCTTTCTAATGTTGGCATTTCAGAAGATATGCATTATCAAATGATGGGCGAACTAGAGAACAAAGACAAAGTAAGGGTTCTACTTGCACAGGCCTTGTTCGGAAATCCGGATGTACTGATCCTGGATGAGCCTACCAATGACTTGGACATCGCGACTATCGCTTGGTTGGAGGATTTCTTAGCAGATTATGAGAATACGGTGATCGTGGTATCTCACGACCGTCACTTTTTGGATACTGTTTGTACGCACATCGGCGATCTGGATTATGCAAAATTGAATCTATACACAGGTAACTACTCGTTCTGGTATCAGGCTTCTCAACTAGCAACAAGACAAAGAGCTCAGGCCAACAAAAAAGCTGAGGACAAGAAAAAAGAATTACAGGATTTCATCGCACGATTCAGTTCCAACGTAGCAAAAGCTAAGCAGGCTACTGCACGTAAAAAGATGATCGACAAATTGAACATCGATGACATCAAACCTTCATCAAGAAGATATCCAGCCATCATTTTCGATACGGAAAGAGAAGTTGGAGACCAGATCCTGGATGTCAAAGGTCTAGAGAAAACAAAAGACGGCGAATTATTATTCTCGAACATCGACCTTAACCTTAAGAAAGGTGATAAGGTAGCGGTCATCTCAAGAAACTCTTTAGCAATCACAGAATTTTTCGAAATCCTTGCTGGAAATCTACCTGCAGACAAAGGGAATATTGCTTGGGGCGTTACAACAAATCAATCTCACATGCCTTTGGACAACACCAATTTCTTCCAAGATGACATCAACCTGGTGGATTGGTTGAGACAGTTCACGAAGAATGATGAGGAGCGTCACGAAGAATTTATGAGAGGTTTCTTGGGAAGAATGCTTTTCTCAGGAGACGAGGCTCTTAAATCTTGTAAAGTGCTTTCCGGAGGTGAGAAAATGAGATGTATGTTCAGTAGAATGATGCTTCAGAAAGCTAATGTTCTTTTGCTTGATGAGCCTACGAATCACTTAGACTTGGAAAGTATCACAACTTTGAATAACTCATTGAACAACTTCAAAGGAAACATCCTACTATCTTCCCATGACCACGAGTTGCTTGGAACAGTTTGTAACAGGATCATCGAGTTGACGCCGAAAGGTATCATCGACAGAGATATGACTTACGACGAATATCTTGGAGATAAGAAAATCAAAGAATTGCAGGAGCAGATGTACGCTTAATCCTCCATTAAAATAAATTTTATAAAAGCATCTCGAGTTTTCGGGATGCTTTTTTTGTGCTTCGGCTACGCTCAGCAACCGGAGTTGTTTGGTTGTTGCGTTTGCAACTAGTCTTGTTTTGTTGTACAGTTGTCTTGTTGCTATTGGCAGTGGCTTAGTTGTGTTTGGCAGTTGCCTATTCGTAGTTGACAGTTGTCTATTTGTGGTTGGCAGTTGCCTGTTTGTGGCTGGCAGTTGCTTAGTTGCGGTTGGCAGTTGCCCATTCGTAGTTGGCAGTTGTCTATTTGTGGTTGGCGGTTGCCTGTTTGTGGTTGAAATCAGGTTTGTTGTAAATGGTGTGTGTTATTATTTAATTTTTTACAGGCCGCTCCTACGGAGCTTTGCTCGTGTAATGATTAATTTCTATTAACAGGTCGCCACTCTGTGGCTTTATTTTAAATCTTAAAAGTCGTATTACATCATTTGCGGTAACTTTTAAACTAATAGCTGCATTATTTTTGAAAATATTTTGGAGAAATTTGAATATTAATAAATCCAGTTTGAAAAACTCTTTTTAATTTTAGAGA
>Ga0308171_1000781_pt1 | contig 55080 bp, 49 predicted proteins | sample PhyGR1_FD_202135 | JGI IMG/M metagenome (GOLD analysis project Ga0308171, IMG submission 202135) | Phyllosphere microbial communities from UC Gill Tract Community Farm, Albany, California, United States - DLSLSG.R1 | ecosystem: Host-associated > Plants > Phyllosphere > Unclassified | place: USA... | reverse complement strand
AAGCGACGCACTCCTCCTCCCAGCGTCGCCCGATTGGACTGACAGCACTCCTCCTCCCAGTTGTCAGTCAGTTTTAAAAACCCGGCGCACCTCCTCCCGCGCCGGGTTTTTTATTGCCTGAATGGCAGCCTCCGCGCCGTTACGCACACAATTTCAAATTTCAGGAATTGCACCGTGAAGAACACGGTAACCGCAGGAAGAATGCGATCTCGTTCTTGCGCCTTCAGAGTGCTGCGAAATGCTCTACTGAAAATCGTCCGTGAGATTTGTCGCGACACCATGCTGGAGGAAAACTTGACTTATTTGTTTCCTCGCCCTACTTCTCTCGCATCGATATTTGTTTGACGACCAGAGCTTCGGCGTCCCAAAGACGCTCAGACGATCTTTCTTTCCTTCAAATTCGACCAAAACCGCGCTGATTTTCAGCGCAAAAGTAATACGCCAACGGAAGGAACTCGTTATGGCTACTGGTACAGTAAAGTGGTTCAACGCAACCAAGGGCTACGGCTTCATTCAGCCTGACGACGGCGCACAGGACGTGTTCGTACACATCTCTGCAGTCGAGCGCGCTGGCATGAGCGGTCTCAAGGACGGTCAGAAGATCTCCTACGAACTCGTTCAGGACCGTCGTTCTGGCAAGATGTCTGCCGACAGCATCGTTGCTGCCTAATCATGATTTGGCTGGTTTATCCAGCCTGTCAGTTGAAAAGCCGGGACCTCGTGTTCCGGCTTTTTGCATTTATATAAATTGAATTCCGTCTCCGCCTTGTAAAGGACACGATGCTCACCCATATAGGGTTCATCAGTGTTCCAGCAGTTCCCGATGAGGCTTTGATGAGCCGCCGCGTTGTACCCTCGTTAATGAAAAATTAACCAAGGCGCGCAATGATGAAAGGGAAGACATGAGCGACAGCCGAAAAGTTGGCGCCGTGCTGAGACACAAAGCCGTTTTTGCACTTTGACCACGGATGTACTGGCACTGATCGCATAAACGGGAATGAAAGGTCGGGCTTGCCCGGCCTTTTTGTTTTTGGGGCTTCGCTCTATGGCGCAGTGCCGCTCAACGCGGCACTGCGTTTTCAAAAGTCCATTACTTCGCGCTCAAGGCGGACAGGATGCGTACCCATGAGCGCGTACCCTTGTGGAAGGACTTCAGCTCGTATTTCTCATTGGGCGAATGAATGCGGTCGTCGGTGAGACCAAAGCCAATCATCAGCGAATCCATACCGAGCATCTTCTGGAAGTCGCCGACAATCGGAATAGATCCGCCCATGCCGATGACAATGGCGGGCTTTGCCCATTCATCCGAAAGCGCCGACTTTGCCTTGGTCAAGGCAGGCGAATCGTAGGAGAGGTGGATGGCCGGAGAGCCACCATGCTCGTGGAAATCGACAGAGCAATCAGCCGGGATTTTCGAGCGCACATAGGCACGGAAGCTTTCGCGGATGGCTGCCGGGTCCTGACGGCCGACGAGGCGGAAGGAGACCTTAGCGGATGCCTTTGCGGCGATGACGGTCTTGAAGCCCTCGCCGGTATAGCCGCCGGTAATGCCGTTGACCTCCGCCGTTGGCCGCGCCCATGTCAGTTCAAGGACGGAGCGCCCCTTCTCGCCCGCTGGAATCGAAAGTCCGACTTCGCCGAGGAAGGATTCGGCCGTGCGGCCGAGATTGTCCCAGGATGCCTTGATGTTGGCGGGTGTTTCCTCAACGCCATCATAGAAGCCCGGCAAGGTAACGCGCCCGGTCTCATCATGCAGACCGGCGAGAATGTCAGTCAGAATATGAATCGGGTTGGCGGCAGCGCCACCGAAGAGGCCGGAATGCAGGTCGCGGTCGGCAGCGGTGATAACGATTTCTTCGCCGACGAGGCCGCGCAGCGCCGCAGCGATGGCGGGCGTCTCGTGATCCCACATGCTGGTGTCGCAGACCAGAGCGTAATCGGCTTTCAACTCATTCGAGTTGGCGTCCAGGAATGGCTTCAGCGATGGCGACCCGGACTCCTCTTCGCCTTCGAAAAGAATAGTGACGCGGATCGGCAGCGAACCGATCACCTGCTTATAGGCACGGCATGCCTCGACAAAGGTCATCAACTGGCCCTTGTCGTCCGACGTCCCGCGGCCCGAAATTACCTGTCGACCCTCGCCGATGTCTTTCAGCTTGGCATCGAAAGGATCGTCCTGCCACAAATCGATCGGATCGACAGGCTGGACGTCGTAGTGGCCATAGAACAGCACATGCGGCGCATCGGCGGTCGCGCCATCATGATGCGCGACGACCATGGGATGGCCGGCGGTATCGCGGATGGAGGCGTCGAAACCGATGCTCGTCAGATCGCGCACCAGCCATTCGGCCGCCTTGCGGCATTCTGCCTTGTAAGCCGGATCGGTGGAGATGGACTTGATGCGAACGAGTTCGAAAAGTCTCTCAAGGCTGGAGGGGAGATTGTCGTCAACCGCCGAGAGAACGGGGGAAATATCTGTCATTGCATGATCCTGTCATGTCTGGCCTGTCATGTGTGGAGCGCCAGTCGTCATTTCACTGAGCAAGGCGGTTTCCACCTCTTTAAATCTCCGCAAAGGGCGTAACGACGACCGATATCGGTCATCGCGCCAATGCGTCAGATGGCAGGACGATAGAGTAAATATGAGACGGTTTCGAGCCGGAAAACTTACTTTTCCGATTTAGCGACGCTGATGGCGCGGCTCATATATTCAAGCAGCAATTGCCGCTCAAACTTCAGCAGGTCCTTCAGCAACGCCTCTTCCGTTTCTCTCGATGCGGCAATGGCGGCCTCTTCAAGAGCGGCACCTTTTTCCGTCAGCATGATGATCTGCGACCGGCGATCTGTCGGATGGGGTTTACGCTCGATCAGCCCGTCGCGAACCATACGCGCAAGCGTATTGGCGAGCGTCGCCTGTTCGATATCGACCCGGTCGAGCAACTGGCGCTGCGTCAGCCCGTCTTCCTGCCAGAGCTCTAGCAGAACAGGAAATTGGCCGGGCGAGAAGCCGAGGGCACCGGTACGCTTGAGCAGAGCCTGGGAAAAGCCCTTGGCCAATTGCGCCGCGAGATAGGCTGCAGAGTCCTGTCGAGAAAATCCCATCGGGCACATCGTCCGGATCATTTACATATCGTGCTATGTAGCGGCCCATGCTTTCGTGAAGCATGCGTATCGAGAGAGGCATTTGCGCAAAAGAAAACCGCCATGACCGGGAGGGGACGGTCATGGCGGTCATATTGAGGGACAAAGGCCCGGAGAGGGGGAAAGGCCTTTGTCCGGTCTGACGCGGCGGGGGACGAGCCAGCTATCAGACTACGGCGTGATCAGTCGCCGTCCTCCTAGAAATGAGGCCGCAAATGCGGCTTTTCAAGGGAAGAGCGGATTACAAATCGGTAACGTTCCGGTGAAAGAATCAAGGCGGATTTGGCGGGTTCGGCGCGACTTTGACCCGCCATCAACAGCAAGTTTGTGTGGACGTTGAACATGCCGCACGCTATCCATGCTTCCCATGAAAAAAGGCGATCATCTCTTCCTCGTGGACGGCTCCGGTTTCATTTTCCGCGCCTTCCACGCCATCCCTCCGCTCAACCGCAAATCCGATGGATTGCCGGTCAATGCCGTGTCCGGCTTCTGCAACATGCTGTGGAAGCTGTTGAAGGATGCGCGCAACACCGATGTCGGGGTGACGCCAACGCATTTTGCGGTGATCTTCGACTATTCCTCCAAGACCTTCCGCAACGAGCTCTACGATCTCTACAAGGCCAATCGCTCGGCACCGCCGGAAGATCTCGTTCCGCAATTCGGCCTGATCCGCCACGCGACACGCGCCTTCAACCTGCCCTGCATCGAGACCGAAGGTTTCGAGGCCGATGACATCATCGCCACCTATGCCCGCCAGGCGGAGGCGATCGGTGCGGATGTCACCATCATCTCCTCCGACAAGGACCTGATGCAGCTCGTCACGCCGAACGTGCATATGTACGACGCGATGAAGGACAAGCAGATCGGCGTGCCGGACGTCATCGAAAAATGGGGCGTGCCGCCGGAAAAGATGATCGACCTGCAGGCGATGACCGGCGATTCCACCGACAATATTCCGGGCATTCCCGGTATCGGTCCGAAAACGGCAGCGCAGCTGCTGGAAGAATATGGCAACCTCGATACGCTGTTAGAGCGCGCGGGCGAAATCAAGCAGCAGAAGCGCCGGGAAAACATCATTGCCAATGCGGAACTGGCGCGCCTCTCCCGCCAGCTCGTTTCGCTCCGCACCGATGTGCCGCTGGAGTTAGCGCTGGATGCGCTGACACTTGAAGTCCAGGACGGACCGAAGCTGATTGCCTTCCTGAAAGCGATGGAATTTACGACGCTCACACGCCGCGTCGCAGAAGCGACCGGTGCGGATGCGTCTGCCATCGAGCCCGCCCATGTTCCGGTCGAGCGAGGGGGGGAAGCCCACGGACCAGATCTCGATGCCGGCACCGATACGGGCAGTGATGCTCCATCCGTTCCGCTTGGCGAAGCGTCGGTGTCAGATGTCGGCGCGGTTCTCTCCAAGACCGAAGGCGATACGCCACAGGAGCTTGCCTCCGCCCGCGAGACGATCTTTGCCGCCGCCGAGATCGATACGACTGCCTACCAGACGATCCGCTCAATCGAGGAACTGGATCGCTGGGTCGCCATGGCGCGCGAGACGGGCGTCGTCGCCTTCGATACCGAAACGACCTCGCTCGACCCGATGACGGCGGAGCTTGTCGGCTTTTCGCTTGCGATTGCCGATAACAGCAAGAATGCCAGTGGCTCGGACATCATCGCAGCCTATGTGCCGCTCACCCACAAGACCGGCTCTGGCGGCGATCTCTTCAGCGACGGCATCAAGCTGGCGCCGGACCAGATTCCCTTCGATCTGGCCCTTTCGCGGCTGAAAGACCTGCTGGAAGACCCGGCCGTTTTGAAAGTGGCGCAGAATCTGAAATATGACTACCTGCTGGTCAAGCGCCTCGGCATCTTGATGCAGAGCTATGACGACACGATGCTGCTGTCCTACGTGCTGGAAGCCGGCAAAGGTGCGCATGGCATGGATGCGCTTTCCGAGCGCTGGCTTGGCCATAAGCCGATCGCCTACAAGGATGTTGCAGGCTCCGGAAAGTCGGGCGTGACCTTCGACTTCGTCGATATCGACAAGGCAACGGCTTACGCTGCCGAAGATGCCGATGTGACGCTGCGCCTGTGGATGGTGCTGAAACCCCGCCTCGTCGCCGACCGTCTGACCACCGTCTATGAGCGACTGGAACGACCACTGGTGCCGGTACTCGCCCATATGGAAGAGCGCGGCATATCCGTCGACCGGCAAATCCTGTCGCGGCTTTCCGGCGAGCTGGCGCAGAAGGCTGCCGCCTTCGAGGACGAGATCTACGAACTGGCGGGCGAGAAATTCAATATCGGCTCGCCAAAGCAGCTGGGCGATATCCTGTTTGGCAAGATGGGGCTGCCCGGCGGTTCCAAGACGAAGACCGGACAATGGTCAACCTCCGCCTCCGTGCTGGAAGATCTTGCGGCCGAAGGCATGGAGCTGCCGCGCAAGATCGTCGACTGGCGCCAGCTGACCAAGCTGAAATCCACCTATACGGATGCGCTGCCCGGCTATATCCATGCCGATACCAAGCGCGTCCACACCTCCTATTCGCTGGCATCGACCACGACGGGTCGCCTTTCCTCGTCGGAACCGAACCTTCAGAATATCCCGGTGCGAACGGCGGAAGGCCGCAAGATCAGAACGGCCTTCGTTTCCACCCCCGGCAACAAGCTTCTTTCGGCCGACTACAGCCAGATCGAATTGCGTGTGCTGGCGCATGTCGCCGATATCCCGCAGTTGATAAATGCCTTCGAGAACGGCATTGATATTCATGCGATGACGGCATCGGAAATGTTCGGTGTGCCGGTGGAAGGCATGCCATCGGAAGTGCGTCGCCGCGCCAAGGCGATCAATTTCGGCATCATCTACGGCATTTCTTCCTTCGGTCTTGCCAATCAGCTCAGCATCGGTCGCTCGGAAGCGGGTGATTACATCAAGAAATACTTCGAGCGCTTCCCCGGCATTCGCGACTATATGGAAAACACCAAGGCCTATGCCCGCGAGCATGGCTATGTCGAGACCATCTTCGGCCGCCGCATTCACTACCCGGAAATTAAGTCGTCCAATCCGTCGGTAAGGGCATTCAACGAGCGCGCGGCAATCAATGCGCCGATCCAGGGGTCTGCGGCCGATATTATCCGCCGGGCGATGATCCGCATGGAACCGGCACTAGAGCAGGCGAAACTCTCCGCCCGCATGCTGCTTCAGGTGCATGACGAACTGATCTTCGAGGTCGAAGACAGCGAAATCGAAAAGACGCTGCCTGTGGTCGTCTCCATCATGGAAAACGCCGCCATGCCGGCCATCGACATGAGGGTGCCGCTGCAGGTGGATGCCCGGGCCGCCAGCAACTGGGACGAGGCGCACTAAAGCGCCGTGCGTCCTATTGGACACAGGAAGGCCGCTCTAACTTTTTGAACCGAAAATCGGGTCCGATTTTCGGGCCGATGCTGTAACCTTTCGAATGTCATGTGCCTGTCGCCCATAAGGCGTAGGGGAAGGCTTCTATCAAGGAGCCCTCCCATGCACGCCCCGTTCGTTTCGCCACAACTTTCCGCCTTCTCGACCACCCATCATACCGCACCGCCCCGGCATCTGGGAACGCGCTATTCTCCCGAGGGAGAATTTCTGCCTGAGCCGGGCAATACGGTCGTCTGCCATCTGGTCGAAGGTTCGCCGTCTCAACAGGCGGTCATTGCCGCCCGTCAGCGGCTTCTCGATATGCCCGAGGCTTCGACCCACCTCGCCTTCACACCCGTCTCCAGTCTGCACATGACGGTGTTTCAGGGCATCGTCGAGCATCGCCGCACCTGGCCGTACTGGCCGAAGGAGATGCCGGAAGACAGCACGATCGACGCGATGACGGCCTACTACCGTGAGCGCCTCGCCGAATTTCCGAAGCTGCCAGCCTTCAACATGCAGGCAACATCGGTCACGCCGCTTGGCCTGATCCTGAAAGGGGTAACCGAGGTGGATGACAGGATCATCGCCGCATGGCGCGACGCCTTTGCCGAGGCCTTCGGTTATCGTCATCCCGATCACGAGACTTACGAATTCCACATTACATTTGCCTATGCCCGCCGTTGGTTCGAGCCGGAGTGCCTGCCACGCTGGCAGGCGATGCTGGATGACTGCCTTCAAGAATTGCGTGCGTCAGCGCCGGTCATCGAAATGCGCCCGCCAGCCTTCTGTGCATTTGCCGACATGAACCACTTTGAGGAGTTGCTTGTCTTCGATCCCATCTGATATGGATGGGTCGGACGGATGCCGATTTTCGATTGCGTCGGTATCTCGCGAAAAAATGTGCGTCGGGGCTGGTCAAAGCCCCGCAGGGCATGTATAAGCGCGCCAAATTTCCGATATCGAGACATGCGACATTCGGCCTATGGTTCTGGCCGGTTCCCGTGTTTCGCCGCTTCAGTGGAGTAACACAAATGGCAGTTCCTAAAAGAAAAACGAGCCCGTCCAAGCGCGGTATGCGCCGTTCGGCAGACGCCCTCAAGGCAGCAACCTACGTCGAAGACAAGAACTCCGGCGAACTGCGTCGCCCGCACCACATCGACCTGAAGACAGGCATGTATCGCGGCCGTCAGGTTCTGACGCCGAAGGAAAGCGCATAATCAGCGCTTCTTGATGCGATTGCATGACGAACGAGCCGGCCTTTGGGTCGGCTTTTTTGTTGCCTTCAGCTCCCGTCGCAATGCCGCTTGGAAAAAGACGAACCCGCACTTACTATCCTCAGTCGGAGGACGGTTTTTTACAGCATGTCGCGCAAAGGTGGTCACCAGTGTGTGGCAACGACATGCGGCAGAAAAAACCGTGATGTGGAGGGGTTTGAATGAGATATCGGTGGGTCGGCATCCTTCTGCTTTGCCTTGGCCTGTGTGGTTTCGCCTTCACCAAGGGACGGGAGTTGCTGGCGGAGAGCTATCTCAACGAGGCTGCCGAACAGGGCGGAACGACGTTACGGCTTGCTGTCTCGGCCCTTGGCGGGCATCTCAACCGATACGAACCGCTGCCAGCACTGATGGCCGATCACGACGATATCGAGGAACTGGTTGCCCATCCGGAGGATCAGCGCCTCAGGCAGCGCGCCAACATCTATCTGAAGTCGATCAACGACCTTCTGAAATCCTCGGATATCTACATCATGACGCTGGACGGCGAGACGATCGCTGCCAGCAATTATGATGGGCCGACAAGCTTCGTCGGGCAGAATTTCAGCTATCGACCGTATTTCCAGGATGCGGCCAAGGGCCAGCAATCGCGCTTCTTCGCACTCGGCACCACGTCACACAAACGCGGCTATTACTTCGCCTCACCCATCCTGTTCAACGACGTCATCAAGGGCGTCATCGTCTTCAAGGTGGATATTGAAGGCATTGAGGCTTCCTTCGGCACCGGTGAAAATCGCATCATCGTCACCGATCCGGAAGGCATCATATTCATCACCGGGGTGCCCCAGTGGCTCTATTCGGCGGTCCTGCCGCTGACGCCCGACAGAATTGCAAGAACCGAAGCCTCGCGCCGCTATGCCGACGCCAAGCTCAGCCAGTTGCCGATGACCGAAGGCACATTCGCCAGCCATCGGTTGATGACGATCGGTGAAGGGCAGCAGGACCGGGAATATCTTGTACTGTCCCAACCGATGCCGGAAGCGGGCTGGACGGTGAACGTGCTGATGGATACCAGCTCTGTGCGCACCCAGGTGCAGACGACGATGCTGGCCGCCCTTCTCTGCCTTGGTCTTGCCGGCGCGTTGCTGGCGGCCATGCTGCAAAGGCGCAGGCGTCTACAGGACCGGCTCGTCCATCAGGCCGAAGCCCAGGCCGAGCTGGAGCTTCGGGTAGAAGAACGGACTGCCGATCTGGCGCGGGTGAACCGCGACATCAAGCGGGAGATTGCCGAACGTCGCCAAACGGAAAAGCAGTTGCGAAAAACGCAGAAGGATCTGATCCAGGCGGGCAAGCTTGCGGCGCTCGGCCAGATGTCGGCAGCCCTTTCCCACGAATTCAACCAGCCGCTTGCCGCAGCCAAGACCTATGCCGAAAGTGCGTCACTGTTGATCGAACGCGGTCGCGTGGAGGAGGCAAGCTCCAATCTCTCCCGCATCTCAGCCCTGATCGACCGAATGGCCTCGATCAGCAGGCACCTGCGCAACTTTGCCCGCAAACCCAATGAGCATGTCGGCCCGGTTCCGCTCGATGCGGTGGTTGCCGATACGCTCGAAATCGTCAGCGCCCGGTTGAAGGCGGCGGATGCGCAATTGCATGTAGCGCTTGGATCGGAGACGCTTTTCGTCAAGGCCGGGCCGGTGCGTCTGCAGCAGGTGCTGGTCAACATCATCTCCAATGCTGCCGATGCAGTGGAGGGGCTCGACGATAGGCGTATCGATCTCACCGTGCAAAAGAACGGCAACAAGGTCATCGTTTCGGTGCGCGATCGTGGTCCCGGCGTGCCGCCCGCGATCATGGAGCGCATCTTCGACCCCTTCTTTTCCACCAAAGGCGTCGGCAAAGGCCTGGGGCTCGGCCTGTCGATCTCCTACAATATCGTCAAGGATTTTGGGGGACGGCTTGTCGTCACCAACCTCAAGGATGGCGGCGCGCGTTTCGATATCGAGCTCGACGCTGAAACACCGATGGAGATTGCCGCGGAATGAGTGTGTCCCGCGTATTGCTGATCGATGATGAAGAGGATTTGCGGCTTTCCACCGCCCAGGCATTGGAGCTTGCGGGTCTCGATGTCGTCACCATCGACAATGCCGACCATGTCTTTGAACTGATCGGCTACAGTTTCGATGGCGTCATCGTCAGCGATATCCGCATGCCGGGCATCGACGGCATGAGCCTGCTGCAGAAGGTGCGGGAACTGGATGCGGAAATTCCCGTGATCCTCGTCACCGGCCATGGCGATGTGCAGCTTGCGGTCAGCGCCATGCGCAACGGGGCTTACGACTTTATCGAAAAACCCTTCAGCATTCAGTATCTCGCCGGCATCATCAAACGCGCCATGGATCGTCGCTCGCTCGTGCTGGAAAATCGGCGTCTGCGCGCGGTTGCCGGAAAGCGCGACGATCTGGAAACGCGCCTGCCGGGTCGCACGCAGGTCATGGTCGATCTGCGTTACCGTATTCGCGCCATCGGGGCAGCGGATGCCGATACGCTGATCATTGGCGATACCGGTGCAGGCAAGGAAGTGGTGGCGCGGGCACTCCACGATGTCAGCGCGCGCGCGGATCGCGCCTTCGTCGCCATCAATTGTGCCGCCCTTCCGCAGCATCTGATCGAGAGCGAACTCTTCGGCCACGAGGCAGGAGCCTTTCCTGGGGCGCTGAGGGCACGCTACGGCAAGTTCGAGCATGCGCGCGGCGGCACCATCCTGCTCGATGAGATAGGCTCCATGCCGCCCGATATGCAGGGCAAGCTGCTGCGCGTGCTTCAGGAGCGCACCATCACCCGTCTCGGCTCCAACGAGACCGTGGAACTCGATGTCCGCTTCATTGCAACCAGCAAGACGGATCTGGCGCAGGAGGCGCTGGCGGGGCGGTTCCGCCAGGATCTTCTCTATCGGCTCAACGTCGCAACGATCCATGTCCCGTCGCTTGCGCAGCGACAAAGCGATATTCCCCTGCTCTTCCTGCATCTCGTGAGAGAAGCCGCCGCCCGCTATGGGCGCGGCGACAGGGAGGTGCCTTCCAGCGTCGTTTCATCGCTCGCGATGCGAGAGTGGCCGGGCAATGTCCGTGAGCTGAGAAACGAGGCCGACCGGTTCGTTCTTGGGCTGGACGGTCGCTCCGGCGAAGGGCCGCACAGTGATCCGCTTGCTGGCCATGGGCTCTCCGCCAAGGTGGCGGAGTTTGAAAAAGGCATCATCGCAAGAACCATCGCGAGCCATAAAGGCAATCTGAAAGCCGTTTACGAGACACTCGGAATATCGCGCAAGACGCTCTACGAAAAGATGCAAAAATACGCGTTGACGAAGCATGTACACGTCGATGAAGACGTGACGAGATTCTGAGTTCTGTTATCGTTTATTCCCGTGGGTGGGAATCCACCCACGCCATGACAGCGATGTTTCGGATTCCACCCATCGGGGCCGTTAGCCGACACTCTTTTAATGATTTGTCTTCTTGCCTCGATTGCGTCCAGCGCAGTCTCGACCACAAATGACCCTACCCCGGACGAGCGCAGAGGAGTGCGTCTCGTCGCTGAGGCCGTATTCATCGGGAGGAAAAGATGAAACTTCTGAAATCCGTCACGGGTGCAGTGGCTGCCGCCGCCGTATCGCTCTTTGCGCTTTCCGCAGCCGCACAGGATTATCCTGGCCGCAACATCACCATGGTCGTACCATTCTCCGCAGGCGGTCCGACGGACACTGTGGCGCGCCTCGTTGCCGAATCCATGTCCAAGGATCTCGGCCAGCAGATCGTCGTCGAGAATGTCGGCGGCGCAGGCGGCACGCTGGGCGCAGGTCGTGTGGCATCTGCCGATCCGGATGGCTACACCATCCTTCTGCATCACATCGGCATGGCCACCAGCGATACGCTCTACCGCAAACTCGCCTACAAGACGCTCGACGCCTTCGACTATGTCGGCCTCGTGACCGAAGTGCCGATGACAATCCTGTCGCGCAAGAATCTTGAGACCAATGACCTCAAAGGCCTGATCGACTACGCCAAGGCGAACAAGGACAAGGTCACGGTCGCCAATGCCGGCATTGGCGCCGCCTCCCATCTGTGCGGCATGCTGTTCATGAGCGCCATCGAAACCCCGCTCGTCACCGTTCCTTACAAGGGAACAGGCCCTGCCATGACCGACCTTCTCGGCGGTCAGGTCGACATCATGTGCGACCAGACCACCAACACCACCAAGCAGATCCAGGGCGGCACCGTAAAGGCCTATGCGGTCACCACGCCTCAGCGTCTGAGCGTCCTGCCGAACGTGCCGACGGCTGCGGAAGCGGGCCTGCCCAACTTCGAAGTTGGGATCTGGCATGGCATCTACACACCGAAGGGCACGCCTGCGGCTGTGAATGAGCGTCTCTCCAACGCGCTTCAAGTGGCGCTGAAGGATCAGAACGTTGCCGCACGCTTTGCCGAACTCGGCACGACGCCTTCGCCGGAAGCAGATGCGACGCCCGCCGCACTGAAGGCGAAGCTCGAAAGCGAAATCGCGCGTTGGAAGCCGGTCATCGAATCTGCCGGCCAATACGCCGACTGATCCCACTTCAGGCCGGGGATGACGCGAGTCGTCCCCGGTATCCGCTTGCGGATAACAACGCAGCTTAAAGACCTCATCGAACTCTACAGACATCGGGCCGAAGCGACACCGATGCACAGGCGGGGACGACCATGAAATCAGTCAGTTTCGATGCCACGGAAGCCATCTGCGGCGCAATTTTCATCTGCCTTGGCATTTTCTTCGCCTGGCAATCCTATGATCTCGAACTCGGTACGGCCTTCCGCATGGGACCGGGATATTTTCCTCTCGTCCTCTCGCTGATCCTGGTGGTGCTTGGAGGCGTGATCCTTCTGCGAGCCGGCAAGATCGCAGGTGAGCCAATGGGTTCGATTGCGTGGCGGGGCATCTTCTTCATCCTTCCCGCGCCCATCTTCTTCGGTTTCACGGTGCGCGGACTGGGCTTCGTGCCCGCACTTTTCCTCAGCGCACTGATTGCCTCCTTTGCGTCGCACAAGATGAAACCAATGATGGCCGTGCTTCTGTCGACTGCCATCACGGTCTTTTCGGTTCTTGTCTTCAATTACGGTCTCGGCCTGCCTTTCCAGCGCTTCGGCCCCTGGCTCAATTTCTGAGGTCGCGTCATGGAACTCTTCGATAATCTGGCACTCGGCTTCTACACGGCCTCAACGCTTCACAACCTGTTCTTCTGCCTGATCGGCGTGCTTCTCGGAACGCTGATCGGCGTTCTGCCGGGTATTGGTGCCACGGCCACCATCGCCATGCTGTTGCCTATCACCTTCCAGCTGGAGCCTGTCTCCTCGCTGATCATGCTGGCCGGTATCTATTACGGCGCGCAATATGGCGGCTCAACCACGGCGATCCTGATCAACATGCCGGGCGAGTCTTCCTCCGCGGTGACGGCCATCGACGGTTACCAGATGGCGCGCAAGGGCAAGGCGGGTGCAGCGCTGGCAATTGCTGCCATTGGCTCCTTCTTTGCCGGTACGGTCGCGACCTTTCTCGTGGCAATTTTCGCTCCACCCTTGACGGCGATCGCACTCGAATTTGGCGCGGCGGAATATTTCTCGCTGATGGTCGTCGGTCTCGTCTCGTCCATCGCCCTGGCGCACGGTTCCATTGTCAAAGCGCTCGCCATGGTCGTGCTCGGTCTGCTGCTTGGCCTTGTCGGTACCGACATCTACAGCGGCACGCCGCGCTTTACCCTTGGCATTCGCGAATATGCCGATGGCCTGAACTTCGTCGCGGTCGCGGTCGGCGTCTTCGGTATCGCCGAAATCCTGCGCAATCTGGAAGACGAACGCACACGTACCGTTCTCATGGCCAAGGTTTCCGGTCTTCTGCCGACCAAGGAAGACTTCAAGAAGATGGTTGCGCCGGTCATTCGCGGTACGATCATCGGCTCGGCTCTCGGTATCCTGCCAGGTGGTGGTGCCATCCTTGCCGCCTTTGCCTCCTATACGGTGGAAAAGCGCGTCTCCAAGAATCCGGAAGAATTCGGCCATGGCGCAATCGCCGGTGTTGCCGGGCCGGAATCGGCCAACAATGCTGGTGCTCAGACCTCCTTCATCCCGCTCCTGACGCTCGGCATCCCGGCAAACCCTGTCATGGCGCTGATGGTTGGCGCGATGATCATCCAGGGTATCGTTCCCGGCCCGAATGTCGCAACCGAACAGCCGGCACTTTTCTGGGGTATCATTGCCTCCATGTGGATCGGCAACCTGATGCTGGTGGTGTTGAACCTGCCGCTCATCGGGCTTTGGGTGAAGCTTCTGACGATCCCCTACTACGTGCTCTTCCCGATCATCATGGCCTTCTGCGCCATCGGCGTTTACAGCGTCAACTCCAACGTCTTCGATCTCTATGCCGTCGCCTTCTTCGGCTTCATCGGATACGCCTTGGTGAAACTGCGCTGCGAACCGGCACCGCTGCTGCTCGGCTTCGTGCTTGGCCCGCTCCTCGAGGAGAACCTGCGCCGCGCCATGATCCTGTCGCGTGGCGATCCGAGCACTTTCGTCACAAGGCCGATCAGCGCCACGCTACTTCTGATCGCCCTTCTGGTCCTCGTCGTCGTCTTCCTGCCAAGCGTCAAGAAGAAGCGCGAAGAGGTGTTCCAGGACGAAGGCTGACACGACGTCAAAAGTCTTCACAACAACAGAGGCCGGGCACGACGTGTCCGGCCTCTGTCTTGTTTAAGCTTTATAAAACTGCGAAAGCAGCGTGAATGAAAACGGAGGTCTTTATGGCAGATCACAACGACGCGCGGATTGTCGCTCTGGAAGAAACGGTCGCATATCAGGCCAAGACGATCGAGGAACTGTCTGATCAGTTGGCGGAACAATGGAAGGTTGTCGAGCAGACGCGCGCGAAGCTCGATCGTCTCACCGAGCGCTTCTTAAGCCTTGAGGAGCAGTCGCTCGACGCGCCAGCCATTACCAAGCCACCGCATTACTGATGAATGCCAGCGCAGTATGAGATAGTGAGGAGTCGAGATAACAAAGAGCGCGATACCGACAGCCGCCGCCGAGGTTCTTTCCTTCTGGAACGAGGCTGGTCCAGATAAATGGTTCGAGAAGAACGCCCATTTCGACAGCTCCTTCCACGCCCGCTTTCACGATCTGCACTTCGCAGCGGCCCGTCAAGAATTGACCGGCTGGCTCAATGCGCCGGAAAGCAGCCTCGCGCTCCTCCTTCTCCTCGACCAATTTCCCCGCAACTGTTTCCGTGGCACGGCGCATATGTACGCGACCGATCCGCTGGCGCTTCATTATGCCCGCGACGCGATTTCGCGCGGCCATGATCAGGCGATCGATCCTGAGCTCCGGATTTTCTTCTATCTGCCCTTCATGCATTCGGAAGAACTGGCCGATCAGGAGCTTTGCTGCGAGCTGTGCGAGCCTCTTGGCGAACGATACCTGCCCTTCGCGATCGAACATCGGGATATCGTCCAGCGTTTTGGCCGCTTCCCGCACCGCAACGACATCCTGCTTCGCGACACGACAGTGGAAGAGCGCGCCTTTCTCCACGAAGGCGGTTTTTCGGGATAAGCTTCAGCACTTTAAAGACGAAACCTTTATGCCCCTCACAATCGGACGAAGGAAAGCGCGCAGCTCATCGTCCGTCAGGTCCAAGCGATTGGTCAGCAGCCTGTCGAGAGCAAAACTCGAAAGCGTTTCGATCACCGTTACCGGATCGACCCAAGGCTCGATCTCGTTCCGCGCCTTCGCTCTGCGCAGCATTTCGGCGCTCTGCTGTCGGCGCTCCACAAGGAAAGCGGAGAGCGCCGCCAGTGCCTCCTCATTGATCTGGGCTTCGGCCACAACGCTGCGGAAAATAGCACCCGCGCCCCCGCCCAGCCAATAGGCGACGAGATTCCTCAGGAAGAGAAACAAATCCTCCTCCACGCTCCCAGTGTCCGGGGTCGGGATGCTGGTCTTATTCAACTGGTACGCATCCAGAAGAAGCGCAGCGCGTGACGGCCACCACCGGTAAATCGTCGGCTTTCCGGCCTTTGCGACACGCGCCACAGCCTCGATCGAAAAGGCGGAAAGTCCTTTCTCCGACAGAATCGCTTCAGCGGCACGCAAGATTGCCTCACGGCTGTCCGGGTTGCGCTGCGCGCCGATGGACCGGCGGCGGACCGGGGGCGCTTTAGCCCTTGTCTCATCGGTCATGGATGCCTCCAGAACTCGCTACCTGTAGCTCCCGTGCTCCCATAGAACCCGGCAAGGGACGTCGCTAAATCGAGCCTTCTCCGGTCGATGCTTTAGCCGAAATATCACTTGAACGGAATGGTCTGTTTTATTATAAACGAAACGTTCCGTTTCATTGGAGTTGCCATGTCTTCCACAGCTTCATCGATTATCTTAAAACCACATCGTCTTCGACTTGCGCTGGTCATGACCTTTGCCGTGTATCCCGTCATCACCAGTCTGCTTTATGCACTGGGGCCATTCACCGAAAATTGGCCCCTTTGGCAACGGACCATGTTGCTGGCGCCGATCATGGTTGCGGCCATCATCTTCGTCGTCACACCTCTGGTCATGCTCTGCTTTCGCCGTTTCGTCATGGTGCATCACCCACGGTGGGAAAACCGCAAACAAGCAGAACCGCCGGGCTCATCACCCGGCGGTTCTGTGTTTTTGTCTTGATTCAAAAGATAAAGCGTCCTTTGTGCGTCCAATAGGACGCACGGCGCTTTAGTTGCGGCTTTTAGCCGTCGAAGAATTCCTTCATACGCGCAAAGAAGCCCGTCGATTCCGGATTGTTGTCCTTAGACGAGATTTCCTCGAATTCCTGCAAGAGTTCGCGCTGACGCTTGGTCAGCTTCTGCGGCGTTTCAATCTGGATCTGGATGTAGAGATCACCCGTCTGCGCAGAGCGCAGAACCGGCATGCCCTTTCCCTTCAGTCGGAACTGCTTGCCCGGCTGCGTGCCTTCCGGCACGGTCACACGCGATTTCGTTCCGTCCAGCGTCGTGACATCGAAGGTACCGCCAAGCGCTGCCGTCGTCATCGAGATCGGCACTGCGCAATAGAGATCGGCGCCATCACGCTGGAAGAATTCGTGCGGACGCACCGACAGGAAGATGTAGAGATCTCCCGAAGGACCGCCCCGCATGCCAGCTTCACCCTCGCCCTGCAGGCGAATGCGCGTGCCGTCTTCGATACCAGCCGGGATGTTGACCGAGAGCGAACGCTCTTCCGTCACGCGGCCCTGGCCGTGGCACTTGGTGCAGGGATCGGTAATCGTCTGGCCACGGCCATGACAGGTCGGGCAGGTCCGCTCGACCGAGAAGAACCCTTGCGCTGCACGCACGCGACCCGAACCCTGGCAGGTGCCGCAGGTTTTAGGGCTCGTACCCGGCTTTGCGCCGGAACCGGAACAGACATCGCAGGTTATGGATGTAGGCACCCGGATCTGCGCCGTCTTGCCGGTGAAAGCTTCTTCCAGCGAAATTTCCATATTGTAGCGGAGATCGGCACCACGTTCGCGGCCGCCGGAGGAACGGCGCGCACGGCCGCCACCCATCATCTCGCCAAAGATGTCTTCGAAGATGTCGGAGAAGCCGCCGCTGGCAAAACCACCGCCGCCGAAGCCGCCGCCACCGCCGCCCATGCCACCCTGTTCAAAGGCTGCGTGACCGAAGCGATCATAGGCCGCGCGTTTCTGCGGGTCTTTGAGCGTTTCGTAGGCTTCGTTGATTTCCTTGAATTTCTTCTCGGATTCGGCGTCATCAGGATTCTTGTCCGGATGATACTTCATCGCAAGTTTGCGGAAGGCGCTCTTCAGCTCCTTTTCATCGGCGGATTTGCTCACGCCCAATGTCTCGTAAAAGTCTGCTTTCGCCATGAAGATAACACACCCCGAAATGGATTTCCGGCTGCACGAGGCAGCCGGATTCAGTCTCATTTACCCAAGTTCAAGAGCAAGAGCCACGATTTACGCGGACTTCTTGTCGTCCTTGATTTCCTCGTAGTCGGCGTCGACCACACCATCGTCCTTGCCGCCTGCTCCGCCTTCACCGGCTTCCGCCTGCTGGGCTTCGTAGATGGCCTGACCGAGCTTCATGGATACTTCCATGAGGGTCTGAGTCTTTGCCTGGATGTCGTCTGCATCCGGTTCGGATGCTTCGACAGCCGTCTTGAGGGCAGCGATGGCATCTTCAATTGCCTTGCGGTCGGTTTCAGAAACCTTGTCACCATACTCCTGAACCGACTTCTCGGTGGAGTGGATCAGGCTTTCGGCCTGGTTCTTGGCTTCTACGCCCGCACGGCGCTTCTTGTCGGCTTCAGCATTGGCTTCCGCATCCTTGACCATCTTTTCGATGTCGGCGTCGGAGAGACCACCAGAGGCCTGGATACGGATCTGCTGTTCCTTGCCGGTGCCCTTGTCCTTGGCCGAAACCTGAACAATGCCGTTCGCGTCGATATCGAAGGTGACTTCGATCTGCGGAACGCCACGCGGAGACGGCGGCAGGCCAACGAGGTCGAACTGGCCGAGCAGCTTGTTGTCGGCTGCCATTTCGCGCTCACCCTGCGAGACACGGATGGTTACGGCAGACTGATTGTCTTCGGCGGTCGAGAAGGTCTGGCTCTTCTTCGTCGGGATCGTCGTGTTGCGATCGATCAGACGGGTGAAGACGCCGCCCAGCGTTTCGATGCCGAGAGACAGCGGGGTTACGTCGAGGAGCAGAACGTCCTTGACGTCGCCCTGCAGAACGCCGGCCTGGATGGCAGCGCCCATAGCAACCACTTCGTCCGGGTTGACGCCCTTATGAGGCTCCTTGCCGAACAGCTGCTTGACGACTTCCTGGACCTTCGGCATGCGGCTCATACCACCGACGAGAACGACTTCGTCGATCTCGGAAGCGGAAACGCCAGCATCCTTCAGCGCTGCCTTGCATGGTGCCACAGTGCGCTGAACCAGGTCGTCGACCAGGCTTTCGAACTTGGCGCGTGTCAGCTTCAGCGTCAGGTGCTTAGGACCGGAAGCATCTGCCGTGATGAAGGGCAGGTTGATTTCGGTCTGCTGCGAAGACGACAGCTCGATCTTTGCCTTTTCAGCGGCTTCCTTGAGGCGCTGCAGAGCCAGCTTGTCGGACTTCAGGTCGATGCCGTTGTCCTTCTTGAATTCGGTTGCGAGGTACTCGACCAGACGCATGTCGAAGTCTTCGCCACCGAGGAAGGTATCACCATTGGTGGACTTCACTTCGAAGACGCCATCACCGATTTCGAGGATGGAGATATCGAAGGTACCGCCACCAAGGTCGTATACGGCAATCGTCTTGCCGTCCTTCTTGTCGAGACCATAGGCAAGAGCGGCAGCCGTCGGCTCGTTGATGATGCGCAGCACGTCGAGACCAGCGATGCGGCCTGCATCCTTGGTGGCCTGACGCTGGGCGTCGTTGAAGTAGGCCGGAACGGTGATGACGGCCTTTTCGACCTTCTCGCCGAGGTAGGATTCAGCGGTTTCCTTCATCTTCTGAAGGATCATCGCGGAAATCTGCGAAGGGGAATAACCCTTGCCCTGTGCTTCTACCCAAGCGTCACCATTGTCGCCCTTGACGATGTTGAAGGGGACGAGGCCCTTGTCCTTCTCAACGGTCGGATCGTCATAACGACGGCCGATAAGGCGCTTGACCGCAAAGAGCGTATTCGTTGGGTTGGTGACGGCCTGGCGCTTTGCCGGCTGACCGACCAGACGCTCGCCATCGTCGCTGAACGCGACCATGGAAGGGGTCGTGCGTGCGCCTTCCGCGTTTTCAATGACTTTAATGTCCTTGCCGTCCATCACTGCGACGCAGGAATTGGTCGTGCCAAGGTCGATACCGATTACTTTTGCCATTTTCTTCTCTCCTTGAAGCGAGTCATCGGAACCCCGGCAGGCATTCCACTGACGACTCCTTGACTTGGATGGTCTTGCCTTTTTGTCAGCATTTCTGCTGGTATGCGGCGTATATAAGGAGCGAATTTTCCTGCTGCAAGGCGAATGGCGCCAGCGAAGGCAGCAAAAAGAAAGATTTGCTGCACTTCTTTATCGTGCTTCTAAAGCTAGTGTGACAGGCCCGTGACAAACACAAGTACTCGTGTTGAAGTCACCGCACAGGCGTTACCCCTGCGGCTTGATCAGGCTCTTAACCCTCTGGGCGAAGACATCCAGCTGAAAGGGCTTGGTCATGACGTGCATTCCGTGGTCGAGATGACCGTGGTTCAACACTGCATTCTCCGCGTAGCCAGTAATGAACAGCACCTCAAGATCCGGCCGGTTAACCCTTGCTGCGTCCGCCAGTTGCCGGCCATTCATACCGCCCGGCAAACCGACATCGGTGATCAAGAGGCTGATCTGCCTGTTCGAATTGAGAAGACGCAAGGCGGACGGCGCGTCTTCCGCTTCGATGACCGAATAGCCAAGATCCTGAAGCTCCTCGACGGCGAGCATTCTGACCAGAGGCTCGTCATCCACCACCAGGATCGTCTCGTCGCCATCGGCGCGCGGTGCATCGATGCTGGCTTCGGCCTCCGGATCGGCCGCATCGATGGAGCCGGAATAGCGCGGCAGATAGATGCAGATCATCGTGCCTTTGCCGAGTTCCGAGTAGATGCGAGCGGCACCGCCTGACTGACCGGCAAAACCATAGACCATGGAAAGGCCAAGACCCGTACCCTGGCCGATCGGTTTGGTGGTGAAGAAGGGGTCGAAGGCACGCTCTATAATGTCCTGCGACATGCCGGTTCCCGTATCGGAAACGCAAAGCGACACATATTGCCCAGGCTCCAGCCCGCGCATCCGGGCCGCGCGCTCGTCCATCCAGCGATTTCCGGTTTCGATCGTGAGCTTGCCGCCATTCGGCATGGCGTCGCGCGCGTTGATGCAGAGATTGAGAAGTGCGTTTTCCAGCTGGCTGGCATCGACGAATGTCGGCCAGAGACCAGCCGCGCCCACCGTCTCCACCTTGATCTCAGGCCCGACGCTGCGGATCACCAGCTCAAGCATGCTATCGACCAGCGTGTTGATGTTCAGCGGTTTCGGATCGAGCGTCTGGCGGCGCGAGAAGGCGAGCAGTCGTTGGGTCAGCGCGGACGCGCGTTTGGTGGCACCCGTCGCGCCGTTGATATAGCGCGAAAGATCTCCAACCCTGCCCTGTGCGAGGCGTGTGTTCATCATTTCCAGGCTGCCGCTGATGCCAGCCAGAATGTTATTGAAATCATGGGCCAGTCCCCCCGTCAGCTGGCCGACGGCCTCCATCTTCTGGGCCTGTCGCAGGGCTTCTTCTGCCACCATCAATTCGGCGGTGCGCTCCTCGACCTGCTGCTCCAGAGTGGTGTTCAGCTTTTCCAGCGCCAGCTCAGCCTCTTTTCGTGCAGTGATATCCTGAAACAGAACGGCAACCTGACGGCGTTCTTTCGGCTCGATTCGGACGGCAGCAAGTTCCAAGTAACGGCCCGTGGCAACCAATTCCTGCTGGAAGCGAATGGGCTTACCGGTTTTAAGAACCGCACCATATCGCGCGATCCAGGCATCGGCCTCATCCGGCACCATCTCACGCAGCTTCTGACCGACGACGTTCGGAATGCCGGCGTGGCGAGCATAGGCGTCGTTTGCCTGGATATGCACATAGTCGCTGTCCGGCCCATGCGGCCCATCGAGAAACTCGATGATGCAAAAGCCTTCGTCGATTGCGTCAAACAGACCCTTGTAAAGGTCTTCGCTTTCTCGCCTTGCCCGCTCCGACAATGTGCGTTCAGTGACATCCGAGCCTTCGACGAAAATGGCGCAGACCGCGCCGGTCTCATCGCGGATTGGCTGATAAAGGAAGTCGAGATAGCATTCCCTACCGGGAGAGCCTTCTTCGGTCTGAATGATGAAGAGGGCGCCGAGAGCCTTATAGGGAGTACCGGTTCGGTAGACCTCGTCGAGAATGCTGACGAAGCCTTGCTCCGCAGCATCAGGGAGCGCTTCTGCGACGGTTCGACCGAGGATATCGTGACGTCCGACAAGGTTCATATAGCTTGGATTGGCAAGCTCGAAGCGATGGTTTGGGCCGCGCAAAAGCGCAATGAAGCTCGGTGCCTGTTCGAAGAGTTGAGTGAGGATCGGACCGATATTGCCGGTATCGCTAGTCACAGTCATTACCATTACGGAGTCGTTGTTACGGGCATGATCAGGTTCGGTGGCACAATCAGAGCGTCTTTTCCGCTGATCATGGCATCGAGATATTCGAGCGCGTTTTGTAAGCCATTAACGGTGTAGGGCTTTTCGATCGCGCCTACGGCGCCAGCAAAATCAGGCGGAATGCGCTTCACATTGCCGCTGACGAACACATAAGGAATGTCTCTGCTGGCAAGAAAGCGCCCGACATCGACGCCGGTCGGGCCATCTAGAAGATGGATATCGACAAAGGCGAAATCCGCGCTTTCCTTCTCGATCAGCGCCATGGCCGATGCGCTGTCGGCTGCGACACCGATGACGGTATGGCCTGCGGCCTCGACTTCGCTTTCCAGTTCAAGCGCCAGGAGTGCCTCATCCTCCACGATGATGATGCGCAAATTCATGATTCCTTTTCATGTCCAACCAGCAGCGTCACACTCACGATCGTCTGCCGGCCATTTTGTTCTCGTTTGATTTCCGCACTGACTTGGCGTGCGCAGGTTTCCAGCAACATCTGACTGAAACGCTGTTCTTCCTCATCGACCTCGACGAGGTCGATCGTATCGGCCACCTGAATGAGGAAGTGTCCGTTGAGTCTCTTTACCGTCACCTTGATGTCACCGCCACCATCACCCAAACCACGTCTGACCGCATCGCCCACCAACTCGTTAACGATGAGCGACAGAGGTGATGCTTTGTCTGCGGGCACGTAAACCGGGGATAGATCCAGCGTCACATTGATATCGGTGCGCTTCAACTGGCTCGTCAGGTTAACCACCAGGTCTTCGGCGAAATCGGCGACGTCGAAACGGGCGATATTGTCAAAGGTAAACAGCTTGCGATGAACGGTGCTGAGCGCTTCGATGCGGTTCAGCACCGATTTCAGCGTCGCGCTCGCCGTCTCGTTCTTGGTCATCCGCTCCTGAAGCTTCACGATAGACGCCATCGTCATGAGGTTGTTCTTGACGCGATGATCGACCTCGTGAACGAGCATAGTCTTGGCGTCGAGCGCATCGCGAAGATCCTTGGTGCGACGGCTGACTTCTTCTTCAGCAAGGTTACGGGCCTCGGCGAGTTCTGCCTCCTTGTCCTTGATGCGGGTGAAATCGAGCTGCGAGGCGAAGTAATAGATCACTTCTTCCTTGTCGTCCCGGACCGGGCTGACAAATAGAGCATTCCAGAATTCCCGTCCGTCTTTTCGATAGTTCAAAATGTCGACGGAGACGGACGTGCCCGCATTGATCGCCTCACGTATTTTTGCCACCGCCTGGCGGTCTGTCTTCTCGCCTTGAAGGAGACGGCAGTTACGACCGATCAGTTCGTCGCTGCTGTAACCCGTCAGGTCGTTGAAGGCCTTGTTGCAGAAAATGATCGGGTTATCGTGCTGCTTCGGGTCGGTGATGATCATTGGCATCCGGGTTGCCTTGAACGCTGCCGCAAAGGGGTCTTCCGATGCATGTTCGGCAAGCAAACGCTCGCCAGCCTTACGCGCTTCCAGAGGCAGCAGATAGTCGACCATGAATTTTCCCGCACTTCACCACATGCGTAATCGTTTCGAGGCGGGAAAGTTCCGGTCCTTCAGGACGATTTCGTGTCACTGTCAAATTTCCATTGATCATCGCTATTTGTGGCGAGGCGCTGCCGCCATTTCGACGAAGCGCCGCACCTCATATTATCTTGTTCTCAAAAGACTTTGCGCAACTTGGCATCGACAGAATGTCTATTGCCGCCTCTCACCGCAAAGAACAGAAATACAGCCGACCACAGCACGGACTTCTCCGCACCGACGAGCCCTTCCGACCTGACGATCCAGTGGAAATAGACCGTGACCATCAAGACGATGAAGGCGGCGAAAGCCGCCAGACGCGTCAGGAGACCGATTGCCACGAGAATCCCGCCGAAAAATTCCGTTGCTGCCAAAAGGGGCGACCAGAAGACGCCCGGATAAAAGCCCAGGCTTTCCACCATACCGACCGCACCGAAGGGGTTTGTGATCTTGCCGAAACCGTGCGTGACGAGAAGCACGCCCGCGACAACGCGCAAGATTGTTTCGACCAGTTCGTGGGTGCTGTTGTAGATCGGCGCGACGGCCGGGACGATCAAGCGTTCACGAGAAAACTCATTATTCGCCATGGAATGCTCCGCTGATTGCAATTCCCGACCTTCTGCAAGAAGCTACTTTGAACACAAGTCGTAACCGCTCAAAACATGACAAACTAAGTAATATTTCTGTGAGCTTAGAGAAGGATCACCCATATGGATGCCGCTGTAAAACCTCGCATTTCGATCATCTACTGTACGCAGTGCAACTGGCTGCTGCGTTCTGCCTGGATGGCCCAGGAGCTTCTCAGCACCTTTTCAGACAGTCTTTCAGAAGTCGCGCTCGTTCCGGCTACGGGCGGACGCTTCGAAATCATGGTGGATGGCGAAGTTTTGTGGGAGAGAAAGCGCGATGGCGGTTTTCCGGGACCCAAGGAATTGAAACAGCGCCTGCGCGACATCATCGACCCCGATCGCGACCTCGGCCACCTCGACCGGCAGAAGAACGAAGGTCTGGATACATGACGCTTTCTGAATCCCGTCTCAACGCTCTCTGAAGGATCAAATGCGATAGCGCGCGTGATATGCTGGCGGAATAGGATGAGCAACGACTGACTAATCCAGATGCGGCGGGAAGCGCGCAGCGATGTTTTTCGATGAAAAAACAAGGATCGTCACAAAACTTCAAAATCCCTGTTGACACCAGCCGCCCGCCCCCGTACATGGCTCCTCGTCGCCCAGATGGCGGAATTGGTAGACGCGCCAGCTTCAGGTGCTGGTACTCGCAAGGGTGTGGAGGTTCGAGTCCTCTTCTGGGCACCATTCCTTATTTGATCCTAGCCAGATCAATAACTTAGCAAAAAATTGAGATTGATTTTCCCCTCACGGGGCTACTGTTGTCAGCATTCGTATTGGCACCCCTCGCTCAACAATTTAGCGCCGAAGAGCGCTGCGAGAAGCAGTGACTCATCGATGATGACTGGCCAGGTTCTTTCTGTGAAACTTATATTTAAGGCGTTCCTTGTACGCGCGGCGCATGCCGTCCAAACGCTGTTGTAACCACATCTGTTGAGCAAACGTTTGGTGAATGAAGAACACTCCTGAATCGAGTCAGGTTGTTCTACGCTATTCAGTTCTGCGCATGCTCTTCACAGGCGGGAGAACAAGAAAGAACGCTTCGTGAGGTCTGGCGATAGACCCGGACCGTATTGCCCTCATCAATCGACACCAGAACCCGTTCATCGACGATTGCGTTACCTTCGGCATCCAGCAGCACGAGATTGGTGGTGCCGAAGCTGCGACCGGTCAACACGATCGTTGTTGCATCGGCAACGGTCGCATCCGCAACCTTCGAATTGCCAACGATGACTTTGCTCACAGCGCGATCGAGCTTGAGCACACGCGCCTGATTCATCGAGACGCGGAGCATCTCATCATCTGCGGAGAACGCAAAAGTAGGCGCAAAACTTACGATTGCCGCTGCGATTGCAAATCTCTTGACGGTGGAAGATAGCATGAGCGGAATAGACCTTTGGTTACGCTTGGCGCATTTCATCGTCATCACCATGAACGGGAATGGTGAATGAAGACTTAAAAGACGCGCCAAAACGGGAAACTGTCGCTGCATAAAGCGCACTCTAACATGAAAGCAGAGCGCCGCTTAACTGCACAAGACCGGGCTCGTGGTAGAAATTATATTCAAAACGGCCTTGTATGACCTTTTACTCAACTATGTCTATGGCAAAGACTCATATTTTACCATTTAATCTTCAACTTTGTTTACCACGCAATCGACATTACTCATTTAACGTTACGTTAAGCCCGTTCTTTAAGCGCTTGGCAATCGAAAGTTCGTAGGTTTGCCTCAACCGAACAACGAGAAACAGTTGTCGGCGTGCTGACCAACAACGAATTAGGAGAAACCGCATGACACATATTTTTGCTCGCTTCTTGAAGGACGAGTCCGGCGCCACCGCCATTGAATACGGCCTGATCGCGGCCCTTATTTCCGTCGCCATTATCGGTGGAGCGACGACACTAGGCGGCAAGTTGGGCACTATGTTCACTAATTTGGGCAACCGTATGCAGGCAAATATGCCCAGCGCCACCAACTCCAACTGAGTGGCATTTCGCTATGACGCCCCCCCCCAGGGGGGCGTACTATTTACGAGTACAGGGAGGGTGCTGGTGGTTATTATGTCAGTTTTTGTTATATTGCCACTATGCTTGGCTTTAGCTGCCATTAGCGATTTTTTTACTATGAAGATACCAAACCGTATCTCCGTGGTTTTACTCCTATCTTTTTTTGCAGTTGCGCCACTGTCTGGCATCGACGCATCGACCATCGCATACAGTTCTTTGGCAGGCGTTGCGGTGTTCCTCGTGTGCTTTTGCTCGTTTGCATTTAACGTGATGGGTGGAGGCGACGCGAAACTGCTTACCGCATCCGCCCTTTGGTTTGGATTTAATACATCCCTTCTTGTGTATTTGATATCGGTGGCCTTTATCGGAGGGCTCTTAACAATCAGCATTCTTCTCTTACGGTCGCGCTCTCAAGAGATCCTTGCGATTGGCATCCCGATTCCCGACTCCTTGCTAGTCGCCCAAAAAGTGCCATATGGTATCGCAATTGCAATCGGTGGGTTACTGACCTATCCCGAGACACCTATCGTACAGGCTGCAATACGCTCTCTCTTATGATCAGCGGCGGAATGCAGAAATTAAACTTACTAATACAGCACATTAATTTCCGATTAACCCAAAACAACCACCTCTTATTAACCATAATTACACCAATGGCGGGCCATCCTCTGGGGCAGAGAATCTACCTCATAGGCCTAACATGAAGTCCTCGCGTGTCGTTATCCTTTCCGTTGCCGTTGTGGCTGCTGGTCTTGCAGGCCTTCTGGCCATGCAGATTTCTGCACCGCAAGCGGTGGTGGAACAGGCAGCAGCCATTATCCAGAAAGAGCCAACTGTCAGCGTTCTGGTATCCGCGGTCAACCTGCCGGTGGGAAGCCGCTTGGATGCAAGTTCCGTACGGTGGGCGCGATGGCCGCAAGGCAGCGTCAATGACAGTTATGTCACCGAGGAAAAGCGACCCGATGCGATCACCGAGTTAACAGGGGCGATCGTTCGCCTCCCGCTTTTCGAAGGCGAGCCTCTTCGCTCCGAAAAAGTGGTTGATTCCAGCACGCGCATCATGTCGTCGCTTCTTCCTGCTGGAAAACGGGCTGTTTCTACCGAAATATCGGTTGCTACCGGTGCGGGCGGCTTCGTTCTTCCCAACGACCGCGTCGACGTCATCATGGTGCGCAAAAACGAGAGCGGCGGTTTCCTAACCGAAAACGTCCTCAACAATGTTCGCGTTCTGGCGATCGACCAGCAGATCAAGGAAGGGCCTGACGGTACGCCGTCTGTCATCGGTGCTACCGCGACACTGGAGCTGACGCCTGAACAGGCCAAGATCATCACCGTCGCACACCAGATGGCGGATCGCCTCACCTTGTCGCTCCGCTCCGTTGCGGATGTGCAGGATAGCGACACCGCATCTGCAGACTATCTACTCAACGGCGGATCCGGCCGACCGGCGATCCAGGTCATCAAGTCTGGCTCGATCGTGCGTGAAAATGAGGGAGCTGCACAATGAGCAAGACGAAATCGATCCGAGATGGCCTGAAGGCTTCGCTCATTGGGGGCATAGCCTTCAGCATAGGCTTTGCAGGCGTTCCCGGCGCATCGCCATTTGGTGTTGGCACGACAGATGCGCTGGCCCAGAGCGCCAGCATTCTTCGGATCTCTGAAAGCGGAACAGGCGTGCGCAAGCGCGTGAAGCTCGGTTTGAACAAGGCATTGGTAGTCGATCTGCCACAGGATGCGCATGACATTCTGGTGGCCGATCCGAGCATGGCAGATGCGGTAACCCGTACATCGCGTCGTATCTATCTCTTCGGCAAGTCAGTCGGCCAGACCAACATTTTCATCTTCGGCGCCCATGGCGAGGAGATCGTCAGTCTCGATCTTGAGGTTGAGCGCGACATTACGGGCCTTGAGGCCAATCTGCGCCGCTTCATTCCGGAATCGGATATCCGGGTTGAAATCGTATCGGACAACATTGTTCTTTCAGGCAGCGTTCGTACACCGCAGGATTCCGCCCGCGCGGTTCAGCTTGCAACGGCCTTCCTCCAAGGCGGTGAAGCAACAACCCGCAACATCACGGCCAGCAGCGAAAGCAACGGCGATGGTGCCGTGGCAATCTTCGCGGAAAACCGCCAGAAATCGTCTATCGTCAACATGCTGACGATTGAGGGCGAGGATCAGGTTACGCTGAAGGTAACGGTCGCTGAAGTCAGCCGCCAGGTCCTCAAGCAGCTTGGCTTTAACGGCTCCATTAGCGGCTCCGGCTCGGACTTTGGGGGAGCGGTCTCGTTCTCCAATCCTGCCAACCTCGGTAACGCGCTGGCGATCGGCGGTTCTGGAAATATCGGAGGCGCCATCGGCAAGGTCGCTTTATCCAGCTATTTCAATGCCATGGAACAGGCGGGGGTCATGCGCACGCTCGCCGAACCGAGCCTGACTGCGATTTCCGGCGAACAGGCAAAGTTCTATGTCGGCGGCGACTTCCGCCTCGCGGGGGTTCAGAACGTCACTTTCGACGACAATAAAGTGCCAACAGTGACGCGGCAGACCGATACGGTGGAATATGGCATCGAGTTGAATTTCCGGCCGGTCGTGCTGTCTCCAGGCCGCATCAGCCTGAAAATCGAGACCAACGTGTCCGAGCCGACCTATGAAGGCAATGTCGTGTCCGGCAACGGCAACACGACCCGTGTTCCAGGCAGCACCTATCTCTCGATCCGCAAGCGTGAAGCGTCGACCAGCGTCGAGTTGCCCTCGGGCGGCTCGATCGTGATCGCAGGTCTCGTGCAGGACAATGTCCGCCAGGCGATGTCCGGCCTCCCAGGCGCGTCCAAGGTTCCCATTCTCGGCACCCTGTTCCGCAGCAAGGATTTCATTCGTAACGAGACTGAGTTGGTCATCATTGCCACGCCTTATCTGGTGCGGCCCGTCGCACGCAATCAGATCGCGCGGCCCGATGACAATTTCAGTCCGGAAAACGACTCTGCGACGTTTTTCATGAACCGGGTGAACAAGGTCTACGGCAACAACAGACAGCAGGTTCAGGCACAGCCGTATCAGGGCTCGGTGGGATTTATCTACAAATGACGAAAACGCACCCTATGACGAATTCAGTTTCTTACTTGCGTCTCGGTCACCTCGTCTGCGTGCTCGCTACCGTCGCCGCACTGCAGGGATGTGCCCGTGATCCACAGACCACAGGCGCCATCCCGGACGACTATCGCACGCGCCACCCGATCACTCTGTCGGAAGCGCAGCATTCGCTGGATATTCCGGTCTCTCCGGCAGACAACAAGCTGCCCGGTGAGATGGCCGACAATGTGAAGGGCTTCGTTCAGAACTACGTGGCGAGCTCCGCCAGCATCGTTCAAATGCAGGTCCCCACGGGCTCTGCCAATGCGGCTTCCGCGTCCCTGATCAAACGCCAGATTCGGTCGATCCTGACCTCGTCCGGCATTCCAGCCAATAAGATCGTCGAAGTTCCCTATGGTGCGTCGCCCTATGGGGATGCGGCCCCCATACGCCTCTCCTACGTAGCCGTGACCGCCATGACAGGCCAGTGCGGCCAATGGCCTGAGGACTTGAACAGCAACACCACTTCCAACAAGAACTGGTACAATTTCGGCTGCGCGTCCCAGAACAATCTCGCGGCACAGATTGCCAATCCCATGGATCTCGTCGGCCCCCGCGGTATGAGCCCGATCGACGCCGAGCGGCGATCGGTGGTGCTTGGCAAGTATCGCGCCGGCAAGAACACCGCAACCACGAACGACTAAGATGCACCTTCCAGCTTGAGCCACAGGATCTGATATGAACCCGGTGAACTACGATATTCGGCACAATAACGCAGACGTGCCAGTCGCCGAAAATGCGCTCCGCCCGGGCGAGCTGGAGAGCGTCCGTCCTCTGCCGCGCATCTCGATCCACGCCTTCTGCGAAAGCGAGGCGATGCATCGGACGATGGAGAGGCTGGCAGCCGATCGCCGGATGAATAAGGTTAGCATGCGGGTGACCAACGGGGAGATTGAAGCGGCTGCCAGAACGTTTTCGTCCACCGCCACGCCTAATCTCGTCATCCTCGAAACACACCGTGATCCATCGACGCTCCTCACAGATCTCGCACCTCTTGCAGAGGTCTGCGATCCGTCGACGCGCGTCATCATCATCGGACGCCACAACGACATCGCGCTTTACCGAGACCTGATGCGCAATGGTATTTCCGAGTACCTCGTTTCGCCGATCAAGATGTCGGACCTGATGGCGTCGATTTCTGCAATCTTCGTCGATCCGGAAGCCGAGCCGCTTGGCCGCAGCATTGCCTTCATCGGCGCGAAGGGCGGTGTTGGGTCGTCCGCCATCGCGCATAACTGCGCCTTTGGGATATCGAGCCTGTTCTCGACAGAGACTATTCTCGCGGACCTCGACCTTCCCTTTGGAACGGTCAATATCGACTTCGATCAGGATCCGGCCCAAGGGATTGCCGAGGCGGTCTTTGCACCGGATCGGCTCGACGAGGTCTTTCTCGATCGTCTACTGACGAAATGCTCCGAAAACCTCTCGATTCTGGCAGCACCCTCGCTTCTCGATCGCGCCTATGATTTTGATAGAGCCGCTTTCCAGCCGCTGTTGGAACTGCTGCGGAGGAGCGCGCCGATTGCCGTATTGGACATGCCGCATGTCTGGTCTGACTGGACGCAGGCAGTGCTGGCGGAGGCAGATGAGGTGGTGATCACCGCTGTTCCGGACCTAGCCAACCTCAGGAACACCAAGAACCTTCTTGACGCGTTGAAGAAACTGCGACCGAACGACAAGGTGCCACACCTGCTTCTCAACCAAGTGGGTATGGCCAAGCGTCCCGAGATCGAGCCTTCCGACTTTTTCGGACCGTTGGAAATTGAACCTCTTGCCATCATTCCGTTCGATGTCCAGCTATTTGGTTCCGCATCGAACAGCGGACGAATGATCAGTGAGATCGATGCCAAGTCGCCGATAGCAGAAACCTTCTCCCAGCTTTCGCATGTGCTGACAGGCCGATCATCGGCCCGCAAGGCGAAACGACCGGGGCTGGGCAAGTTCATAGAAATTCTCAAACGCAAATAAACGTGGATTGCTCCACGAGACGATAGACCGGAAGACAAGAGATGTTTGGAAAACGTGGCGGCGAAGGCTTCGGACGAAGCGCAAACAGTGGACGACCGGCTTTGCCGACCGCCCGTCCGGCTGTCATGAACGCGCCGCCTGTGATGGATGAACCTAGTCCATCAGAAACCATCTTGTTGCAGCCACCTGCACCGAAGCCGTCCGCGGTTCAAAAAGATACCGGCGGCCAACCACGCAAGCGCCTGCGAACGGACGAGTACTATCAAACCAAGGCGCAAGTCTTCTCGGCCTTGATCGACACCATCGATCTGTCGCAGCTTTCCAAACTCGATGGAGAGAGCGCGCGCGAAGAAATCCGCGATATCGTCAACGATATCATCACCATCAAAAGCTTCGCAATGTCGATCTCCGAGCAGGAAGAACTGCTGGAAGATATCTGCAACGATGTGCTGGGCTATGGTCCTCTGGAGCCGCTCCTGGCCCGTGACGACATTGCCGATATCATGGTCAACGGTGCCGGGCAGACCTTTATCGAAGTCAACGGCAAGACGATCGAGTCCGATATCCGCTTTCGCGACAACGCGCAGCTTCTGTCGATCTGCCAACGCATCGTCAGCCAGGTCGGCCGTCGCGTCGATGAATCGAGTCCAATCTGCGATGCACGCCTCCCGGATGGCTCCCGTGTCAACGTGATCGCGCCACCGCTCTCCATCGATGGGCCCGCGCTGACGATCCGCAAGTTCAAGAAGGACAAGCTCACGCTTGATCAACTCGTGCGGTTCGGCGCTATCACGCCGGAAGGCGCTGTCCTTCTGCAGATCATCGGTCGCGTGCGCTGTAATGTCGTGATTTCCGGCGGTACCGGTTCAGGTAAGACGACCCTTCTCAACTGCCTCACGAGCTACATCGACCGCGACGAGCGCGTGATCACCTGCGAAGATACGGCCGAACTTCAGCTCCAGCAGCCCCATGTCGTGCGTCTCGAAACCCGCCCGCCGAACATCGAAGGCGAAGGCGAGATCACCATGCGTGACCTGATCAAGAACTGCCTGCGTATGCGACCAGAACGCATCATCGTCGGCGAAGTCCGTGGACCGGAGGTCTTCGATCTCCTGCAAGCGATGAATACCGGTCACGACGGCTCGATGGGGACCATCCATGCCAACACGCCCCGCGAGTGCCTGAGCCGAATGGAATCGATGATTGCCATGGGCGGCTATACGTTGCCGGCAAAGACCGTGCGTGAAATCATCGCTTCATCCGTCGATGTCGTCATTCAGGCCGCGCGCCTTCGCGACGGCTCCAGACGAATTACCCAGGTGACGGAAGTCGTCGGTATGGAAGGTGATGTGATCATCACGCAAGACCTCTTCAAATATGAGATCGAGGGAGAGGACGCCAACGGACGCTTGATCGGCCGGCACGTGTCCACCGGCATCACCAAGCCGCATTTTCACGATCGGGTTCGCTATTTCAACGAGGAACAGCGTCTTGCTGCGGCCTTGGAGGCGATGGAGCGCAACAGCCAATGACCATGACAATGTTGCTCCTCATCGTTCTCGTCGCCATTTCGGCTGGCTCGCTCGCCTATGTTTTCCTGTTTCCGCAGATCGAGACAGAGAAAAAGACTGCGACCCGCGTCAAGCGCGTGAAGGCGGCTGAAACCGACCGCGTCGACATGAAAGCTGCCCGCGATCGGCTTCAGGAAACCACCAAGCGTCGCAAGTCGACGCAGGACATGCTGAAGGAGTTGGAGAAAAAGCAGAACGAGAAGTCCAAAAAGCACAACAGCGCCAGCGTGAAGAGCCTGCTTTTTCAGGCCGATCTGTCGATCTCACCCTCCAGACTCTATCTCATCAGCGTCGGTCTTTCGGTTTTCGCGGTATTGGTTGCGCTGCTTTACGACATGCCGCTTCTCGTGGCGCTCGGCATCGGCTTTATCGGCGTTGTCGGTGCTCCGCGTTGGGTTCTACGCTTCTTGGTGAAACGTCGTCAGACCAAGTTTCTGGAGGAATTTCCAAACGCGCTCGACGTGATGTGCCGCTCGATTCGCTCAGGCCTTCCGCTCAACGAGGCGGTGCGGCTTATTGCCTCCGACGGTCAGGAGCCGGTGAAGACGGAGTTCAAGCGCATCGTCGATTCCCAGCAAGTCGGTATGTCGCTTCCAGAAGCCATCGAGCGCATGACGCTGACGATGCCGCTGCCTGAGGTGAACTTCTTTGGAATTGTTATCGCGATGCAGGCGCAGGCGGGTGGCAACCTCTCCGAGACGCTTGGTAATCTTTCGAAGGTGCTGCGCGACCGGCGGAAGATGAAAGCCAAGGTCAACGCGCTGTCGATGGAAGCCAAGGCCTCAGCCGTCATCATCGGGGCCCTTCCCTTCATCGTGTCTTTTCTGGTCTATCTCACATCGCCGGACTATCTGGTGGTGCTGTTTACCGACCCGCGGGGTCACCTCATCCTAGGCTGCTCAGCGGTGTGGATGTCGATCGGCATTGTCATAATGCGCAACATGATCAACTTCGAGATTTGAGGCCGTTCCATGTTCGATAATATCATGTCCAGCCTCCTCAATCTGCATCTGATCGTCGCCGTTCTCGTGGCCGTGGCGGCCTTCTCCGCCATTTACACATTGGCGATGCCCTATCTAAACCGCGCGGATCTCAATAGGCGTACGAAAGCGGTTTCGACAGAACGTGAGCGGATGCGAACGCGCGAACGTGAGCGGATGGATGGTGCGAACAAGGCCGGCAGAGCGAGCCTTCGGGCCACCCAGAGCAAATCCGCCACGAAGATCGTAGAGCGCTTCAACCTGCGGGAAGCGCTGGTGGATGCCAATACGATGAACAAGCTGAAAGCAGCAGGTTTTCGTTCGCAGAACGCGTTGAACACATTTCTTGCAGCCCGTTTCATTCTACCCTTCATGTTTCTCACCGTCGCAGCATTCTGGGTCTATGGCCTGAACAACCTTGCTAACTACAGCGCTCTTGTCCGCCTTATGGCCGTTCTGCTGTTTGGCTATATCGGCTTCTACGCACCAAATATCTATATCTCGAACCGCATCACCAAGCGCCAAAAGTCGATCAAACGGAACTGGCCGGATGCGCTGGACCTGATGCTCATCTGCGTCGAGTCCGGTACCACCATGGAAATCGCCATGCGTCGCGTGGCAGATGAGATGACCGAGCAGTCTCCGGAGCTTGCGGAGGAAATGGTGCTGACGGTTGCCGAACTGTCCTTTCTGCAGGATCGCCGAGTCGCGCTGGAGAATCTGGGATTGCGCACCCAGTTGGATGGCGTGAAGAACGTCGTTCAAGCCCTCATCCAGGCAGAACGCTATGGTACGCCGCTCTCCCAGGCTTTGCGTGTTCTCGCTCAGGAAGGTCGTGACGAGCGCATGAACGAGGCCGAGAAGAAGGCAGCGGCCTTGCCGCCCAAGCTCACTGTGCCGATGATCCTGTTTTTCCTGCCTGTGCTGGTTGCGGTTATTCTTGGACCCGCTGGCATTCGCGTCGCAGACTCGTTCTGATCACGACTCTGCTGACGGCAGTAGACTTTCTTTTTCGAAATCGAAGATGATAGGCGGCAACGCTGCGGAACATGGCTCCGCTGTCGCCAAGAGGATGGAAAAATCGCCGCTTAACGGACTTCCGTCTTCTTGTTCTTGTCGGAAAGCTGCGACCAGGCATTTTGCTGAGACAGCATGCCGCGCAGATAGGCCAGATTGGCCTGCGCCTGCTGTGGCGACAATTCCTGCGTAGCGATGCGCTGAGCTTCGTCGAAGCGCCCCTGAAGTCCGACGACAAGCGCCAAGTTCTGGCGGATACGGCTATCGGCACCCGGCTGTGCTGCGGCGGAGCGCAGATAGGTTTCTGCAGTGCGCGGATCGTTTTGCAGGACGTAGGACATACCAAGATTCGAGAGGATACTTGGATCGTTGGGTTTCAGGTCGAGTGCCTGACGATATTTCGTTCGGGCTTCATTCGAGCGGCCTAGCTGATCCAGAACCGCACCCTCTGCAGAATAGAGGCGCCAATCCGGCCGATCAGGGGTCTGCGCACGCTGGATCGTGTTGAGCGCCTGCTCCAGTTGACCGGCGGCAGCCTGGGATTTGCCATAGGCCGCTAGAACCTCGCGATCCGCCGGATAGGCGATCGCCACCTGCTGCATGACCGCAAGCGCCTGAGTGTTCTTGCCCGTCATCATCAGGATGTTGGCATAGTTCAGGCCGGTATTGCGATCCTTGGGATTGCGGGCATAGGATGCGCCAACCGACGCTTCCGCCTGACGCAGCTGATCCATGTTCATCTGATCGTAGGAATGCGACACCGCAGGAGAAATCGAGCCCGTTGACATATGGTCAGGACGGTTCGTGGAGCAGGCCGTGAGGCTGAGTGCCAGAACCGCGGCACAGACACCCCGAAGGAGGATGCGCTTTTCGGCATGATGTGAGGAAATCGCAATCATGATATCGCCCCGGACCTGTGATCGGATATTTCATCGAAGCAGCGTGCACTACGCAACTTTCGCTCCAGCAATAATCTGTTAACCCTAACAGAGTGTTAATTTGCCCGCCTCAGCCGTTTACGAAAGCAGACCATGGTCCCCTATCAATTTATCGAGCGCGCCACTCCCTTCAGTTCAAAGCCGGGAGAAACGCTTCCCGTCTTTGCGGTGACACCCGCCCATATCGATCAGGGCGCCATCGATCCGATCGCTCTCGACTGGGCAAAGAAGGCAGGTTTCAAAGCGGACGCGGGAGCAATCCTCTTGATCCCGTCGGCGGAAGGCGCGCTGGGCGGCGCACTGCTTGGGCTCGGCACCAATCCTTCGGAGCTCCCCTTCATCACGGGAAAGCTGGCGCGTGAACTTCCAGAAGGCGACTGGCATATCGAGACAGCACCGCTCACCGTCAATCGGCTGGCGCTTGGATTCGGTCTCGGTGCCTATCGCTTCGAGAAGTACCGGGCCGCCACAAACAAGGGCCCAAAGCTTCTCATTCCCCGCGATGCCGAGGATGCCGAGATCAAGCGCGTGCTGGCGGGCGTCTATCTGGCGCGCGATCTGATCAATGTTCCCGCCAATGACATGGGACCTGACGAGCTGGAGATCGCTTTTCGCAGTCTGGCGGCCCATTATAAGGCGCAGGTTTCCGTCATCGCCGGTGACGATCTTTTGAAGGAAAACTTTCCGCTGGTGCATGCGGTTGGCCGCGCCAGCGCCAGCGTGCCGCGTCTGCTCGAAATGTCCTGGGGCAAGAAAGGTCATCCTCGCCTGACACTCGTCGGCAAGGGTGTGTGCTTCGATACCGGCGGCCTCGATATCAAGCCCTCCTCCTCGATGGCGCTGATGAAGAAGGATATGGGCGGTGCGGCCAATGTGCTTGGTCTTGCCTTGATGATCATGGATGCACGCCTGCCCATCGATCTGCGTGTGATCGTTCCGGCGGTGGAAAACTCCATCTCCGCCAATGCCTTCCGCCCGGGTGATATCTACAAGAGCCGCAAGGGCCTGACCGTCCAGATCGACAATACCGATGCCGAGGGTCGACTGATTCTTGCCGATGCGCTGGCCTATGCCGACGAGGACGCGCCCGACCTGATGATCGACATGGCGACACTAACGGGGGCTGCGCGCGTGGCCCTCGGGCCTGATCTTCCGCCCTTCTTTACCGATGACGAAGATCTCGCCCACAGCATCGCAGAGGCTGGCATCGATACCGACGATCCGCTCTGGCGCTTGCCGCTCTACATGGGTTATGACAAGGATATTCGTTCCCGTGCTGCCGATATCACCAACGCGCCTTCGGGCGGCATGGCTGGCTCGATCACCGCAGCACTCTTCCTCAAGCGCTTTGTTACCGCCACGAAGAAATGGGTGCATTTCGATATCTACGGATGGTCGCTCAGCGAGCGCCCGCACACCTCGATCGGCGGCGAAGCACAGGCGATCCGCGCCCTGTTCCACTATATCTCCCGCAGCTTTGCGAAGACATGAGCGGACGCAGTTTCATCCTCGCCGCTCACGGCGAGGATGGCCGGGCCGGTTTAGACTGCGATTCTTGAACGCGCTTACACCAGGACCTTCTGATCCTTACGGTCTTCCTGGCCGAAGAACTTCAAATAGCGTTGCACCTCGTCGGTCTCGCCGGTCGCCTTTTGCGGATTGTCGGACAGCTTGACCGCGGGGCGGCCATTGGCGTCGCTGACCTTGCAGACCACCGAGATCGGCTTCAGGCCCTCGATGGTTTTCGGCGCACAACCGGCAAAATCGTTGGTGAGGTTGGTGCCCCAGCCGAAGCTCATGCGCACCCGCCCCTCGAAATGTTTGTAGGTGTCGATAATGGCATCGACATCCAGACCGTCAGAGAAGATGAGAAGCTTTTTCTTCGGGTCGCGGCCCATCTTTTTCCACCACTCGATGATCTTTTCACCGCCTTCGATCGGCGGCGCGCTATCCGGTCGGAAGCCCGTCCAATCCGCCACCCATTCCGGTGCATTGCGCAGGAAGGCCGCCGTGCCGAAGGCGTCCGGCAGGACGATCAAAAGATTGCCACCATAGAGCCGGTTCCAGTCCTTCATCACCTGATAGGGTGCTGCGGCCAGGTCCTCGTCGTTCTGTGCCAGAGCCGCAACGACCATCGGCAGTTCATGCGCATTGGTGCCGACGGCTTCCAGATCGGAGTCCATCGCCAGCAAGACATTGCTCGTTCCCGTAAAGGCCGGGCCGATGCCTTCCTTCAGCGCTTCGACGCACCAACGCTGCCACAGGAAGCTGTGTCGGCGCCGCGTGCCGAAATCGGAGATGCGTAAACCCGGCAACTCGCGCAAGCGCTCGACCTTCGCCCACATCTTGGCCTTGGCACGGGCATAGAGCACGTCCAGGGTGAAATAACCGAGTGAACGCATGGCGCTTCGTGAGCGCAACTCGTTGACGATGGCAAGTGCTGGAATTTCCCATAGGGTGGTATCCATCCAGCGGCCGTGGAAGTTCAGCTCATACTGGCCGTCGCGCTTGAAGAGCTCATATTCGGGCAATTGATAGCTGGAGAGCCAGGAGAGAAACTCCGGTTCGAAAATCTGCGAGCGGCCATAGAAGGTATTACCGGCAAGCCAGATCGTTTCCTTCTTCGTCAGCCGAAGGCTGCGCGCATGATCGAGCTGTTCACGCAGTTCGACCTCGTCGATCTCCTCAGCAAGCCGCACCGTCTTTGTTCGATTGATCAGGGAGAAAGTCGCGTTGACGTCCGGATAAAGCTTCCAGATCATCTGCAACATCAACAGCTTGTAGAAATCCGTGTCGATCAGGCTGCGGATGATGGGATCAAGCTTCCAGGTATGGTTGTGAACACGGGTCGCTATATCTGTCTTCGTCATTGCTGCTGCTATCCCCCACGCCGAACCTGTGCATGAGACAGGTCCGGCATCGCCGCGCATTGTTAAAGGTCATGAACCTTGTGGTTCAAAGACTTATCTGAAAAGCGCATGGCAAGTCCAGACCGGTTGATGCAGGTACGGTACGAGCGAAGCTCAAGCAATTTTAGAAGTCGGTGGCGGGCGGGTTGATGCCTGGATACCAATCCTTCGACGTTGGCACTCTGGTGCCGAAGAAAGACGTGCCTGACGAGCCGGAGCAACGATAGCCTTGAACAGGCAGGCCATCGCTACCGAAGAGATCGCGATACGGGCCGTTCGGGGTGCTGGATTCAACCACTGTCGAATGGCAGCGATAGCGCTCCTGTGGCTGCAGAGTCTTGGGGTCCTTCACGCCGGGCAGATTGGAGTAGGCGTCGGGAGCAGGCAGATAACCGTCCTTATAGACGATTTGCGCCACGCCTGCCTGGGGCACTGTCAAGACTGCAAGGCACAAGGTCAGACCGGCAAGGGCACGTCTCAGGCTTCTCATCATGTCGCATCCCAATGCAAGATGACGCTCATATAAGCACAACCTGCGTGATCCGCAGGATGCCTTTTAAAACGTTTTCGTGAGCGATCATGGACGGCGATAGGCTGTCGGCCTATCATAGAGCCAGCCAATACGCTGAATTGCCTCGTCCAGATTTTCGCGTGCGACATTCATCGTGTGGCCGTTGGCGTGCAATAGCGTCCTGTCGTCCTCCATGATGCCGACATGACCCTTCCAGAAGACCAGATCGCCACGACGCAGTTCGTCGCGTTGGATCTCGTGTCCCAATGACCTCACCTGCATGTCCGTGTCGCGCAACGCAAATTTGCCGGTCATGGCCATGGACAGCTGAACGAGGCCGGAGCAATCGATGCCGAAGCCGGAGCGACCGCCCCAGAGATAGGGCGTTTCGAGAAAGCGCAGCGCCACCGCGACGTAATCATCGGAGACCTGCTGGTCGACGGGCAGACAATGGGCGGCAATCAAGCCCTCGCCTTTTGCCGTCATCAGGTATCGCGTTCCGCGCGTCTCTTCTTCGCCGACGAATGTCAGGCGGCTGCCCATGGAAAGGGCCGCAACGGGCGGCTTTCTAAGTTCAGCGGCGGGATAGAGAAAGGTGCGGGGAGCGATGACGATATGGGTTGTCGCCTCCACCGCGCCCACCGCAGCATCTGGAACGTAACCGACATAACCATCAACCTCGGCCTGCACAAAAGCCCAGCCGTCGGCGCTATCGAAAACACGGATGGACTCGCCAAGCAGCAGTTCGGTATCGATGCCAGAGGCCATATCCGGCTTCGGGCGAAGTCCGATGACGGGAAGGGCGACCTGCGCTGGTTCGCCAGTAATGAAACGCTGTGCCTCGACCCTGCCTTCAAGTTTCGCATCTGCGATATCGGCGCGGAAGACGTTCAGTCGGCGGTCAAGCGTTTCGGCGGATGTCATGGTCGTTCGGTCCTGTTTCAAAAGGTCTATCTGACGTTCATCGAACGGCAATGCGGCAACTTTCGAGCACTAAGCTTTTCGTGCTTCATCAATAATCAGATCGCCGAATTTTTCCAGATAAAGCGCGCCAGCGACGGTGCGTTTGATGACCACATTGCGGCGGTCCTTCTCATCGCGCTCACGATCCACCAGACCCATCACGCCCATGCTGTCGAGCGCGCGCGTGATCACAGGCTTGGTGACGCCCAGCACGCTCGCCAAGCCGCGCACGGTGTGCGGCGGGGGCACCAGATAGATTTGCAGAAGAATTGCCGTCTGCCTCAGGGTCAGGTCAGGTGCATTGTCCTCTACTTGCGCCAGCGCGACGCGGTGCCACAAGCCAAGCGCCTGACTTGGCGACAATTCGACTGGCACGTTGGACCTCTCCATTCTTTGAAAAATCGCACATAGCATCGCGCCAAGCGGTGAATAAAAACGAAACCGCCGCCATCGAAGTTTTTTCTTCGAAATGGCGGCGGTCTGTATCTGCTCTTTTTGAGCTTTCACGTCCCCTCTGGACTTGCAGACCAAGGATGCAGGAAGCGTGCCAACTTGCCATTTCGACAATTTTGCTCCTTTGCACCGCTGATTCGCATCTGTCCCGCGGGGCTGCGGAGGATTTTTTAAGCGCTGCGCAAAATTAAGATGCAGCGACCCTCTTCCCTTCGAAGCAGAGGGTCTTGTGCTTCGTCAGACTTCGGCACCATGCGCGGCACCGGCTTCGCGGGCCTTTTCCTGCTTGTTGTAGCGGATGGAGGACCAGAGCGCGATACCGATGAGCGTCGCGCCGCCGAGACCGGTGATGACCTCCGGAATGTGGACGAGGCTTTGCGTGTACATGATCACCGAGAGGATCAGGATCGCGTAGAACGCGCCGTGCTCGAGGTAGCGATATTCTGCGAGCGTGCCCTTCTCCACCAGCATGATGGTCATGGAGCGCACATACATCGCGCCAATGCCAAGACCGATGGCGATAATGAAGAGGTTCGACGTCAAGGCGAAGGCGCCGATAACACCATCAAAGGAGAAGCTGGCATCCAGAACTTCGAGATAGAGGAATGCACCGAAGCCGCCCTTTGCCGCGCCCTCCAGCATCTGCTGGCTGCGATCGAGAACACCGCCGAGGACTTCGACGAGAAGGAAGGTCAAGAGGCCCCAGATCGCCGAGGTGAAGAACACATTGGCCGCTTCCGGGCCGAGATCGGGATTGGTGCTGTTGCTGATGATGCGGGTGAAGATCAGCATGATGATCAGGACGAAGGCGATCTCGATGCCCTTGATCGAGGAATAGGTGGCAATCTTTTCCTCGAACCAACGCACCCAATGCACGTCCTTCTCGTGATCGAAGAAGAAGCTGAGGCCGACCATCATCAGGAAGGTGCCGCCAAAGGCTGCAATCGGCAGATGCGCGTCCTGCATGATCTGGGCATAGCGATCAGGCTCGGTCGCTGCCATCACCATAGCCGTCCAGGGGCCGACATTGGCGGCGATGACGACGATGAGAAGCGGGAAGACGATACGCATACCGAAGACGGCGATCAGAATGCCCCAGGTGAGGAAGCGATGCTGCCATTCCGGCGTCATGTCCTTCAGCTTGTTGGCATTGACGATGGCGTTATCGAAGGAGAGCGAGATTTCCAGCACGGCGAGAACCGCGCAGATGAAGAAGATTGTGGCGGTGCCACTGACGGTGCCAGTCATCTCCCAGCCGAGATAGCCGCCGAGAAGGAGGCCAACGACCGTGACGATAAAAGCCCATTTGAAATAGGAGAGCGTGGATTGCGTGGTGGGGGTCATCAGAAAACCCCCGCAACATTTTGAGAGCAGGACATGTGCATGGCGTCGCGCGCCAGCACAGAATGCGTGGTCAGATTGTTCATGGGTGTTCATCCGCCGGCGTCATAAGCAGGCGGTACCGACATCGCGAGAGCGCCGTAAAACTCTCGCCAGAGGGGCCCGGCACCAAGGTTTTAATCCTGCCCGATGTCAGGGGCAGCATGCCACTCTAGTCTCTCAACTTCGTGATTTCGTCAAGGTTAAAGTTGTTTTTTGGCCCGCCGTCGGCCTTTGCTCGGTCCAATTATCCTTACTTTACCTCTCGCAGGTTGTATCGGGACACCAGGTCATCGATACGGTGCGCGTTGACGGATCAGACCAGATCTTCGATGGGATGAACTGCCGTCTTTGCCTGTTTACGCTTCACCGCATTCTCGCGGAAGAAGATGTAGAGCCCTGAGAGAACGATCAATCCGGCGCCGATGACGATGCTGAGTTGCGGTACATCGCCGAAGATCAGCCAGCCAAAGACGACAGCCCATAGCAGCAAGGTATATTGCAAAGGTGCGACTGTCGCCGCATCGGCGAGTTTGAGCGCGCGGTTGACGAGCACATGTGCGGTCATCGCCACGATGCCGAGAAGGGCAAGCAGCGACAGATCAAAGCCTGATTGTATCGGGATCCAGCCGGACGGCGCCACGAGAATGGCAACAATACCCGCAAGACCTGCCCCGATGATCTGCCAGAAGGCCAGCACGGTGTCGGGCGTGTTGCGAAGCTGCCGGCCGGAGAGCATCATGAAGGCGAAGGCAGCACTGCCAAGGATGGAAAAAAAGGCGGCACTGGTCAAAGAGGCCGAGCTTGGCTTCAACGCGATCAGAACCCCAACGAAGCCGATGCCGATCGCCGTCCATCGCCGCCAGCCGACTTTCTCACCCAGAAGGAAGGGCGAGAGTGCGGCCACATAAATAGGTGCAGCAAGCCAATAGGTCATGACGTCGGCAAGCGGAAGTGCTGCGACGGCAAAGTAAAAGCAGAAGAGTTCCGCGGTGGAAAAAAAGACACGCGCGACCTGCAGACCGGGTCGCTCGACATTCACCAGTTTCGGCAGCCCAGCCTTCCAGACGATCGGCAGAAGGATAATGATCGCCGCGATGCTCCGCACGGCGATGACTTGGCCGAGGCTATAGGTGGAAACGAGGAACTTGCCCATCGCATCGTTGAGCGCGAAGAGCAGCATGCCGAAAAGCATGACCGCGACGCCGAGACCGGTCGGCGAAAGCTGGCGAAGAAAATGTGGCATGTGTCTGAACTCCCTGACCGCAATGACTCGGCGAGCTAGTTCTCCGAGTCAAGGTCGTCCGGCGTCTATATTAGCTTCATCTATGTGCGTCAGACGGACAAAAGCTGCCGCATCGTGTGCTGGAAGCGACCTGCGATTTCATCGCGGCGGATATGTGCGCCGTCGCGCACCACCGGCTTGCCGCCGATCCACACGTCACACGGCTTGACGAGGTTGCCGAAAATCCAACCATCGAGAATGTCGTCACCTTGGAGATAGGGAGCCGCATCTACGTTCAAGGACGCAAAATCCGCAGCCTTGCCTGCCGCTATCCCGGCCTTCACACCCAAAGCCTTCGCGCCACCCGTCAAGGCACCATCGAACAAGGTGCGGCCCGTCGAGCCATTGGCCGGAGCAATCACGTTGCGCGCTCTGTGGGCCAGACGTTGGGAATATTCAAGTTGACGCAGTTCTTCGCCGACGCCGATCAGCACATTGCTGTCGGAGCCAATGCCGAAGGTGCCGCCGTGCTTGAGGAATTCAACGGCGGAAAAGGTACCATCCCCGAGATTGGCTTCCGTGATCGGGCAGAGACCAGCAATCGCGCCCTTTTCCGCAATGCCGCGCGTTTCCGCTTCCGTCATATGCGTTGCATGGATGAGGCACCAGCGATCCGTAACCTCCGCATTCTCCAGCAGCCATTCCACCGGACGCCTTCCCGACCAGGCCACGCAGTCTTCGACCTCCTTCACCTGCTCGGCAATGTGAATGTGAAGCGGCGCATCGGGCGCCAGTTGCGCGGCAAAGCTCAGCTCTTCGGGCGTGACAGCGCGCAAGCTGTGCGGGGCGACACCCACGACGCTGTCCGGCAGACCTGAAACGGCCCGACGGCAACCATCCAAGAGACGGGCGAAACTGTCTGGCGAGTTGATGAAGCGGCGCTGGCCTTCCACGGGCTGCTGACCGCCGAAACCGGAATGGGCGTAGAGAACCGGCAGCAATGTCAGAGAGATGCCGGTTTGTGATGCGGCGGCGGAGATCCGTTCGGCCAGCTCGGCAATGTTGGCATAATGAGCGCCATCCTTGTCGTGATGGAGATAATGGAACTCACCTACGCGACCGAAACCGGCCTCCAGCATTTCCACGTAAAGCTGGGCTGCCACCGCTTCCACCTGCTCCGGCGTCATCGACAGCGCGAAGCGGTACATCAGCGTGCGCCAGCTCCAGAAACTGTCTTCCGTCGCACCGCGCCGTTCCACCATGCCTGCCATGGCGCGCTGAAAAGCGTGGCTGTGAAGGTTCGGCATGGCAGGAACAATAACGGCGTGACGCTCGTCACCGGCGACCGGCTCCACACCCTGCGTGACCGACACCACCTTGCCATCTTCGATCTCGATGCGAACATTGTTCGCCCAACCCGTCGGTAACAAAGCGGTTTCAGCATGGACGAACATGTCGGCTCCTCAATTTCCTCGAACAGGCTCTTGCCTCTACCTCTATTATGTATATACATATTGATCAGAAGGGAAGGAAAAACTGATGACAAACCGGAATTCCACCTCTGACGGCAACGGCATTTCGCTTTGGCGAAACGCCCGTATTGCGACGCTTGATCCTTCCCGCGACGGCCTCGGCATTATCGAGGGCGGCGCGATTGCCGTAAGAGACGGAAGAATCGCTTTTGTCGGCCCCGAGTCCGAACTTCCTTCAGACCTAGCCGCCAAGGCAGAGACCATCGATTGCGAAGGCCGCTGGATGACGCCAGCGTTGATCGACTGCCACACCCATCTGGTCTTCGGCGGCAACCGCGCGATGGAATTCGAGATGCGCCTGAACGGCGCAAGCTATGAAGAGATCGCCAAGGTCGGCGGCGGGATCGTCTCCTCCGTGCGCGACACCCGCGCCAGAAGTGAAGACGAATTGGTGGCGGAAGCCCTTCCCCGCCTCGACACGCTGCTTGCCGAAGGCATTTCCACCATCGAAATCAAATCCGGCTACGGGCTGGATATCGAGACAGAACTGAAAATGCTGCGCGTGGCGCGCAGGCTGGAGACATTGCGCCCGGTTCGCATCCTGACCAGCTATCTCGCCGCCCATGCGACGCCCGCCGAATATAAAGGGCGGAATGCGGATTACATAGCCGACGTTGTATTGCCTGGTATGGAACGTGCGCGTCACGAAAAGCTGGTTGATGCCGTGGATGGCTTTTGCGAGGGCATCGCTTTTTCCGTCGATGAGATGCGCATTGTCTTCGACAAGGCTAAAGCGCTCGGTCTGCCGATCAAGCTTCACGCAGAACAGCTATCCAATCTTCACGGCGCAGAACTGGCCGCCTCCTATGGCGCACTTTCAGCCGACCATCTGGAATATCTGGATGAGGCTGGTGCGAAGGCGCTCGCCACATCCGGCACGGTTGCCGTTCTTCTGCCAGGCGCTTTTTACGCGTTGCGCGAAACAAAGCTTCCGCCGATGCAGGCTCTGCGCGATGCGGGCGCAGACATTGCGCTTGCGACAGACTGCAATCCCGGCACCTCGCCGCTGACATCGCTGTTGCTCACCATGAATATGGGAGCGACACTCTTTCGCATGACGGTGGATGAGTGTCTGACTGCCACGACCCGCAATGCCGCCAAGGCGCTCGGTGTTCTTGCCGAAACCGGCACGCTCGAAGTTGGCAAATCCGCCGATCTCGCCATCTGGAATATCGAACGCCCGGCGGAACTCGTCTATCGCATCGGCTTCAATCCGCTTCACGCACGCATCTTCAAGGGACGGACGATCTGAACCATGACCATCACTCTTCATCCGGGCGCAGTGCCACTTGCCGATCTCGCGACAATCTATTGGGAGAATGGTGCCGCCAAGCTTCATCCCTCCTTCGATGCAGGTATCGAGAAGGCGGCGAAGCGCATCGCTGATATTGCCGCCGGCAATGCGCCGGTCTATGGCATCAATACTGGCTTCGGCAAGCTGGCCTCGATCAAGATCGATGCCGCAGATGTCGCGACCCTCCAGCGGAATCTGATCCTCTCCCATTGCTGCGGCGTTGGCGCGCCCCTGCCGGAAAATGTCGTAAGGCTGATCATGGCGCTGAAGCTGATTTCGCTGGGGCGCGGCGCGTCCGGCGTGCGGCTTGAACTGGTGCGGCTGATCGAGGCGATGCTCGAAAAAGGCGTTATTCCGCTGATCCCGGAAAAGGGCTCGGTCGGCGCGTCGGGCGATCTCGCACCGCTTGCCCATATGGCCGCAGTGATGATGGGCGAAGGCGAAGCCTTTTTCGGTGGCGAGCAGATGCCAGCCCGCGACGCGCTGGCGAAGGCCGGTTTGATGCCTGTGGTTCTGGCGGCCAAGGAAGGTCTTGCGCTGATCAATGGCACGCAGACATCGACGGCGCTGGGGCTCGCCGGCCTCTTCCGCGCTCACCGCGCTGCTCAGGCAGCACTCATTACCGGCGCGTTGTCCACCGATGCGGCTATGGGGTCTTCGGCACCCTTCCATCCGGATATTCACATGCTTCGTGGTCACAAGGGCCAGATCGACGCCGGTGCAGCCCTTCGGCAGTTGCTGGAAGGATCGGAAATCCGTGTCAGCCACATTGAAGGCGACGAGCGCGTACAGGATCCTTATTGCATTCGCTGCCAGCCGCAGGTGGATGGCGCGTGCCTCGATCTTCTGAGACAGGTGGCGAAGACGCTGGAAATCGAAGCCAATGCGGTGACGGACAATCCGCTGGTTCTTTCCGACAATTCCGTCGTCTCCGGCGGCAATTTCCATGCAGAGCCGGTGGCCTTTGCCGCGGACCAGACCGCGCTTGCTATCTGCGAAATCGGGGCGATCGCCCAGCGCCGCATCGCGCTTCTGGTCGATCCGGCCCTCTCCTACGGTCTGCCTGCGTTTCTTTCGAAGAAGCCCGGCCTGAACTCCGGCCTGATGATTGCCGAAGTGACGTCGGCTGCACTGATGAGCGAAAACAAGCAGATGTCTCACCCGGCGTCCGTCGATTCCACGCCGACGTCCGCCAACCAGGAGGACCATGTGTCCATGGCCTGCCACGGCGCGCGCCGCCTGCTTCCGATGACGGACAATCTTTTTGCCATCCTTGGCATCGAAGCGCTGTCCGCTGTGCAGGGCGTTGAGTTGCGTGGTCCGTTGAAAACGAGCCCTGAATTGCAGAAGGCCATATCGGTGCTGCGCGCCGCGATCCCATCTCTGGAAGAAGATCGCTACATGGCGCCCGATCTGAAAGCCGCATCCGATCTGATCGCCACCGGCGCGCTGGTCGATGCAATTTCGGACGGCATTCTGCCAAGACTGGAGGCTTGAGATGGCAGCCGTCGGTATCCATCAGGGTCGCTCGCCCGTCATTCTCGGTCTGCCACACACTGGGACAGACGTTCCGGCGGACATCTGGGAGCGTCTGAACGACAATGGCCGACTGCTGGCAGACACCGACTGGCATATTCACGAGCTTTACGCCGGTCTGCTTGCCGAGGCGACGACGGTGCGCGCCACCTTCCACCGCTATGTGATCGACGCCAACCGCGATCCTTCCGGCACAAGCCTTTACCCGGGCCAGAACACGACGGGTCTCGTTCCAGAAACGGATTTCGATGGCGAGCCGATCTGGAAAGAGGGTGAGGCCCCGACGGAAGACGATATCGCTTACCGGCTTCAGCATTTCCATGCGCCTTATCATGCAGCGCTTGCAGCGGAAATCGAACGGGTAAAGGCGATCCATGGCGTTGCCATTCTCTATGATTGCCATTCCATCCGCTCGCATATTCCCTTCCTCTTCGAGGGCAAGCTGCCGGATTTCAACATCGGGACGGATATGGGCAAGACCTGCGATCCGGCCGTGGAGGCGATTGCCGTCGATGTAACGACTGCGGCTCAAGGCTACACCTCGATCCTCAACGGTCGCTTCAAGGGTGGCTGGACGACACGCCATTACGGCCAGCCAGATCAGGGTATGCATGCGATCCAGATGGAACTTGCGCAGTCTACCCATCTCAAAACAGAGTCGCCGCCCTTTGCCTATGATGCTGACAAGGCCGCGACGCTCCGCACCCATATCAAGACCATTCTGACGCGCATGGAAGATTTTGCGCTGAACTTCAGAACATAAAGGGGAAAGATCATGACAAACCCGCGTCATAACGAACGAGAGGTCCGCGCACCGCAGGGTCCGGAGCTGAATGCCAAGAGCTGGATGACCGAAGCGCCGCTGCGCATGCTGATGAACAATCTGGACCCGGATGTGGCCGAGCGCCCGCATGAACTTGTGGTCTATGGCGGCATTGGCCGCGCCGCGCGCACCTGGGAAGATTTTGACCGGATCGTCGCAACGCTGAAGGACCTCAACGAAGACGAGACGCTGCTGGTGCAATCCGGCAAGCCTGTCGGCGTGTTTCGCACCCATAAGGATGCGCCGCGCGTGCTGATCGCCAACTCCAACCTCGTGCCGCACTGGGCGACCTGGGAACATTTCAACGAGTTGGACCGCAAGGGCCTTGCCATGTACGGCCAGATGACGGCCGGTTCGTGGATTTACATCGGCACCCAGGGCATCGTTCAGGGCACCTATGAAACCTTCGTGGAAGCCGGACGCCAGCATTTTGGCGGCAACCTCACGGGCAAGTGGATCCTCACCGGCGGTCTTGGCGGCATGGGGGGCGCACAACCGCTTGCCGCCGTCATGGCAGGCGCCTGCTGCCTTGCGGTTGAATGCGACGAAACCCGCGTCGATTTCCGTCTGCGCACCCGCTACCTCGATGCCAAGGCGCATACGCTGGATGAAGCGCTTGCGCTGATCGACCAATGGACCAAGGCGGGCGAAGCGAAATCCGTCGGTCTGATCGGAAACGCGGCCGATATCTTCCCGGAACTCGTCAAGCGGATGAAGGCAGGCGGCGCACGCCCTGATATCGTCACCGACCAGACCTCGGCGCATGACCCGATCCACGGCTATCTGCCTTCCGGCTGGAGCGTCGCCGAATGGCGCGCCAAGCAGGAGAGCGATCCGAAGGCTGTGGAGGCGGCTGCCCGCGCTTCGATGAAGACGCAGGTTCAGGCCATGGTGGATTTCTGGAATGCCGGTGTCCCAACGCTCGACTACGGCAACAATATCCGCCAGGTCGCCAAGGAAGAAGGCTTCGAAAACGCCTTCGCCTTCCCCGGCTTCGTACCGGCCTATATTCGCCCGCTCTTTTGCCGCGGCATCGGTCCGTTCCGTTGGGCAGCCCTTTCGGGTGATCCGGAAGACATATACAAGACCGACGCCAAGGTGAAAGAGCTGCTGCCGGACAACAAGCACCTGCACAATTGGCTGGACATGGCCCGCGAGCGCATCGCCTTCCAGGGTCTGCCAGCGCGTATCTGCTGGGTTGGTCTTGGCGATCGTCATCGCCTGGCGCTTGCTTTCAACGAGATGGTCAGAAACGGCGAGCTGAAAGCCCCCGTCGTCATCGGTCGCGACCACCTCGATTCCGGTTCCGTTGCCTCACCGAACCGCGAGACCGAAGCAATGAAAGACGGATCGGATGCCGTTTCCGACTGGCCGCTGTTGAACGCGCTACTTAACACCGCATCGGGCGCCACCTGGGTGTCGCTGCACCACGGCGGCGGCGTCGGCATGGGCTTTTCCCAGCATTCGGGTGTGGTCATCTGCGCCGATGGTACCGATGACGCGGCACGCCGCCTTGAGCGCGTGCTGTGGAACGACCCGGCCACGGGCGTCATGCGTCACGCGGATGCCGGTTACGACATCGCGCTCGATTGCGCCAAGAAGAAGGGCCTTCGCCTGCCCGGCATTCTGGGTAACTAAGCGATGAGACGGCTTCGCGCGTCTGAGTACAAGCGTATGCCGTGGAAGAACGGCAAGGGAGAGACGGTGGAAATCGCCGTCTTTCCGCCTGGCGCGTCCATGGACGTGTTCGAGTGGCGGATCAGCATGGCAAGCGTTGCCAATGACGGCGCCTTTTCCCTGTTTCCGGAGATTGATCGAACGCTATCCATTCTGTCAGGCCAAGGCATGTCGCTCACCATAGATGCTGCGGCACCGGTTCTTTTGACGATGGAAAGCGATCCGTTACGTTTCGCTGCCGATGTTCCTGTCGACGCAACGCTTGTGGATGGCGCGATCACCGATCTTAACGTCATGGCGCGTCGTGGACGTTTTGTGCATAGCGTTGAGCGACGCGTTAGTTCGTTCTCGGTGCATGGCTGTGAACGTGGGGAGACGGTGTATCTTCTGGCGACGGGCCCCGTTACGGTCGCCAGTGCGGGCGAGACGGTGAAGCTAGAGGCGATGGATTGTGTGCTCGTTGGAGAGGATGCCAGCGTTACCTCTGAGAATATCGTCTGCTATGAAATACGACTTCAAGGGGCTGCTTAGCGCTCGACTAAGAGATGAGCTCAAGCGATGCTCTGATTGAAGATGACGGCCAACTTCCCTCTTAGCCGTCATTCTCGGCCTTGAGCCGAGGATCCATAAACTATTAACGCCGTTGGGAAAATTGATCCTCGGGTCAAGCCCGAGGATGACCCGAGGGAGAGTTCGAGGGCCACCAAAAGAAAGGCCCCGCGCGAACGGGGCCTTCATCTTTCACACTGTAAGCCGCATCACTTCATCGTCGGCATGACGAATTCAGCACCCGACTTGATGCCGGATGGCCAGCGGGCGGTGATCGTCTTGGTCTTGGTCCAGAACTTGATCGAATCGGTGCCGTGCTGGTTGAGGTCGCCGAAGCTCGAGGCCTTCCAGCCGCCGAAAGAGTGATAGGCGAGCGGAACCGGGATCGGAACGTTGACGCCGATCATGCCGATATTGATGCGGGAGGCAAAGTCGCGGGCGGCATCGCCGTCGCGGGTGAAGATGGCGACGCCGTTGCCATATTCGTGCTTCATCGGCAGGTCGAGTGCTTCTTCATAATTCTGGGCGCGGACGACGGAGAGGACCGGTCCGAAAATTTCCTGCTTGTAGATATCCATATCCGGCGTGACGTGGTCGAACAGGCAACCGCCGACGAAGTAACCGTCCTCATAGCCCTGAAGCTTGAAATCGCGACCGTCGACCAGAAGCTTGGCGCCCTGCTCGACACCGCTGTCGATCAAGCCCTTGACGCGCGTCTGCGCTTCCTTGGTGACGAGCGGACCCATGTCGGCCTTGTCGTCGGTGTAGGGACCGATCTTCAAGGCTTCGATCTGCGGGATGAGCTTTTCGACGAGACGATTGGCAGTCTCCTCACCCACCGGTACAGCAACCGAAACGGCCATGCAGCGCTCGCCAGCCGAGCCGTAACCGGCACCCATCAGCGCGTTGACGGCCTGATCGAGATCGGCATCCGGCATGATGATCATGTGGTTCTTCGCGCCGCCGAAGCACTGGGCGCGCTTACCGTTCATGGCAGCGGTTCCATAGACGTAGCGGGCGATCGGCGTGGAACCGACGAAGGAGACGGCGCCGATATCCGGGTTGGTCAAAAGACCATCAACCGCGCTCTTGTCACCATTGATGACGTTGAGGATACCGGCGGGTAGACCTGCTTCGATCATCAATTCGGCAAGACGGATCGGCAAAGAGGGATCACGCTCGGAGGGCTTGAGGATGAAGGCGTTGCCGCAGGCGATAGCGGGAGCGAACATCCACATGGGGATCATGGCAGGGAAGTTGAACGGCGTGATGCCCGCGCCAATGCCGACAGGCTGGCGGATGGAATACATGTCGATCGCCGGGCCTGCACCTTCGGTAAACTCGCCCTTTGCGAGATGCGGAATGCCGCAAACGAACTCGCAGACTTCCAGGCCGCGAATGATATCGCCCTTGGAATCCTCGACCGTCTTGCCGTGCTCGCTGGAAAGAAGCACCGCCAGTTCATCCATGTGCTTGTTGAGCAGTTCAACGAACTTGAAGAACACGCGGGCGCGGCGCTGGGGATTGGTCGCTGCCCATTTCGGCTGCGCGGCCTTGGCGCTCTGAACCGCTGCGAGAATTTCCGCATCGCTTGCCAGAGCCATCGTTGCCTGCACTTCGCCGGTTGCCGGGTTGAAGACATTCGATGTGCGGCCACTCGTGCCTGCCACGCGCTTGCCGTCAATGAAATGGCCGATCTCGTTCATGCTGTCCTCCAAAGATCTTTTAGATGCTGCACCATCCTGTTTTGAGTTGCACAAATCAATGGTCAGGAATACGCATCCGTTGTGCATAAATAGACACAAGGTGCAGCGATGGACTGGGACGATGTGCGAATTTTTCTCAGTGTGGCGCGGAGCGGGCAATTCCTCGCAGCTGCGAAACTGCTCGGCGTCAATCATGCGACGCTAAGCCGCCGGGTCACCGCGCTGGAGGCAGCACTTGGGTGTCAGCTGTTTCTTCGAACCACCACGGGGTGTGTGCTGACCGAAGACGGTAGCCGCTTTCTCGTGGCTGCCGAGCGGATGGAGACGGAAATGCTTTCGGTGCAGGCAGCGCTTGGCCAGGGTGTCGCGTCGATTAGCGGCACCGTGCGCATCGGCGCGCCGGATGGCTTTGGGGTTTCCTTCCTCGCGCCGCGGCTCGGAGAACTGACGGCGCGGCATCCCGAACTCAAAATCGAGCTTGTACCCATCCCGCGCTCCTTTTCACTCTCCCAACGCGAGGCCGACATTGCGATCACGATCGAGCGACCCGAACAGGGGCGGCTGGTCTTTTCCAAACTGACGGATTACTCGCTCGGGCTCTATGCGGCGAAGAGCTATCTGGAGCAACACCCATTTCCTGACAGCGTCGAGGCGCTGAGGCAGCATCGGCGTATCGGCTATGTCGAGGATCTGATTTTCTCCCCGTCGCTCAATTTTACCGAAGAGATCATGCGGGACTGGGATCCGAGCTTTGCGGTCTCGAGTGCAATCGGGCAGACGGAGGCCGTCCGCTCCGGCGCGGGCATCGGCATCCTGCACGATTACATTGCCCGAAACGATCCTGCTCTGGTTCGTCTTCTTCCGCATATGTCCATTCGACGCTCCTACTGGACGGCCTATCACGAAAATGCCCGGCAACTTGCCCGCGTCAGAACGGTGGTGCAGTTTCTCCAGGATATCGTCGCGAAGGAGCGCCGTAGCTTTTTGTGACTGCGGTGTTATCGAGCAGGCAGGTAATCCTGAACGAGGGCGAGCAAAGCAGAGCCCGCCTCTTCGATCTCGCCACTATTGTCGATGGTCGTGACATCGACATCGTCGCAGATCACCTCAACCTTGCGATCAAGCCGGTCCATGATTTCGGCCATGCTCTCACGCCCACGATTGGCGAGCCGCGCAGAGAGGATTTCCGGCCGGGCCGTGACCACAACCACCTTCAATGACGGGAAAGCACTTCTGAAATGCGGCAGCGCCGAGCGCGAGCCGTTGGCGACCGCCACGCCACCATGCTTCAAATGCTCTTTGACCGAGGCGGGAATGCCGTAATGCAGGCCGTGGGCGCTCCATGACACACAAAATTCGCCGGCTAGCTTTTTCCGCTCAAATGCGTCTTCGGTACAGCCCAGATGGTTCTCACCACCCGCATCGCTGTCCCTGGTGATGACACGCCGGACGAAATTCACGTCGGGATTATGCCGCAAGCGTTCTGCGGCATAATCGATGAGCGTATCCTTGCCGGCGCCGCTCGGACCGACGACAACGATCATGGTTCCCACCCTGTCGGGGCTTGGTAAGCTTGAGTCTGGCGATGCTAAGCTCATGCGACACGTTTTCCTTGTCGCCAGACGCTACGCACCACCGGCACGCCGCTTTCGCGACGAACCCGCACGAGATCGGCGCGCAGGCCTTCGGCGATTGAACCGCGATCCGTCAGGCCCACCGTCTTTGCGGGCGTTGCCGTGACCATGGACAGAGCCTTGGGAAGGGTAATGCCTTCCACCTGATCGGCCAGCAGGAAGGGCGCATAGAGCAGGCTGAAGGGTACGTAGTCCGACGACAGCACATCGAGAACGCCGAGTTCGGCGAGATCGCGTGCAGCAATATTGCCGGAATGGGATTTTCCGCGAACGATGTTCGGGGCGCCCATCAGCACGCTCATGCCAGCGGTGTGCGACGCCTTGGCGGCTTCGACGCTGGTTGGAAATTCGGCAAGACGCACGCCGTGGCCGATGGCCTCCTCAACATGGGCTTCCGTCGCATCGTCATGACTGGCAACGGTGATTCCGCGTTCGGCGCAACGGGCCGACAGATAATCACGGTGCTTGCCGGAGAATTTTTGCGAGGCGGAAACGCGTCGATCGACAAAGGCCTTGAAGGCTTCGTCGCTCAAGCCACGCTTCTTTTGATAGAACATGACGTACTGATCCATCGTCTGGAACTGACGCTGGCCCGGGGAATGGTCCATCAGCGAAATCAGCCGCACATGCGGATCGTTTTCGAAGTCTTCGAAATGCTCCAGCACGTCGGCGGAGGCGACTTCGCAGCGCAGATGCAGCAGGTGATCGGAGCGAAGACGATCTTCACCCTTGGCTTTTTCGATGGCATTGGCCATGTCGCGCATTTCTCCGCGTGCAAAGCCGCCATCCTCGTCCGAGCCAAGACGCAGGCAATCGAAGACGGTTGTAATGCCGGACGATGCGACCTGCGCGTCATGCGCCTGAATGGCGGCGATCTTGTCCCAGGTCACACCCGGGCGCGGCGAATAATGCTGCTCCAGATGGTCGGTGTGCAATTCGACGAGGCCGGGAATCAGATAGTCGCCGTCGAAATCTTCGCCCGTTTTCGATCCACCCTCACTGATATCGGCAATCACGCCATCGCGGATCAGGACGGAGCCTTGGACGACATCGTCGGACAGCACGATGCGCGCATTGGATAGGACATGTTCAGCCATTTCGGACATCTTTCGTATTGGG
>Ga0308171_1000779_pt1 | contig 55273 bp, 51 predicted proteins | sample PhyGR1_FD_202135 | JGI IMG/M metagenome (GOLD analysis project Ga0308171, IMG submission 202135) | Phyllosphere microbial communities from UC Gill Tract Community Farm, Albany, California, United States - DLSLSG.R1 | ecosystem: Host-associated > Plants > Phyllosphere > Unclassified | place: USA... | reverse complement strand
CGCCTCCGGCGCTGGACACCGGAGAGGACCTCGCCGTCATTGTAACGCCTGGTCGTACCGTCAGTCATATGCCTCACTCTTATCCAAGAGCGAGGCCCTGTCAGGTCATTTGAGGGGCCACCTCAGAATCGCGCGAAGCTGATCACCCGAACTCCCGTGCCTACCGCTTCGAGGAAATCGGTGCCGTCGAGCCAAATAAGGGCATGACTGTAACGCCCCCAGTCGAAAAGTCTGATCCCTGCACTCACAAGGCTATGGCCCGTTTCCAAAACGACATCGCCAGGCTGCAACGCGTGGGGGTCAAATTGCCACACCGATTTTAGGCGATCGCCTGAGTAACCCGAACCTTGCATCGCCCATTCCTCTCCAGCATCGCCGACAAAAATGGGCGGTGATGTGAAAGTGCCTGCGACCTCGTTACAGCATCGAATGCACCGCTGTCATTATTCCCGTAAGATGGTCGCTCGCTGAGGTTCTAGTCAGCCTGCCGGACGGCATGCGAATGACCAGTTCTAGCGTTAGCTGACATTCTCAGCGCGTAAGCAGAACGGCGTAAGTTGGTCGACACCTGCCGTAGGCGGATCTCAGCCGCTTCACGGCGTCAACGACGGGTGCAGCTTACAGCGCCCCTGATCGCCGGTCAGCAGCACAACGGCAGTAAACCTCATCCTACCTATGAACGATGTTCTGCAAGGCTTCGGAAGGTAATCGACCAGCGCGGGCGTTCCATCGGTGCGATACTGTGTTCCCATTCATGCCGGGCAGGTCCGCTCATGTGATAGCTGCCACGCGGGTCGAGCGGCACCGACACCCGGTTGAAGCCGTCGGCGCGCCGCTGCCGGAAGCGCATCGTTGCCGGTTCGCCGAGGGAGATGCCGAGGACATGGCCATAGACTGGCCGATCGCGATGCCAGCCGATCCCGGCGCCAGGGTCATAGCGGATGAGCAGCGCCTGGATCAGCGCATCGGACGCTAGCCCGGCAAACTTTGCCGCCCTATCGCGAATGGGGAGAAGCCAGTCCGGCATCGGTGGCGCATCCTTCGGGCGCCCGACCTCGAAGTCGTAACTCCATCCGAAGGACGTTGTCAGCCGCTTGCCTGTCCAGCCCTGAAAGCGGAACGGCTCGAGGTCGGTCGCGTCGATCCGCTCGATCAGCATGCGCTCCTCGTCCGCCGTGATCAGGTTCGCCCTCGTGGCGAGTCCGGGCAGGAGCGGCGCATCGAACAGGTCGAGCATCACGCCGCCGCCTCCGCGAAGATCGGCAATTCGGTCGGTGCCGCTGCCCCGGCCTCAACGAAGTTCGATACCGTTACGCCGACCAGTCGTATCCCCTTCTGGGTCGGCAGAACCGACCGGATCAGGTCGAGCGCCGCGCGGCGCAGGCCTTCGCGACTGATGACCGCCACGGGCTGGCTGCGCCGCCGGGTGATCTGATGGAAGTCGGCGTATTTGACCTTCACCGTGACGGTGCGGCCGAAGGCTTGCCGTCCCTCGCACCAGTCCCAGACATCGTCCGCCATCTTGAGAACGCCGGCCTCGATCTCAGCGGATTCCGTCAGGTCGCGGTTGAACGTCGTTTCCGACCCCGACGACTTTCTCACGCGGTTCGGATTGACCGGACGGTCGTCTTCCCCGCGCGCGATGGCGTGATACCATTCGGCCGAACTGCCGAAATGCTGCTGCAGGAACGCCAGCGATTTGGCGCGCAGATCGGCCCCGGTCTCGATCCCCAGACGCTTCATCTTCTCCGCCGTTACCGGTCCGACGCCGTGGAAGCGGCTGACGGGCAGCGTCTCGACCCAGGCGGCGCCCATGTCCGGCGTGACGGCGAACTGGCCGTTGGGCTTGCGGTGATCGGACGCAAGCTTGGCCAGGAACTTATTGTACGAGATGCCTGCCGACGCGGTCAGGCCGGTCTCCGCAAGAATGTCGGCGCGGATCGCCTTGGCAGTCAGCCATGCGGTTTCCAGGCCACGCTTGTTCGCGGTGACGTCGAGATAGGCCTCGTCGAGCGACAAGGGCTGGATCAGGTCGGTATAGCGCGCGAACACGTCATGGATCTGGCGCGAGACGTCGCGGTACATTTCGAACCGGGGCGGCACGAAGATCAGGTCGGGACAGCGGCGCAGCGCGGTGACTGAGGGCAACGCGGAGCGAACGCCAAACGTGCGCGCTTCGTAACTCGCCGCCGCCACTACGCCCCGCGCCGCGGCATGACCGACCGCAACCGGCTTGCCGCGCAGCGACGGATCGTCACGCTGCTCCACCGACGCGAAGAAGGCGTCCATGTCGACGTGAATGATCTTACGCACCGCCATGCGCACCTTTTAACGCATGCAGAACAGGATGTGAACATATTGTGCAAAAACGTCGGAAACCAGTCGCTTATCCCACATGTCCATCTCTTGGCGTATATCCGAGCGCGACGCCGTTCGAGCGATGCCGTGAACGTCGCCGACGCATCAGTCGGATGATCACCGCCGCGCGAAGAGGTCCATATTCGCATCGCCCCAAGCCTTTAGCGCCGCGATGATTGGCGACAGGGATCGGCCGCGGTCGGACAGGCTATATTCTACCCGCGGCGGCACCTGAGCGAAGACCTCGCGCTCGATCAGGCCATCGGCTTCCAACTCGCGCAGCTGATTGGTCAGCATGCGCGGCATCACGTCACCAGCGCGACGGCGCAGTTCGTTGAAGCGTGTACGTCCGTCCTGCAGATGGTAGAGGATCACCGCCTTCCACTTGCCGTCGATCAGGCTCACCGCCGCCTCGACGGCGCAGCCCGGGGTACAATCGAGGCGGGAGTGGCGGGCTTTCGCCATCGGGGCGGTATCCTTTCCGACACTATGAGCGTTTTTTGTGCCTACGACATAAGCTGACACCGTCCCTATCTCGCGTGCGTCAGCAAAAGGAGCAAGACCCATGCGCGCCATAGCCTATCGCCAGCCCGGCCCGATCGATCGAGCCAATGCCCTGATCAACGTCGACCTGCCACAGCCCATTCCGACCGGACGCGACATCCTGGTCGCGGTCCGGGCGATCTCGGTGAACCCGGTCGACGCGAAGGTTCGCACTGGCGCCGCGCCGTTCGACGGGCGGAACGAGCGCATTCTCGGCTGGGATGCGGCGGGCGTGGTCGAGGCGGTTGGCCCGGAGGCCACCCGCTTCAAGGTGGGTGACGAGGTCTTCTATGCGGGCGACCTGATGCGCGACGGCAGCAATGCGGAATATCAGCTGGTCGACGAGCAAATCGTCGGCCATCGGCCCCGCAACATCGGCTTCGCGGAGGCGGCGGCGTTGCCGCTGACGGCGATCACAGCCTGGGAAACACTGTTCGACCGGTTGAAGGTCGACGAACAACCGGCTGGCGGCGCCCGTGCCATCCTGATTATCGGCGGCGCGGGTGGTGTCGGTTCCGCTGCGATCCAGATCGCGCGGGCCCGCACCAACCTGATCGTGATCGCCACCGCTTCCCGCGCCGAGACGCAGGACTGGGTGCGTAACCTCGGCGCGCATCATGTCATCGATCATTCCCGGCCGATGGCACCGCAGATCACCGCGCTGGAGATCGGCGCACCCGCCTTCGTCTTCTCGACCACCCATACCGATCACCATCTGGCCGATATCGCCGAGCTGATCGCGCCGCAGGGGCGCTTCGCGCTGATCGACGATCCCGCCAGCCTCGACATCGTCGCCTTCAAGCGCAAGGCGGTCTCGGTTCATTGGGAATTGATGTTCACCCGGTCGCTCTTTAACACGCCGGACGTTGGCGAGCAGGGTCGAATGTTGGACGCGGTGGCCGAACTGGTGGACGAAGGGCGCATTCGCACCACGGCGACCGACACGCTATCGCCGATCAATGCCGCCAATCTGATCGAGGCGCACCGCCGCATCGAGAGCACCACCACGCGGGGCAAGATCGTCCTGGAAGGCTGGGACAGCCCGCAGGCGTAAGCTCGATACAGGTTCCTACGAAATGAGTGCGCGGGCGGGTCAGGCGAATGCCAACTCGCCTGCGACGATCGCCATGGCATGGTTGACGAAGCGCCCCTTCTCGCCGACCGGTGCAACGTAACGAAGTGTCTCGCGCGCCAGTTCGGGCCCGCCTCCGCGCGCGATCAGCCATGCGGCAAGACAGGGCGCGGCAAGACAACCGCCCGCCGTCGCGACATTGCCATGAGCGGCGAACGGTGCGTCGATGACCGTGACACCGGCCTCCACCACCCATGGCTTGGTGGTGAGGTCGGTGCACGCGGGCAAATCACCGATCAGGCCGAGCTTGGCCAGCAGCAGCGTTCCTGAACATTGCGCCGCGATCAACTGCCGCGTTGGATCGAGGCGAAGCCGGGCCAGCATCGCCGGATCGGCGGCAATCTCCCGCGTACGGACACCACTGCCGATCAGCACCGCATCGGCTTCCTCGACGAAATCGAGCGACCGCTGGCGATGGACGGTGACGCCGTTCAACGACGTCACCGTCTCGGTCGGCGCCGTGATGTGCGCGGCCCAGCCATGCGGGCGCAGCCGGTTGATGATCGCGGCGGCCACGAACGAATCCAGTTCGTTGAAGCCGTCGAAGGTCAGGGCCGCGACCTGCATCACCCTCGCATCCGCCCGGAAAACAAAGTCCGCGCCGCACCGGCGACCCAAACCTGGCCGGTCTCATCCTGCGAGACATGGATACGCCCGCTCCGCCCGAGGCGCGTGCCCTGCGCGGCGAGGTAGCTGCCACTGGCCCGACCGCTGGCGAACAACCACTGGCCGACCGAGGCGTTGAGGCTGCCGGTCACCGGGTCCTCGATCAGCCCGCCATGCGCGTCGGTGAAGAGTGCGCGCAGCTCGAAGGCCACCTCGCTACCGGGCGCATGCGGGCCGACGATGCCGATGTCGATATGGTCGGGGTGGTACCGCGCTGGTTCGACCCCAAGCACTGCCTCGGCCGACTCAAGCATGATCGCGATCCAGCCGGGTCCGTTGTCGGCCCAGACTGCGTCGACGATTGCCGCGCGGTCGATCCGCAGCAACTCGGCGACCTGAGCGATCTCGGCCTCGGTCGGCGTGCCCCCGCGCAGCAGCGGTGGGGCTGCAAAAGCAAGCCGATCGCCATCGCGCCGAATCGTCACCAACCCGACACCGCATTCCTGCACGATCACGCCATCCTGCTTCGGCTGCCCGCCCGCTTCCGCCCACGCATGGGCGCTGCCCAAGGTCGGGTGCCCGGCAAAGGGCAGTTCATGGGCCATGGTGAAAATGCGCACGCGATAATCGGCAGACGGATCGGTCGGCCGCAGCAGGAAGGTCGTCTCCGAAAAATTCAGCCAGCTCGCGATCGCCTGCATCTCGTCCGTCGTCAGGCCATCGGCATCGGCAATGACGGCCAAGGGATTGCCGGTCAGCGGATCGGTGCCGAATACATCGACGAGGCGAAAGGGGCGGGTCACGGTCATCTCCTGTTGATGATGACTGGTCCTATCGCGCGACGACTGGCACCGACAGATACACATCGGTACGATCATGCCAAACTGTATTGGTGAGATTGGCAGTACGATGGCGAGCGCCCCCGATGAAACACGCACCGGCATGGTGGTCCGTGCAATCCGCGACCGGATCGGCGCCCGCACGCTGACGCCGGGCGCACGGCTGCCGTCGATCCGCGCGATGGCCGAGACGAGCGGCGTCGCACGCTCGACGGTGGTCGATGCCTACGATCGCCTCGCCGCCGAGGGGGTGATCCGGTCGCGACCTGGGTCGGGCTTCTATGTCGCCGCGCCCCTGGCCCCGCTGACGCTGGATCGGCTGGCCAGTACGAAGGAGCGCGAGGTCGACCCGCTCTGGATGCTGCGTCAGTCGCTCGGCGAACGACGGCACGAAATGATGCCGGGATGCGGCTGGCTGCCCGATGATTGGCTGGCGGGCGACGCACTCCGCAAGGCAATGCGCGGGGCGGCGCGGTCGGACGAGAACGGCACGTTGGCAGGCTATGCTTCCCCCTTGGGTTCGCCCCCTCTCCGAGTGTTATTGGCGAGGCGGATGGCGGATCAGGGGATTGAAGCCGGTCCCGACCAGATCCTCCTGACCGATAGCGGCACCCACGCGCTTGATCTGGTGTGCCGCTTCCTGCTTCAGCCGGGCGATACCGTGCTGGTCGACGACCCGTGCTATTTCAACTTCCTGGCGCTGCTGCGGGCGCACCGGGCCGATGTGATCGGCGTGCCGATGACTGCGGGCGGGCCGGACGTGGTCGCTTTCGCCGAGGCGGCCGCGACGCATCGGCCGCGCTTCTATCTGACCAACTCGGGCGTCCATAACCCGACGGGGACCTCGCTCGCCGCCGCCACCGCGCACCGGTTGCTCAAGATCGCCGAGGCGCATGACATGGTCGTCGTCGAGGACGATATCTTCGCCGACTTCGAACATACGCCGTCACCACGACTGACGGCCTTCGACGGCCTCGACCGGACGATCCGCATCGGCAGCTTCTCCAAGTCGCTGTCGGCGGCGGTGCGCTGTGGCCATATCGCAGCGCGGCCCGACTGGATCGAAGGGCTGGCCGACCTGCGCATCGCGACGTCGATGGCGGGCAGTCCGCTCGCCGCCAACCTGCTGCACGCGGTGCTGACCGATGGCAGCTATCGGCGCCACGTTGACGGTGTCCGGACCCGGCTGGCCCGGGCTATGGCCCGGGTGGCGAAGGTTCTGCGGGCCATCGGTATCGAGCCGTGGACCGATCCGGCGGCAGGCATCTTTCTTTGGGCGCGATTGCCGGATGGAATCGATGCAGTCGACCTCGCGCGCAGGGCGATCGACGCAGGTATCGTCTTGGCACCAGGCCCGGTGTTCAGTACCAGCGGCGGCTGGCGGGATCACATGCGCTTCAACGTCGCTATGGGCGATGACGACCGGCTGTACGCTTTCCTGGAAAAGGCCGTTTCGCGCCCGCTACTCGAACCGGCTGGCTAAGCGCTCGACCAGGAAGTCGACGAACACACGCACCCGTGCAGGGGTGGCGGCACCGCCGACGAAGACGGCGTGGATCAGCTCGACATCGCCTGGATTGTATTCCTCCAGCAGCGGCACGAGCCGCCCATCCGCGATCTCGGCCGCTACGCTGAAGCGGCCGACCCGGGTGATGCCAACCCCGGCAGCGGCGAGATGACCCAGCGTCTCGCCATTGTTGGCGACGATGCCGCCGTCCACAGACAGTGCGAAATCCCGGCCGGCGCGGCGGAACGGCCAGATCGGCTCGGCGCGGCGAAAGTTGAAGTTCAGGCAATTGTGAGCGTGCAGGTCTTCCGGAACCCTCGGCGTGCCCGCCCGCGCCAGATAGTCGGGCGACGCCACGATCACCCGCCGCGCCTCGGACAATTTGCGGGCGGTAAGTCCGCTGTCGGCAAGCGGGCCGAAGCGGATCGCGACATCGGCCTGTCCGCCAGCGATGTCGACCAGCGTGTCGGTCAGGGCGATATCGATCAGGATGTGCGGATAGGCGCGGGCGAAGTCGCCGAGCAGAGGCACGACGCACAACCGGCCATGCGCCAGCGCCGCACTGATCCGCAGCCGTCCGCGCGGCGCGCCCTGATCGGCGATCTGCTGCTCGGCATCATCGAGATCGGCGAGGATGCGCCGGGCGGCGAGTAGATAGGCCTGCCCCTCGGCGGTCAGCGTCAACGCACGGGTTGACCGGAGCAGCAGCCGGACGCCCAGCCGCGCCTCGATCCGGTCGATCGCCCGCGCCACCGCCGACGGCGTCAGCCCGAGCGTGCGACCGGCGGCGGAGAAGCTGCCTTCCTCCACCACGCTCGCGAACAAGGCAAGCGACCGAGCGCGATCGTCGTTGCCAGCTACCTTTGCGTCCAAGGCATAGATCCTTTGCACCGACGAACGGTTCCGCCACGCTGCTTCACCGTCCATCTATGCGCCTGACAATGACATTCGCAAAGGAGGTGTCATGGAATATCGTCAATTGGGATCGTCCGGCCTGCGCGTTCCAGCGCTGTCGTTCGGCGCGGGGACCTTCGGCGGCAAGGGACCGCTGTTCAGCGCCTGGGGCACAAGCGACGCTGCGGAAGCGCGGCGGCTGGTCGACATCTGCCTCGACGCCGGCGTGACGCTGTTCGACACCGCCGACGTCTATTCGGACGGCGCATCGGAACAGGTGCTGGCCGAAGCGATCAAGGGGCGGCGGGACGCCGTCCTCATTTCGACCAAGACCGGCCTGCCGATGGGTGACGGGCCGCAGGACTGGGGCGCGTCGCGGGCGCGGCTGATCGGCGCGGTCGAGGCGGCGTTGCGGCGGCTCGGCACCGACCGGATCGACCTGCTCCAGCTTCACGCCTTCGACGCGTCCACGCCGACCGAGGAAGTGATGAGCACGCTCGACCGGCTGATCGCGGACGGCAAGGTCCGCTATGCGGGCGTCTCCAACTATCCCGGCTGGCAGATCATGAAGGCGCAAGGCTTGGCTGATCGCCATGGCTGGTCGCGCCTCGTCGCGCATCAGGTCTATTACTCGCTGATTGGCCGCGCCTACGAATGGGATTTGATGCCGCTGGCGGCGGACCAGGGTGTCGGTGCGCTGGTGTGGAGCCCGCTCGGCTGGGGTCGGCTGACCGGCAAGATCGGGCGTGGACGGCCGATCCCGGCGGGCAGCCGCCTGCACGAAACCGCCCAGTTCGCGCCGCCGGTCGAGGACGAGCAACTCTACCGGGTCGTCGATGCGTTGGAGGCGGTGGCGGCCGAGGTGGGCAAGACCGTGCCGCAGGTCGCGATCAACTGGCTTCTGCGGCGACCGACCGTGTCGTCGGTCATCATCGGCGCACGCGACGAGGCGCAACTGCGCGACAATCTGGGCGCGGTCGGCTGGGCGCTGTCGCCCGAGCAGGTGGCGGCGCTCGACGCGGCGAGCGACGTGCTGCCGCCCTATCCACACACCCCATACCGGCAGCAGGAGGGCTTCGCCCGCCTCGCGCCGCCGATGGTTTGAGGGAGCCAGGATCATGAAGTTCAACTCTGGGCTGATCGCGCTGGCGGTCGGCGCCTTCGGCATCGGCGTGACCGAGTTCGCGCCGATGGGCATGTTGCCGGTGATCGCGGGTGACCTGCACGTGTCGATTCCCGCCGCCGGGCTGCTGATCAGCGCCTATGCGATGGGCGTGCTGATCGGCGCGCCGTTGATGACGCTCACCACCGGGCGGATCGACCGGCGGACACTGCTGATAGCGCTGATGGGCATCTTCACGCTCGGCAACGCGCTGTCGGCGGTGGCGGATGGATATTGGATGCTGATGGCGGCGCGGGTCGTCACCTCGTTCAACCATGGCGCGTTCTTCGGCGTCGGCTCGGTGGTGGCCGCCAGTCTCGTGCCGCCGGATAAGCGCGCGGGTGCGGTGGCGGCGATGTTCACCGGGCTGACCGTCGCCACGATCGGCGGCGTGCCGGCGGCAACCTGGGTCAGCGAGGCGATCGGCTGGCGCACCGCCTTCGCCGGGATCGCGGGCGTGGGGGCGATCGCGATGGTGTCGCTCCGTCTTGCCCTGCCACCGCTACCCGCTGCCGAAGGCGGCGACATGCGCGCCGAACTGCGCGTGCTGACGCGCGGACCGGTGGTGATGGCGCTGGCCCTGACCATGATCGGCTTTGGCGGCGTCTTTACCGTCTTCACCTATATCGTGCCGATCCTGCGGGATGTGACGCATGCCTCGACCGCCTATGTCACCGCGATGCTGATGCTGTTCGGCGTCGGCGCGACGATCGGCAATGGCGTCGGCGGTCGGCTGGCGGACCGTTCGGTCGACCGGGCGCTGATGACCATGCTGGCGATCATGGCGCTGACGCTGCTCGCCTTCACCGTGCTGATGCAATGGCCGGTGACCGCTGCCATCGCGATCCTGATCTGGGGCATCGCCAGCTTCGCGATCGTACCGCCCCTGCAGATGCGCGTGATGGACGCGGCCTCGGACGCGCCGAACCTCGCCTCCGCGATGAACATCGGTGCCTTCAACCTTGGCAATGCGATCGGCGCGGCGCTGGGCGGCGGCGTGATCGGGGCCGGGCTGGGCTTGCCAACCGTGTCGCTGGCCGGTGCGGCAATGGCGGCGGTAGCGCTGGCGATGCTGCTGGCGTTCCGGCGTCAGCCGCGTGCGACCGCCTGTCCGGTGTGAAGAGCGGTTGCGACGCGGATGAGCTTGTCCGGATTGCGGACGATGTAGATCGCCGCGATCCGGCCATCGCGGATGTCGAGCGCGGTGGTCTGGAGCACGCCGCCGCCCGCGCAGCTGATATAGCCGGGCAGACCGTCGATCGTGGCGAAGCGGATCACTTCCACCGGCGCGTCGGGGTATTTGCGACGTAGCCCCATGAACAACCGCTGCGCCTTTGCCAGACCCCGGATGATGTTGTGGAATGCCAGGACGCGCCCGCCGCCATCGGAATGGATCGCGACGTCCTCCGCCAGCAGGTCCGACAGAGCACGCGCGTCACCGTCCCGCGCCGCCGCGAAGAAGGCGCGAGTGATCCGCGCCGCTTCCTGCGCATCGACCGGATAGCGCGGCCGCGCCTCCGCGACATGCCGCCGGGCGCGGGAGGCGAGTTGCCGCACCGTTGCGGGCGCGCGGTCCAGCGTCCTGGCCACCTCGGGCAACGCGACGTCGAACACATCGTGGAGCAGGAAGGCGGCCCGCTCCAACGGCGACAGCCGCTCCATGGCCAGCATGAGCGTGACGGTCAGATCGTCGGCCACCTCGTCCGGATCGGTCGTGCCGAGCAGCGGTTCGGGCAACCATGTGCCGACATAGGTCTCCCGCCGCACCCGCGCCGACTTCAGGTGATCGAGGCAGAGCCGCGTGACGACCCGGGTTAGCCACGCGGCGGGTGCCTCGACCTCTTCCGCCCTCGACCAGCGCAGCCAGGCGTCCTGCACCAGATCCTCCGCTTCGGCGAGCGAGCCGGTCATGCGATAGGCCAGCCGGACGAGCCGCGGCCGCTCCGCCTCGAACAGCGCGGCGTCAGGCATCGTCCACCGGATGCGCGACGCGGAAAGCCACTTGGAGGCGGTTCCAGGTGTTGATTGCCCCGATTGCCATGGTCAGCCAGACCTGCTCTGCATCGGAAAATGCCGCCTTGACCGCATCATAGTCCGCATCGGGCGCCCCCGTCTCGGGCAACCGCGTCAACGCCTCTGCCCAGCCGAGCGCGGCCCGCTCGCGATCCGAATAGAGCGTCGATTCCCTCCAAGCGCTCAGCATGTAAAGCCGCATCTCGCTTTCGCCATGATGACGCAGATCGGTCGCATGCATATGCAAGCAGAAGGCGCAGCCGTTGATCTGCGACACGCGGAATTTCACCAGTTCGAGCAGATTGTGGTCGAGGCCGCTTTTCGTGAAGCTCTGCTCCAGCGCCATCATGGCCTTGATCGCTTCCGGGGCCAGAGCGTGTGGGTTGGCGATACGGGGTGTCATGGTCGGTCTCCTTGGGTTCCGACACCATGACGAAACGGCGGCAACCGTTGTGACATGCCGGTCCAGAATTTTTGCCCGCTGCCGCGCTACGCCGGATCGCGCAGCCGCTTCCGCATCCGGGTCAGCGGCACGACGACTCCGTCGACATGGGTATCGGCGCGCTCAACCGGCTCGTAACCGCAGGCCGCGTACAGCGGCACGCCGCCCGCCGTGCCCATCAGTTCGACGGCGGCGAACCCTTCCGCCCGCGCTGCCTGTTCGCAAGCGTTGAGGATCATCCGCCCGATCCCCCGCCGGACATGGTCCGGGTGGGTGTACATGGCGCGGATACGGGCGGCGTCCCTGGCCGGATCTAGCAGCGCCGGGTCACGTAGCTCGGTGCTATGGTCACCACCATAGAGCGTCGCGCGCCGGCTCCATCCGCCGCAGCCGACCGGCACGCCATGGTCCTCGACGACGAAGTACGTGCCGTCGCGCACCAATTGCGTGTCGAGCCCCATCACGGAGCGGCTGGCGATGATCTGCGCCGGGGTCAGCACCGCCGCCTGGCCTCGATCGATCGACAGCATCATCAGGTCGCGCAGCGCCCCGAGGTCGGCTTCGGTCGCGAGGCGGATCGTGAGGCGGCCGGTCATGCCGCCAGCTCCAGCCGCCAGGTCTCTCCCTGGAGCGGAATGCCGAACCGCTCATGCATGGCCGTCTCGACGCACGCGAAACCATGCGCGGCATAGAGGCGGCGCGCGTCCTCCAGCACGCTGTGGGTCCACAGCGTCAACGCGCGATAGCCCGTCTCCCGTGCGAAGGTGACGCAAGCGCCGACCAGCGCATCGCCGATGCCCCGGCGGCGGGCGAAGGGTTCGACATACAGCAGCCGCAGCCGGGCGATGCCGTCGTCCTCGTCGGTGACGAACACCGCGCCCGCCATCACCCCGTCGATCTCGGCGACCCAGCATTGCTCGCGCTCGGGATCGAAGTCGCGCAGGAACGCTGCGGTCACCTCGCTTTCGATCACCTCCAGCTCGCGACCCCAGCCGTGACTTTCGGCATAGAGGAGCGACTGGCGCGCCGCGATCAACGCGGGCTCGCCGGCGCGGAAGGGCCGGATCACGAACGGCCCACCCGATGCGGGATCGAGCAGCAGCCGCGCGCGCGTCAGCGCCTCGACCAGATCGCGCCGCCCCTGCCCTTCGACCGTGCCGAGCAGATCGCCGACGGCATGGCTCTGCCGGTCGTCGACGATGGCGAAGGCTTCACGGCCCGACTCGGTCAACCGCAGGTCGCGTGCGCGGGCATCGTCGTCGCGCCGCACGCGTACGATCCAGCCGCGCTTTTCGAACCGCGCGACCAAGCGGCTGAGATAGCCGGCATCCATGCCCAGCGCATCCTGCAACACGCTGGCGGTAACCGGCTCGCGCGTGGCGATCTCGAACAGCAACCGTGCTTCGGGCAGGCTCGCCTCGGTGCCCAGAAACCGCGCGTCGAGCGCGCCGATCGTTTGGGTGTAGAAGCGGTTGAACCGGCGGATGGCGGTGACGTCTGCATCTTCCATGTCCGCCATGCTGAATCAATTTACTTGACGGAGTCAAGTATCAGGGCAGCGCAGGCTCCGGCACCAGTTGCGCGCGCATGGCCGCCGCATCGCGGCCGGGCGGCGCGCCGAACAGGCGGCGATAGTCGCGGCTGAACTGCGATAAGCTTTCGTAACCGACCGCGAAGCCCACCCGCGCGACCTCCTCGGCGGCAACGAGGCGGCGGCGTGCTTCCTGCAAGCGGACCTGTTTCTGGAACTGCACCGGCGTCATCGTCGTCACCGCCTTGAAATGGCGGTGGAAGCCGGGGACGCTCACGCCCGCCAGCGCGGCGAGGTCGGCCACGCGCAACGTCTCGGCATAATGATCGCGGATGAACGCCGTCGCGCGTCCGATCCGCGCTGCATGGGTGTCGACAAGACCCATCTGGCGCAGCGCCGGTCCCAGCGCGCCGCCGAGCAGCCGCCAGACGATCTCGCGCCGGATCAGCGGGGCGAGCACCGCCTGATCGGCCGGATGATCGAGCAGGTCGAGCAACCGCCTGAGAGGATCGCGCAACGCCGGGTCATGGTCGCTGGTCGCCAGCGCGTTGAAGGCGGCAGCCGGGCCGGGCACGCTCATCTGCTCCGCCACCAATTCGGCCACGGTCACCGGCTCGATCGCTAGCGACAGCGCCAGATAGGGCGCGTCGGCACTCGCCCGCACGATGCGTGACGTGACCGGCAGGTCGACCGAGGCGAGCAGGCATTGTCCCTCGGCATAATGATAGGGCGTCGGCCCCAGCATCGACATCTTCGCGCCCTGCACGACGAGGCAGAAGGAAGGCCGATAGACCGTGCGGATGATGCCGGTCGGCTCCTCCGCGCGGGTGATGAGCAGGCCCGCGATCGGCGTTTCGCGACCATGGACGAACCAATGGCGCTCGATCAGCCGGGCAAGGTCGGACAACGTCGTCATGGCAGACATCGTAGCTTCACTGCACACCGAAAGCACCGTCTAGGCATTGTTTTGATAGGATCGGGCAGGACTTTGATCGGATCGGCGTCGCGGCGCCGAGCGTTCGCGGCGTATCTCCGGCTCATCCATTCCAACAGGAGTATCATCCCATGCGTATGCGCCAACTCGGCCATAGCGGCCTGTTCGTGTCCGAACTCTGCCTCGGCACCATGACTTTCGGCGGCAGCGAGGGCATCTGGGGCCAGATCGGCCGGCTTCGCCAGGACGAGGCGGACGCGCTAGTCCGGACCACGCTCGATGCCGGCATCAACTTCATCGACACCGCCAATGTCTATGCCGGCGGTGAGAGCGAGCGGATCCTCGGCCAGTCGCTCAAGAACCTCGGCGTCGCGCGCGACGATGTCGTCATCGCGACCAAGGTGCTGGGGCCGATGGGCGATGGTCCCAATGCGCGCGGCGCCTCGCGCGGCCACATCCTCAGCCAGTGCAAGCAGAGCCTTCAGCGGCTGGGGCTTGACCATATCGACATCTACCAGATCCATGGCTTCGATCCCGCCACGCCGATCGAGGAGACGCTGGAGGCGCTCGACACGCTCGTCCGTCACGGTCACGTCCGCTATCTCGGCCTGTCCAACTGGGCGGCGTGGCAGGTGGTGAAGGCGGTCGGTATCGCCGAGGCGCGGCGGCTCGCGCCGATCCTGTCACTCCAGGCCTATTACACATTGGTCGGGCGCGACCTGGAGCGTGAGATCGTGCCAATGCTGCGGTCCGAGAAGATCGGGCTGATGGTATGGAGCCCGCTGGCCGGCGGGTATCTGTCGGGCAAATATGACGCCGAAGGCCAGGCGGCGGACGGGCGGCGCGCGAATTTCGATTTTCCACCGGTCGATCGCACCCGTGGTTCGGTGGTGATCCCCGAGATGCGCCGTATTGCCGAAGCGAAGGGCTGCACCGTCGCGCAGGTCGCGCTTGCCTGGCTGCTCCACCAGCCGGTGGTGACGAGCGTGATCGTCGGGGCCAAGCGGGTCGATCAGCTTACCGACAATATCGCCGCGACCGAGGTGTCGCTCGAATCGGACGATCTCGCCACGCTGGATGCGGTGACCAAGCTGCCTGCGGAATATCCCGGCTGGATGCTGGAGCGCCAGGGCGGCTATCGCGCCTGACCGTCGCAGGTTCGGCGGGACGGCTTCATTACCGTCCCGCCGCTCCGAAGTTTCCTCCGAAGGGGCAACGGATCAATCGGGCGCGATACGACCGGTCAGGGCGGCATGGGCGAAGGCCGGAAAACCGAAAGCCTCCGCCTGACGCGCCGCGATCTCATAGTCATAGGGCACACCGTGCAGTTGGGCCGCCCATCCGGCGTTGCGACGCTCAACGATGGCATAGCGCGCCAGCGGGCTGCCCGCCTCCATGACATGCGGGGTCGCGCCCCGGTCCCGGTAGCACGGCATCCCGACGCTACCGGGATTGACGATCAGCACGCCGTCGACCGCCACCATCCGCGGCGTGTGCGTATGTCCGCACAGCACCAGACTGGCCGACCCGATCCCCTTCAGGCGTGGCCGGATGGCGACGTCGGCATCCAGCGTGGCGCGGCCGGAGGTCACGTCCTCGAGCAGATATTCCAGATCCCCGCCCGCCGGGCTACCATGGCAGGCGAAGACATCGCCGTCGCAAAGAGTGAGCGTCGCGGGCAGCCCCCCGATCCATGCCCAATGCTCTTGGGTCAGAAGCGGCCGCGCCAGAACGTCGAAGGCACCGTCGCTGCCGTCCTGCAACTGCCGCTCGTGATTGCCGGCGATGGTGTGATAGCCGGCACGCATCTGAAGCTCGGCGCTTGCCCCAGGATCGAACGGGCCGGACACGAGGTCGCCCAGATTGACGACCAGATCAGGCGCGGCGGCGGTCATCGCGTCGCGAACGGCCTCCAAAGCGGCCAAATTTCCATGGGCGTCGGCAATAACCCCGATCTTCAATGCTTCCTCCTCGGCGGACACACGCGGCGTCCGGGCGGAACTTGGCAGACGCTCCTTCAAAACGCCATGCAGGGCAGCGACCCACACGCAGCCGGCCCGCTGGATTGACGGCCGCCCAATTACAGTCCTTCTCCCAACTATGAGCGTTTCCCTCCCCGAAGCCCGCAGGATCGCCCTGGCAGCTCAGGGCTTTGGTCGCGCGCGTCCCGACAGCCCGTCCGTTCGCCATCTGCGCAGCACCGCCGAGCGGCTTAACCTGTTCCAGATCGATAGCGTCAACGTGCTGACGCGAGCGCACTATCTGCCCGCCTTCTCACGTCTCGGCAGCTATGACCGTGCCCTGCTAGAGGGCGATGCGTGGGGGCCGAAACGCCAGCGGCGAATGTTCGAATATTGGGCGCACGAGGCGTCGCTGCTGCCGCTCGACCTCCACCCACTGCTCCGCTGGCGCATGGCGCGGGCGGAGCGAGGCGAGATCGGTTATCAGGCGCTGCGCCGGTTCGCGGTCGAGCGCCGGGCCGAGGCTGACGCCGTGCTCGAACGGATCACCGCCGAAGGTCCGCTGACGGCCGCCGACTTCGAGAACGGGTCCAGCCGCAGCGGCTGGTGGGAATGGAGCCACGTCAAACACGCGCTCGAATGGCTCTTCTGGTCCGGCCAGATCACCACCGCAACCCGGCGGGGCAGCTTTGCGCGCCTGTACGACCTGACCGAACGGGTCATTCCGCCGGCGGTGCTGGCGCTCCCCACGCCGTCAGTCGAGGCGGCGCAACGTGCGCTGATCGAACGGAGCTCTCGTGCGCTGGGCGTCGCGACCGCCAGCGACCTGCGCGACTATTTCCGGTTGAAACCCGCCGAAGCCGATCACGCCATCGCCGATCTCGCGGAGGATGGCGTGCTCGTGCCGGTGCGGGTCGAAGGCTGGAGCCAGAAGGCATGGATGCATCGCGACGCGACCATGCCGCGCCGGGTGCGCAGCGCTGCCTTGCTCGCGCCGTTCGATCCGTTGATCTGGGAGCGGGCCCGCGCCGAACGCCTGTTCGGCTTCCACTATCGCATCGAAATCTATGTGCCGCAGGACCGGCGCACGCATGGCTATTACGTGCTGCCCTTCCTGATGGACGAGGCGTTGGTCGCGCGGGTCGATCTGAAAGCGGATCGGCAATCGGGGCTGTTGCTCGCGCACCGCATCACGCTGGAACCGGGAGCGCCCGCCGATACGCTGCCTCGGCTTGAGGCCGAGCTCGACCGGATGGCGGCATGGCTCGGTTTGGACGCCGTCCGCATCGGCGCGGTCGTGCATTGCGGTTGAGCGTCTTCGCCCGTCACGTTGCTCCACCCCGCTCGGCGGCGGGCACGATGCCATCGTCGAGCACCGCATGGAGCGCGGCGATATGGCCATTGTCGCGCGCGCCGCTGGGATCGGAGGTCATGACGACCGTCAGCTTCAGGTCCGGCACGATGAACAGCATCTGCCCGCCATAGCCCCAGGCGAAGCGCAACGGATGGCCGCGACTGGCGCCGACGAACCAGCCATAGCCATATTGTCCGCCGCTCCACGGCGATACGGTGCGCGGGGTCCAGCTTTCCTCGATCCAGCGCGCAGGCACGATCCGTCGCCCGTCGATCACGCCGCCCAGGCGATAGAGCTCGCCGAACCGCGCCAGACTGCGCGGCGACATCAGCATGTCGTTGCCGCCGAAAAAGATGCCCTGCGGATCGCGCGACCATGGCGGGATGGTGATGCCGAGCGGTTCCGCCAGCCAGTCGCGCATCAGCGCGTGGGTGTCGCGTCCCGACGCGCGGGTCAGCATCGCCGACAGCAGATGCGTGTTGCCGGTCGAGTATAGCATCGCGCCGCCCGGCTCATCGACGAACGGGCGCGCGAGGGCGAAGCGGACCCAGTTGCGGCTGGACACCCAGCGCCCGTAATTCTCGCCCGACGTCCGCTCCAATCCCGCGCGCATCGTCAGCAGGTCCTCGACGGTCAGCCGGGCAAGACGCGGGTCGGGATCGGGCGGCGCATCGCTGCCGAGCACCGATAGCACGGGCTGATCGACGCCGGTCAGCGCGCCTTTCGCGATCGCGATGCCGACCAGTGCGGACAGGACCGACTTGGACGCGGACTTGATATTGACCGGCCGGTCTAGCGGCGGCCCGCCGTTGAAGCGCTGCTCGGCCAGCACCTGCCCGTCGCGGAGGACCAGCAGCGAGCGGAGCCGGGGAAGACGGCTGGCTTGAGCAACCGTGTCGGCCAGGATGGCGCCGTCCAAACCGCGCGTCTCGACCGGGCCGGACACGGCCGCTTGCCGTGGCGCAGGTTCAGCATCGCAACCGCTGGCGAGGAGGAGCACCAGCGCGCAGGCATATCGCTTCACGGCGTCATCGCAGAGCGAAGCGATTGCAGGAACTCGGCGGGCGCTTCGACCTGCGGCGAATGGCCGAGATCGTCCAGGCGGATAAGGCGGGCGCCGGGGATGCGCTTCACCGCCTCCTCGGCGGCCTGCGGCACGGTGCGGACGCGGGCGCGCCGGCCCTCGGGCGCACTGTTGGCGCGAAAGGCGGTCAGGTCGCGCTGGCCGATGATGAGCGTGGTCGGAACCGCTAAGCGCGGCAGCTCGGCCGCGACCGGCTGGGTTTGGATCATATCAGACAGTCGCGCCCGCGCGTCGCGCACCGTGTTGCCGTCGGGGCTGGCATATTGCCCGGCCAGCATGGCGACCCAGCGATCATAGGCCGGACGCCAGACCCCATGATAATAGTTGCGGAGCTGATAGGCCTTGATCGATGCGGCGTCGGTCTTCGCTTCCTCGGCGCGCAGTTTGCCGAGATCCGCATAGGGCACGCCCTCGCTCAGCGTGTCGTTGAGGCCGAGCGGGTTGACCAGCACCAGCTTCGCGACCCGCTCAGGGTACAAGAGCGCAAAGCGTGTCGCGAGGATGCCGCCGGTCGAATGGCCGACCAGCACGACCTTGCCGGCCCCGGCCCGGTCGAGCAGCGCGGCAGTCAGCGCGGCCATGGTGTGGAAACTGTACTGATAGCCGCTCGGCTTCGACGATTTGCAAAAGCCGATCTGGTCCGGCGCGATGACGCGATAGCCCGCCGCCGCCAATCCCCGTGCGGTGTCGCCCCAGGTCGCGGCGCAGAAATTCTTGCCATGGAGCAGGACAACCGTCGTGCCGTTGGGCGTGGCGGTCGCCGGCCAGTCGAGAAAGGCCATGCGAACCGGATGGCCCTGTGACGTCGCCTCGAACCAGTGCACGGGGGCAGGATAGTCGAACCGCTCCAGATTGGCACCAAGCGGCGCGGTTTGCGCCGAGGCAACGGTTGAAAGCAGGGCCGAACAGGCGACGGCAGCGAGAAAGGGACGAAGCATCAAAGGGTAACACCAGCCGCGACGCCAATATCCCTGGCGCCGCGACGATGTCGTCAGATGGTTCGCTTTGTCTCCGTACGGCTGGTGACCATGTCCCACAATCGGTAGGCCGCGTCTTCATCCTCCGGGGATGGCGCATGGAGATTGAAGCCAATATCCTCCCAAGGCTGGCGGGCCTCCCAGTCCGGATTGAGCGACCAGTAACAGACGCTCGCCTCGAACATCGCCAGATGCTCGATGGGGGTTTCCATCGGCGGCAGGCCCTTCGTCTCGACATGCGTGTGAATGGACCGCGCCAGATCATCGAGCCGCTTGTTGATCATTTCGCTTTCCGTCAGCCGTAGGGGGCGTGGCGACATGATCGCGATGGGCGCCATGGCAGCGCGTCCCAGAACCTGCTCGGTCGTGCTGGGGCCAGCGGCGATCGGCATGAATTGCCGCAGCAGCTCGGTCGGCATGGGTGACCCGCCACCGGGGTAATCTGCTGGCAACGCGTCCCGTGGCATGTCGCGCAGCCAGGCGTAAGCCGGTTCGTCACGGAGCGTGCCGAGCACGGCGTCAATCGTTGGATCGTCGTTTTCGCTGGCGCCGGACAACAGGATTTTGCCGAACGCGATCAGCGCATTTTTGCGTCGCTCCTCGGATTCCGCCTCATGGGCAAAATGCTGCTCGATGTTGGTCTGCGGTGCCTGGCTGTCGACATGCTTGTTCGTCGGCAGGACCTTGCCCGGATGGCGCTTCGCCCAGTCGATCACCGAACGCTGGATGTCAGCGGCGAGCTGATGTCGAAACGACGGATCGTCTCCATAGCCAGCGATGAACCGACGGAGTTCCGCATGCGGTCGCCCGGAGACGGCGCTGACGAGCGGCCAAGCACTGCCGAGCGCGGCCCGTTCATTGGTGACGTTGTGCAGTTCTTTGAGCAGCGACGTCGCGATCAGGATACCCAGCGCGGTCCGCAGATCGGCCATTTCCCTTGCGTTCGCCGGACGACGGCCCGCCGCCTTCTGGTATCGCTCAAGCAGACGGGGCAGGAAATTACCTGGCGATCCGATCGCGGGCTGCTTACCGTCGATCGTCTTCGGCCGCTTGCCATAGGCCTTGTACCCGGTGAGGTCGAAGCTGCCACGGGCGATGGCCTCGATCCAGGCGTGCGGATCGGGGGCTGGGCCGAGCAGTACCGCGATCAGTTCCGATAGGATCGAGCCGCGTCGGGGGCCCAGGGCTCCAACGGCGTTGCGTCCCGCCTCCGTCACCAGAAGCTTCATCATTCTGGTGATGCTCGCGGCGGCGGCCTTCTCCTGTTCGGGACTGCCGTCGCCGTACTGCCCGCCCGCCATGTGACGCCGATACGTTTCCAGTTCGGCCGGGGTCAGCAGGGCATTCAAATCCATCCTCGATGCTCCATCGATGCGGACGGCCGATGCTCGCCGCTCGCGACACCAAGCAGGCATAGCCTTGCAGACCCTCACACGCGGTAAACGCCGCCGTAAGGGCGGCGCGCACAGCCTCACAAAAAGATGGAGGAAACCTCACAGAGAGAAGTGGGCGCCCTCACAGAAGAAGGCAGACCGCCCCCATGCGGGGCCGCACAGAAACTGCGGCGCAATACCGCTAAAATGTCACATTTCATATTTGTGTCATTTTAGCTGCGTCGGCGCGTGCGCGCCGGGAGCGCAATGCGCTCCTGGTGGAGGCGTCGCCTCCAGGTCCGCCGGCACCGCGATGACGGTGCCTCCGGAAGGCGGGACCGGTCGCATGGCCAATGGCATACTCCGCCAAGACCACCCAAGCGCCGCATGGCGGCGAGGTCGATGATGAAAGGTCGGGGAAGCGGATCGGCTGAGCCGAGAGGTGAAATGACCAGGGAGGATCGCCGCGAACAGCCCGCGGCCCCCATGGATAGAAGTCGACCATGCACATCAAGACACTGGAGGCGGTTGCGATCGCCGCCGCCCTGACCCCTGCGCGTCTCGCCGGGCTGCGCTTTCCTGTCGATCCGGACGCGGGTTCAATACCCGCCACTCGGCTGCGGCACTATCTTCACGCGTCAGCGGCGTCGTTGCTGATCGTCCCGGCAATCGTGCCGCCCGCCCGCCGAGACGTCGCAGACCTCGTCCGGGCATATGACACCGATGTGCTGATCGCGCTCGCCTCGCGGGATAGCGTCGACGACATCACCTTCGCGGTCATGCTCGCCGGCAACGATCCTGTTTACTCATCCGGACTGAACCTCTTCCTCGGTGCCGGGGCATCATGTCATTTCGTGCCCCCGGAGCCGGGAAGCACGTGCTTCGCCCTGCTGCCTGTAGGACTCCGCGGTTGCGAATGCGCGCCATGGGATAGCGAAGTCGACCGGCGAGCGGGACTGGCCGACGGGCGCGCACTTCTGTCCGGCATCTTCGCGGGAGGGACGAAGTGACCACGCTTCCCGAATGGCTGGCGCCTGGCGCCGTCGCCGACCGCCTTTTCGATGTTCGCGCCGAGGCCGGCCGCGGCATCGGCTTTGGCCTTATCCGGCCGCGGCGCAGCGGATTGGATAATACGATGAGCCAGATCGCCTTCGCCAAGCTCAATCCCGTCAAGCCTGTCGGGGATACGCCGAGAACGGCGTGTGGCTGGCCGGTGACGGCCCGCGATTACCGGATCATCCCGGCGCCCGGCGTGCCAGATGTCGGGTCGTTCGAACGGCTGTTCAGCGAATATGACGCGGCGGTCCAGCCGCACCAGAAGCTTCTGGGCGCGGTCTTCACCTTCCCGTTCGATCGTGACGTGCCGGTGCATGACGGGTTCGGAGCGGTGCTTTCCTATGCGGCCTTGCGGTTCGGCCGGGAACGCCGCCTGACCAGTCTCGTGGTCGCTCACGCGCCGTGCGATCAGCTGGCGGAGGAAGCCCCGCACGCCCATGCCATCGTGCTTGGTCGCACCCACCGGGCGTCCGGGTGGGGGCCCACGCATCCCGACCTTGCCGAAAGCGAGCACGCCATGTGGGCAGAGGATTGGGCGGATTTCTCCGCACGCTGGGCCCTGACGTTGGGGCAATGAACAGTGTGGTATTGTGGTGTGGCTCGATATAGCGTGCCGCATCGATCCATGGTGATGGACGGGACGACCCAGCGTCCCGTCCACCGAATTGACCGCTGGCGGGTACGGCTCGTCAGAATGACGATTTCGCTGCTGTACCTCCACCGACCGCACGGCTGACCGCATTCTGCCACGCCCGCTCCGCCGCCACGCCTTGCGAGAGGGAGATGTTCAGCTTGCCATAGACATCGAGCCTGACCTCGAGCCCCTGATGCGGATTGCCCCAGATCTGGCGGCACCGGTCACCGCCCGTGCACCAGCTCGCCGCATATGTGGACCCAACGATCTGCGAGAAACCCGGCTTGCCGTAGCGCTTCACCATCTCGGCGGCGATCTCTTCGGGTGTTCGTCCGGCGGTAGGCGCGACATATTTGACGATTTTGACCGCGTCACCCGTCGGCATCGGCTGGAACTCGACGATCAGGCTCTCGTCGCCCTTCCTTGCGTTCAGCACCGCGACTCCGTGTTTCGGCTCCTCGATCGGGAAGACGCCCCGCTGCCGCTTGGCCTCATGGTCGACGGTCGCGGCCCAATCCTCGCCCGCCGACGTCTCGACCTTCCATCCGGTACGGGCAAGCGCCGCCTGCACCTCGGGCGCGGCCATGCCGATACGGATGCCCGCGATCGTCAGCGGTGCGGCGACCGACTTGGTCTGCGCGGCAGCTTCCTGCTCGGCAACCGAGGCCGATCCGCAGGCGGTGAGCAGCGCCAGTGCGGCGGTGGCGGTGATCTTCGTCATCATATTGTGTCCTTGTGGTCTGGACGTGCGGGTTCGTTCGCCGAGATGCATCCCGGCGTGGCAGGTCCGTCGTGGGGTGTGTCGCTACGGTTGAGCTGGGCTCGCCGGTGGCGAACGGGCCCGGACGGCGAGCCTCATCGCAGCACCAGCGCAATGAAACCTGCCGTGTCCTGTGCGCCGACGACGTGCCCGGCATCGAAGGCGTGGGCGATGCCGAGCCGCAGCGAGGAGGTAGGCGACAGTGCGGCCGACCAGCCGAACTCGACGTCCATCTCGCGTGCGGCCGGGGTCAGGTCGACGCTGGTAAGGCGGGTGGCGAGCGCGCCGGTCATCAGATCATAGGCGACGGGCGCCTCGACCACCGCACGGGCGCGTTCGAGCCGAAGCGGCGAGGACAAGCCAAGCGTCACGGTGCCGCCGCCGAGGCGATGCGCGGCGTCGAGCGCGAACGCCGTCCCGGTCATCGGCCCGGTAAAGCGCAGCATGTCCGATCCGCCATCGACCCGGGTGGTGGCGGCCGTGGCCCGTGCCGATAGCAGCACGCCTGCAATGCTGCGGCTGGCCGTCAGGGTGGCCAGCGTCGTCCGGCTGCCGGATAGGGCAAACCCTGCAGAGCCGCGCAGGCCCAGCACCTGGCCACGCTCGGTCAGATCCGACAGCTCAACACCAAGCCCCAGCGGCGTTGCGAAACTGACACTGCGCAAAGCAGAGCAGCCGTCGTGCGACGCGCCGGAAGCAAAGCCCGCCGACCAGCCGCCGCCGCTCCACGACGATGACGTGCCGACCGGTCCAGCGACGACACCGCGCAGGGCAGAACCGGTGATGCCCGCGCCTTGCCCGATCCCGACATTGGCGCTGACGCTGACGGTCTGGCCTGCGGCAGGCGAGAAGGCGAAGGTGGCCGGGCGACCGGAACGCGCCGCGACCCATGGACCGGTGGCAGCGGAGGTGAAACCGAACTTTGCGTCGTTGGCCGTGGTGGCCAGCCCAGGCGGATCGATCGTCCCCAGCATCGCGCCTGCCAGCAACCCCGATCCCCGACTGCGTGGCCCGGCGCTACCGGTCATAGCGAAGTTACGGCCATAGCGGTCGAACACCGTCATCCGGGTGACGGTATCGGCTAGTTGGCCACCGCCACCGAACGGACCGGAGAGGCTGAGCGAGGAATAACGTGCCAGCACCATGTTGGCGGCGGCAAAGGCGCTGGCCGGTGCTTGAGCCTTCATCGCGGCCTCGACGTTGAGCAAACCAGCGCCGAAGATCTGGTCGGCACCCTTGTCGCCGAGGTCGGTCGCGGTATCGAGCAGGATGCGCGAGATCGCCTTGCCGCCGAGTTGCGGCCAGTACTGCTTGAGCAGCGCGGCGGCCCCGGCGATCGCGGGGGCGGCAAAGCTGTTGCCGGTGACGGTGGTCAGTTGCCCGTCCTTGCCGACGACGCTGACGTCCGTCGCGACCACCGCCAGCGTGCGATCGGCAAGATCGCCGGGCAGGCCATTGCCGCTGGGTGGTCGCAGCGCACTGTCGACACGGATGCCGAACAGGAAATTGTCCGTGTTCTCCAGATTGCTGCCGACAAAATTGCGGGTGATCGTGCCGGGTGCGGCGCTCTTGTCGTCGACGAAGTTGGAGACGGACTGTACGAGCAGCCGGTCGGCTTTGACGACGCCGTCCATCGCGTTGCGCTGTTCGGTCGCCGCCTGACCGGCTGCCCCGCCGTTCAGGCTCAGCGAGATGACAAACGCGCCTTTCTCCACCGCATAGGCAATCGCCGGGGCGATATTCATCGGATTAGCGCTGTCCGCCTCCTTGATTACGGAGGTCGCGGTGACGCCTTCGAGATCGGGGGCGGCGATCTTGAGGGCGAGTAGTGTGGCGTCATAGGCAACGCCGTGCACGCCCGAGCCGTTTTTCGCGGCGAGCGCGACTGAGGCGACCTCGGTGCCATGGCCCTGCACATCGTCGAGCGGGAAGGTCACCGTCTCCGGCACGCAGGTGGCGCAACGTGCAATCTTGTTCTCGAACGCCTTGCTGTCGGGCGAGATGCGGCCGGCGAACTCGGCGCTACTGGTGGCAATGCCGGTGTCGATGACCGCAATGGTCACGCCCTTACCGGTGATGCCCTTGTCATAGGCATAGCCGGCCTTGGCACCGACCACGGCGGCGGACGCCTTATACTCGGCGCTATCCGCCGCGCTGGGCGGCGGTGTCGGTGTGGGGGATGGCGTCGGTGTCGGGCTGGGTGTCGGCGTGGGTGCAGGCGTCGGGATCGACCCTGACGAAGCCACGCCACCGCCGCCACAGGCCGCGAGCAGCATCGCTGCCGAGATCACCGATGATGTTTGAAATGCTTTCCGCCATCGGCGGCCATGTCCCGCAACCATACGCACCCCCGTGTCGGGCGATGCTTGGCTTCCCCAGCCGGCGGCACCGCCCCGTGAAACGAGGCGATGCCGGCCCGAAAGCCGGAAGTTGAGAACCCGTGACAAGACGAGCGCGCACGCCTTTAGGCCCCCCAAAAGGAGCCCTGGACATCCGCGAGCGCCTCCCGGCCGAAACTGGTTCGGGCCGGGCATACGGCTACTTGTCATCAGGGTTCTCACGCCCCGGTCCGCCTGCTGGCGAACGGCACCGGTGTAGGCGCAACCAGGCAACGAACCAAGTCCCGCCGTGCAGGAATGACGTCCGGGTTGCTGCAACATGCGGCAAGCCGGGCGGCTTCTGACTGAACAATTTGACGTATTTTGAGATGCTTACCCTCTCCAGCAGCGACAATCTGTTGGAGGAAAGAAAATGAAGCGACGCCGCTTGCCCATGGTTTTTCGCGTGAGCGCCATGCTGCTGCTGACCGCCCTGACCGCCGGGCAATGGTGGCAGCGCCAGCCCGCCGGCAGCATCGCCGGCTGGGTGCCCGCCATGGCCGAAGTTTATTGCCCGGCCGCCGCGATCCATCGCTCCGGCACCATCTCGGACAGCGCCCGCACGCTCGACGACTGGGCCTATGCTGTGATCGGCAACGCCATCTTTCGCGATGGCCGCGACCGCTGCCGCGTGAAGGGGAAAAGATCGGCCGGGGCCGAGCGAAGCCCTGAAGAACAATGAAAATCGAAGGGGCCTGATCCGGACCAGCCGGTCCGGGGATCACGCTGTTGCGCAGGTACCCCCATGCATTCGACCCTCCATGACACGCTGCCGACGACCTCGGTCGCGCTCATCAACTATGTTCTGACCGCACTCGCTCCCGACGAGCCGTACCCCTATGCGGGCAACACCGGCCTGCCGGGGGGCGTGGAGTCGCTCGAGAACAACCTCATTGTCGTGGCGACCCCGGTCGCCGAGCGTCTCTATGACGACGCAGTGATGCGCTGTGCCGCGACCCGCAAGCGCGACGTGGTGCTGATAAGGCATGGTTTCCACCCCGAAATCCTCGAACCGGTGCGGGCCGATGTCGCGCTGCACTCGGTCACCGGACCGATCCTGGTGCCAGATTTGAGCTTCTACCGCGATGCCGATGGCGGCCTGCACCTCGTGCCGGCGCGCCCGGACCTCTTCGTCGGGATCACCCGGCACGGGTTGGAGGTGTCGATGCCCGCTCCTTGGAACAGCGGGTGGGAGCGGGTGACCGGGCTCGAGCGCGCCGCCGCCGAGATCGTCCGCGCCTGCCGGCGGACGGAGCAGGGTTGAGATCAGCGAACACGAGAATGTGCCCCCGGGAATGGGGGATGAAACAAGGAGATATCGAGATGAACACCCCGAATTTCGAAGCCGCCGTCACCCGCGCCGTCGTCAAGCTGCTGCTCGGCAACCGCAAGCTCAAGCCCGGAGTCGCCATCACCGGTGGTGATCCGCTCGAGATCGAGGACCAGATCAAGATGGGCCGTCACGCGGTCGAGACCGACGCCGACGTGTTGCACCTGGAATATCGCACCGGACCAAACCCGGCGCTGACCGGGATCACGATGTTCCTGCCGCGCGATGGCCGCTGCCACATCCAGAGCGGCTGCCGCCTGTGGGTGTCGAAGTCGGGCAACCGGGGGCTGATCCTGCCGCAGGACCATGTCCGCGGGCATTTTCGGCTCGCTCCGCGGGAGATCGTGCATATCGACGGCAAGCCCGCCGACGATCTGAGTGAGGGCATCGAACGCGCCAGCACGTGGCTGACCCGGCAGGTCATGCGGCCGGGCGTCCAGTATGACGACTCGCAGTGCACGCTCTGGGCAAAGGCCGCCTGACGGATCGCGTCGAGGTCTATCACCCTATACGGACGAGCCAGCCTATTCGGACACCCGCTCGAAAATAATAGCGATCTTGCCCGAATATGGCAGCTCGTCCGATATGCCGACACTCACTTTAACCGCACCTTCGCGGCTCGCGTACGATGCTGCCGTCGCTCGGGCGGCCTTAGCCGAATGGGGAGCGTCGCAGGGATGTGCGCGGTCAGCGGCGTCAGCAACTTCAGGGCATCAAGCTTGAGGGAAAGCTCGGCTTCCTCGTCATAGGTCCTTGCGGTCTCCGTCTCGCCCTCGTGGCCGAAGATGTCGCACCGCACTTCGCTGGGAACACGCCCTTTCATGGTCGTCGTTGCCAAGCCGCGGAAGCTGTGGACGTCCTTGTCCTTCCATGCCCCGCCGACGCGATGCCGCCATGACGTGCCTTCCGGAAAAGCCCAGTCCCGCAACGGCCTGAACACGGACTTGTAGAACGTGCCGGCGAATGTCGTGGAGTTCGGCGACTGCATTTCCGGAAACAGCATCGTGGATCCTGCGGCGCGCATCGCCTTCACATAGTCGATAAAGCCCAAGCGGATCAGTTCGGGATGGATCGGCAGCCGTCGAATCGACTGGATGTTCTTGAGCGAGCGATCCTCGGTATATTGGATCAGAAAATAGGGGATCGGATCTTGTTCGAAGACCTCGGCCAAGCCCAGTCCGGCAAGCTCTGAACTGCGACCGCCATAAAGTGGGAGCATCAACGGCAGCCAGTACCAGGCGTCATGGAAGATTTCGGTTCCGGGTTTGAAACGTCCGCCGATACCGGCGCACCCGGTCCAGATCGGCGCGGACAACAGCGTGGCGACTTCCTGCTTGGTCCAGTTGGCGCGCTTGTCCCGGTCACGCTTGCGCTGCTTGCGATCGGATTTGCCAAGGCCGGCCCGCGCAACCTTGAAGGACAGCGGCTTGGCCGGTCGATGCGCCTCGGGGTCATCCTCTTCGCCCGCCGCATGGGCCAGGACGGCAGCGACCCAGGTCAGATGTTTGTTGATGGTGACCTGACTGATGCCGATCTGCGTGGCGTCCATGCCCTTCGCCCGCTCCAGGCTGGCGGCGATGCCACCCGCCTGTTCCTCGCGGGTACGGCCCCAGCGGTTCGGCAAGGCCCGACACAGGGTCGTGAAGGCGCGAACATGGGATTGGTCCAGATCCTCGATGAAAGCGTCGCCGCCGCAAGCGTGATCGAACAGGCGGATGGCGGTCCGCACCTGCTTGATCGAATCCGTGTCCCAGCCGCCCTCCTTGCCGTACGCGGCGATGCAGTCCTCAGCCGCATCGACGATGCGTTGTTTCGGTCGCTCGGGCTTTGACGGCGGTGCCGGGGGCTGAGCCGGCGTGACGATGTCATCCGCGAGCGGTTCTGTAGGCGTAGGACGCGTGCCTTGTGGTGCGATCTGCTCGAAGGCGAATGGCGCGTCGTCCGCCAACGCGTCGTCGACCCATGCGGCCGTCTCGTCTTCGGTGTCGGGCAGCAGCGCCGTCGCTTCTCGGCAGGCGGCTGCCCGCGCGGCACAGATCGTCTTGCCCATACGGGCAACATTGTCCTGCGTCGGCAGGATGCCGAACGCGGTGGTGTAGTCGTCGATCTGGGCCTTGGAGACGGGGTCGTTGTTCTGGAATTCGAACACCAGATCGGCGACCTGCTTCGCGCGCTCCGGTGACCAGCCGGCCGCGATCAGGCGGTCATGCTCGTCCAGCGTCCATTGCGCGCCGACCCCGCGGCGGCCCAGAAAGCCCCAGGCCTCGGCATAGAGGCTATTGATCGATGCGTGATCATCGAACGGCGCGGTGGTGCCTGCCTGATCTTCCAGAATGCGCTGCAACTGCCAGCGCAGCGCATCGCTGAACACCTTCTTCAGTTGATCCGGCCTCATCCCCGTCGATTGGCCATAGGCCATGCGCACCCCCTCGACCGCCACGTTCAGGCGATCGGCCATACACCGCGCATGTTTATAATTTCCCGTTCGAAGGGAAAAGCACAGGGGCACGTGCGTGCCCGCCACCGTGATCTTGCGTCGCCAATGATAGCTGCCACCACGCAGCCGCAGGTTTCGTAATCCCATTCCGTCACCCCCAATGGGTACAGCGATGGGTACAGCCGTGGGTACAACGGTCCCCGATCGCCAGTTAGGCGACGTGAAATCAACGACTTAGATGCGGATGGTCGGGGAGACAGGATTCGAACCTGCGACATCCTGCTCCCAAAGCAGGCGCGCTACCAGACTGCGCCACTCCCCGACAGGGGGTCGCCCTTAGGGGAAGCGGGGCGGTACGTGCAAGGGGAATTTGATCCCGACGCATTCCCCCTACAGGTTCGCCCGCTCCTCACGCGGCAGGTCGGCGTCGGGCGCGTAATAGAGGCCCGCACATTCCTCGCGCAGGCAGCCGCCTTCGATCACGATGTCGTCGCGATAGGCGTCCCCGATGAAGGACAGCGTGTCGACATGGCGCGCCTCGAAATACATGGCGTGCACATCCTCGCGCCCGGCGCCATAGACGACCCGCCCCACCTTCGACCAGATCGCGGCCATAGTGCACATCCCGCAGGGCTGCAGCGTCGAATAGAGCGTCGCGCCGCGCAGTTCCATCTCGCCGGTCCCCTCACAGGCGCGACGGATCGCCATCATCTCGGCATGGGCGGTGGCGTCGGGGAGCTCATGGGTCTGGTTGCGCTCGGCGGCGATCACCTGTCCGTTCAGGACGATGATCGACCCGAGCGGCGAAGTGGCGGGATCGGAGCCCTTGGACCGTGCGACCGCGATCGCCTGGCGCATCCATTGTTCGTCTTCCTGTGTCATGAGCCTTCAACGCGGCAGTCGCGTTGCCGGTCCATGGCCTGGGGCTGGCGGCCTACCCCGACGATCAGCGCGCCAGCCAGCCCCCGTCGACCGCAAGGATATGCCCGTTCACATAGGCGGCCGCGTCGCTCGCCAGAAACACCGCCGCCCCGCCCAGATCGGCAGGGTTGCCCCAGCGCCCGGCCGGGATACGGTCCAGGATCGCCTTGTTACGGCTTTCGTCTGCCTGAAGTGCCGCCGTGTTGTTCGTCGCGATATAGCCTGGGGCTATGGCATTGACGGTCACCCCCTTGGCGGCCCATTCGTTGGCGAGCAGCTTGGTTAGCCCGCCTACGCCACTTTTGGATGCGGTATAACTCGGTACGCGGATGCCGCCCTGAAAGGTCAGCATCGAGGCGATGTTGATGATCCGGCCGCTCCCCTGCCCGATCATGTGCCGCCCGGCGGCCTGGCACAGGAAGAACACGCTTTTCAGATTGGTATCGATAACCGCATCCCAATCCTTTTCGGTGAAGTCGACGGCATCGGCCCGGCGGATGATTCCGGCATTGTTGACCAGGATATCGAGCCGTCCGAGTTCGGCCAGGGTGGTGTCGACCACCTGCTGCACGGGGGCGATCGTGGACAGATCGGCCGGGATCAGGACGACCCGGCGACCCAGCGCCCGGATCTGCTCCGCCGTCTCCTCGGCTGGGGTACGCCCCACACAGGCGACCTCCGCCCCGGCCGCGGCCAAGGCTACCGCGATCGCCTGCCCTATGCCGGTGTTCGCGCCGGTGACGACCGCAACCTTGCCAGCAAGATCAAACGAATGTGCCATGACTTTAGGCCAGCTGGCAGATGTCGAGGACGTTCATGTCGGTATAGTCCTGGTTCTCGCCCGCCATCGCCCAGATGAACGCATAGGCCTTGGTCCCCGCCCCCATATGGATCGACCAGGGCGGTGAGATCACCGCTTCCTCGTTCTTGACGACCAGATGCCGGGTCGCCTCGCCTTCGCCCATGAAGTGCATCACCCGGTCGTTGGCAAGATCGTCCAGTTCGAAATAGAAATAGATCTCGCTGCGGCGCTCGTGAATGTGCGGGGGCATGGTGTTCCAGACGCTTCCGGGCTTGAGCACGGTGAGCCCCATCACCAGCTGCGCGCTGTCGCACACGCCGGGAATGACGAGCTGGAAGATGGTGCGCTCGTTGGATTCTACCAGGCTACCGCGCTCCAGCGCGTTGGCATCGGCAATGCCGAGCTTGCGGGTCTGAAATGCCTTATGCGCGGGACAGGATGCCAGATAGAAGCGGGCGCCCTGCCCTTCGAACAGGACTTCCCGAGCGCCCATCGTGACATAGAGGCAATCCTTGTTGCCCAACACAAAGACCTCGCCATCGACCGTCACGCGTCCCTCGGCGGTGCCGACATTGACGATGGCGAGTTCACGGCGCTCGAGGAAAGGATGACCGGCGGCCGATGCGGGCTCTTTCTGGTCGGGCAGCTTGACCGGGGCGTCACCCACCGCGACGCCGCCGATCACGAACCGCTCGGCATGGGTATAGTTCAGCACGCACTCGCCGGTGCGGAACAGGTCCGGGATCAGATAACGGTCGCGCAATTCGTCGTTGGAGACACATGCCATCATGTCGGGGTGGGTGGCGTAATAGGTGCGGTCGTACATGCTCGAAACTCCCATGGTCCTGCGTGAATAGCCGGGCGCGGTCAGCAGCCCAGTCCCAATCGATAGATGCGGTCGGCATTGCGACCGAATAGGGCGCGGCGGTCTTCCTCGCCGAAATCGGCGACGGCGGCGTGACAGGCGTCCATCTGCGCATCGATGGCGCCGAACAGCCGGTCGGTCGGCAGGTCGCTGGCGAACATCGCGCGGTCGGTGCCGAACAGGTCGATCACGATGCGGATCGTGTCACGTACAAAGGCGGGCGTCGCGTCGCGCCGGGCAAAGCCGAAGCCCGACAGCTTGACCGCCACCTGCGGGCATGCCGCCAGCGCCGCAAGCCCCCGCCGCCACTCGGCCGGACCGTCCGGATCGTCCAGGACCGCCATGCCCGCATGGTTGATGATCACCGGAATATCGGGGTGGCGGGCGAACAGTTCGGCCAGCGCGGTCATCTGGCCCGGATAGCATTGCAGGTCGAAGGACAGGCCATGATCGGCCAGCCTGGCAAAGCCCCTCTGCCAGGCGGCGTCGCGGGTCACGTCGCGCTCGGTATAGCTTCGCCGGGGATCGGGATGCCAGTTGACGATATGGCGGATACCCCGCACGCGGGGGTGCCGGGCTTGCGCCGCCAGGATCCTGTCGAGCTCGGGGGCGTCGAGCGCGGCGAAGGCGATGATCGCATCGGGGAGCCCCTCGGCATCGGCCAGGCCGTCCAGCCATTCGGTTTCCCTGAGCGCATCGCCGGGATGGGCGCCCGCATCGACATGCACCGCGCCAACGACATTCCACCGCGCCATCTCACGCCTGTAATCAGTGGGGAGATAGGTCCGGGCGATCGCCTCGACCGAACCGTTGGGGCCATCATCCGCAAAGGGCGGCGTCAGCCACGGATAGCGCAGCCGCTCCAGGTCCAACAGATGGATATGCGCATCGACAAACGGGATCATCAGAAGGTCGTCCGCCCCCCCGAAGTATCGAAGGTCGCCGCGGTGGTGAAGCTGCATTCCTCCGACGCCATGAAGCACACCATCGCCGCCGTTTCGCTCACCTGCCCCAGCCGCCCCATCGGGATTTTGCCGCGCATATAGTCGACCTGGCTCTTGGGCAGTTGCGCGAGGATCGGGCTTTCGAAGGTCGCGGGCGTGATCGCGTTGGCGATGACCCCCTTGCCCGCCAGTTCCTTGCCCAGCGATTTGGTGAAGCCGATCACCCCCGCCTTGGTCGCCGAATAGGCCGAGGCGTTGGGATTGCCCTCCTTGCCGGCGACCGATGCGACGTTGACGATCCGGCCATAGCCGTTCGCGAGCAGATGCGGCACGACCGCGCGGCAGCAATAGAAGACGCCGTTCAGATTGATCTCGACCACCCGTTGCCAGCTGTCGAGCGGATAGTTCTCGACGCAGGCCGTCGCACCGGTGATCCCCGCCGAACAAATAAGGATATCGACCTTGCCCAACGCGGCCACGCTCGCGACGGTGGCATGCTCGACCGCCTGGCAATCGGAAATATCGAAGGATTGCCAATATGTTGCCCCGACATCCTCCGCCACTTCCGCAAGTTTTACACCGTCGACATCCCATAGCGCCACCGATCCGCCCTCGGCGACGATCCGCCGCGCAGCTTCCAGGCCCAGCCCCGATGCCGCCCCCGTGACGATCGCGGATCGCCCCGCAAAGCGCCCCTCGAAGAGGGTCACGCGGGCAGTTCCATGGCAAAGGGGATGCAGGTCTGCCGCTGCTCGCCGAGCTTCGCGATGCCCAGATGCATGGTGTCGCCGGGCTTGAGGAAGATCTTGTCGGGCTTCTGCCCCTCGCCCACCCCCGGCGGGGTGCCGGTGATCAGCAGGTCGCCCGGATGGAGTGTGATGAAGCGGCTGACATAGGCGATGCATTCGGCGACCGGGAAGATCATCGTCCGCGTATTGCCGGTCTGCATCCGCCGTCCGTTCACGTCCAGGAACATGTCCAGTTCCTGGCAATCACCAACCTCGTCCGGCGTGACCAGCCATGGCCCGACGGGTCCGAACGTGTCGCAGCCTTTGCCCTTATCCCACTGACTACCCAGTTCTTTCTGAAACGCGCGTTCGGACACATCGTTCGCCAGGACATAGCCCGCGACGTAGTTCAGCGCATCGGCCTGCTCGACATAGCGACAGGTCGTGCCGATCACGACGCCCAGTTCGACTTCCCAGTCGGTCTTCTCGGCATCCTTCGGGATCATCACGGGGTCGTTGGGGCCGGTCAGGCACGAGATCGCCTTGGTGAAGAAGATCGGCTCGGGCGGCGGCTCCAATCCCGATTCCTTGGCATGGTCGGCATAGTTCAGGCCGATGGCGATGAACTTGCCGATCCCGGCGACGGGAACGCCGTAGCGGGACTCGCCCTCCACCAGCGGCAGCGTTTCGGGATCGACCGTGCGCAGGCGTTCCAGCGCTTCGGGCGTGATGGTGGCGGGCGTGACGTCGTCGATCACGCCAGACAGGTCGCGGATCCGACCTTGCGCATCGACGAGACCGGGCTTTTCCGCGCCCTTTTTACCATAACGGCAGAGTTTCATGCGAAAATCCTCAATGAGTATAGGGGCGGTGAAGCGGTACGTCGGCGTTGAGTTCGACACCGAAGCCGGGCTTGTCGAGCGAACTGGCCCGGATACGGCCATTCTGCGGCACCGGCTCTCCCAGCAGTTGCGGCGCGAACATCGGCACCACCTCGGTCGGGCCCGGGTGCATCATCAAGAATTCGGCGAAGGGCGAATTGTGCCGCGTGATGACGAAGTGATAGCTGTACACCGATGAGCCATGCGGGATCATCATCACGCCCCGGCTGTCGGCATAGTTGGCGATCTTGATCAGCTCGGTCACGCCGCCGCACCAGCCCACATCGGGCTGGATGATGTCGCAGCAGCCCATGTCGATCAGCATCCGGAAACCCCAGCGGGTCGCCTCATGCTCGCCAGTGGTGACCAGCAGGCCCGGCGGCGCTTTTTTGCGCAATTCGGCATAGGCCCAATAGTCGTCGGGGCTGAGCGCCTCCTCGATCCATTTCAGCCCGCATTCGTCCCAGGCGCGATGCGCGAGCCGCGTGGCATAATCGAGGTCGAGCGCCATCCAGCAGTCGTACATCAGCCAGAAATCGTCGCCGCACTTCGCCCGCATGTCGGCGAGCAGGGCGATGTTCTTCTCCATTCCCTCCAGCCCCTCGGCGGGACCGTGGTGGAGCGGCAGCTTGCCGCCGATGAAGCCTAGTTCGCGGGCGATATCGGGCCGCGCGCCGGTGGCGTAGAATTGCAGCTCGTCGCGCACCGCGCCGCCCAGCATGTGATAGACTGGCTCGCCCCGCAGCTTGCCCAGCAAGTCCCACAGCGCCAGGTCGACACCGGAAATCGCATTCACGACCAGGCCCTTACGGCCATAATATTGGGTCGAGAAATACATCTGGTCCCAGATCTTCTCGACCTCGACCGGAGAGCGTCCTTCAAGGAAGCGGGCGAGGTGCTTCTCGACGATATAGGCCGCAGGCTCACCCCCGGTCGTCACCGCGAAGCCTACCGTGCCGTCCTCCGCCTCGATCTCCACGACCAGCGTGCCCAGCACGTTGATGCCGAAACTCTGCCGCGACTGGCGATATTCGGGATAGCGGCTCATCGGCGTGGCGATGTGGTCGTCGATCCAATGGCCCGCGCCCTGATCGTGATAATCCGCGCCCGCACCGCGCGCGACGAAGGCACGGACATGCTTGATCCGCGAGAGGGTCATCGCCCACCCTCGCTGGCTTGCGTCGTTCGGCCACCGCCCCGCATCCGATCCTCCCGGCTTTACTTTCTCACTTTATGGAATAGGATGCTAATTGTTGAGACTTCGGGCGTCAATCGGTTGTTTTGCGAAAACCGATGGCCAAGGTGAGCCAGTGGACAGGATGAGGAGCAAGGCCGTGAAACTGCTGGAAGGAAAGACCGTCGTCGTCACCGGTGCCTCCACGGGGATCGGCCGGGCGATCGCGATCGGCGCGGCCGAACATGGCGCGGACGTCGCGATCAACTATGCGCGCGATTCGGACGGCGCGGCCCAATGCGTCGCGGAGATCGAGGCGCATGGGCGGCGCGCGGTCGCCATTCAGGGCGACGTCGCCGATCCCGCCACAGCGACCGACTTCATCGCGCGGGCCGCAAAGGCGCTGGGCAAGGTCGACGTCATGGTGTCCAACGCGGGCATCTGTCCGTTCCACTGCTTCCTCGACATGCCGGTCGAGACGTTCGAGCGGACGATGCGGGTCAACCTGCATGGCGGCTATTATATGTGCCAGGCGGCGGCGCGGCAGATGGTCGAGCAGGGGCATGGCGGATCGATCATCGCGGTCTCCTCCATCTCGGCGCTCGTCGGCGGCGAGTTCCAGACCCATTATACCCCGACCAAGGCGGGCCTGCACTCGCTGATGCAGTCGGCGGCGATTGCGCTGGGGCGCTATGCCATACGCTGCAACTCACTGCTTCCCGGCACCATCCTGACCGAGATCAACAAGGAGGATTTGGCCGACGAGGCTAAGCGTCGCTATATGGAGGGCCGCGTGCCGCTGGGCCGGTTGGGCGTGCCGGAGGATATGGTCGGACCCGCCGTCTTCCTGGCCTCCGACATGGCACGCTATGTGACCGGCGCGGCCCTGCTGGTCGATGGCGGCGCATTCGTGAACCTGCAATAGGCACGGGCGGGGGATGGCGCTTTCCCCTCGACATGGAGACTTGGGAAAGGCAAACACTTCCACAATATGGTACGCGCTGGCAACAAATGCGGCGCGTCAGGAGAAGATGTTTCCATGCCCGCATCCGCCAAATCCCCCAAGACCCAAACCGGCGAGATCAAGGGCCCGACGGGCAGCCAGACCCTGTTGCGCGGGCTCGACCTGATCGACGAGGTGTCCGACCGCCCGATCGCGCTGGCCGAACTCGCCGAGCGGCTGGGGCTGACGCGCAGCACGACTCATCGGCTGGCCAGCGCGCTGATCGACCGGCGCTTCCTGATCTTCACGCCGCGCCAGGGCTATCGCCTGGGGCCGAAGCTGCTCGAACTGGGCTTTCTGGCGCAGCAGCAGGCCGATGTTGTCCAGATCGGGCGCGATCATATCGAGGCGCTGGCCGCCGCGTCCGAGGACACGGTCCATCTGGGCGTCCGCGATGGCGACAAGGCGCTGTATCTCGACAAGATCCCCGGTCGCCGCCGCGTCGACATCTCCAGCCGCGTGGGCGATCGCCAGCCCATGACCTCCACCGGGCTGGGCAAGGCGCTGATGCTGGACGACGAGGCGAAGCACTGGCGACAGCGTTTCGACGACGAGCGGGCGGGCGATCCGCATGCGCCCGACTATGACGTCTGGCTGGAGCGGATGCGCGGTTATGTCGGGCTGGGCTGCGCCTATGACCTTGAGGAGAACGAGGATCAGATACGCTGTGTCGCCGCGCCGATCCGCGACGCCAGCGGTCGCATCGTCGCCGCGATCAGCGTCTCGAGCGCCGCGCAATATATGTCGGACGAACGGATGACCGCGCTGACCGGCGATGTGCTGGACACCGCGCATGCGATCAGCCGCGACTTGGGGTGGCGGGAAAAAGATCGCCGCTAACCACATCCCAAATTCCAAAACCCTCTTGCACTATGTGGGATATCGGCACATAGTTTAGGAAAGCGGATCGAAACAGGTCCACGACAGGGCGAGGGAGCGGGTGCATGACGAAGCGTCATCGGACGGCTGTCAGGATAGGGGCGGCCTGCGCGTCCTTGCTGATCGTCGGCGCCTCGCCCGCTCCCCTGCCCCCGGCACGGCTGTTCATCGCGAGCGACTCCACCGCGCAGGACTATCGGCCCGACAAATATCCGCAATCAGGATGGGGCACGATGCTCCGCTGCGCCTTCGGGCCCGAGGTCACCATCGCCAACCATGCGATGGCGGGGCGCAGCACCAAGAGTTTCATGGCGGAAGGGCGGCTGGACGCGATCGCCCGCGACCTGCGCCCCGGCGACACGCTGCTGATCCAGTTCGGGCATAACGACGCCAACCAGGCGAAGCCCGAACGCTATGCCCCCATTCCCGAATATGAGAGTAATCTGAAGCGCTTCATCGCGGTCGCGCGCGCCGCCGGAGCCCGGCCGGTGCTGCTGACCCCGGTCACGCGTCGCGCGTTCAAGGACGGGCATGTCGTGCCCAGCTTTCCCACCTATTCGGACGCCGCCAGGCGGGTGGCGGTGCAGGAGCATGTGCCCCTGATCGACCTGGCCGCCTTGTCGGAACATTGGATCGACGGGCTCGGGGCGGACGGATCGCGGGTCTATTATCTCCATTATGCGAAGGGTGAGGGCCTGCCGGGCTTTGCCGAGGCGGTGGATGACGACACCCATTTCAGCGAGCTGGGCGCGCGCCGGATCGCCGATCTGGTCGCGGGCGGATTGGCGGGCACCCATTTGCCGATCGCCCGCCATGTGCTGAAGAAGCGCGCCAGCCTGACCCGCGCCACAGCCGCGGGCGGGCCGTCATGCGCCGGCTGATCGCCGTGGCGGTGCTGGCGGGGTCGGCGATGGCCACGGCTCAGGCACCGGTGCGGAACTTCGTCATGGCAGCGAATGCCGACCACCGCTTCGACGGCGATCATGGGTTCGAGGCCGATCCGCACCTCTTCTCGGTCGCGGTGCCGCCGGGTAACTATGCCGTGACCGTCACGCTGGGCGATCCCGCCCGCGCGAGCGACACCACGATCAAGGCCGAGAGCCGCCGACTGATGCTGGAGGCAGTTCGGACGCGCGCGGGCGAGATCGTCACCCGGCGCTTCATCGTGAATGTCCGCACCCCCGCGCTTGCATCGCCGCCCGCCAACGCGCCGGGCGGCGATGCGGTGCGGCTCAAGCCGCGCGAGATCGGATCGTTCACCTGGGACGATCGGCTGACGCTGGAGATATTGGGCCCAGCGCCCGCGCTTCGCCGCGTCAGCGTCACCCCTGTCGAGGTCCCGACCCTGTTCCTGCTGGGCGACTCCACCGTGACCGACCAGCCCGCTGAACCGGCCGCGAGCTGGGGCCAGATGCTGCCCGCCTTCCTGACGCCGACCATCGCGGTCGCCAATCATGCGGAGTCGGGAGAGACGCTCAAATCCTTCCTGACCGAGCTTCGGCTGGACAAGGTGCTCGCCAGCGCCAGACCCGGCGATGTCGCGATGATCCAGTTCGGGCATAACGACCAGAAAGCTCAGTGGCCGCAGACCTATGCCGACGCCGCGACGACCTATCGCGCCTATCTGCGCACCTATATCGCCGAATTGCGGCGGCGCGGGGTGACGCCGATCCTGGTGACTTCGCCCGAGCGGCGGCAATGGAGCGCGGACGGGCATATCCGCCCCAGCCTGGGCGACTATCCCGCCGCCGTTCGCGCCGTTGCGGCCGAGGCGGCGGTGCCGGTGATCGACCTGAATGCGGACTCGATCCGGTTCTACGAAGCCTTGGGCAAGGATCGCGCGCCTCTGGCCTTCAACGATCAGGGCCGTGACGCGACCCATCATGACAATTACGGCGCCTGGGTCCTGGCGCGCGACGTGGCGGAGCGGATGCGGGCGATAGGCTCGCTGGCCCGGTTCGTCCGAGGTGACCTGCCGCCCTTCGACCCGAGCCATCCGCCCGCCCCCGAAACCTTTCGTCTGGCGGCCAGCGGGATGCGCAGCAGCGAACGACCTGCGGGAAATTGACGATGCTCCTCGACCGCCGCACCCTAATCGCCGGAATGGCACTGGTCGCCACCCCCCGCCTCGCGGCGGCCACCCCTGCCTCGCAGCGCTTTCCGATCTGGCCAGGCTCACCGCCGGGGGTGCCCAGCCCTGCGGTCGCGGAGGCCTTCGTCCAGCGCTCGCCCAACGGTCCCGCCGACGACATCGCCTGGCCACATGTCGCCACTCCGATGCTGACCGTCTGCCCCGCCGCGCGACCGACCGGTGCGGCGGTGCTGCTGATCCCCGGTGGCGGCTATGCCCGTGTGGCGGTGGGGCGCGAGCCTTCGCCGGTCGCGCGCTGGTTCGCCGCGCAGGGCGTGACGGCGTTCGACCTGCTCTATCGCCTGCCGCACGACGGCTGGGCGGCCGGGCCGGACGCGCCGCTTCAGGATGCACAGCGCGCACTCCGGGTCATCCGCGCCCGCGGGGGCGAATGGGACATCGATCCGACCAACATCGCCGCGATGGGCTTTTCGGCGGGCGGCCATCTGGCCGCACGGCTGGCGGCGCGATCGGCGCTCGTCACCTATGGCCCGGTCGATGCCATGGACGCGCAGCCGACGACGCTTCTTACCGTCGGACTGCTCTTCCCGGTCATCACCATGACCCAGCCCTTCGCGCACGCCCAGTCGAAGCGCGAGTTGCTCGGCCGGGACGCGGATGCCGGGCGGGCGGCACGCTATTCGGCGGAGCGGGACCTGCCCGCCGACATGCCGCCGACCTTTCTGGGCCATGCCGCCGACGACACCGTCGTGCCGGTCGCCAACAGCATCGCGATGTTCCAGGCGGTCCATGCGCTGCCCCGCCCGGCCGAACTCCATATCGTCGAAACGGGCGGGCACGGCCCCCGGCTGATCGCCCCCGACGGAACGCCGCATCCCTGGCTGGCCCGGTTCGCGACCTTCGCCCACCGCCACGGCCTGAAAATCCCAGGAGACGACGCATGACCCGGCCCATCGCCTTTCGCATGATGCTGAAGCCCGGCATGGCCGAGGAATATCGCCGTCGCCACGACGCGATCTGGCCCGAACTCGCCGAGGCGCTGCGCGCGGCGGGCATTTACGACTATTCGATCTTTCTGGACGAAGAGACGAACGCGCTGTTCGCCGTCCTGCGGCTGCATCCCGACGATAGCCGCGACACGCTGCCCGGCCAGCCGGTCATGCAGCGGTGGTGGGACCATATGGCCGATCTGATGGAGGTGCGGCCCGACAATCGCCCGGTCGAAGCCCCGCTGACGCCGATGTTCTACCTCGCATGAGCCTGGTCGCTGCCCTGCTGCTGGCAGGCGCCGCCACGCCGCAGGCTTTGCCGTTGGCCGAGCGCCCGCGCGTCGCGTTCGACCGCCATTCGCTGCTGATCGCCGGCAAGCCGACGCTGATCTGGTCGAGCGAATTCCACCCCTTTCGCCTGCCCTCGCCCGACCTGTGGCGCGACATCCTTCAGAAGATGAAGGCGAGCGGGTTCAACACCGTCGCCATCTATATCGACTGGGGGTTTCACAGCCCCAAAAAGGGCGTGTACGACTTCACCGGCATCCGCGACGTCGAACGGGTGCTGACCATGGCGCGCGAGGAAGGGCTTTATGTCATCACCCGCGCCGGGCCCTATGTGAACGCCGAGCTGTCGCGCGGCGGCTTTCCGGGATGGCTGGTAAACCAGCCGGGCAAGGCGCGGACCGACGATCCCGAATATCTGGCGGCGGCCGACGAATGGCTGGACCGGATCAACCCGATCATCGCGCGCCACCAGCTGGGGCGCGGCGGCACCGTCATCCTCCACCAGATCGAGAATGAGCTGGCGCTGACCACCCCTGCGCAGAGCCGCTACATGCAGCATCTGTACGACAAGGCGCGGGCCGATGGCATAACCGTACCGATCTTCCACAATGACCAGGGGCGCAACGGCTATTGGGTGCCCAAGAGCTCGGGCGTGCCGCTGACCGTCGCGGGGCCGCAGGAGCTCTATGCGTTCGACGGCTATCCCGGCGGCGTGTGCGGGGTCGACAATGTGCCGACCAAAGGTGCCTCCGCTCCGGACTGGGGCCTGTATGGTTCCGGTGGTGCCAAGGGCGGGGCGAGCGCCTCGCCGCACACGCCCGGTTTCATCGCGGAGTTCGGCGGCGGCTGGTTCGACTATTGGGGGTCGAACGGCATGTATCCGTGCAACGCCGTCCAGCGCGGGACCGGCTATCAGCGGGTCTTCTACGGCACCAACATCGCCAACGGCATCGCGATCCAGAGCATCTATATGGGCTATGGCGGCACAAGCTGGGGATGGCTGCCCGCGCCCGTCGTCTATACCTCCTACGACTATGGTTCGGCGATCGACGAGGCGCGCAATCTGCGGCCCAAGGCGCTGGAGCTGAAGCAGCTCGGCCAGTTCCTCGCCGCCGTGCCCGATCTCGCCCGGCTGGAAAAGGCCCCGCCCGTCGCCGTCACGGGCAGCGATGCGGTGCAGGTCTATCACGACCGCAATCCCGACACAGACGCACGCCTGCTGTTCGTCGCACCCAAGCCCTCCAACGCGACCGGCGACGCGCGGTTCACCATCACCGCCGACCTGCCCGACGGACGCTACAGCTTTGCCAGCGAGCTGCATGGCCGCGACGCCAAGCTGCTGGTCGCGGGCGTCGATCTGGAGCGGCAGCGGCTGGTCTATTCGACGTCCGAATTGCAGACGACGATCCGCCACGGCGCGGAAGATGTCGCGCTGTTCTATGGTCGCACGGACGAGCCGGGGGAAACGGTGCTACGCTATGCCAGCCCGCCGAAGGTCACGGTTCTGGAGGGACGGGTCGCCAGCGCCTTCGATCCGGCAAAGGGGGACCTGCGGCTGACCTATGCGCATCGGGGTCTGGCCCGCGTGCGGATCGCGGGCGGCGGTCGGCCGCCACTGCTGCTGCTGATCGGCGACGTCGCGGCGGCGCAGCGTTTCTTCCGACAGGACGGTCTGCTCGAGCGCGGCCCCACGCTCGTCCGTCATGCGACGCCGAACCGGGGCACGCTAGACCTGACCGGCGATAGCGAGGGTGCCGAGCCGTTGGAGGTCTGGGCCCCGCCGGGCATCCGCACGGTTCGCTGGAACGGAAGGGCGGTGCCCGTCGCGCGTTCGGCAAGCGGCAGTCTGGTGGCCTTGCGTTCCCTGCCCGCACCGCAACGCCTGACCCTGCCCGACCTGACCAGCGCGACATGGCGTCATGCATCGGGCTCGCCGGAGGCGGGTCTGGACTTCGACGACTCCGGCTGGACCGTCGCCGGGACCGCCCGCAACGTGGCGACCATCCGGCCGCCGACCGGCCAGCCCAATCTCGGCGCGGATGCCTATGGCTTTCATGACGGCGATGTCTGGTATCGCGGTCGCTTTACCGGCTCGGCGGACGCGCAGACCGCGACCATACATTACGGGGCGGGTGGCGCTGGGATGGTCCAGCTCTTCCTCGACGGGACGCTGATCGGCCAGCACGAACTGGCAGGCGGCCTGCCCCGGCCGATCACCACCGGGGTCGCGGAATTCGCCCTGCCTCGCCAGGCCCAGGCGCCCGGCGAGCATGTGCTGGCGGCCATGGTGCGGGTGAACGGCCATAACTGGGACCTCGACGTCGATGACGCGCACAAGGAGCCGCGCGGGCTGATCTCCGTCTCGCTGGCCCGGCCGAGTGGCAAGAGCTTCGCGGTGCCGATCGCGTGGTGGATTCAGGGACGAGCCGGCGGCGAAGACCTGCGCGATGTCGCGCGCGGACCAAGCAACAATGGCGGCCTTTATGGCGAACGCATGGGCTGGACGCTGCCGGGCTTTGCCGATGAAGGGTGGCAGGCGGTCACGCTGACCGAAGCGAAGCCCCATGCCGGGACCGACTGGTATCGCACCTCGTTCGACCTGTCGGTGCCGAGGGGCGAGGATGTGACCTTGGGCCTGCAGATCGGCGATGCCGATACGCCGCGCTCGCCGGGGCGCTACCGGGTGCTGATCTTCGTCAACGGCTGGAATATGGGCCAGTTCGTCGCGAATGTCGGGCCGCAGCGGGTCTTCCCCATCCCCGAGGGCATATTGCACCATCGCGGGCGCAACACGCTGGCGCTCGCCGTGACGAGCGACGGGGCGCCCGGCAACGTCATCGAGCCGGTCCGGCTCGTCACCCTCCACCATGTGCGCGGCGGCGTCGCGGTCACCGACGTGGCCGCCCCGGCTTACCGCGACCTCTATCCCACCCCCTGATCCTTCGGAGAGCATTCCCGTGGCAGCCCTTACGCACGACATACCCCGCGCCGAGGTGACGGCGCAGATCGCCAGGCTGATCGACAACCTCGTCAACATCCGGGACGAGACCGGCGAGTTCCTGCTCCGTCTGGACGATGGCCGGGTGATCGACACCAAGGGGTGGAACGATTGGGAATGGACCCACGGCATCGGCCTGTTCGGCCTCTACCGCTATTGGGAACAGACCGGCGACGAACAGGCCTGGGACGTGATGCTGAAATGGTTCGAGGACCGTTTCGCGGCGGGCACCCCGACCAAGAACATCAACACCATGTCGCCCTTCCTGACGCTCGCCAATCTCTATGAGCAGACCGGCGACCAGACCTATCTGCCCTATCTCGACATCTGGGCCGAATGGCTGATGGCCGATGACGGCTTGCCCAAGACGGAGGAAGGCGGGTTCCAGCATATCGTCTTCAACGACGAGAACCCGCAGGAGATGTGGGACGATACGCTGATGATGAGCGTCCTGCCGCTCGCCCGCATCGGCCAGATCCTGAACCGCCCGCATTATATCGAGGAGGCCAAGCGCCAGTTCCTCGTCCACATCAAATATCTGTTCGATCGCCAGACGGGCCTCTGGTATCATGGCTGGACCTTCGACGGCCGCCACAATTTCGCGGGTGCGCTGTGGGCGCGCGGCAATTGCTGGGTGACGATCGCGATCCCCGAGATCATCGAGATGCTGGACCTGGCCGAGGGCGATGCCTTCCGCACCTTCCTGATCGACACGCTCGCGGCGCAGGTGAAGACGCTGGCCGAGCATCAGGACGAGAGCGGGCTGTGGCACACGCTGATCGTCGATCCGACCAGCTATCTCGAAGCGTCGGCGACCGCGGGCTTCGCCTATGGTATCCTGAAGGCGGTGCGGAAGGGCTATCTGCCGCGCCGTTACGAAGCGGTCGGGATCAAGGCGATCCGCGCCGTGCTCGCCAATATCGACGAGCATGGCGAGCTGAAGCAGGTCAGCTTCGGAACCGCGATGGGCGACACGATGCAGTTCTACAAGGACATCGCGCTGACCTCGATGCCCTATGGCCAGAGCCTGGCGATCTGCGCACTGGGTGAATTCCTGCGGACCTATATCTGATGGCCGCCGCCGCCGGGTCCCCGCCCCCTCGTCGCGTTCGCTGGTACAATTTCGCCGCCTATGGATCGAACGACATTCTGGGTGCGGGCTCGATGGCGGTCATCAGCACCTGGGTGCTGTTCTTCTACACCAGCTTTTGCGGCCTGTCGGCGGCGCAGGCGACGCTGATCTTCGGCATCGCCCGCGTGCTGGACGCGGTGGCGAGCCCGACCATCGGCTATATTTCCGACCGGTTCGGCGACACCTGGGCGGGCCGCCGGTTCGGCAGGCGGCGGGCCTTCATCCTGGCGGCCATCCCGCTGCTCCCCTCCTTCGCGATCATGTGGGTCGCGGGGCAAAGCTTCTATTATTATCTCGTCACCTATGTCCTGTTCGAGCTGGTCTATGCGCTCGAGATCATTCCGTTCGAGACGCTGGCCGCCGAGATGGCGAGCGATTACCGGACCAAGGCCAAGTTCGCCGGATGGCGCATCATGTGCGGCCAGATTTCCGCGATCCTCGCCGCCATCCTGCCAGGCCGGTTGATCGAGCATCTGGGGAAGGATTCGCCCGACACCTATTTCTATATGGGCCTGTTATTCTCCGCGCTGTTCATGGCCTCGGCAACGATGCTCTATCTGTTCAGCTGGGAGCGCCCACGCTCGGCCGAGACCATGGCGCTGGCGCGCGAGCGGTTGACCCCGCTGGCCGCGATCCGCGACCTGTACCGCAACCTGTTCTCGACCCTGCGGATCCGGGCGTTCCGGCTGCATCTGGGCATGTATCTGGGCGGCTATATCAGCCAGGACATCTTCAACGCCGCCTTCGCCTATTTCGTCGTCTTCGCGCTGGGCGGCACGACGCTGGCCGTGTCCAACCTGGCCGGGCTGACCTATGCGGTCCAGACCCTCGCCGTCCTGCTGGCGATCAACTTCGCGCTGCGCGCCTCCCCGGCGCGGGCGTACCAGATCGCGGGGGGCAGCTTCGCGCTGGGCGTCCTGCTATTCCTCGGCCTGTGGTGGACCGGCCGGGGCGCCAGCGGCTGGGTCTTCGTGCTGCCGGTCGCCTTCGCGGGCCTGGGGCGCGGCGCGCTCAACTATATTCCCTGGGCGACCTATAACTACATGGCCGATGTCGATGAGATCGTCACCGGCCGCCGCCGCGAGGGGGCGTTTGCGGGTGTCATGACCTTCGTGCGCAAGATGTCGCAGGCCGTTGCGCTGATCGCGGTCGGCCAGATTTTGCAGGCGTCGGGCTTCATCGCCGGTGCGGCCAGCCAGTCTTCGGCGACCGTCCACGCCATCGTCGCGGTGATGGTCGGCGGCACCCTCGCGCTGCTCGCCTTCGGGCTATGGGTGTCGCTCCGCTTCCGGCTCGACCCGGCATCCCATGCCGTGCTGATGGACGAGATCGAACGGCTCCGCGCCGGAGAGCGCGAACCCGCCAGTCCCCGGACCCGCGCGGTGGTCGAGGATCTGTCGGGCTGGCGCTACGATCAGCTCTGGGGGCGCAATCCGGTTTTGTGACCGGGTCACTCCGGCCGTTCGGACGGCCTGGTCATGCCCAGATAGAAGCCGGTGTGCGGCGGCTGGTTATAGGCGGTGTTCTGCCAGGCGATCCCGGCGCGATAGACCGGGTCCTGGAGCAGCGTGGTGATCCGGTGCGTCGTCGGCCAGGGCGTCGTATAGATGCGCAACTCGCGATTGTCGGCGCTGCGCCACACCACCTCCTCGCGCCAGTCGCCGATCAGGTCGGCCTGTAGCGCGGGGTTGGCCTTGGTCCCGTTATTGGATGCCGCCCCCTCCGCCACCAGCAACGGCTCGGCCTTGCCCGTCGTCCAGTTCCATTTCGAGATGGTCGTCCCGTCGAGCAGTTCGCGAAGAAGATCGCCGTCCCACCAGATGGCGAAGTTGGTCTGGCGCGGATGCGGGCCGACCGACATGCCGTGGACGTCGTAGAGATCGGGCTGGTTCGATCCCCACATCTCCTCGCCGACATGGCGCGGGTCGATATCGGCGGACAGGCCGCGCCCGGTGTCGCTGGTGGCGGGCTTGGTCCACAGAATTTGCCCGGTCCGGGCATCGAGCAGCGCCGATCCGATCCCGCCATTTCTGCCGACCTGTTCGTGCACGCCGAACTTCTCCAGCCCCGGCCGGGCGGGATCGAGATCGCCGACATGCATCGCATCGCCGTGATAGAGCGGCTGCGTCCACAGTCCCCTGCCGTCCGCATCGACCGCCATCGAGCCATAGATGACGTCGTCGCGACCGTCTCCGTCGACATCGGCGATGCTCAGCTGGTGGTTGCCGCGATCGACATAGTCCTGATGGCCCGGTTGGTCGGTGTCGAACAGCCAGCGCTCGGTCAGCTGGCCGTCGCGATAGTCCCAGGCGGCGATCGCCGTTCGTCCATAATAGCCGCGCCCGAAGATCATGCTGGGACGCCGCCCGTCGAGAAAGGCGACCCCCGCCAGAAACCGGTCGACCCGGTTGCCATAGCCGTCCCCCCAATGCGCGGCCATCCAGGCGAAACCCGGATCGTGGCGCGGCCCGCGCGGCGGATCATAGGCCTTGGTAGCCAGCGCCTTGCCGGTCATGCCGTCGAACACCGTCAGATATTCGGGCCCGGTCAGGATTCGTCCGGCGAGCCTGGCGACCATGCGTCCGTCGGCGGTGATGTGCGCGCCGGTCCTGTCGGCCTGCGGCACCTCTCCGTCATGCTGGTGCCAATCGGCCTTGGGATCGCCGATCACATGCCCCTGTCCGTCGACCGTGCCGTCGGCGGTCTTCATCGCCACCTCGGCCCGGCCGTCGCCGTCGAAATCCTGCACCAGAAACTGGGTATAATGCGCCCCCGCGCGGATATTGGGGCCGAGGTCGATCCGCCACAGCCGCTTGCCCGCCAGCGTATAGCCGTCGAGATAGACCGGTCCGGTATAGCCGCTCTGGCTGTTGTCATGGCTGTTGGTGGGGTCCCATTTCAGCACCAGATCGGGCTGCCCGTCCCCGTCCAGATCGCCCAGCCCCACATCATTGGCCGTATAGCCATAGGCCTCGCCATCCGGTGTGACGCCGCCCGGCGGTGGGTCCAGCGGAATGGACGTATAGCCTTTCGCCCAGACCGGCACAGCCGGGCTGACCGCGCCCGCCGCGCCAGACGCAATCATTCGCACCGCATAGCGGCTGGCGGCGCTGCCCCCGGCGTCGCGAAAATTGGTCGAGCCAGTGATGGCAGAGACCGAGACCCTGCGTCCGTCGCGAAACACCTCGAACCCCACGCCTGGCGCATCGCTTGCCAGCGAGCGCCAGCTGACCAGCACCCCGCCCCCGATGGCGGGCACCGCGACGACGCCGCGGTCCCATTTCTCGGCCTGGCGCTCCGGCGCTGGCGCGGCCTGGACCGGACAGACGGCCGCCATCATCACCCATGATGCGATACCGCCCCTGATGCGCCGCCTGCCGATCATGCCTCTCTCCTATCCCAAATAAGCACGGCGATCCGGGTCATATGCCGCCTTTCGCATTGCCTGACAGCACCATAGCCCAACGAGTCAAAATTCCAATCTATATGATTGCATTCCACATTGTGGTTATATACACCAAGGCAGATTGGAGCAGCCCTATAGCGTCAGCCGAGAAACAGCGGCGGCACCGGGGGCGAGAGGGAGGATGCCATGACGGGTTTCGTCGCTATCACCGGGTCGCGTCACGCGGGCGACCGGCACCTGCTACGCGGAATGCTGCGCACATCGGCCTGGGGCGTGCTGGCCGTCGGACTGGCGCTGAGCGCGCCCGCCTTTGCGCAAAACGCAGCGAAAACCGCCGATCAGGGGAAAGGTGAGAAGCTCGACGGGGTCAGCCCCGAGGACATCATCGTCGTCGGCACCCGCGCCTCGCTGCAATCGGCGATCGCCCGCAAGCGCAATGCGGGGACCGTCGTCGACTCGATCGTTGCGGACGATATCGCCAGCTTCCCCGACAAGAATATCGGCGACAGCCTGGCGCGGATCACCGGCGTCCAGCTCAGCCGTGAATTCGGCGAAGGCAATCAGGTATCGATCCGCGGCGTTGAGCCGGACCTCAATCGCGTCGAGATCAACGGCGTCGGCCAATCCTCCGCGCTGGGTTCCCGCGCGGGCGACTTCCGCGAATTCGCCTCCGAACTCGTCAAGTCGATCGACGTCTACAAGGGCTATCAGGCCAAGCTGACCGAGGGCGGCATCGGCGGCACGATCCAGATCGAGACGCGCAAGCCGCTCGAACTGAAGAATTTCATCGCCAATCTCAATTTCTCCGAACAGCATCTCGACACGACGCAGGACTGGAAGCCCCGCGCGACGCTGCTGATCGGCACGCCCAAATTCTTCATCGACGGGCTGGGTATCCTGGCCAACGTGACCTATAGCGACGTCTCGACGCGGCAGGATTATGCCAGCAACACCAATTACAGCCGCCTCGCCGATTTCGACCATTCCGACCAGAAGACGGTCGCCAACCCGGCCTATTCGGCGTTCAACACCTATGCCAGCTGCGCGGGTGTCGGCGCGACCGCGACCCAGACCTTCGCCACCCGCCGGGCGGCCTGCGAAAATCAGTTCTTCGACTGGGCGCCGACCGTGCCCCGCTATCGCAACCTGGTTCGCCGCGACAAGCGCCTGTCGGGCGACATCACGCTGCAATATGAATTCTCGAACAATTTTCGCGCCTTTGCGGAAGTGCAGTTCAACAGCCGCAACCAGCGGTTGATGGACGTCAACTATTCGCTCGATATGGGGCGTTACCAGCGTTACCAGCTCGATCCGTCGCTCGGCACGGGTTCGACGCCGCAGGTCAAGCTGGGTACATCGACGGTCGACGGCAACCATGTCGTCACCAGCTACACCACGGCCCTGTCGGCGGCGAATATCGGCAGCGCGTCCGCCCCCGTCTATAGCGGGTCCGCCAATATCCTGGGCGTTCAGCGCCGCGACTTCCAATATGACCAGAATTCCCGTTACTATATCACCGGCTTCGACTGGGTGGTCGATCGCCTCCGGCTGAAGGGCCTGGCCTCGCGCAGCGAATCGCGGACGCTGGGTGAAACCAACCTGATCGCGATCAGCACCGGCATTGCGGGGATGCAGGTCGACCGGCGCAACGATCTGGGCATTCCGGTCTTCACCTATCCCAGTTCGGTCAACCCCGCCGATCCCAATATCTACACCGATTACAACCGTGCCGGGAACACTGCCCAGGCGGGGCCGAGCGTCCAATATCGTCCGGGCGACTCGGGCAATAACGAGAACCAGCTGAAGCTCGACGGGACCTGGGCGGCCGATTGGGGCCCGCTGAAGAATATCGAGTTTGGCGGGCAGTTTCGCTGGGCCGACTATTATAATTATGCAGGTGGCGGATCGCGTCTGCTGACCCCGGCGTCGGGCACTACCCCGGCGGTCTATCAATCGAGCGCCAATGTGTCCTTCACGACCCAGGTCGTCAACGCCGCCACCGTGCCGCAGCGGGTCAATGGCAGCACCTATTATCTGACGCGCGACGAATATGCCGGGCTTATCCGATCCCTGGGCACCACGACCGGCGGCGCGCCGATGTTCGCGGGGCTGCAAGGCGCATCCTCCTCGATCCCCAATCGCCTCGCCTTCGCCAATTTCTCGCCGTCGCTGCTCAGCCAATATTACGACCTGTCCGGCTTCGACCAGGATCTGGTACGCGAAGCCAACGGACAGCCCCAGATTCCCCAGCTGAAGATCGACGAGACGGTCGCCGCCGGTTACGTCCAGGGTGACCTGGAAACCCATGTCTTCGGCATGCGCCTGACCGGCAATGCGGGCGTGCGCTATGTCTATACCCGGGATGTGGGCACGGGCACCAATATCCGGCGCCAGACCCGCTTCACCGCCACCGGCGGCACCGAGACCGTGGTGCTCGGCGCCCAGCAACTCTCGCTGCGCAACAGCTATGTCGACATCCTCCCCGCCTTCAACGCGGCGCTGGAGCTCACGCCCGATCTGGTGTTCCGCGCCAACTGGGCCAAGAACCTCGCCCGGCCCAAGCCGACCGATCTGGTGCCCAACATCAACTGCCTGGACGATGCGACCGTCGCCGCGTCGGATGATGTCTGCACCGCGGGCAACCCCGCGCTCAAGCCCTATCGCGCCGACCAGTGGGAGGTGAACCTGGCCTGGTATCCCAACAAGGATACGCTGTTCAGCCTGGGCTATTACAAGAAATATGAGAGCAGCTTCGTCATCCTGAACGTGCTGCGCACCGGCGTCGACCTGTTCCAGGACGGCGTGACCTATACGGTGCGCCAGCCGGTGAACGGCTTCGGCGCGCTGCTCGACGGGATCGAGGCGAGCGCGCAGACCGCCTTCACCTTCCTGCCCGCGCCGTTCGACGGGCTGGGCGCCAGCGGCAATGTCACCTATGCCCGCGCCCTGCGCACCAACCTGACCAACAGCGCGACCGGCGATCCGCTGAACGACTATCCCGGCCTGTCCAAATGGACCTGGAATGCCAGCGTCTTCTACGACAAGGGATGGCTGAACGCCCGCCTGGCCTATAACTTCCGGTCGGACTGGCTGACGGTCGTCGCCGATTCCAATAACGGGAACCTGCCCATCTATCGCAAGGGTGAAGGCTATCTGGATGCCAAGGTCACGTTCCGCTTCCCCGAATGGCATTATCAGCTGTTCATGGAGATGCAGAACATCAACAAGGAATTTTCCAAGACCTATATCAAGAATATCGGCACGTCCGAGGTCTTCTATCCGGGCCAGCGCTTCTTCGCAGGCTTCAACCTGAAATTCTGAGCCCCAACAGGCTCGCCTTTTCCCTCGACTATGGGGGCCGGGTCCGCGCGATCCGGCCCCTTTCTTATCGGCCCAGCGGCGTGATCCGCACATCGCGAACCCGCAAATGGCTGCGCGTGGTGCGCAGCGCGAACCAGCCGCTACGATAGGGGGCGGCGTCGTGCATCGTGAAGAGCCGCTGGCCGTCGCGATCGACCGCGATCTCGTGACCATCGGCGATCAGGCGGATATGGGTCCATCGGTTCGGGACCAGCATCGCGGCGGGATCGCTGCGGTCATGTTGGGGCAGGAGCGGCCGATCCCCCTTGCGACCGACATAGCGGCGCATCCGCGTCGTGCTGTTCCGATTGCCGCCGATCCCGACATAATAGGTCTCCAGATCGTCATAGCTGGCAAAGGCCCCGTCGCGTCGCCGGGCCAGCACCGACCCGCCCTTCACCCTGGGGTCGCGCGCCATCCAGAAGGCGTTGACGTCGCTGACCGCGTCATGCGCCCCGCCCTCCGCCACCGCCATCACGTCATAGTCGATCGCGACTGGCCCCTTCAGCCTTTGCCGATACCAGATCGTCACCCCGTCCGCCGCGTCGATATCCAGCACTCCGTCCCGAGCGACGACCTGCGCGCCCGGCTCGGCCTCGACGGACCAGCGCGACAGGCCGCCGCGAAAATCGTCGATGCGCGCACCCGGCCCCGTCGCGGCCAGCGCCGCCACACCCAGCATGGCGCAGGCCCATCGCCTCACGACAGCCACCGGCCGATCAGCGCCAGATTGGCGGTCGCCGCCAGCCCCCATTGGGCGGCGTCGTTGGTCGAGATGTCGGGGATTTCGTCGACCGGCTTGAGCACCGCCGGACCGGACACGCGCACCGCGCCCTTGGCCTGATCGCGCGTGGCGCGGTCGCCCGCCCCCAGGAACTCCGTCCAGGCTCGGCGGGCCAGCGCGGGGTCGCGGCGCTGGACGGCAGCATAGGCGGTATAGCGCGAATGGGCCTGGGTCAGCCCCCGCCCCTTGCCCGGATCGCCGGTCTTCGCGCGGAACAGGTCGGTCGGGGCATTATAATAGGCGCAATAGTCCAGCCACGCCTCGCGATAGGCGGGCACATCGACCAGTTCGAGCAGTTCGGCCATCGTCTCGAACACGCCGAAGACCCCGTTCAGATGGCTCATGCTGACCGGGTCGCCTTCGCCGACAAAGCGTCCCGTGGCGAGGTCGAAGGGCGCGCCGCCCGCAAACCATTGGCGGGGCAGAGCGGCGAGCGACTGCATTCCCGCCACGATCCGGTTGCGCCAGCGCGGATCGCCCGTCCGTTCCCACTCGGTCATCCAGGCCGCGACCAGCGGGCCCCAGACGGTGCCGAATTGAACGAAGACCTGTCCCGGCGGCAGCCTGCCCTCCGCGACCACCGCGCCGGTGCCGCCGGGCGGCTCCGAACCGGGCGCGCGGGCCCCGACCTTGCGCCCGATCTCGACATGGCGAAGCGTCTGGTCGCTGTCGATCAGCGCATGCATCAGGTCGCCGCACCGCTCGTCGGCGGTCAGGTAATAATAGATGCGGCGATAGGCGGCGTTGGATATGCGCGGCTGTTTCGAGCTGTCGCCCCAATGCTGTACCCCGTGACGCGTCCCAAGCCCCCGGAAGCGGCCGAGATGATAGACATCGACCTCGCCGGTATGCCGCGTCATCGCCTCCGCCATCCGGAAGACATCGGCGCGCCCGGTCCGCAGATAGGCGTACCAGAGCCAAAGGTCGGTCGACAGCTCGCTGTTATCCCACGCGAAACCGCCGATATCGTAGCGCCAGACATGGCGATCCGCGTCATAGCTGTGCATGACGTCGCCATAGTCCCAAAAGCCGTACCAGCGCCGCTGCTCGACCTGCCCGATATAGAAATCCAGCTCGCGCGAGGCCCGCGCCTCGATCCGTCCCGCCGCATCGCCGCCGGGTGGCCCCGCCGGAGTCCAGGCACCGAACACCCCCGCCGCATGAACCGCTTGGCCAGTCGCGAGCAGGCGGGGCGGCGCCTCGACCTGCGCCGCCATCCGGATCAGCCGCTCGCGGGTCGGCGTCGTGTCGAGCGCCCAGAGCCGGAATTCGGTCGTCCGTGCGATCCCGCGCGCATCGCCCCAGCCGGGCTCATAATCCTCATAGGTGATGTCCAGCCCTTCGTTCTGTCGGGCATAATCGGCCATCCCCATTTCGTCATGATAGAAGCGCAGGTCCATCGCGGGGGCGTCGGGCGCGTGATACCACAGGGTGAAGCGCGCCGCCTCGCCGGTCGCCTCGGCCACATCCAGCCCGACCGGGCAGCGCCGCCAGAAATCATGCATGGCAAAGGCGACGCCCCCACCCCGCGCGCCACCCACATAGCCCAGCCCCGCCGCGCGCCCGGCGCCGTCGACCGGCACCCAGCCATGGCCGCTGGCGGTCCGCTTGCGGATGGTGAAGCCGTCGGCATTGGGCTGGCGCAACCGGAACTCGCCCCAGGCCGGGATGTAATCCAGCCGGTCGCGCACCGCCGCCGCCATCGTCGCCAGCGGCGGCGTCTCTCGTCCAGCAACCTGCGCCTCTCGGAAAGCGCGCCCCGGATCACGGCGCAATCCCGTCAGCGGCCGGATCGCCTCCGCCCATAGGCCATCGCCCTGCCCGGCGAAGCGGACATGCCGGTCGTGCAGGGGATCGGTCATCGGCACCTGCCCGCTCAGCCCCAGCCCGCGCACGAACCGCCGCGCGGGGTCTCCGTCGAAGATCAGGCTATGGACGATCCGCACCGACGCCGATCCGGCATGGAAGTAAAGGCGCAGCGAAAAGGGCAGCCATTGTTCGTCGGGCGCGGCATGACGCCCCTCGACCCGCACCACGACCCGGATGGGGCCATCCTGCTCCACCGTGACGCGCTCGATCCGCCCCGCATAGCGGAGAAGCCGGGGCGTGGCCCTATCCTCCTCGTCGGGCGCGTCCTGTGCCGTCGCGATGAGGCCGACGTCGCGCATGACCGTCTTGCCGCCTCGCCGCGCCGAGCGGATAATCGCCTCGCCCTGTCGCCCGATTGTCCAGAGCGTATCGCCGACCGTCACCTCGATCCGATCGGCAAAGCTCCGCGCCGTGGCGGAAGAGGGCGAGGCCTGCCGCGCCCTGCCCGGCTCGACCCGCAAGCTGGTGGCGCGCCCCGCATCGGCGGCCAGGGCATGGCCCGTCCATTTGATCGACCCGTCCGGCCAATAGGCGAGCGGCCAGCTTTGCAGCGGAGCCGATCCTTCCCCCGCCAGGCGGTAGGCGGAGGAGAATTTCGTCCCCCTGGGCCAAGGCTGGCCCCAGGTCATTCCCTCATGGCTATCCGGTGGTACACCGTCGAGCCAGCAGGTTGCACCGGTCCCCGTGGCGGCCTCGCCGCGAATGACGGGAGTGGCCGCTGGGGCGGATGTCTGCCCCATCGTCACGGCCATGCCGGTGGCCGATAGCAACAGGCTCCGCCGGTCGAAATGCACTGGGTCCGCCATATCGAGAATCCATTATCTGGTATCGTTCATCACAATACGAGATATTT
>Ga0308171_1000774_pt1 | contig 55439 bp, 45 predicted proteins | sample PhyGR1_FD_202135 | JGI IMG/M metagenome (GOLD analysis project Ga0308171, IMG submission 202135) | Phyllosphere microbial communities from UC Gill Tract Community Farm, Albany, California, United States - DLSLSG.R1 | ecosystem: Host-associated > Plants > Phyllosphere > Unclassified | place: USA... | reverse complement strand
CCCGCTGCTGACCTGCGACGTCTGGGAACACGCCTACTACATCGACTACCGTAACCTGCGTCCAAAGTACGTCGAGGCGTTCTGGAACCTGGTCAACTGGAAGTTCGTTGCCGAGCAGTTCGAAGGCAAGACCTTCAAGGCCTGATTCGTTCAGCGCTCTGAAAAACCCGGCCCTGGCCGGGTTTTTTTGTTTCCCGGGTCCAGGAAACGGAAAAACCACAGCTAATTTTCAAGCCTCCCGCGCGCCCTCTCTTGCTCCCCCTCAATAGCGCGCTAACATCAACCTTCTGGAAAGTTGATGCAGGACATTCAAGTCGCAAGGCCGCATAACCGATACAGTACTCAGGGTGCATCCAGCGACGGGCCCCTCGCCTGCCGCGGCAATCGGTCGATAGTGTATTGCCAAGGTTGATGGCAAAATAATGGCATGCGCATGGATTAAGGAAACCCCATTGAAGCTGGAATTTCGGAACAGCTTGTCGGTCAAGTTGCTCAGGGTCGTGCTGCTGTCGGCGCTCGCGGTGGGCGTCGTTCTCAGTTGTGCGCAGATCGTCTATGACACCTACAAGACCCGCCAGGCCGTCAACAACGATGCCCAGCGCATCCTCGACATGTTCCGCGACCCCTCCACCCAAGCGGTCTACAGCCTCGACCGAGAGATGGGCATGCAAGTCATGGAGGGTCTGTTCCAGGACGAATCGGTCCGCATGGCCTCCATCGGCCACCCCAATGAAACCATGCTCGCGCAGAAGTCCCGCCCCCTGCAGGACATGCCCCTGCGCTGGTTGACCGACCTGATCCTCGGCCAGGAGCGCACCTACACCACCCAACTGGTCGGCCGCGGCCCCTACAGCGAATACTACGGCGACCTGAGCATCACCCTCGATACCGCCAGCTATGGCGAGGGCTTTCTGGTCAACGCAGTCATCATCTTCATTTCCGGCGTGCTGCGCGCCCTGGCCATGGGCCTGGTGCTCTACCTCGTGTACCACTGGCTGCTGACCAAACCCTTGTCGAAAATCATCGAGCATCTCACCCAGATCAACCCCGACCGCCCCAGCCAGCACCAGATTCCCCAACTCAAGGGCCACGAACGCAACGAACTGGGCCTGTGGGTCGACACCGCCAACCAGTTGCTGGCCTCCATCGAACGCAACACCCATCTGCGCCACGAGGCGGAAAACAGCCTGCAGCGCATGGCCCAGTACGACTTCCTCACCGGCCTGCCCAACCGCCAGCAACTGCAACAGCAACTGGACAAGATTCTCGTCGATGGCGGGCGCCTGCAGCACCGTGTGGCCGTACTGTGCGTGGGCCTGGACGACTTCAAGGGCATCAACGAGCAGTTCAGCTACCAGGTCGGCGACCAGTTGCTGCTGGCCCTGGCCGACCGCCTGCGCGCCCACAGCGGCCGCCTCGGTTCCCTCGCCCGCCTGGGTGGCGACCAGTTCGCCCTGGTGCAAGCCAACATCGAGCAGCCCTACGAGGCCGCCGAGCTGGCCCAGAGCATTCTCGACGACCTGGAAGTGCCCTTCGCCCTCGATCATCAGGAAATCCGTTTGCGTGCCACCATCGGCATCACCCTGTTCCCCGAAGACGGCGACAGCACCGAAAAGCTGCTGCAAAAGGCCGAGCAGACCATGACCCTGGCCAAGGCCCGCTCGCGCAACCGCTATCAGTTCTACATCGCCAGCGTCGACAGCGAGATGCGTCGGCGCCGAGAGCTGGAAAAAGACCTGCGCGAGGCGTTGCCGCGCAACCAGCTCTACCTGGTGTATCAACCGCAGATCAGCTACCGCGACCACCGCGTGGTCGGCGTCGAAGCGCTGCTGCGCTGGCAGCATCCGGAGCTAGGCATGGTACCGCCAGACCAGTTCATCCCGCTGGCCGAACAGAACGGCAACATCATCGCCATCGGCGAATGGGTGCTCGACCAGGCCTGCCGCCAGTTGCGCGAGTGGCACGACCTGGGTTTCAGCGAGCTGCGCATGGCGGTCAACCTGTCGACCGTGCAACTGCACCACAACGAGCTGCCGCGGGTGGTCAACAACCTGCTGCAGGCCTATCGCCTGCCGCCGCGCAGCCTGGAGCTGGAGGTGACCGAGACCGGCCTGATGGAAGACATCAGCACCGCCGCCCAACACCTGCTGAGCCTGCGCCGTTCAGGGGCGCTGATCGCCATCGACGACTTCGGCACCGGCTACTCTTCGCTCAGTTACCTGAAGTCGCTGCCGCTGGACAAGATCAAGATCGACAAGAGCTTCGTCCAGGACCTGCTGGACGACGATGACGACGCCACCATCGTTCGCGCCATCATCCAGTTGGGCAAGAGCCTGGGCATGCAGGTGATCGCCGAAGGCGTGGAAACCGCCGAGCAGGAAACCTACATCATCGCCCAGGGCTGCCATGAGGGTCAGGGCTACCACTACAGCAAGCCGCTGCCCTCGCGCGAGCTGACCGCCTTCCTCAAGCACGCCCAACGCAACCAGGTCTCGGCACTCTGAGCGTGGTCGTCATTGACGACCCTGGAAACGACATTTGCACGAAAAGCACGGCCAACCCTTTACACCAAATGCAAATCTTTCGCATTATGTTGCGGTTTCGCGTGCCACGGTGCAGCGCTTCCAACACATGGTCCAACCAAACGACGCAGGGAAACCAACAATGATTCGAATGCCTCTGGCCTCCGCCAGTCTGCTGGCCATCGCCATCGCTCTCGCCGGCTGCGGCGAAGGCAAGGACGACAAGGCCGCCGCTCCGCAAGCCCAGGCACCTGCCGCCAGCACTGCTGCCGCACCTGGGGCTGTCGATGAAGCCGCTGCCCAGGCCGTGGTCAAGCACTACGCCGAAATGGTTCATGCCGTGTACAGCGACTCGCTGAGCACCGCCAAGCAACTGCAGACCGCCATCGACGCGTTCCTGGCCAAGCCCAACGATGAGACCCTGAAAGCCGCCAAGGACGCCTGGGTCGCTTCCCGCGTTCCTTACCTGCAGAGCGAAGCCTTCCGCTTCGGCAACACCATCATCGACGACTGGGAAGGTCAGGTGAACGCCTGGCCCCTGGACGAAGGCCTGATCGACTACGTCGACAAGAGCTACGAGCACGCCCTGGGCAACCCGGCTGCCAACGCCAACATCATCGCCAACCCTGAGATCCAGGTCGGCGAAGACAAGGTCGACGTCAAGGAAATCACGCCCGAGAAACTGGCCAGCCTGAACGAGCTGGGCGGTTCCGAAGCCAACGTCGCCACCGGCTACCATGCCATCGAATTCCTGCTCTGGGGCCAGGACCTCAACGGCACGGGCCCAGGCGCAGGCAACCGTCCGGCTTCGGACTACCTCGAAGGCCAGGGTGCCACCGGTGGTCACAACGACCGTCGCCGCGCCTACCTCAAAGCCGTCACCGACCTGCTGGTGAGCGACCTCGAAGAGATGGTCGGCAACTGGGCACCGAACGTCGCCGACAACTACCGCGCTTCGCTGGAAGCCGAGCCGGTCAAGGATGGCCTGCGCAAGATGCTGTTCGGCATGGGCAGCCTGTCGCTGGGCGAACTGGCGGGCGAACGCATGAAGGTCTCGCTGGAAGCCAACTCGCCTGAAGACGAGCACGACTGCTTCAGCGACAACACCCACTGGTCGCACTTCTACGACGCCAAGGGCATCCGCAACATCTACCTGGGCGAGTACACCCGTCCGGACGGCTCCAAGGTCAGCGGCCCGAGCCTGTCGTCGCTGGTGGCCAAGATCGACCCGGCCACCGACGCCACCCTGAAGGCCGACCTGCAGGACACCGAAGCGAAGATCCAGGTGATCGTCGACCACGCCCTCAAGGGCGAGCACTACGACCAGCTGATCGCTGCCGATAACGCTGCAGGCAACCAGGTGGTGCGTGACGCCATCGCGGCGCTGGTCAAGCAGACCGGTGCCATCGAGCAGGCCGCCGGCAAGCTGGGCATCGACAACCTGAACCCGGACACCGCAGACCACGAGTTCTGATGCCAGGGTGAAGGTTTGAAAGGGCGGCCTTCGGGTCGCCTTTTTCATATCCGGGTTTGCGCTGACCAAACCCGCCCCTTCGCGGGCAAGCCCGCTCCCACTGGTGCCTGTGGGAGCGGGCTTGCCCGCGAAAGGGCCGCCAGCGGATTCAGCAGGCAATTGCAAATTGCTCTTATTCAAACATCCCCATTTTGCTAAGCTTGCACGCCGGTTTTTCGCTCACGCCCAGGATTCTCGATGTCCTCGTCGCTGTCCCGACTCCCTCTTCTGCTGATGGTCACCGTCCTGGCCGCCTGTGACGACGCTCCGCGTTTCACCCAGGCCGAGCCCGGCGAAGCGCTGTCCGGCGGCAAGGCGACGATCCTGCGCAGCGACCGCAACGCCTTCTCGATGCCCTCGGCCAACCTCACGCCCGAGCGCCGCCTGGATTTCAGCGTTGGCAACAGCTTCTTCCGCAGTCCCTGGGTGATCGCACCTTCGACCACCACTGCACGCGATGGCCTGGGCCCGCTGTTCAACACCAATGCCTGCCAGAACTGCCACATCCGTGACGGCCGAGGTCATCCGCCAGAGGCCGAGGCCCGCAATGCCGTGTCCATGCTGGTGCGCCTGTCGATCCCCGACCAGCCGCAGTTCATCAAGGAAATCGAACGCCTCGGCGTGGTTCCCGAACCGGTCTACGGTACGCAACTGCAGGACATGTCGATCCCCGGCGTAGCTCCGGAAGGCAAGGTGCGGGTCAGCTACGACAGCGAGACCGTCACCTTCGAGGATGGCCACCAGGTCGAACTGCGCCGCCCGACCGTGGAGATCACCCAGCTCGGCTACGGCCCGATGCACCCGGACACACGCATCTCCGCCCGCGTCGCCCCGCCCATGATCGGCCTCGGACTGCTCGAGGCCATCCCGGAGGCTGCGCTTTTGGCCAACGAAGACCCGGATGATCGCAACAACGACGGCATCCGCGGCCGCGCCAACCGGGTCTGGGACGATGCCCAGGGCAAGACCGTGGTCGGCCGCTTCGGCTGGAAAGCCGGGCAACCCAACGTCAACCAGCAGAACGTCCACGCCTTCGCTGGCGACATGGGCCTGACCAGCACCCTCAAGCCCGAGGACGATTGCACGCCGGCACAGGTCGAATGCCGCGCCGCGCCCAACGGCGACGGTGACAACGGCGAAAAGGAAGTCAGCGACAACATCCTGCGCCTGGTGACGTTCTACACCCGCAACCTGGCGGTCCCTGCACGCCGCGAGGTCAATTCGCCGCAGGTGCTGGCCGGCAAGAACCTGTTCTTCCAGGCGGGCTGCCAGGGCTGTCACACAGCGCAGTTCACCACGGGCAGTGACAACGTCGAGCCAGAACTGGCCAACCAGGTGATCCGCCCCTACAGCGACCTGCTGCTGCACGACATGGGCCCAGGCCTTGCCGACAACCGTAGCGAGTTCGCCGCCGGTGGCCAGGATTGGCGCACGCCGCCGCTGTGGGGCATCGGCCTGACCGAAACCGTCAGCGGCCACACCCAGTTCCTCCATGACGGTCGCGCCCGCAATCTGCTCGAGGCCGTGCTCTGGCACGGCGGCGAAGCCGAGGCTGCACGCCGTCACGTACTGACCTTCAATGCCGAGCAACGCGCCGCGCTGCTGGCTTTCCTGAACTCACTTTAAACGCGCAAGGAGCCGGGCATGTTCCGACCCAAATTGTTGTTCACCAGCCTCGCCGCCATCGCCCTGGGCGCCTGCTCGCCGCAGGACCAGCAAGCCGTGACCTCCGCCGCCATCGCCCAGCAGGTGATCCTGCCGACCTACAGCCGTTGGGTCGAGGCCGACCGCCAACTGGCCGCCAGCGCTCTCGCCTATTGCGAAGGCAAGCAGAGCCTGGACACCGCCCGCGCCGACTTCCTCAACGCGCAGAAGGCCTGGGCCGAGCTGCAGCCGCTGCTGGTCGGCCCATTGGCCGAAGGCAACCGCGCCTGGCAGGTGCAGTTCTGGCCTGACAAGAAGAACCTGGTCGGCCGCCAGGTCGAGCAACTGGTCAGCGGCGACAAGCCGGTCGACGCAGACAGCCTCGGCAAGGCCAGCGTCGTGGTCCGTGGCCTGTCGGCCTACGAGTACATCCTCTTCGACAGCAAGCCGGACATCGCCACCGCCGAGCAGAAAGCCCGCTACTGCCCGCTGCTGGTGGCCATCGCCGAGCACCAGAAAGCCCTGGCCGAAGACATTCTCAAGAGCTGGAACAGTACCGATGGCATGCTGTCGCAGATGACCAAGTTCCCCAACCAGCGCTACGCCGACTCGCATGAAGCGATCGCCGACCTGCTGCGCGCGCAGGTCACCGCCCTGGACACGCTGAAGAAGAAACTCGGCGCCCCCATGGGCCGTCAGAGCAAGGGTATCCCTCAGCCGCTGCAGGCCGAAGCCTGGCGCAGCCACTCCTCGCTCAAGAGCCTGGAGGCTTCGCTCAAGGCCGCCGAAACCGTCTGGACCGGGGTCGACAACAAAGGCCTGCGCGGTCTGCTGGGTAAAGATCAGAGCGCGCTGGCGCAAAAGATCGACGATGCCTACGCCAGCGCTGCCAAACTGCTGGCTGACAACCAGAAGACCCTGGGCGAACTGCTCGCCGACGATGCCGGCAAGCAGACCCTCAACCAGATCTACGACAGCCTCAACGTCGTCCACCGCCTGCACGAAGGCGAGCTGGCCAAGGCGTTGAATATCCAGCTGGGCTTCAATGCCAACGACGGTGACTGATCATGCTGCGACGCCAGGCCCTCAAACTCGGTAGCGTGCTGCTCAGCGCCCTGACGCTCGGCGGCTGGACCCTGCTGCGCAACAAGGGCAGCGAGCCGCTGCTGCTGTCGGCGCGTGACGATGCCGATGGCGGCCACCATGCCGTAGGCTACCGCCTCGACGGCACCCAGGTGTTTGCCACCCAAGTGGCCCAGCGTTGCCATGCAATCATTCATCACCCCGAACAGCCGGTCGCCCTGTTCGTCGCCCGTCGACCAGGTACCGAAAGCTACCTGATCGACCTGCGCGACGGTCGTCTGCTGCAGACGATCACCTCGCAACCGAACCGGCACTTCTATGGCCATGCCGTCATCCACAAGGATGGCGAGTGGCTGTACGCCACCGAGAACGACACCACCGACCCCGGGCGCGGCGTGCTCGGGGTCTACCGTTTCGAGGGCCAGCGCCTGGTACACAGCGGCGAGATTCCCACCCATGGCGTCGGCCCCCATGAAGTGGCCTGGATGCCCGACGGCGAAACCCTGGTGGTGGCCAACGGAGGCATCCGCACCGAGGCCGAAAGCCGGGTAGAGATGAACCTCGACGCCATGGAGCCGAGCCTGGTGCTGATGCAGCGTGATGGCACGCTGCTTAGCAAGGAGACGCTGGCCCAGCAGATGAACAGCGTGCGCCATCTCGCGGTGGGCAATGACGGCACCGTCCTTGCCTGCCAGCAGTTCATGGGAGGTTCTGAAGAAACCGCCGAACTGCTGGCGATCAAGCGTCCGGGCGAGGCGTTCAAGGCCTTCCCGGTGCCGGAGCGGCAACTGCAGTCGATGGCCCAGTACACCGCCAGTGTCGCCGTGCACAGTGACCTGCGCCTGGTGGCACTGACCGCGCCGCGGGCCAACCGCCTGTTCATCTGGGACCTGGACAGCGGCGCGGTGAAGCTCGATGCGCCGATGCCCGATTGCGCCGGGGTCGGCGCGGTGAAGGACGGCTTCGTCGTCACCTCGGGGCAGGGGCGCTGCCGCTATTACGACTGCCGCAAGGCCGAGCTGGTCGGTCAGCCCATGAATCTGCCATCCGGGCTTTGGGACAATCACCTGCATCTGGTCTGATTCAGCACTGGCCACAGCGGCCCTATCGCGGGACGAGCCCGCTCCCACAGGCCCGGCATCCACGGGTAGTGGGAGCGGGCTCGCCCTGCGATAGGGCCTGCCCAGTCGATACATCTCCCACTTCCCGAAAAACAGTCAATACTTGCCTTCATCCGCACGTGGGCAGGATCGCCCGTGGTCGTGCCATACCCATGACAATCACATCCAAGGAACCGGACCATGCTACGCCGCCGCATGCTGATCATGTTGGCCGTGGTGCTGCTGATCGTGCTCGCCCTGGGGGGCATCAAGGCCTTTTCGATCTACCGCCAGATCCAGGTCTTTTCCGCTCCCAAACCCGCGATCAGCGTCGCTGCTGCCAAGGCCGAGCAACGCCAGTGGCAGGAACGCCTGCCGGCGGTCGGCAGCCTCAAGGCGCTGCAGGGCGTCGAACTCAGCCTGGAAGTGGCCGGGACGGTAAAGCACCTGCATTTCGATTCCGGACAACAGGTCAAGGTCGGGCAACTGCTGCTGGAACTCGACAGCGAACAGGAGGCCGCGCTGCTGGGCACCGCGCAGGCCGACCTGGGCCTGGCCAAGGTCGATTTCGGCCGCGGCAGCCAACTGGTAGGCGACTCGGCCATCTCCCGCGGTGAATTCGACCGCCTCACCGCCCAGTACCGGCGCAACCAGGCCGTGGTCGAACAGCTCAAGGCCTCGCTGGCCAAGAAAAGCATGAAGGCGCCCTTCAGCGGCACCATCGGCATACGTCAGGTGGATGTCGGCGACTATCTGGCCAGCGGCACGGTGATTGCCACGCTGCAGGACCTCTCCAGCCTCTACGTCGACTTCAACGTACCCGAACAGGCGCTACCGCAGTTGTCCCTCGGCCAGCAGGTGCTGGTGCAGGTGGCGGCTTTCCCCGGCCAGACCTTCCCTGCCCGCCTCAGCGCAATCAACCCCAAGGTCGAGGAAAGCACGCGCAACCTGCTGCTGCGCGCCACCCTGGCCAACCCGGATGGCAAGCTGCTACCGGGCATGTTCGCCAGCCTGCTGGTATTGCTGCCCGATCCGCAATTGCAGGTGGTGGTGCCGGAGAGCGCGATCACCTACACCCTCTACGGCAACTCGGTGTATGTGGTCGGCGAGAAGAAGGCCGACGATGGCCAGACACATCTGGTCGCCGAGCAGCGCACCGTACAGACCGGCGAGCGCCGCGATGGCGTGGTGGTGGTGCGCAAGGGGCTGCAGGCTGGCGAACAGGTGGTCACCGCCGGACAGCTCAAGCTCAGCCCGGGCGCTGCGATACGCATCAGCCAGGACCCGCCCCTGTCGCCCGCCGACGCCCAAGGCGCGGCGGCCCCCCACTGACGCGGAGGCTGGTATGGCATTCACCGACCCATTCATCCGCCGCCCCGTACTCGCCAGCGTGGTCAGCCTGCTGATCCTGCTGCTCGGCTTCCAGGCCTGGAGCAAGCTGCAGATCCGCCAGTACCCGCAGATGGAAAACGCCCTGATCACGGTGACCACCGCCTATCCCGGCGCCAACGCCGAGACCATCCAGGGCTACATCACCCAACCGCTGCAGCAGAGCCTGGCCAGTGCCGACGGCATCGACTACATGACCTCCGTCAGCCGCCAGAACTTTTCGGTGATCTCGGTCTACGCGCGCATCGGTGCCGATACGGATCGCCTGTTCACCCAACTGCTGGCCAAGGCCAACGAGGTGCGCAACAAACTGCCGCAGGACTCCGAAGACCCGGTCCTGAGCAAGGAGGCGGCCGATGCCTCGGCGCTGATGTACATCAGCTTCTACAGCAGCGAAATGAGCAACCCGCAGATCACCGACTACCTGTCACGGGTCATCCAACCCAAGCTTGCGACCCTGCCAGGCATGGCCGAAGCCGAAATCCTCGGCAACCAGGTGTTCGCCATGCGCATCTGGGTCGATCCGGTGAAGCTGGCCGGGTTCGGCCTTTCGGCCACCGATGTGACCAGCGCGGTGCGCCGCTACAACTTCCTGGCTGCCGCCGGCGAGGTGAAGGGCGAATACGTGGTCACCAGCGTCAATGCCACCACCGAACTGAAGTCCGCCGAAGCTTTCGCCGCCCTGCCGGTCAAGACCGTCGGCGACAGTCGTGTGCTGCTCGGCGATGTGGCGCGCATCGAGATGGGCGCGGAGAATTACGACACGGTCAGCTCCTTCGACGGTATCCCGTCGGTGTACATCGGCATCAAGGCCACGCCATCGGCCAACCCGCTGGAGGTGATCAAGGAGGTGCGGCGAATCATGCCGGACCTGGAAAGCCAGCTGCCCTCGGCACTGAAAGTCTCCATCGCCTACGACGCCACGCTGTTCATCCAGGCCTCCATCGATGAAGTGATCAAGACCCTCGGCGAAGCGGTGCTGATCGTCATCGTCGTGGTGTTCCTGTTCCTCGGTGCGCTGCGCTCGGTGCTGATCCCGGTGATCACCATCCCGCTGTCGATGATCGGCGTGCTGTTCTTCATGCAGATGATGGGGTATTCGCTGAACCTGCTGACCTTGCTGGCGATGGTCCTGGCCATCGGCCTGGTGGTGGACGACGCGATCGTCGTGGTGGAGAACATCCACCGCCATATCGAGGAAGGCAAGACGCCGTTCGACGCTGCCCTCGAAGGCGCGCGGGAAATCGCCATGCCGGTGGTGTCGATGACCATCACCCTGGCGGCGGTGTACGCACCGATCGGCTTCCTCACCGGGCTGACCGGCGCGCTGTTCAAGGAGTTCGCCCTGACCCTGGCGGGCGCGGTAGTGATCTCCGGCATCGTGGCCCTGACCCTGTCACCGATGATGTGCGCACTGCTGCTGCGCCCCGAGCAGAGCGAGAAAGGCCTGGCCCATCGCCTGGACCAGATCTTCGAGCGTCTGAAAGTGCGTTACCAGCGCCTGCTGCACGGCACCCTCGACAGCCGCCCGGTGGTCATCGTCTTCGCCGTGATCATCCTGTGCCTGATCCCGGTACTGCTCAAGTTCACCCAGAACGAGCTGGCGCCCAACGAAGACCAGGGGGTGATCTTCATGATGAGCAGCTCGCCGCAGCCGGCCAACCTGGATTACCTCAACGCCTATACCGACCGTTTCACACCGCTGTTCAAGACCTTCCCCGAGTATTACTCCTCGTTCCAGATCAACGGTTTCAATGGTGTGCAAAGCGGTATCGGCGGCTTTCTGCTCAAGCCCTGGAACGAGCGCGAACGTACGCAGATGCAGCTGCTGCCGCTGGTGCAGGCCAAGCTCGAGGACATAGGCGGGCTGCAGATCTTCGGCTTCAACCTGCCATCGTTGCCGGGCACTGGCGAAGGCCTGCCGTTCCAGTTCGTGCTCAACACCGCAGGCGACTACCCAGCCCTGCTGGAAGTGGCACAGCGCGTCAAGGAGCGCGCCCAGGCCTCGGGCAAGTTCGCCTTCCTCGACATCGACCTGGCCTTCGACAAGCCCGAAGTGGTGGTCGATATCGACCGGGCCAAGGCGGCGCAGATGGGGGTGTCGATGGATACCCTGGGCGCAACGCTGGCCACCCTGCTGGGCGAGGCGGAGATCAACCGTTTCACCCTCGAAGGGCGCAGCTACAAGGTGATCGCCCAGGTCGAGCGGGCCTACCGCGACAACGCCGGCTGGCTGAACAACTATTACGTGAAGAACGATCAGGACCAGTTGCTGCCCCTGTCGACCCTGATCACCCTCAGCGAGCGGGCCCGACCGCGCCAGCTCAACCAGTTCCAGCAGTTGAACTCGGCGATCATCCAGGGCGTACCGATGGTCAGCATGGGCGAGGCGCTGGATACCATCCGCGGCATCGCCCGCGAGGAGGCGCCGGAGGGCTTCGCCTTCGACTATGCCGGCACCGCGCGGCAGTTCGTCCAGGAAGGCAGCGCCCTGTGGGTGACCTTCGGTCTGGCCCTGGCGATCATTTTCCTGGTGCTGGCAGCACAGTTCGAAAGCTTCCGCGACCCGCTGGTGATTCTGGTGACCGTGCCGCTGTCGATCTGTGGCGCACTGCTGCCGCTGTTTCTTGGCGTCTCGAGCATGAACATCTACACCCAGGTCGGGCTGGTGACATTGATCGGGCTGATCAGCAAGCACGGCATCCTGATCGTCGAGTTCGCCAACCAGCTGCGCGAGGAAAAAGGCCTGGGGGTGCGCGAGGCGATCGAGGAAGCCGCGGCGATCCGTCTGCGGCCGGTGCTGATGACCACCGCAGCCATGGTATTCGGCATGGTGCCACTGATCCTGGCGACGGGTGCCGGCGCCGTGAGCCGGTTCGACATCGGTATCGTGATTGCCACCGGCATGTCGATCGGCACGCTGTTCACCTTGTTCGTGCTGCCCTGCGTATACACCTTGCTGGCGCATCGGACGGTGGCGGATGAGCGCCAGGGGAGCGGCGGCACAACCTCAAGCCTGGGAAAACCACAAACCCATTAGCCAGAAACAACAAGGCCCGCATCTGCGGGGCCTCGTGCCTGGGGCTCAACCAAACGGCCGCAGCCCCTGGCGCATCCCGAACAGGAACAACAGCAGATCATGATCCGGCTGGGCCGGGGCCTGCGCCTGCTCTGGCTTTATCACCCGCGGCGTGGCGCACTGCCCCGCCGCATCGCTCTTGCTGAACACGGTCGGCCGTGGCACCTCCCAGGCCGCCACGGCTACGCTGGTCACGCCAAGCGCGGCCACCAGGAACAAAGCTCGAGCTATTTCTAGTTTCATCAACCTAACCCTTTGACAGCGCTGCCAAACGCCCTCTCATAAAAGTAGAGCAGGGTTTGCCATTCCGCTTCATTGAACGACGAATGGCGGCGCAGCTGGCGCAGGTCGTTGTAGGCCGCGCGCTGGCAGCTGATGCGGCGGCGGCACTTCTCCAGGTCCAGCAGTGCCACTTCGGCCCGCGCCTGCTCACCTTCACCGCTCACCTTGACGAACACATGCTTGCCGTACAGGCAGCCGTGCTGCCAGTGGCCCAGATGCATCCGCGCCAGATTGTCAGCCAGGTCCTTGAGCATGCGTTCATGCAGCACCTGCGGGTAATGCTCGCGAGCGCCCTGGGCGTGCCAGGTGTCGAGATCGACGAATCCATCCAGCGCTTCACTGACCAACAGTGCCCGCCACTGGTGCTCGGCATCGCGTTCTGCACCAGCAAAGACGATGCGCGGCACCCGCACTCCCAACTGCTCGAAGCTGTTCAGGGCGTCCAGCTCGCGCAATACCGTGGGGCGGCCGAAGGGGTGCAGCAGGCTGCGGTAGATATGCCCGACCTGGCGCTTGGCATAGAGCAGATGGCCGTTGCCATCATCCAGGCGCTGCACGCCACTTTCACCGCCACGTCGCTGATTGGGCTCCTCGACCCATTCCCCCTGCTGTTGCCAGTAGTAGTCGAATTGCGACACCTGCCCCTGAGTTGCTGCCATGAATCCCTCACCCCTTTCGCAATACATAGACTCGCCACATGGCATAGAACGGCAGGAAGTCGAGACGTTCCTGAATCCTGAAGCCTGCTGTCACAAATTCTTCTTCAACCGTAGCAGCAGGTAACACAAAGCGATTCTGGTAACTGTCCTGCTCCGCCTTGGCGCTGCGTCGTTGTTCGAGCTTCTTGCGCCGCCATGCCTTGAAATTGCCATCCACCCACAGCGACAGGATCACGCTATCGCGGCTAACTCTTTGAAATTCAGAAAGAATTGTCTTGCGATGGGCCGGATCACCGATGTGGTGGAACAATCGCATGCAGAAAATGCTGTCTACCGAGTTGTCCGGCAGGTCAATGGCAAAGGCTGAGGTTTGCAAAGGGCGTACCCGCTGGACCACCGCTGGCGGTTGCGACGCACAGGCTGTCTCGATCATCGCAGCGGAATTGTCTGCACCGATGATCACGCGGTTGGGTTTTTCCGCCAGCAGCGGCCAGAAACGGCCGGCGCCGCATGGCAGGTCGAGCACCAGGCCCGGCTCGCCGGCCAGTGTCAGGGCGCGGCGAGCAAGTTGCTCGTCACGCGTGTGGGAAAGGCGACGGGCCAGGCCATCCTGATGCTTGATGAAGTACTCACGGGCGTGCTGCTGATCGTACTTTTCGGAAAATTCGAGTTTGATAGGGCTACGCATGGACATCTCCTGACTCAATGCCGACCACATTAGGTGGGCAAGCGTTGGCATCAGGTCATCGCCATGTGAAAAAACTGTCACCCGAAAGGGTTAAATCTTACGAATCATTACACAACATTCTGCGTCGGGGCCGCCGTACGGCCCCGGTTTCTACTGCAGTGTCGTGTCGATTTCCTGCTCATGCGCCAGCGCGGTGCCCTGGCTCAGGTCTACCTGGAAGCGGCAGCCGTGGGGCGCGGTGGCGGTCAGGGTCACGCGCCAGCCCTGGTCGTCGCAGATCCGCTGCACCAGCGAAAGCCCCAGGCCGAGCCCCTCGCCACGGCGCTCGTCGCCACGCACGAAGGGCTTGAACATAGCCTCACGCTGCTCCTCGGGAATGCCCACGCCGCTGTCCTCGACACTGAAACCGCGGGCCTCGAGGCTCAGGCGGATATAACCGGTATCGGTGTAATGCGCTGCGTTGCGCAGCAGGTTGCCCATCACCGATTGCAGGAAAGTGGCGTTGTACAAGGTTGGGCTGGCGCTGACACGGCCATCGTAGTAGAGGGTCAGGCCCTTCTGCTCGATGGTGTCGCGCCACACGCCGATCAGATCATCAGCGACCTCGCGCAGGCTGGCCCGCGAGGCCACCGCACCTTCGTCACGCTGGGCGCGGGCCAGCATGAGGAAGGTCTTGACCAGCTCGCGCATCTCCTCGGTGGCACGGGCGATCCGTTCCACCTGGGCGCGTGACCGACTGTCCAGGCCGGTGTTCTCCATCAGCAGTTCGCAGGAAGTCGCGAGCACCATCAATGGGGTGCGCAGTTCGTGGCTGACATCGCTGGTGAACAGTCGCTCGCGGGTCAACGCATCGCGCAAGCGACCAAGGGTATCGTCGAACGCCACCGCCAACTGCCCGACTTCGTCGGCAGCATAGTCCGGCGCAAGCGGCGGCGCCAAACCGAGCAATTGGTCACGATGGCGAACCTGACGCGCCAGACGAATCACCGGCGCCATGACCCGACGCGCCAGCAGCCAGCCAAGGAATGCCGCCAGCACCAGGCTGAGCAGGAAGCCCACCACCACCACGGCGAACAGCACCCGCTCACGCTCCTCGAAATCGCTCTGGTCCTGCAACAGTACATAGCGACGACCGTCCACGACCTCGACCATGGCGTGGTAGGAGAGCTGGTCGCGGAACACTTCATGGAAGCCGGCATCGAGGTGACGCAGGTCCTTGGGCAACTCGAAATCATCGCGACCGCCGCTGAAGTAGAACAACTGGTCAGGGCGCGGGCGGTGGCTCCAGTCACTGACGCTGTCCATGCGCAGCAGACGTTGCAGATCCCCCCCCAGCACCGAGGAAATCAGGCGTTCTTCGACCAGGTGAACAGTGGCGACGATGCCGAAGGCAAACGCGCCAGCGACCAGCGCGCTCATCAGTGCAAAGGCAATGATGATGCGCTGGGCAAGGCTCTGCTTAAACTCCATCGCGACCCTCGGCGAGGCGATAGCCGACGCCATGGACGGTATGCAACAGGGGCTTTTCGAACGGCTTGTCGATCACCTGGCGCAGTTGGTGGACATGGCTGCGCAAGCTGTCGCTGTCGGGGCAGTCGTCGCCCCACAGGGCTTCTTCGAGGACTTCGCGGCGCAGCACGTGCGGGCTCTTCTGCATCAGCACCGCCAGCAACTTCAGGCCGACCGGGTTGAGTTTGAGCAGCTTGCCCTGACGGGTGACTTCCAGCGTGTCGAGGTCGTAGCTCAGGTCTGCCACCTGCAGCGTACGCCGACCACCGCCCTGGGCGCGACGCAGCACCGCCTCGATGCGCGCGGCCAATTCGGACAGGGCGAAAGGCTTGAGCAGGTAATCGTCGGCCCCAGAACGGAAGCCCTGCAGGCGATCGTCCAGCTGGTCGCGGGCGGTCAGCATGATCACCGGGGTGTCGCGGCGGGCGTCTTCGCGCAGGCGCTTGCACAGGGTGTAGCCATCGATGCCAGGCAGCATGATATCGAGCACGATCAGGTCATAGTGTTCGGTCGCGGCCAGGTGCAGGCCCGACAGGCCGTCCTGGGCGCAGTCGACGGTGTAGCCTTTCATGCCCAGGTAATCAGCCAGGTTGGCGAGGATATCGCGGTTGTCTTCAACCAGTAGAATGCGCATCGGGGTCTCCTGTGCGGCGCTTCGCTGTGCGCGGCAGGCGCAGCTTACGGCCATTGGCCAGGCATCGCCAGCCTTGGTGGAAAAACAGCGTAACTGACGCTTTTTTCACTGATCCTTCACACACAGAGCATAGCCGCGGACCGAAAATGCCCGATCTTTCGTGCCTTCCCCCTTGCCTGTGGAGCCTTCATGCACACCGCCCGACCCCGCCCGATCAACCCCTGGCTGTACCTTGGCATCCCCCTGGCTACCGCACTGGTTCTGCTGCTGCTCGAGGCCACATCGCTGGACATGGACGTGGCCAACCTGATGTTCGATCCGTCCGTGGGTCAATTCATCGGGCGCCATAGCTACTTCCTCGAGACCATTCTGCATGACCGGGTCAAGCAGGCGGTGATCGGTGTCGGGCTGCTGGCGGTAGTAGCGTTCATCGCCAGTTTCTTCTGGTCACGCCTGGGCAGTTGGCGGCGCGAACTGGGTTGCCTGGTGCTGGCCCTGGGGCTGTCCACCGGTTTTGTCACGCCACTCAAGCAACTGACGGCGGTGCAGTGCCCGTGGAGCCTGACCCAGTTTGGCGGCAAGGAAACCTACAGCAAACTGCTCGAAGCGCGGCCAGCGACCGACAAACCAGGGCTGTGCTGGCCCGGCGGCCATGCAGCGACCGGCTTCAGCCTGTTCGCATTGTTCTTCGTGCTGCGTGACCGCAAGCCACGCCTGGCACGTGGTGCCTTCGCCCTCGCGGCAGGTGTCGGGGTGGTGCTATCGGTAGGCCGGATGATGCAGGGCGCACACTTTCTCTCGCACAACGTCTGGACCGCCGTGTTCTGCTGGTTGATCGGATTGGGCTGCTATTACCTGGTGCTCTATCGCAGGGGGATGGCAAGGGTGACCGTGGCTGAACGCGGCATCGCCTGAGTCGACGCAGGTCTGACACACGTGCATGAAAAAGCCCCGCACAAGGCGGGGCTTTTTCATGCAGCTAGGGCCAGGGCTGGCTTACATCATGCCGCCCATGCCACCCATGCCGCCCATGTCTGGCATGCCGCCAGCAGCTGGCTTGTCTTCCGGCAGGTCAGCAACCATGGCCTCGGTGGTGATCATCAGACCACCGATCGAAGCAGCGGCTTGCAGCGCCGAACGGGTGACCTTGGCTGGGTCCAGGATGCCCATCTCGATCATGTCGCCGTATTCGCCGGTAGCAGCGTTGTAGCCGTAGTTGCCCGAACCCTGCTTGACCTTGTCGGCCACAACGCTTGGCTCGTCGCCGGCGTTGGCAGTGATCTGACGCAGCGGCGCTTCGACGGCGCGACGCAGCAGGGAGATACCGACGTTCTGGTCTTCGTTGTCGCCTTTGAGCTCGGTAATGGCTGCCAGGGCGCGAACCAGGGCAACACCACCGCCAGGCACCACGCCTTCTTCAACGGCTGCACGGGTAGCATGCAGGGCGTCTTCAACGCGGGCTTTCTTCTCTTTCATCTCGACTTCGGTGCCAGCACCGACCTTGATCACGGCAACACCGCCAGCCAGCTTGGCCAGACGCTCTTGCAGCTTCTCACGGTCGTAGTCCGAGGAAGTCTCTTCGATCTGGGCACGGATCTGCTTGACGCGTGCTTCGATGTCGGCGTCAACGCCAGCACCGTCGATGATGGTGGTGTTTTCCTTGGACAGGATGACGCGCTTGGCGTTACCCAGGTGCTCCAGGGTAGTGGTTTCCAGGGTCAGGCCGATTTCTTCGGAGATGACCTGGCCGCCGGTCAGGACGGCGATGTCCTGCAGCATGGCCTTGCGGCGGTCGCCAAAGCCTGGGGCCTTGACCGCAGCAACCTTGACGATGCCGCGCATGTTGTTGACCACCAGGGTAGCCAGGGCTTCGCCTTCGACATCTTCGGCGACGATCAGCAGCGGACGGCCCGACTTGGCAACAGCTTCCAGAACCGGCAGCAGTTCGCGGATGTTCGAGATCTTCTTGTCGACCAGCAGCAGCAGCGGGCCTTCGAGCTCGGCAACCATGGTGTCAGGCTTGTTGATGAAGTACGGCGACAGGTAGCCACGGTCGAACTGCATGCCTTCTACGACGGACAGTTCGTTTTCCAGGCCCGAGCCTTCTTCAACGGTGATCACGCCTTCTTTACCGACTTTTTCCATGGCTTCGGCGATGATTTCACCGATGGAGCTGTCGGAGTTGGCGGAGATGGTGCCGACCTGAGCGATGGCCTTGGAGTCGGCGCATGGCTTGGACAGGTTCTTCAGCTCGGCGACGACGGCAGCGGTGGCCTTGTCGATACCGCGCTTGAGGTCCATCGGGTTCATGCCGGCAGCGACGGCCTTCAGGCCTTCGTTGACAATGGCCTGAGCCAGGACGGTAGCAGTGGTGGTGCCGTCACCGGCAGCGTCGTTGGCCTTGGAAGCAACTTCCTTGACCAGCTGGGCGCCCATGTTCTCGAAGGCGTCCTTCAGTTCGATTTCCTTGGCAACCGAAACACCGTCTTTGGTGATGGTTGGAGCGCCGAAGCTCTTGGCCAGGACAACGTTACGGCCTTTCGGGCCCAGGGTGGCTTTGACAGCGTCAGCCAGAACGTTGACACCAACGAGCATTTTCTTGCGGGCGGAATCGCCGAATTTTACGTCTTTAGCAGCCATGATCGTTTAATCCTTGGAATTCTTTAGCAGGGAAATCGGGGAAATCAGCCTTCGATGACGGCGAGGATTTCGTTCTCGGCCATCACCAGCAGGTCTTCGCCATCGACTTTCACGGTGTTGCTACCCGAGTAAGGGCCGAAAACCACTTTGTCACCCACTTTCACGGCCAGCGCGCGAACTTCGCCGTTGTCCAGAACGCGACCGGTGCCAACGGCGACAACTTCGCCGCGGTTCGGTTTTTCAGCGGCCGAACCCGGCAGGACGATACCGCCAGCGGTTTTCGATTCTTCTTCGCTGCGACGGATGACGACGCGGTCATGCAGAGGACGAAGCTTCATTGTCGATCTCTCCCAAATTGTGGTTTTCATCGGCCGGTGTCGACACCGGCGGTTGAGGCTATCCGGCGTTGCCGGAGGGGGCTCGCGGCGTGCGAACCCCACGTGTCATGTCTGGTGTTGCCACCAGAAACCTTGCGGTGACACATACATGAGGCCGCTCGATTCGATTACAAGGCTTGCCATGGAATTTTTTTAATCGGCGTGTACACGCCGAAAAAAGCAGGGGCCGCATAGCGGCCCCCTTGGGTTCATTTGTCGATCACTGATCGCGGCGCTCGTATTCGCCCTCGATCACATTCGGACGGTGACCGCCATCGCGCGGCTGCCCGTTGAACGGATCATCCTGGAACGCCCGCTGGCGCGTGGCCTGGGCCTCGGCCCGTTGGCGCAACTTGCGCGCAACCAGATGGCGGGTGAAGGGCAGCAGGCACAGCAGACCCAGCACATCGCTGATGAAGCCCGGCAGCAGCAGCAAGCCACCACCCACAGCCAGCATCAGACCCTGGAACATGTCCTCAGCGGGCAGTTCGCCGCGCTGCAGGCTTTCACGGGCGCGCAGCGCCGTCGCCAGCCCGGCCAGGCGCATGACCAGCAGGCCGAGAGCGGAACCGGCGATGATCAGCAGCAGCGCCGGGAAGAAACCGATGGCGGCGCTGACTTTGACGAAGACGAACAACTCCAGCACCGGAAAAATCAGGAACAGCAGTAGAAAAGCACGCATCAAGGATTCCTCGACGGAAGAGAACCTTCCAATAAGACCTCAAATGGATGCAACTGCTCGCGATTTCAACCCTCGACCTTCGCCGGAGTGGGCCACTGGTCGGCGCGTGCCAGCAATACCAAGGCTTCGCGCACTTGTGTCGGCGTATTGCAAGTGTTCGGGAACGCCAGCCAGTGAATCGCCTGGCCGATGCGCAGGTGCATCCCCTCGCTGTCGATGCCGACCATCTCGGCCGGTACACTGCGCGGCAGACCAGTGAGCTCGACGTAATGGGCGATGGCGTTGGCATGATCGCTGTTCATGTGCTCGATCATGCTGGCCTCTGCCGCCCCGGCGAAAGGGTTGGCCAAGGTGACGTCGTCGAGCCAGTGGATCGCGCCGAAGCCGCCGATGTAGCGATGCCGCACAGGTTCCAGCACCCAGAAGTCGAAATCGTGGGCCTTGTGGTAGTTGCTGGCATCGGGGAAGTACCGGTAGTAGCGCGCAGCAGCCGCGTCGATGGCGGCTTCGTCGGTCAGCTTGCGCGCCTCGGCCATCACTGTCAGGCGGCCGACCGCCTGCACGTCTTCGGCGTCACGCTCGCCCACCAGCAGCGAGCACTTGGCATCCTTCTGCAGGTTATGGGTGTGCTGGGCGATACGGCTGATGAGGATCAGCGGGTGCCCTTGGGCGTCCAGGCAGTAGGGCACCACCGAACCGAAGGGGAAGCCAGGCATGGACTTGGACAGGGTCGAGAGAACGCCGCGGTACTCTTCGAGCAGCAGTTCCCGGGCGGGGCGGATGGCGTTGGTACTCACGGGGAACTCCTGGGGCAGCGGACTGGATGGGTGACAAGATAATCATTATCACCGCTGCCTGCCACAGGAGCGCTGTACAGCTCCGTGAGAACGGTCTTACCAGGCCACACCGAAACCTGCGGTGTAGCGGGTCTTGTCCAGGTCGCTGTCGCTGGTGCCCTTGATCAGGTCCTTCTCGGCCTTGAGGTTGAGCGAGGCCCACTCGGTCACCTTGTAGCGCAGGCCCATCTCGGCATCCAGCGAGTAATCGGCGACCGAACCGAATGGCTTGCCCAGCTCGCCGGTGGTGAAGAACTCGACCTTCTTGCCGATCAGGTAGCGGTTGTAGTCCCACTTCACCGCTGCCGAATAGAAGTTATCCTTGCCGCCATCGCGGTATTCGTAGTCGGTGCGGTTGATCAGCGAACCAAGCGAGAACGCGCCCAGCTCGTCGTCCCAGAACTGATAGCCCGGGCCAGTACCGACGGTACGCTGGCGTGCCAGATTCTCGATCTGGTCACGCTTGTATTCCAGGCGCCCCTGCCAGAACCATTTTTCGGTGAGGAAACGGTCCAGCGCGTACTCGGCGCTCCAGTTGTTGGTGGTGGTGACATCGTCCTTGGTTTCGCGGTTGTACTCGCCTTCGGCGTTGTGCCGCCAGCGGCCATGGCGCGCGGTGGTCTTGAAGCTGACGTCGTAGTCGTCGGTGTCGTTTTCGGCACGTTTGTAGTCCAGCGCCAGGTCGACATTACCTTTCCACAGGAAGTCCTCGACCAGCGGGCGCGGCTTCATGATCTGCTCGATACTGGCGAGCTCCACGGTCTTGGGCGCATCGCCGTTGGCCAGGGTCACCTTGCCGGCTTCGGCGGCCTTGAGCGACTTGGCCTTCTCGCCGGAGTAGGCGTCCTGCTTGACCAACAGTTCCTGGTCGCTTTCGAGGGTCTGAACCTGCTTCCAGTCCAGGGCGATACTGCCGCCATAGGGTGTTTCGAGCAGCAGCTTGCCGCCGTCGAAGACCTTGATCTTGCCGCTCAGGCGGTCACCGTTCTTCATCCAGACGGTGTCTGCCAGCACGGGCGCAGAGAGGGTGGCGGCGAAAAGGCACAGCAAAGCTCTAGAGGACATAGGCAGAATTTGCGTTCGGTTGGACGAAAAAAGTCGGGCATTATCCAGATACCCACGACCAGAGCAAGGACAGACCGGGCCTATGCCTACGAGTTCAATTCTCATTTCCGCCAATCTTTCATCTTGTTTCACCTTCAGGTCAGGAATTGACTGATGTCTGATCAATCGATTCCGCATCCGGACGATCCCGAAGCCCGACGAATGGCACTGTATTCGGTGCTCGGCCAAGTGCCGGCTGGCAAGGTGATCAGTTACGGCCAATTGGCGGAACTGGCCGGCCTTGGCCGCGCTGCACGCTGGGTCGGGCGCACCCTCGGGCAACTGCCGTCTGACACACGCCTGCCGTGGCACCGGGTGCTCGGGGCCGGTGGCCGCCTGAGCCTCGCGTTGGGTACGCCGTCGGGCGACGAACAACGCGCCAGGCTGCGCGCAGAGGGCGTGAATGTGACCAATAATCGAGTGGATATGTCGCGCCATGGCTGGCGCCCAATGGAGCACAGCGGTTAGAGTGCGCGCTTTGTTTTCGCAAACTTGAGGCAGATGTTGGCCCATGCCCCGTAAAACCTGGCGCGCTGCGCTCGCTGCCTATGCCAGCCCGTCGACCTTGGTGCTGTTGTTGCTCGGTTTCGCCGCCGGCCTGCCCTACATGCTGGTGTTTTCAACGCTTTCGGTGTGGCTGCGCGAAGCCGGTGTCGCCCGCGAGACCATCGGCTATGCCAGCCTGATCGGTCTGGCCTACGCGTTCAAATGGGTCTGGTCGCCGCTGCTCGACCAATGGCGCCTGCCGCTGCTCGGCGGCATGGGACGGCGTCGCTCGTGGCTGCTGCTGTCGCAGGTGCTGGTCGTCGTAGGGCTCATGGGCATGGGCCTGTGCGATCCGCAGAAACACCTGTCCTGGCTGATCGCCCTGGCGGTGCTGGTGGCCTTCGCCTCGGCCACCCAGGACATCGCCGTCGACGCCTACCGCCTGGAAATCGCCGATGACCAGCGCCAGGCTGCCCTCGCCGCCAGTTACATGGCTGGCTATCGGGTCGCGGCACTACTGGCCACCGCTGGCGCGCTGTTCTTCGCCGAATGGTTCGGCTCCACCGGTTTCAGCTACCTGCACAAAGCCTGGACCGGCACCTACGTGCTGTTCGGCATCCTCATGCTGCCGGCGCTGTTCACCACACTGGTGATGCGTGAGCCCCCCGTGCCGCTGCGCACGCAGCTGTCGGCGGCGCGCTACGGGTTGATGCATCAGCTGGTGTCGGTGTTCGTGCTGATCATCCTGCTGGTGTCGGTGCCCGCCAGCTTCACCCAGATGTTCAACACCGACTGGGCCAGCGTGGTGTTTGGCGACTCGACCATGCTCGACCTGCTGCTCGAAGACCGCGCCTTCCTGCGCCTGATCCTCTATGCACTGCTGACCTGGGCCTGCCTGTCTTCCATGGGCCGCCGCGGCCTGGCGCCGGTACTCACGCCGGTCAACGACTTCATCGTCCGCTACCGCTGGCAGGCCTTGCTGTTACTGGGACTGATCGCCACGTACCGGATGTCGGACACCGTGATGGGCGTCATGGCCAACGTGTTCTACATCGACATGGGCTTCACCAAGGACCAGATCGCCAGCGTCAGCAAGATCTTCGGCCTGATCATGACCCTGGTCGGTGCCGGTGTCGGCGGGCTGCTGATCGTGCGCTTCGGCATCCTGCCGATCCTGTTCATCGGCGGCGTGGCGTCGGCAGGTACCAACATCCTGTTCGTGATGCTGGCCGACATGGGGCCGAACCTGGAAATGCTGGTGGTGACCATCTCGCTGGACAACTTCAGCTCCGGCATGGCGACCTCGGCGTTCGTTGCCTACCTGTCTAGCCTGACCAACCTGAAGTTCTCGGCCACCCAGTACGCACTGCTGAGCTCGATCATGCTCTTGCTGCCGCGGCTGATCGGCGGCTATTCGGGGGTGATGGTGGAGAAGTTCGGGTATCACAACTTCTTCATGATCACCGCCCTGCTGGGCGTGCCCACGCTGATCCTGATCGCGCTGCACTGGCGCCAGGAAGTAGGACGCGGCAAGCAGGCGCAGGCGGAAAACTCGGTGACCGAGCAGCCCTGACAATCGCCTCGTCCTTTTCGCGGGTTCGCCCGCGAAAAGGACGACGCCGTTTTCAAGCCTACTGAACGACAGCCCCTTCCCCAGGCCGACCGCCCACCACGAACCACAACGGCCACAGCGCCAGCGCCCCGGCAATCCCTGCACCCAAGGCAAAGTGCAACAAGCTCGCCCCTGCACCCAGCATCGCCAACACCGCGCCCCCCAGCCCCAGCAAGGCGATGGTGATCATCCCCAGCATCGCCGACACCAGCCCCTTGCTCTGCTCGCTGGAGAACAGCGTCATGCGGTACAGCACCGCGTTGGCCACACCCAACCCCAGTGCATAGAGCGACATGCCAGCGACCACACTGGTCACCGTCGGCCACAACCAGGTCGCCAGCACCATCAGGCACAACCCGGCCAGGTACGGCCACAGGGCACCGCGCACCAGCGCAGGCAGCGGATAACGATCCGCAATACGATTGATGATGAGGTTGCCGAGGATCAGTCCACCAAACACCGGTAACTGCCACAGCGCGTATTCCAGGGTGCTCAGCCCCTCGTCATGAATCAGCAGGACCGGCGACAGGCCGATCCAGCCGATCAGCGGCAAGCCCACCAAACCCAATGCCGCGCTGCCAGCCACAAAACGACGGTTGCCCAGCAACTGCGCGTAACCGGCCAGCAAGGGCAACAGGTGGATGGGTGTGAAGGCCAGGCGCGAGCCATCACGGCGCTCGACCCCGAGCGTTTCAGGCATCAGGCGATACAGCAGCCCCCAGCACAGCACCGCGCCCACCGCGAAGGCGACGAACAGCCAGCGCCAGTCGAGCCACTGCAGCATCAACGTCCCCACCAGCGGCCCGAGCAACGGCGAGAGCAGCGCAATGTTGGCCAGCAGCGCCATCATCCGCACCGCGTCAGCCTCGCTGAACGCCTCGTTGAGCGCCGGATAGCTCACCGTCACCACGAAGCCCAGGCCAATGCCCTGCAGCAGGCGCAGCAGATTGAACAGACCGATATCGTGCACCCAGAAGGTCGCAAGGCATGCCGCACCAAAGAAGGCGCAGCCGGTCAGCAGCAGTGGACGGCGGCCATAGCGGTCGGCCAGCGGGCCGATCAGCCACTGCAGCACTACGCCGCCAAGCAGGTAGAGGTTCAGGGCGTGGGGAATGAATTCAGGGCTGGCCTTGAGATCGTCGACCACCACCGGCATGGCAGGCATGACGGCATCGCTGGCCAGGTAGGTCAGCAGTTCGAACAGGGCAAGGGTCAGGCCGAACAACAGGGCCCGCAGAGGAGTGATATACAACAATGGTTTCATGATGGCGTTTCGGGTGCAGACAGAAGGGGTCAGGCTATATGCCAGAAATCACCGGCTTTGGCTGTGAACAAGTGTAAGGCGCAAAAAACAAGGGCCCCTGCAGGGGCCCCGTTGTACAGCGTGGGTTACTGCGCGGCAGTCTCCTGCACCACGCGAATCACCCGCTGCGGGAAGGGAATGTCGATCCCCTCGGCCTTCAGGCGATCGCGCGCCTGCTCGTTGAGCATGAACATCACGTCCCAGTAGTCGGCAGTCTTGGTCCACAGGCGCAGCGACACGGTGATCGAACTGTCACCAAGCGTGGCAACCACCGCCTGAGGCGCTGGGTCGGGCAGCACCCGAGGGTCCTGCGCCAGCTCCAGCAGCACGTTGCGCGCCTTCTGCAGGTCGGCCTCGTAGTCCACACCCACGTCGAACACGACCTTGCGCGTCGGCTGGCGGTTGGTGTTGACGATGATGCCGTTGGACAAGGTGCCGTTAGGCAGAATGACCGTCTTGTTATCACCGCTACGCAGCACGGTGTGGAAGATCTGGATGCTGTCGACGGTCCCGCTCACACCCTGGGCCTCGATCCAGTCGCCGATGCGGAACGGGCGGAACAGCAGGATCAGCACGCCACCGGCAAAGTTTGCCAGGCTGCCCTGCAAGGCCAGGCCGATGGCCAGCACGGCACCACCCATGGCAGCGACGAACGAGGTGGTTTCGATGCCGATCATCGACGCCACGCTGATCGCCAGCATCACCTTGAGCACGATGTTGGACAGCGTGCGGATGAAACCCTGCAACGCCGGGTCAGCTACCCGCAGGCCGACGAGCCTGGCCAATCGATCACTGATCTTGTTGGTGATCCACCAGCCGATCGCCAGGGTCAGCAGCGCCAGCAACAAACGACTGCCGTACGCCATGATCAAGGGAATCCAAGTCTCGGACTGGCGTACCAGTTGATCGACTTCAGCGTTCAAATCCATGTTCATCTCCTGATGTCGAACGACACGTGCACAGTAAAGCAGACCGCCGGACATTCAGCGGTCGCAGGAAGCGATGGACATTGGTGTGCCATCAAGGTTCCTGCCCCGCAGAATCAGTCGCGGAAGTTGTTGAACTGCAGCGGCATGTCGAATTCCTTGGCGCGCAGGGCAGCGATGGCTTCCTGCAGGTCGTCGCGCTTCTTGCCGGTGACCCGTACCTGCTCGCCCTGGATGGCGGCCTGGACCTTGAGCTTGGCATCCTTGATGTGGGCGACGATCTTCTTCGCCAGCTCCTTGTCGATGCCCTCGCGGAACTTGGCTTCCTGTTTCATTTCCTTGCCGGAAGCATAGGGATCCTTGGTTTCCAGGCACTTGACGTCGATCTTGCGCTTGACCAGCGCCAGGCGCAGGATTTCGATCATCGCCTCGAGCTGGAATTCGGCTTCGGCAGTGAGCATCACGGTCTGCTCCTTGTCCTTGAACTCGAAGCTGCCCTTGCCCTTGAGGTCGTAGCGGCGATCGAGCTCCTTGATGGCGTTTTCGACCGCGTTCTGCACTTCGTGCTTGTCCAGTTCCGATACCACGTCGAACGAAGGCATGGTTGTTCTCCATAAAATAAAAGCGCGCTCGGCTTGAAGATGGAGCGCGTCGGGTTTGATGGTTAAAATGCGGGCTCATTATAACGGGTTGCGAAACGCAGATGAGCAGCACCTGGCATATTCTCGGCGCCGGCAGCCTCGGCAGCCTCTGGGCCTGCCGCCTGGCACGGGCGGGCAAGGCCGTGCGCCTGGTGCTGCGCGATGAACAGCGCCTGGCAGCTTATGAAGCCGAAGGCGGCCTGACCCTGATCGAACAGCACCAGACAACACAATTCGCCATTCCGGCACAGACCTGCGAGGGCGAAGGCCCTATCCACCGCCTGCTGCTGGCGTGCAAGGCCTACGACGCCGCGCCTGCCGTCGCGCGCCTGGCGCCGCGGCTGGCCGAAGGTGCTGAGCTGGTCCTGCTGCAGAACGGCCTCGGCAGCCAGGATGAAGTGGCCGAGCAGGCTCCCCACGCCCGCTGTATCTTCGCCTCCAGCACCGAAGGTGCGTTCCGCGAGCGCGACTGGCAGGTGCGGTTCGCTGGCCAGGGCTTCAATTGGCTGGGCGATCCGGGCAACCCTGGCGCCCCCGAATGGTTCGACGATCTGAGCGAGGCCGGCATCCCGGCCGAGTGGTCGCTGGACATACTCACCCGCCTGTGGCGCAAGCTTGCACTCAATTGTGCGATCAACCCGCTGACGGTGCTTTACGACTGCCAGAACGGCGGGCTGCTTGGTCACCTGCCTGAAGTCGACGAACTTTGCCTGGAACTGAGCACCCTCCTGCGCAGTGCTGGGCAAGCGCAAGCGGCCGAAAACCTGGCCGAAGACGTCCAGCGGGTGATCGTGGCGACCGCGGCCAACTACTCTTCGATGTACCAGGACGTGCGCGCAGGCCGACGTACCGAGCTGCACTACCTGCTTGGCCATGCCTGCAACGTTGCCGCCCGGCATGGCCTGGCGACACCTGGCCTGGAACACCTGCGCCAACGCCTGGTCGATAACCTGCAGGCACGCAACCTGCCCAGCGACTGACGCTGCCCACCCACCGACACGGACATCACCTCGCCCATGACCCTGCGCCAACGCCTGGAAAACCTCCCGGTCGGGCAAAAACTGCTGGCCGCCCTGCTGGTGCTGCTGGTCACCATCCTGCTGGTGGCCAACCTGGCCTTCATCAGCGCCGCCTACTGGATCACCCAGGAAAGCATGGCTCCCCAGGCGCTACAGACCATCGGCCGGTTGGTCGCCAACCCACAGCTTTCCGCGCGCGCCAGCGACAGCCCAGAAGCCGCCAGCGCCTTGCTCAAGGAGCTCGACAGCTATTCACCCCTGCGCGCCGCCGCCGTGTATGCCAGCGACGGGCGCCTGCTGGCCCAACTGCAACATGGCCAGCCACTGAGCATGCCCAAGCGCTACCGCAACATCGACGGCTGGCGCCTCACCGAGTTTCGCAGCACTCAGCTGATCGCCCTGCCCCGTCCAGGCAGCCCACCCGCGCACCTGCTGCTGGTGGCCAGCAGCGAATTGCCGGTTGCGTTCTATACCGGCACCCTGTCTGCCAGCCTGGCGATTCTGGTGTTCAGCATTCTGCTGTGGCTGATCATCGCCCGGCAGATCAAGCGCCTCATCACCCAGCCGATCAACAGCCTCGAGGAGCTCTCGCGCCAGGTGACCCGCGAGGAGAGCTACGCCCTGCGTGCGCAACGCGGCAACGACGACGAAATCGGCAGCCTTGCCGAAGCGTTCAACACCATGCTGTCGCGTATCGAAGCGCGCGAAGACCAGCTCAAGCGTGCCCGCGACGAATTCCAGTCGGCTTTCGACCAGGCCCAGGGCCTGGCCGAGGAAACCCGCCACACCAACCGCAAGCTGGAACTGGAAGTTCAGGTGCGCAGCAAGATCGAGAAAAAGCTGACAGGCTTCCAGAACTACCTGAACAGCATCATCGACTCCATGCCTTCGGCACTGATCGCCCTCGACGAGCAGCTCTACGTCACGCAATGGAACCAGGAAGCCACCGCGCTTTCCGGAACGCCGTTGGACGAGGCGCTGAACCAGCCGATCTTCATCGCTTTCGAGCCACTCAAACCATTCCTGCCACAGCTCAAGGAGACGGTGGAAAAACACCGGGTAGCGAAGGTCGAGCGGGTCACCTGGCCCAAGGACGACGAGCCACGCCACTACGCGCTCACGTTCTATCCGCTGACCGGCGGCGGCGGGCGTGGGGTGGTGATCCGCATCGACGACATCACCCAGCGCCTGTCGCTGGAAGAAATGATGGTGCAATCGGAAAAGATGCTCTCGGTCGGCGGCCTGGCCGCAGGCATGGCCCACGAGATCAACAACCCGCTGGGCGCGATCCTGCACAACGTGCAGAACATTCGTCGACGCCTGTCGCCGGAACTGCCGCGCAATCAGGAGCAGGCCGACGAGCTGGGCATCGACCTGGCCAGCATCAACCGCTACCTGGAGGGCCGCGAAGTGCCGCAATTGCTCGACGGCATCCAGCAGGCCGGCGCGCGGGCCGCGAAGATCGTCACCCACATGCTCAGCTTCAGCCGCCGCAGCAACCGCCAACTGGCGCCTTGCAACCTGCCCGCCTTGATCGACCAGGCGGTGGAGATCGCCGGCAACGACTTCGACCTGACGGAGGGCTTCGACTTCAAGGGCCAGGCCATCGTCCGTCAGTTCGACCCCGAGCTCGGCCCCGTGCCCTGCACCGCCAACGAACTGGAACAAGTGCTGCTCAACCTGCTGAAGAACGCCGCCCAGGCCATCCATCAGCGCCCGGCGCCCAGCGAACCGGGGCGCATCACCCTGCGCACCCGCCTCAACCCGCCATGGGCCGAAATCCAGGTGGAAGATAACGGCATCGGCATGCCCGAGTCGGTGCGCAAGCGCACCTTCGAGCCGTTCTTCACCACCAAGGAGATCGGCCAGGGCACCGGTCTGGGCCTTTCGGTCTCGTACTTCATCATCACCAACAACCACAAAGGGCAGATGGAGGTGCACTCCACCCCAGGCCAAGGCACCTGCTTCACCCTGCGCCTGCCCTTGAGCCAGCTGGGGGCCATGCCCCCGGCCAAGACGGAGGCATGACATGGGCTATCGCCTGTCGAAGATCTACACCCGCACCGGCGACAAGGGCGAGACCGGACTTGGCGACGGTCGCCGCGTCCCCAAGGACCATCCGCGCATCGAGGCCATCGGCGAGGTGGACATGCTCAACAGCCAGCTGGGCGTGCTGCTCGCCGGGCTGGCCGAGCAAGGCCTGGATGAGCTGAGCGAGGTGTTGGCGCCTTGTCAGCATCGGCTGTTCGACCTCGGCGGCGAACTGGCGATGCCCAGTTACCAGGCGCTGGACCAGGCCGAAGTGCAGCGCCTGGAAGCGGTCATCGATAGGTGGAACGAGGAGCTGGGGCCATTGAAGAACTTCATTCTGCCCAGCGGCTCGGCGCTGGTGGCCCAGGCCCATGTGTGTCGCGCCCAGGCGCGGGGGGCGGAGCGGCGCTGCCAGCAGTTGAATGCCGTCGAGCCGCTTGAGGGGGTGGGGTTGGCCTATATCAACCGGTTGTCGGACCTGCTGTTTGTCGCAGCGCGGATCATCGGCCGACGCCAGGGAGTGGCCGAGGTGCTGTGGCAGCCTGCCGAGAAGCCGCAAGGCTGAGACCATCGGGGCCGCAAAGCGGCCCCGGCTGCGACTCAGGCTTGAGGCCAGAACGCCCGAATCCCGGCAACACCTTGAGCACCCGCCTCACGGGCCCGCTCACGCTCACCCGGCCCGACCCCGCCCAGCAGGAACACTGGCTGGTTGAAGCCTGCAATCAAGCGCTGCGCCTCCTCCCAACCAATCGGCGTGGCCTCGGGGTGGGTCTGGGTAGGCTGTACTGGCGACAGAGTGACAAAGTCCACTCCCATCTGCCGTGCCAGCTCGAGCTCCTCGGCGCTATGGCAGGAAGCCGCCAGCCAGCGATTCTGCGGGAACGGTCGCCCCTTGGCAGCGTACTTGCGCAATTGCGCCGCCGTCAGGTGCCAACCTGCAGACGGGAAGTCCCCCAGCCACTCCAGTGGTCCCTTGAGCATCAGCAGAGCCTTGCCTGCACAGAGCCCGACCGCATCCACCGCCACATCGCGGTACTTGGGGTCGTACATGTCTGGCGCGCGCAACTGGATCAACCTGATGCCGGAGGCCACTGCCTTCTGGATACCGCGCAGCAACGCCGGGGTATCGAGCCCATCCGGGGTGATCAGGTACTGATCCGGCAGGCGCGTGGCCGCCACGATCGGTTTATTGGCCTCGGGAAATGCATGCTGGTCCAGGTCTCGCGGAGCAACCCACGCCAATGGCTGGCCCTCGGCGCCATGGGGCTCGCCGGTGAAAGCCGACACCTCGCGCACGTCCAGCAGCACCTGCTTGTCCGGGTAGTCATGGCTGACCTTGATCAGCGGCCGAGAGGCGCTGACGACGATACCCAGCTCCTCGTGCAGCTCACGGGCCAGTGCGGCCTCGACGCCCTCGCCCTCTTCCACCTTGCCGCCGGGAAATTCCCACAGGCCGCCCTGGTGCTGAGTATCGGCGCGGCGCGCGATGAGGATGCGCCCGTCGACGCCGCGAATGACGGCTGCAACTACATGGATCCGTTTCACCCGTCACACTCCATCAAGCCCGCCTTTTGCCAGGCCTGGAAGGCCGGCCAGTTGTAGATCGTTTCGATGTATGCCGCAGCCTGCGCGGGCACTTGCACACGGTAGGTACGCAAACGCACCGCCACCGGGGCGAAGAAGGCATCGGCCAGCGTGGGCCGTCCGAACAGGAACGGGCCGCCGTCCTTGGCCATCAGGCGGCACTCGCCCCACAAGGCGACGATGCGGTCGATATCGACCTGCACTTCGAGCGGCACGCTATCCAACGCCTGATCGCGCGAAAGATCGAACGGCATCGCACCGCGCAAGGCGAAGAAACCACTGTGCATCTGCGCACACGCCGAGCGCGCCTGGGCACGCGCAGCGACCTCCACCGGCCAGAGCTGCGCCTCGGGGTGCTGTTCGTTGAGGTATTCGGCGATGGCCAGGGAGTCGGCGATCACGCCGTGCTCGGTCTTGAGCAGCGGCACCTTGCCGGTGGCCGAGAATTCGAGAATGCGCTTGCGGGTATCAGGCTGGTTGAGCTTGATCAGTGTCTCGTCATAACCGACGCCTGCCAGCTCAAGGGCCAGGGCGCCGCGCAGCGACCAGGAAGAATACAGCTTGTCGCCGATGATCAGGTGATAGCTCATGGTTCGGCTCCATTGCTCTTTGGATTCAGGGCTGCTGCGCAGCCCATCGCGACACAAGGCCGCTCCACAGGTCCCCTTCGAGCCTGTGGCAGCGGCCTTGGGTGGATCAGGTACGGTATTCGGCGTTGATCTTCACGTACTCGTGGGACAGATCAGTGGTCCAGATGGTTTCGCTGCACTGGCCGCGACCCAGTTCGATACGAATGGTGATCTCTTCCTGGGCCATCACCGCCGAACCTTGCTCTTCGGTGTAGCTCGGGCTGCGACCGCCCTTGCTGGCGATGCACACGCTGTCCAGGTACACATCGATCAGGCTGACATCCAGCTCCGGCACGCCTGCACGGCCGACGGCAGCCAGAATGCGGCCCCAGTTGGGGTCGGAGGCGAACAGTGCAGTCTTGATCAGCGGCGAATGAGCGACGGCATAGCCGACATCCAGGCACTCCTGATGATTCCCCCCGCCATTGACCTGCACGGTCACGAACTTGGTCGCACCTTCGCCATCACGGACGATGGCCTGGGCCACTTCCATGCACACGTCGAACACGGCCTTCTTCAGCGCTTCGAACAGCGCGCCACTTGCCTCAGTCACCTCCGGCAGGTTGGCCTTGCCAGTGGCGATCAGCATGCAGCAATCGTTGGTCGAGGTGTCGCCATCGATGGTGATGCGGTTGAACGACTTGTTGGCACCGTCGAGCATCAGGTCCTTGAGCACAGCCGGGGCGACCTTGGCGTCGGTGGCGATGTAGCCGAGCATGGTGGCCATGTTCGGGCGGATCATGCCTGCACCTTTGCTGATCCCGGTGACCGTGACGGTGACGCCGTGGTGCTGGAACTGACGGCTGGCACCCTTGGGCAGGGTGTCGGTGGTCATGATGCCAGTAGCGGCTTCGGCCCAGTTGTTTTCCGAAAGGTTGTCCAGCGCAGCCTGCAGCGCGCCTTCGATCTTCTCGACCGGCAGCGGCTCGCCGATCACCCCGGTGGAGAATGGCAGCACGGACTCGGCGGGCACGCCGGTCAGCTCGGCCAGCTTGGCGCAGGTGCGCTCGGCGGCGGCCAGGCCCGGCGCACCGGTACCGGCGTTGGCGTTACCGGTGTTGGTCAGCAGGTAGCGCACGGTGCCCTGCACGCGCTGCTTGGAGAGGATCACGGGAGCGGCGCAGAAGGCGTTGAGGGTGAACACGCCGGCAACGCTGGAGCCTTCGGCGCAGCGCATCACCACCACGTCCTTGCGCCCAGGGCGCTTGATGCCCGCCGAAGCGATGCCGAGTTCGAAACCGGGAACCGGGTGCAGGGTAGGCAGGGGACCGAGACCGACAGCCATTGGAGCGCTCCTAGAAAATAAATGAGTTGCGAAAAGCAGGGCCGCTTTGCGCCCCATCGCGGCACAAGGCCGCTCCTACAGGTTCTGTGCGATGCCTGTGGGAGCGGCCTTGTGCCGCGATGGGCCGCCAAGCGGCCCTAGATGTCAGGTGACGGATCGAATCACTCGATCTGACCATGGCAATGCTTGAACTTCTTGCCCGAACCACACCAGCACGGCTCGTTGCGGCCCAGCTTCTGTTCGTTGCGAACGGGCGCAGAGGCTACAGCCACTTCGGCGCCCTCCTCGCTCAGTTGCTCGCCTTCCAGACCTGGGGCTGCAGCGTGCTGGAACTGCATGCGGCTGGCCAGTGCCTCGGCCTCGCGGCGCAGGCGGGCTTCTTCTTCGGCAGGGTCTTCGCGGCGAACCTGGACGTGCGACAGCACACGGATGGTGTCGCGCTTGATCGACTCGAGCAGCTCCTGGAACAGGGTGAACGACTCGCGCTTGTACTCCTGCTTCGGGTTCTTCTGGGCGTAGCCGCGCAGGTGGATACCGTGACGCAGGTGATCCATGGTCGACAGGTGGTCTTTCCACAGGTCGTCCACCACGCGCAGCAGAATCTGCTTCTCGAAGGTGCGCAGGGCGTCGATGCCGGCCTGGTCTTCCTTCTCGGTGTAGGCGGTGGTGATCTCGTTCAGCAGCTTCTCGCGCAGGGTCTCCTCGTAGAGGTGATCGTCCTCGTCGAGCCACTGCTGGATCGGCAGCTTCATGGCGAAGTCGCTGGACAGCGCGGCCTCAAGGCCCGCCACGTCCCACTGCTCGGGCAGCGACTGCGGCGGAATGTGCTGGCTGATGGTGGCGTCGAGCACTTCCTTGCGGAACTCGGCGATGGTGTCGCCGATGTTCTCGGCAGCCAGCAGGCTGTTGCGCATGTGGTAGATCACCTTGCGCTGCTCGTTGGCCACGTCGTCGTATTCGAGCAGCTGCTTGCGGATGTCGAAGTTGCGACCTTCGACCTTGCGCTGCGCTTTTTCGATGGCGTTGGTGACCATGCGGTGTTCGATGGCTTCGCCGGACTGCATGCCCAGCGCCTTCATGAAGTTCTTCACCCGGTCGGAGGCGAAGATACGCATCAGGCTGTCTTCCAGCGACAGGTAGAAGCGGCTCGAACCGGCATCGCCCTGACGGCCGGCACGGCCACGCAGCTGGTTGTCGATACGACGCGACTCGTGACGCTCGGAGGCGATCACGTGCAGGCCACCGGCTTCCAGCACCTGCTGGTGGCGCTTCTGCCAGTCGGCCTTGATCTGCGCGATCTGCTCGCTGGTCGGATTCTCCAGGGCAGCGACCTCGGCTTCCCAGTTACCGCCCAGCAGGATGTCGGTACCACGACCGGCCATGTTGGTGGCGATGGTCAGGGCGCCCGGCGCACCGGCCTGGGCGATGATCTCGGCTTCCTTCTCGTGGTACTTGGCGTTCAGGACCTTGTGGTCGATGCCTTCCTTCTGCAGAAGGTTGGACATGTGCTCGGAGGTCTCGATGGTCGCGGTACCCACCAGGACAGGACGGCCCTTGGCCATGCTTTCCTTGATGTCGGCGATGATCGCCGCGTACTTCTCGTCGGCGGTGAGGTAGACCAGGTCGTTGAAGTCCTTCCGTGCCAGCGGCTTGTTCGGCGGAATGACCATCACGTTGAGGTTGTAGATCTGGGCGAACTCGAACGCTTCGGTGTCGGCAGTACCGGTCATGCCGGACAGCTTGGTGTAGAGACGGAAGTAGTTCTGGAAGGTGGTCGAAGCCAGGGTCTGGCTCTCGGCCTGGATGTTCAGGTTTTCCTTCGCCTCGATGGCCTGGTGCAGGCCTTCGGACAGGCGGCGGCCCGGCATGGTACGGCCGGTATGTTCATCGATCAGCAGGATCTGGCCGTCCTGGACGATGTACTCGACGTTGCGGTGGAACAGCTTGTGCGCACGCAGGCCCGCGTAGACATGGGTGAGCAGGCCCAGGTTGTGGGCCGAGTAGAGGCTCTCGCCTTCGGCCAGCAGGCCGGACTGGGTGAGCATCTCCTCGATGAACTGGTGACCGGCCTCGTTGAGCTCGACCTGGCGGCTCTTCTCGTCGATGGTGAAGTGACCCTCTTGAGTCACCTGGCCTTCGACTTCTTCGATGTGCTGCTTCAGGCGCGGGATCAGGCGGTTGATCTCGATGTACAGCTTGGAGCTGTCTTCGGCCTGACCGGAGATGATCAGCGGGGTACGCGCTTCGTCGATGAGGATGGAGTCGACTTCGTCGATCACGGCGAAGTTCAGCTCACGCTGGAACTTCTCGTCCTGGCTGAACGCCATGTTGTCGCGCAGGTAGTCGAAACCGAATTCGTTGTTGGTGCCGTAGGTGATGTCGGCAGCATAGGCGGCGCGCTTTTCTTCCGGCGGCTGGAAGGCCGAGACGATGCCCACCTTGAGGCCGAGGAATTCATACAGCGGACGCATCCAGTTGGCGTCACGGCGAGCCAGGTAGTCGTTGACCGTGACCACATGCACGCCCTTGCCGGACAGCGCATTCAGGTAGACCGCCAGGGTACCGACCAAGGTCTTGCCTTCACCGGTACGCATTTCTGCGATCATGCCCTCGTGCAGGGTCATGCCACCGATCAGCTGGACATCGAAATGGCGCATGCCCATGACACGCTTGCCGGCCTCACGGGCCACGGCGAAAGCTTCGGGCAACAACTGGTCGAGGGTTTCGCCTTTGGCCAGGCGCTCTTTGAACTCTGCGGTCTTGCCACGCAGTTGCTCGTCGGAGAGGGCCACCATCTTCTCTTCGAAGGCATTGACGGTGCTGACCGTCTTGAGCATGCGCTTGATTTCACGCTCGTTCTTGCTTCCAAAAAGTTTTTTTAACAAAGGCGCAAACATATCGGCAGGATCTTCCACACTTAGGGATGGAGGGCGGCCCCGTGAGTCGCCCGTGCAGCCCTTGGGCCGCATGCGAACGAGCATTCTACCCGGAAACGTTGGTGAGGAAAGTGGTGGATTTCCACGATGCTGGCACAGCGCTTTAAACGGGGCCTCTCTAACATAGGGACATTTTCCTCAAGTTCAAGGCGGCAAGACATGAAACGTGTTTGGCCTCCTCGCGGACAGGCCTGCGCCCACCCCCTCTGCACCGCCCTCAGGATCGGTACTGCCGGCAAAGCGTCCGGCACAGGCAACGGCCCCGGTGGCATCTGTTAGACTGCCAATCTTGTAACCTCATGCGTACTCCGATGGCCTACAAACCCCCTTCTGCCCAGCCACCCGCCGCCTTGCTGCGCCAGGCCAGGCCGCTGCGCCTGCTGCTCAACCAGGCCGAGCGCCTCGAGCACCTGCAGCGTTTGCTGGAAAGCCAGTTGCAGCCCGCTGCCCGGGCACACTGTCATGTGGCCTCATGGCGCGATGGCTGTCTGCTCCTGGTGGTGACGGACGGCCATTGGGCAACGCGTCTGCGCTACCAGCAGAAGCGCCTGCTGACAACGCTGCGAGCCATGGAAGCCTTCGCCAACCTGCAGCGCATCAAGTTCCAGGTGCAACCACCAGTTGGCGCACCCGCGCGCCCGACACACACCACCGAGTTGTCGCAACAAGCGGCACAAAGCCTGCGCGAGACGGCGCAAGGCATTGATGACGAAAAACTGCGGGCCGCGCTGGAACGGCTGGCAGCACACGCCCACGACAAGACCTGAAGTTCCCGGCGTTATCTGCGAAGGCCTCAAACACCGCTCGGCCATGGGCGCGCCAATAAAAAAGGCCACCCGAAGGTGGCCTCAATGAACTAGAGAGTGTTCGAACTTACACGGCCGCAACAGGGCGCATGTAGGAGATCGGTGCCGTACTGGCATCTTCGAAAGTAACCACTTCCCAGGCGTCCGTTTCTGCGATCAGCTTGCGCAGCAACTGGTTGTTCAGCGCGTGTCCGGACTTGTAGCCCTTGAACTCGCCGATCAGGCTGTTGCCCAGCAGATAGAGGTCACCGATCGCGTCGAGGATCTTGTGCTTGACGAATTCGTCATCGGAGCGAAGTCCGTCTTCGTTGAGCACACCGGTCTCGTCGACCACGATGGCGTTCTCGACACTGCCACCCAACGCAAGGTTGTGCTTGCGCAGGTACTCGATGTCACGCATGAAACCGAAGGTGCGTGCTCGGCTGACTTCCTTCACGAACGACGTGCTGGAGAAATCAACCACTGCACTCTGGGTCTGGCCCTTGAGGACCGGGTGATCGAAGTCAATCTCGAAGCTCACCTTGAACCCGTCGAAAGGCAGGAAGGTGGCGCGCTTGTCGCCCTCCTCCACGCTGACTTCGCGCAGGATACGGATGAACTTTTTAGCGGCGTCCTGTTCTTCCAGGCCGGCGGACTGAATCAGGAATACAAAGGGACCGGCGCTGCCATCCATGATCGGCACTTCCGAGGCGGAGAGCTCGACGTAGGCGTTATCGATGCCCAGGCCCGCCATGGCGGAGAGCAGGTGCTCGACCGTATCGACCTTGACGTCACCGTTGACCAGCGTCGTCGACATGGTTGTCTCGCCGACGTTGGCCGCACGCGCCGGGATTTCGACCACAGGGTCGAGGTCAGCGCGGCGGAAAACGATGCCGGTATCCACGGGTGCTGGCTTGAGAGTCAGGTAGACCTTCTCTCCGGAATGCAGGCCGACACCTGTGGCACGAATGGTATTCTTCAGGGTGCGTTGTCTAATCATGGCATTGGCCGCTTTAGCGCTAATTGCGAATTGGTATCAACAAAGGCTGAGAATGATAGCAGACCCGGCCTTTGCTGAACACCAATCACCCTTATACCCCTGATAAATTCCATCAATCGGCCTGGCGACGCAGGAAGGCCGGGATGTCAAGGTAGTCCAGATCGTCCTGTGGGTTGAGTTTAGCCGCAGCCGCAGCGCCTGCGTGTGCCTGGTTGCGCATCACGGTCGGACGCTCCAGGTCACGGTAGTTCACCGCCGACTGCTCCTGGCGAACCGGAGCCGGGTTGGAGGACTCGTACACCTGCTGTGCGGTCTGCAGCGTGTTGTCGACGACCTTGACCGGCTTCTCGATGCGCGCACCCAGGCCAGTGGCAACCACGGTGACGTGCAGCTCGTCGCGCATGTCAGGATCGATCACGGTGCCGACCTTGACCATCGCGTGGTCGGAGGCGAAGGCTTCGATGATGCTACCCACGTCGGAGTACTCACCCAGCGACAGGTCAGGACCTGCGGTGATGTTCACCAGGATACCGCGGGCACCCTGCAGATTGACGTCCTCGAGCAGCGGGTTGCGAATCGCCGCCTCGGTGGCCTCACGAGCACGGTTAGGACCGCTGGCGCAGCCGGTGCCCATCATGGCCATGCCCATCTCGCCCATCACGGTGCGCACGTCGGCGAAGTCGACGTTGATCATGCCCGGACGCTTGATGATGTCGGAGATACCGCGCACGGCGCCAGCCAGCACGTCGTCGGCCTTGGCGAAGGCAGACAGCAGGCTTGCATCCTTGCCCAGGATGGTCAGCAGCTTCTCGTTGGGGATGGTGATCAGCGAGTCAACGCTTTCAGCCAGCATGCGGATGCCTTCATCGGCGATCTGCATGCGCTTGCGCCCCTCGAACGGGAACGGACGGGTCACCACCGCAACGGTGAGGATGCCCATTTCCTTCGCCACTTCGGCGATGATCGGCGCAGCACCGGTACCGGTACCGCCGCCCATGCCAGTGGTGATGAACACCATGTTGGTGCCTTGCAGCACTTCGGCGATGCGCTCACGGTCTTCCAGCGCGGCCTGACGACCGACTTCCGGATTGGCACCGGCACCCAGGCCCTTGGTCACACCGGTCCCCAGTTGCAGGATGGTGCGTGCGCCAATGTTCTTCAGCGCCTGGGCATCGGTGTTGGCGCAGATGAATTCCACACCTTCGATGCTGCTTTTGACCATGTGGTTGACGGCGTTGCCACCACCACCACCGACACCGATCACTTTGATGACCGGGCTTTGCGGGACGTTGTCTACGAGCTCGAACATTTTCCCTCTCCTTACAGTTCTCTAGTTTTTGCGCCTACCACTACTGCTTTGAAACTTAGAAGTTGCCTTGGACCCAGCGCTTGAAGCGCTCAAGCACCGGGGCCTTAGGTTCATCGCCATAGCTGTTGCTGCTGCTGTTGCCGGTCAGGGGCAGGTCCTCGGTCTGCTTTTGCAGGCCGTAGGTGAGCAGTCCCACGCCGGTTGAATAAATCGGGTTGCGCACCACGTCGCTCAGCCCCCGAACGCTGTGCGGCACGCCGAGGCGTACCGGCATGTGGAAGATTTCCTCGGCCAGTTCCACGGCGCCTTCCATCTTCGATGTACCGCCGGTCAGGACGATACCGGCCGGCACCAGATCCTCGTAGCCGCTGCGACGCAACTCGGCCTGGATCAGGGTGAAGAGCTCGTCGTAACGCGGCTCGACCACTTCTGCCAGGGCCTGGCGCGACAGTTCGCGCGGCGGACGATCGCCGACGCTCGGCACCTTGATGGTCTCGCCGGCGCCGGCCAGCTTGGCCAGGGCGCAGGCGTAGCGGATCTTGATTTCCTCGGCGTACTGCGTAGGTGTACGCAGGGCCATGGCGATGTCGTTGGTGACCTGGTCGCCGGCAATCGGGATCACCGCGGTGTGGCGGATCGCACCTTCGGTGAAGATGGCGATGTCGGTAGTGCCGCCGCCGATGTCCACCAGGCACACGCCCAGTTCTTTCTCGTCATCGGTCAGCACCGAATAAGCCGAGGCCAGTTGTTCGAGAATGATGTCGTCAATCTCGAGGCCGCAGCGGCGCACGCACTTCTCGATGTTCTGGGCGGCGTTGACCGCGCAGGTGACCACATGGACTTTCGCTTCCAGACGCACGCCAGACATGCCCAGTGGCTCGCGCACACCTTCCTGGTTGTCGATCACGTAGTCCTGGGGCAGGGTGTGCAGCACGCGCTGGTCGGCCGGGATGGCCACGGCCTGGGCAGCGTCGAGCACGCGCTCGAGGTCGGCGACGCTGACCTCACGGTCGCGGATGGCGACGATGCCATGGGAGTTCAGGCTGCGGATGTGGTTGCCGGCAACACCGACGAACGCCGAGTGGATGCGGCAGCCGGCCATCAGCTGCGCTTCTTCCACCGCGCGCTGGATCGACTGCACGGTCGACTCGATGTTTACCACCACGCCTTTCTTCAAGCCGCGGGACGGATGCGTACCGATCCCGACGATCTCGAGGGTGCCGTCCGCCGCCACTTCGCCAACCAGCGCCACCACCTTGGAGGTGCCAATGTCCAGCCCGACGATCATTTTGCCGCTATGCGCGTTTGCCATGGTCCTGCCTCTCTCTAATTCTTCGCAACGGCGGGTTGGGCCGTCGTCGGTGCATTCGGTTCCCGCCAGCCAACCGCTAATCCGTTGGCGTATCGCAGATCGATGCGGGCGATGTTGGTGATCTGCTCTTTGAGTGTCTTGTCGTATATGGCAATGAACCGGCGCATCTTCTCCACCAGATGATCGCGCCCCAACAGCAGCTCGATGCCAGGACCGGCGCTACCCGCACCGGTGGTCAGGAACCAGCTGCCTCGCTCGCGCAGCTCCAGGCGAGCGATGGAGAAGCCCATGGGGCGCAGCATCTGGCTCAATACCTGATACTGCTGCATGACTTGTTGCTGAGCGCGCTGCGGCCCGAACAGCTGCGGCAAATGCTCATAGTTGGCCAGCTCACGCGGGGTGAACGCCTGGCCCTGGTTGTTGAGCAAGGCCTCATCGCCCCAGCGCGCGACCGGCAGTTGTTCCTCGAGGCGGATCACCACCTCATCCGGCCATACCCGACGCACTTCGGCGTGGGCGATCCATGGCATCTGCTCGAGTTCTGTACGCATCGCCGGCAGATCGACACTGAAGAAGCTCGCCGCGACATAAGGCGCGATACGCTGCTGCACCGCCTGCTGGCTGATGTAGCTCAGGTCGCCTTGCACGGCGATCTTGGTGATCGGGCGGTCGGCGTAAGGCATCAACCGGATCGCGCCTTCGTAGGCACCGAAGCCGGCAGCGACCAGCAGCACCGGCCACAGCAGGCGTTTCAACCCACCGAAGCTGGGCCGTGGCAGGCGCGCCGATACGGGCTCGTCGGCCACCAGTCGGCTGGCACCGCGCGGCACCGGCTTGCTGCGGCCGGTGACGGGTTGCTGCTGACGTATCATTGCGCCTTGCATGGCTCTTAACCTCGCGTCGCTACGCTTTCGGCCAGGATCGCCAGCACCAGCTGCTGGAAGTCCAGACCGGCCGCGCGGGCCGCCATGGGCACCAGGCTATGATCGGTCATGCCGGGTGCGGTGTTGACTTCGAGCAGCCAGAACCGGCCCTGCTCGTCCTGCATTACATCCAGACGGCCCCAGCCCTCGATGCCGATGGCATCGCAAGCGCGGGCAGTCAGGTCCATCAGTTCCTGTTCCTTGCCAGCGTCCAGGCCGCATGGAATGCGGTACTGGGTGTCGTTGGCGATGTACTTGGCGTCGTAGTCGTAGAACACGTGCGGCGTACCCAGTGCGATCGGTGGCAGCACCTGCCCGCGCAGCACCGCAATGGTGAACTCCGGACCGTGGATCCACTGCTCGACCAGTACCTGGGAGTCGTACTTGGCAGCGTCCTTCCAGGCGGCAACCAGCTCTTCGACGCTGTTCACCTTGGCCATGCCGATGCTGGAACCTTCATGGGCCGGTTTGACGATCAGCGGGAAGCCCAGTTCCTTGCCGGCCTCGACACAGTCGCTTTCGCTGGCCAGCACGGCGTGACGCGGGGTCGGAATGCCCAGGCTCTGCCACACCTGCTTGGTGCGCAGTTTGTCCATGGCCAGCGCCGAGGCAAGGATGCCGCTGCCGGTGTAGGGAATGCCCAGGCACTCGAGCAGGCCTTGCATGCTGCCGTCTTCACCACCACGGCCGTGAAGAATGATGAAAGCGCGGTCGATCTTCTCGCTTTGCAAGCGGGCGAGCAGATCGTCACCCACATCGATGGCAACCACATCCACGCCGGCCGAGGTCAGCGCCTCGATCACCGCGGCGCCCGACTTGAGCGAAACCTCACGCTCGGCGCTCTTGCCGCCATACAGCACGGCGACGCGGCCGAAGGCCTTGACGTCGAGCGTGGAGTGCAGTTTGTCGTAGGCGGTACTCACAGCGGTTTCTCCTGCTTGGCGACAGCGCCAGCGAACAGCGGGCTTTTCATCAGTTGCGGGGCCAGGCCACCCACATCGCCGGCACCCTGGCAGATCAGGATGTCGCCAGCGCGCAGCAGTGGCTTGACCAGTGGCGCGAGCTCGGCACCACGTTCGATGTAGATCGGGTCCAGCTTGCCGCGCTGGCGGATGCTGTGGCACAGCTGGCGGCTGTCGGCGCCGGGAATCGGCTCCTCGCCGGCCGGGTAGACTTCCATCAGCAGCAGCACGTTGGCATCACCCAGCACCTGCACGAAGTCGTCGTAAAGATCGCGGGTGCGGCTGTAGCGGTGCGGCTGGTAGACGATCACCAGGCGCCGGCTCGGCCAACCGCCGCGCACGGCCTTGATCACCGCCGCCACTTCGGTGGGGTGATGGCCATAGTCGTCGACCAGCATCACGCTACCGCCCTCGACTGGCAGCTCGCCGTACACCTGGAAGCGTCGCCCCACACCCTGGAAGCCCGACAGGCCCTGGATGATGGCGTCGTCACTGATGCCCTCGTCGGTGGCAATGGCGATGGTGGCCAGGGCGTTGAGCACATTGTGGTTGCCCGGCATGTTCACGGACACCTCCAGCGGCTCGCAGTCGCGACGCAGCACGGTGAAATGCGTCTGCATGCCCTGCTGGCGCACGTTGATGGCGCGGATGTCGGCTTCTTCGCTGAAGCCGTAGGTGACGGTCGGACGCTTGACCTGAGGCAGAATCTCGCGCACGACCGGGTCGTCCAGGCACATCACGGCCAGGCCGTAGAACGGCAGGTTGTGCAGGAACTCGACGAAGGTCTTCTTCAGTTTGTTGAAGTCACCCTCGTAGGTCGCCATGTGGTCGGCGTCGATGTTGGTGACGACAGCGACCATCGGCTGCAGGTGCAGGAAGCTCGCATCACTTTCATCGGCTTCGGCGATCAGGTAGCGGCTGGTACCGAGCTGGGCGTTGGTGCCAGCAGCAGTCAGACGGCCACCGATGACGAAGGTCGGATCCAGGCCACCGGCAGCGAACACCGAGGCCAGCAGGCTGGTGGTGGTGGTCTTGCCGTGGGTACCGGCGACAGCGATGCCGTGGCGGTAGCGCATCAGCTCGGCCAGCATCTCGGCACGCGGCACCACCGGGATACGGCGTTCGAGCGCGGTGGCAACTTCAGGGTTGGCCGGATTGATTGCGCTGGAGACGACCAGTACATCGGCGGTGGCAGCGTTCTCGGCACGGTGCCCCACGAAAATTTCGGCGCCGAACGACTCCAGGCGCTGGGTGACCGGCGAGGCCTTGAGGTCGGAACCGGACACTTCGTAGCCCAGGTTCAGCAGCACTTCGGCGATACCGCACATGCCCACGCCGCCGATACCGACGAAGTGAATGCGGCGAATGCGGCCCATCTTGGGCTGCGGCATGGCTTTCTGGCTTTCAACCATGGGCCACCTCCAGGCAGATATCGACCACGGTGCTGGTTGCAGCAGGCTTGGCCAGGCGGCGCGCAGTGCCGGCCATGGTGTTGAGTTTCTCGGGTTGCATCAGCACCTCGTTCAGGCGTTCAGCGAGCTGCGCTGCGCCAGTTGTCGCTTGTGGCATCAGGAAGGCGGCACCTTCGCGAGCCAGATATTGGGCGTTGTGGGTCTGGTGATCGTCGATCGCGTGGGGCAAGGGCACCAGCATCGAGGGCAGGCCCGCCGCCGCGAGTTCGCTGACGGTCAGGGCGCCGGCCCGGCACACCACCATGTCGGCCCAGCCATAAGCGTGGGCCATGTCTTTGATGAACGGCTCTACCTGAGCCTCGATCCCGGCCTCGCGATAACGCTCGGCGGTGACCGACGCATGTTGCTTGCCAGCCTGGTGGAACACCTCTGGCCGCAGGTCTGCAGTCACTTCGGACAGGGCCTTAGGCAGCAATTTGTTCAATGGTTCCGCACCGAGGCTGCCGCCGAGCACCAGAAGACGCGCACGACGCCCGGCAAGTGCCGCACGAGGCGTTTCCAGGAACAGTTCGGGGCGCACCGGGTTACCGGTGGTCCGACGCTTCTCGCTGGCAGCGAACGTGTCGGGGAAAGCTTCGCAGACTCGCGCGGCCAGTGGCACCAGCAGGCGATTGGCGGTACCTGCACGGGCGTTCTGTTCGTGAATCACCAGCGGCACACCGCACAGCCGCGCGGCAACACCGCCTGGGCCTGTGACATAGCCGCCAAAGCCCAGCACGCACACCGGCTTGAGCTCACGAATGATGCGCCGCGCCTGCAGCACGGCCTTGACCAGGGTGAACGGCGCCTTGAGCAGCGACAGCTTGCCCTTGCCACGCAGCCCGCTGACCTGGATCAGGTGCAGCGGCAAGCCAGCCTGGGGCACCAGTTCGTTCTCGATACCCCGTGGCGTACCGAGCCAGTGCACGCTGTAGCCGCGCGCCTGGAATTCGCGGGCGCAGGCCAGGGCCGGGAACACATGCCCCCCGGTGCCACCGGCCATGATCAGTACGTTCTTGCCATCAGCGGCCATGACTGGTCTCCTCGGCAAAATCGCTCTCCTTGAACTCGTGCTCCTCGCTACCCAGGTGCGTTCGACTCTCCCACTCGATACGCAGCAACAGCCCCACGCAGGCGCAGCAGATCACCAGCGAGCTGCCCCCGTAGCTGAGGAATGGCAGCGTCAGCCCCTTGGTCGGCAGCAGACCCACGTTCACACCAATGTTGATCAGGAACTGGCCGATCCACAGGAAGGCCAGGCCGAAGGCCATGTAGGCGGCGAAGAACTGCTTGGCCTTCTCGGCCCACAGGCCGATGTACAAGGCGCGGATGGTGACGAACACGAACAGCGCCACGGTGCACAGCGAGCCGACTACGCCAAGCTCTTCGGCCAGCACCGAGAACACGAAGTCAGTGTGCGCCTCGGGCAGGTAGAACTGCTTCTGTACGCTGTTGCCCAGGCCGACGCCCAGCCACTCGCCACGACCGAAGGCGATCAGTGCCTGCGTCAGCTGGTAGCCCGAACCGAACTGATCGGACCAGGGGTCGGTGAAGGTGATCAGACGCGCCATCCGGTAGGGTTGCGCCTGGACCAGGATGAACACCGCGACCACCGCCAGCACCACCATCAGCGAGAAGCGGAACAGCCCCACCCCTCCCAGGAACAGCATGGCCGCCGCAGCGCCCATCATCACCACGGTGGCGCCGAAGTCCGGCTCCATCAGCAGCAGGCCTGCCATGGGCAGCAGGACGATGAACGGCTTGAAGAAGCCCATCCAGCTCTCGCGCACCTCGGTCTGGCGGCGTACCAGGTAACCCGCCAGATAGATGACCACGAAGACCTTGGCGATCTCCGAAGGCTGGACGTTGAAGAAGCTGAAGCCGATCCAGCGCATCGAACCGTTCACTTCCCGACCGATCCCCGGCACCAGTACCAGCACCAGCAAGCCGAAGGCGCCGATCAGCATCATGAAGCCCATGCGCTGCCAGGTGGCGATCGGCACCATCATGGTCACACCGCAGGCAACAAGGCCGATCGCGACGTACACCAGGTGACGGATCATGTGATAGAGCGGATTGCCGGACTGCACGGCGGCCACTTCCGAGGACGCCGAGGTGATCATCACCAGGCCCAACCCCAGCAAGGCCAGGCAGCCGGCAAGGAAGGCGAAGTCGATGTCGATGCCACGACCGCTGATCAGCGGCGACGGATACGGCTTGATGATGCCGAAGATCATGCCAGCCCCTCCGCTGCCTGGGCGAACAGGCGCCCGCGTTCTTCGAAGTTCTTGAACATGTCGAGGCTGGCGCAGGCCGGCGACAGCAGCACCGCGTCACCTGGCTGGGCGAGCTCGGCGCAGCGCTGCACGGCTTGGTCCAGGGTCTTGACCCGGACCAGCGGCACGCTGTCGCCGAACGTCTCGGCCAGGCGCTCGGCGTCACGCCCCAGCAACACCACAGCGCGGCAATAGGCGGCGACTGGCTGACGCAAGGCGGCAAAATCAGCGCCCTTGCCGTCGCCACCGGCGATCAGTACCAGCTTGCCTTCGATGTCGGCACCCAGGCCTTCGATGGCGGCCAGTGCCGCGCCAACGTTGGTAGCCTTGGAGTCGTCGTACCAGTTCACGCCATTGCGCTCGCGGATCCACTGGCAGCGATGGACAAGGCCCTTGAACTCGCGCAGAGCCTCGAGCATCGGTTCGAACGGCAGACCGGCGGCATGGCCCAGAGCCAGGGCTGCCAGGGCATTGCTCTGGTTGTGCGCACCGCGGATCTTCAGCTCGCGCACCGGCATCAGGGTCTGGAATTCGAAGGCCAGATACTTCTCGCCCTCCACTTCACGCAGGCCAAAGGCCTTGAAGTCCGGGGCGTTGAGGCCGAATGTCCAGCATGGACGACCTTCGACAGGCAGGGGCCGGCTGAGGGCGTCCTGACGGTTGACTACCACCTGTCGCGCACCGCGGAAGATGCGGTGCTTGGCCAGGTGATAAGCCGGCAGGCCACTGTAGCGGTCCATGTGGTCTTCGCTGATGTTCAGCACGGTGGCCACTTCGGCGTTGAGCTGATCGGTAGTCTCGAGCTGGAAGCTCGACAGCTCCATGACGTACAACTCGACCGCATCGTCGAGCAGGTCAAGCGCCGGGGTGCCGAGGTTGCCGCCGACAGCGACACGCTTGCCGGCCTTGGCAGCCATTTCGCCGACCAGGGTGGTCACCGTGCTCTTGGCGTTGGAGCCGCTGATGGCAACGATTGGCGCCTTGGCATGGCGTGCGAACAGCTCGATGTCACCGGAGAGTTTCACGCCGCGCGCGGCGGCCTGCTGCAACGCCGGGGTAGCCAAGGCCAGGCCCGGGCTTACGTAGAGCTCGTTAGCGCGGCACAGGAAGTCCACATCCAGTTCACCACAGCGCACTTCCACCTGCGGGTATTCACGGCGCAGGGTTTCCAGTTCCGGCGGTTGCTCGCGGGTATCGGCGACCGCAAAGGCAATGCCCCGGTTCGCCAGGAAGCGAACCAGGGACATGCCGCTCTTGCCGAGGCCGACAACGATGCGGAATTGGTCGGAAGCGATCAGTGACACGCTCGTTTACCTCAGCTTCAGGGTGGCAAGGCCGATCAGCACCAGAATCACGGTGATGATCCAGAATCGGACGATCACCCGCGGCTCGGGCCAACCCTTGAGTTCGAAATGGTGATGGATCGGCGCCATGCGGAACACACGCTTGCCGGTCAACTTGAACGATGCGACCTGGATCACCACCGACAGGGTTTCCACCACGAAGATGCCGCCCATGATGAACAGCACGATTTCCTGGCGGACGATCACGGCGATGGTGCCCAGCGCCGCACCCAGCGCCAGGGCACCGACGTCACCCATGAAGACCTGTGCCGGGTAGGTGTTGAACCAGAGGAAGCCCAGGCCTGCACCGATCAGCGCACCGCAGAACACGATCAGCTCACCCGAGCCCGGCACATAAGGGATCAGCAGGTACTCGGCGAACTTCACGTTGCCCGACAGGTAGCAGAAGATGCCCAGCGCACCGCCGACCATCACCGTCGGCATGATCGCCAGACCATCGAGGCCGTCGGTCAGGTTGACCGCGTTGCTCGAACCGACGATGACGAAGTAGGTCAGCACCACGAAGCCAACGCCCAGGGGAATGGTGAAGTCCTTGAGGAACGGCACGATCAGCGTGGTTTCGACGCTGGTCGGGGCGGTCATGTAGAGGAAGACCGCAGCCCCGAGGCCGAACACCGACTGCCAGAAGTACTTCCAGCGGCTCGGCAGGCCACGCGAGTTCTTCTCGATCACCTTGCGGTAGTCGTCGACCCAGCCGATGGCGCCGAACAGCAGGGTGACGATCAACACCACCCATACATAGCGATTGGTCAGGTCGGCCCAGAGCAGGGTGCTGATGGCGATGGCAGACAGGATCAGCGCACCGCCCATGGTCGGGGTGCCGGACTTGGACAGGTGCGATTGTGGGCCGTCGTTACGCACAGCCTGGCCGATCTGGCGAATCTGCAGGGTACGAATCATCCAGGGCCCCAGCCACAGTGCCAAGGACAACGCCGTCAACACACCCAGGATCCCGCGCAGGGACAGGTACTGGAAGACCGCGAAGCCCTTGTAGAACTGTTGCAGATACTCAGCCAACAGCAGCAGCATTAATGTTTCTCCCCGCTGGCACCACACAATGCAGCCACGACGTTTTCCATCGCAGCGCTGCGTGAGCCCTTGATCAAGATAGTGGTATCGCTGACGCTCTCGGCACGAACGGCGTCGATCAGCTCAGCTTGAGTAGCGAAATGGCGGCCATTGGCGCCGAACGCCTGAACCGCGTGAACCATGTTGGTGCCAGTCGCGTACAAGGCATCGACCTTGCCGCGTGCGTAGTCGCCCACCTGACGGTGGCCTTCCTCGGCCCATTGCCCCAGTTCGCCGATATCCCCGAGCACCAGGACGGTGCGTCCGGAAAAGCCGGCGAGTATATCAATGGCGGCACACATCGAGGTGGGATTTGCGTTGTAGGTGTCGTCGATCACCCGCGCACCGCTGGGCGCGATCTGTGCCACGGAACGGCCCTTGACCGGCTGCACTGCGGCAAGGCCGGCGGCGATGCCCGGCAGGCTCACACCTACGGCATGGGCGCCAGCCGCAGCGGCCAGCGCGTTGGCGACGTTATGCGTGCCAAGCAGGTTCAACTGCACCGGCGCACTGCCGCTTGGGCCGTGCAGGGTGAAGGAGGGGCAGCCGCGCGCGTCGCGACCGATGTCGCTGGCGTAGAAGTCGGCCTTCTCGTTGCTCAGGGCAAAGCTCAGCACCTGGCGCGCGCCGGCGCGCTTGTGCCAGATGTCAAAGGCCTTGTCGTCCAGGTTGAGCACGGCGATACCGCCCTCACCCAAACCTTCGAGAATCTCGCCCTTGGCCTCGACGATCTTCTCCGGCCCGCCGAATTCACCCACGTGGGCGGTGCCAGCGTTGTTGAGGATGACGACTAGTGGCCGGGTCAGGCCAACGGTGTAGCGAATCTCGCCGATGCGCGAAGCACCCAGCTCGATCACCGCCGCACTGTGATCGGGCGCGATCTCCAGCAACGTCAGTGGCGCGCCGAGGTCGTTGTTCAGGTTGCCACGGGTGGCATGTACCAGGCCACGGGTGCGCAGAATGGAGGCCAGCATCTCCTTGACCGTGGTCTTGCCGCTGGAGCCGGTGATGGCGACCACCGGTTTGTCGAAGGCGGCGCGATTGAGCGCGCCCAGCAGGCCAAGCGCCACGCGGCAATCGGCGACCAGCAACTGCGGCAAGTCGACATCGGCGATTTCGCGCTCGACCAACGCGGCCACGGCGCCCTTGGCCTTCACATCGGCAAGGTAGTCGTGGCCATCGAAACGCGGGCCGGTCAGTGCAATGAACAGTTGCCCCGCAGCCACGCTGCGGCTGTCGATGCTGACACCGGTGAAGGTGGCGTCGGCCCCGACCAGACGAGCACTCAGTGCTGCGGTCAGCTGGCTGAGTGTCATGGGCTTAAGCATGTGGAGCCTCCCAGGCTGAAAGCGCCTTCTCGGCTTCGACCAGATCGGAGAAAACAAGGCGCTCGCCATTGATCTCCTGGTAATCCTCGTGCCCCTTGCCGGCCAGCACGATCACATCGTCGGCGGCAGCGGTGGCGATCAGGTGTGCGATGGCTTCGCCACGACCGGCGACGAACTCGGCGTCGGCAGGCTTGGCGAAACCTGGGCGAATGTCATCGAAGATCCGCAGCGGATCCTCGGTACGCGGGTTGTCGTCGGTGACCAGCACGCGGTCAGCCAGACGCTCGGCCACTTCGGCCATCAGCGGACGCTTGCCGCGATCGCGATCCCCGCCACAACCGAACAGGCACAGCAGCTTGCCGTGGGCGTGTGGACGCAGGGCTTCGAGCACCTTTTCCAGCGCATCGGGGGTGTGCGCGTAATCGACCACCACCAGCGGTTTGGCGCCCCCGCCCAGGCGCTGCATGCGACCGACAGGCCCTTGCAATTGCGGGATGACTTTCAGGATTTCGTCCAGCGAGTAATCCAGCGCCAGCAGCGTGGCCACGGCTGCGAGCATGTTGCTCAGGTTGAAACGCCCGAGCAGTTGGCTGCGCAGTGTGCGTTCGCCTTGAGCGGTGACCAGGATGGCGCGCACGCCATCGTCGTCGAAATGGGCTTCGCGGCAGAACAGCGACGCGTCCGGGTTTTCCAGGCTATAGCTGAGCAGCCGGGTCTCGATATGATCGGCACTCGGGCGGCGAGCAAAGTCCTCGGCCAGACGACGACCAAAGGCGTCGTCCAGGTTGACCACCTGCCAACGCAGGCTCGGCCAGGCGAACAGCTTGGCCTTGGCGGCCTCGTAGGCCTGCATGCTGCCGTGGTAGTCCAGGTGATCGCGCGACAGGTTGGTCATCACCGCGATATCGAAGGCCAGTGCTGCCACGCGCCCCTGCTCCAGGGCATGGGAAGACACTTCCATCGCCACGGCCTCAGCGCCACCCTTCTTCAGGTCGTTGAGCGTGGCTTGCACGGCAATCGGATCCGGCGTGGTCAGGCGGCCGCTCTGCAAGTCCCCGTAGAAACCGGTACCCAAGGTGCCGATCAGACCGCAGCGCTGGCCCAACTGATCAAGGGCCTGGGCGAGCAGTTGCGTCACGCTGGTCTTGCCGTTGGTGCCCGTCACACCGACCAGATTGAGTTGGCGGCTCGGCTCGCCATAGAAGCGGCCGGCGATGGCCGACAGTTGCGCGATCAGGCCCTTGACCGGAATCAGCGGCACGTCGGTCAGCGGCAACACCGTGGCGCCCTGCTCTTCATAGGCGATGGCGGCGGCACCGCGGGCAAGCGCATCGGCGATGTGATCACGACCATCGACCTTGGCACCTGGCACCGCCAGGAACAGATCACCCGGCCGCACCTGGCGGCTGTCGAGTGTCAGCTCGCGAATCAACGGATCGCGGCTGGCGTGGGCGAAAAGCTTGCTCAATGGCATCGTCATCAACCACGCCCTCCCTTGGCGGGTACTGCGCTGGCCTGCTGCGCGTTCGCGGGCGGCAGGTTATCCGGCGGCACGTTCATCAGCCGCAGGGTGCCGGACATGACCTTGCTGAACACTGGCGCCGAGACCAGGCCACCGAAGTAACCGCCCTTGCCCGGCTCGTCGATGACCACGACGATGGCGTAGCGCGGGTCGCTCATCGGGCCGAAGCCTGCGAACAGCGAGCGGTAGGCGTTTTCGGTGTAGCCCTTGGAGCCGACCGTGGCCTTGCGCGCCGTACCCGACTTGCCAGCGACGTGGTAGAACGGCACCTGGGCGCGGAACACACCACGCGGCGCCTCGATCACCTGCTGCAACATGCCCTGCACGGTCTTGGCGGTTTCTTGCGGAATGGCTTGCACGGCTTCCGGCGCCTTGTCGACCTTGAGAATCGACAGCGGCACCATCTTGCCGTCGTTGGCCAGCGCGGCGTAGGCGTGAACCAACTGCAGGGCGGTGACCGATACGCCGTAGCCGTACGAAAGCGTGGCCGTCTCGGCCTTGCGCCATTCGCGATGATTGGGCAGGTTGCCAACACGCTCGCCCGGGAAGCCCAGGCCGGTGTACTGCCCCAGGCCGACCTGCGACATCACCCGATAGATGGCTTCGCCGCCGATATCGAAGGCGATCTTGCTCATGCCGACGTTACTGGAGTTGATCAGGATGCCGGTCAGATCGAGGATCGGGCCCTCGCTCCTGGAAACGTCCTTGATCGTGTAGCGACCGATCTGCAGGCTGCCCGGATACACCTCGACCTTGTCGGTCGGTTTCCAGCGCCCGCTCTGCAGGGCCGCACTCATGGAGATCGGCTTGACCGTCGAGCCGGGCTCGAAGACATCGATGATGGCCCGGTTACGCATGGCTGCCGGGAACATGCTGCGGCGGTTGTTGGGGTTGTACGTTGGCTGGTTGACCATCGCCAGGACCTCGCCGGTCTTGACGTCCATGATCACCAGGCTGCCGGCCTTGGCGTCCTGTTCGGCGATGGCGTTGCGCAGCTCGCGAGTCGCCAGGTACTGGAGGCGCAGATCTATCGACAACGCCAAGGTCTTACCGGCCTTGGCGTTCTTGGTGACTTGAATATCCTTGATCAGGCGACCGCGCCGGTCCTTGATCACTTGTCGCTTGCCAGGCACCCCGGCCAGCCACTCGTCATAGGCGAGCTCGACACCTTCACGGCCGTGGTCATCCAGGTCGGTGAAACCCACCATGTGCGCGGTGACATCACCCGCCGGATAGAAGCGGCGGAACTCTTCGAGGCCGTAGACACCGGGCACTTTAAGGTCGAGCACCTGCTGGCCCTGCTCGGGCGTGAGGCCACGAACCAGGTAGATGAACTCCTTGTTGGCCTGCTGGGTGAGGCGCTCGATCAATTGCTGCGGGTTCTGCCCCAGCACGGCGGCCAGTTGCGGCCAGCGATCCTTGGACGCCTGCATCTCCTTGGGGTTGGCCCACAGCGTGGTGACCGGCGTACTGACAGCCAGAGGCTCGCCATTGCGGTCGGTGATCAGGCCACGGTGTGCAGGAATCGGGATATGGCGCAGGCTGCGAGCATCACCCTGGCCCTTGAGGAAGTCGCGATCGACCACCTGCAGGTCGATGATCCGCCAGCTGATGGCGCCGACCATCAACGCCAGCAGGCCAACGACGACCCGGAAGCGCCAGGGGTAGAGTGCACCCTCGAGCTTCATCATGGCGTCACCATCCGCACTTCGTCAGCGTTGGGCACGCGCATCTTCAACTGGCCGGCGGCCAGGCTTTCGATGCGGCTGTGGGCAGTCCAGGTGCTCTGCTCGAGAATCAGGCGCCCCCACTCAGCCTGGGCCTTGTCGCGTTCGCTCAGCTCATTGTAGAGCGTGTTGAGCAACTGGCGGTTCCAGTGCGCGCTGTAGGAGACAGCGATGGCCGACACCAGCACGCCAACGAACAGCAGAAGCATCAGGAAGCTTCCGCCTGGCAATGGCTTGGCGAACAGGCGACTCACCGCAGTTTCTCCGCCACGCGCATGACGGCGCTGCGCGCACGCGGGTTGGCCTTGAGTTCCGCATCGGAGGCGAACTGCGCCTTACCGATCAGCTTGATACGAGGTTCGAAGACCTTGTGCTGCACCGGCAGGTTGCGTGGCAGGTTATCCGCCTCGCCCTTGACCAGCTTGCGCATGAACAGTTTGACGATACGGTCTTCCAGCGAGTGGAAGCTGATCACCGCCAGACGACCGCCGACTTCCAGCGCCTCGAGCGCGGCTTCGAGGCCGGCCTCCAAGTCACCCAGCTCGTTATTGACGTGAATGCGCAGCCCCTGGAAGGCGCGAGTTGCCGGGTTCTTGCCCTTTTCCCAAGCAGGGTTGGCGACCTTGAGCACTTCGGCCAGGTCGGCAGTACGGGTGAACGGCTGCTTCTCGCGACGCTCGACCACCGCACGCGCCATGCGGCCGGCAAAACGCTCCTCGCCATACTCCTTGAACACGCGGGCTATTTCTTCGACGGGGGCGGTCGCGATGAACTCGGCCGCGCTGATGCCTTGGCCCGGATTCATGCGCATGTCCAGTGGGCCATCGTTGAGGAAACTGAAGCCGCGCTCGGGATCGTCCAGCTGTGGAGAGGAGACACCCAGGTCGAGCAGGATACCGCTGACCTTGCCATCCAGCGCGCGCGTGCGCACTTCATCACCGAGCTCGGCGAAGCTGCGCTGCACAATGACAAAGCGGCCGTCTTCGGCCGCCAGCGCTTGCCCCGTGGCAATCGCCTGTGGATCCTTGTCGAAGCCCAACAGCCGCCCTTGCGGCCCGAGCTTGCTGAGAATGAGACGACTGTGCCCTCCGCGACCGAAGGTCCCGTCCAGATAGCAACCGTCGGCGCGCAGGGCCAATGCCTCGACAGCTTCGTCGAGCAATACGGTGATGTGGTTGAAGCCGCTATCTATCGTCACAGGATCAGGTCACGCAGTTCATCGGGCATGGCGCCCGGTTGTTGAATAGCTGCGAGGTCGGCTGCCGAAACCGCGTTCCAGGCATCCTCATCCCACAGCTGGAATTTGTTCAGTTGCCCCACCAGCATCGCCTTCTTGTCGAGCTTGGCGTACTCACGCAAACGGGGCGGCACCAGGAAACGACCACTGCCATCGAGCTCCAGGTCCACCGCATTACCGATCAGCAAACGCTGCAGGCGACGGTTTTCCTCACGCAGCGACGGCAAGGCACGCAACTTGGCTTCTATCTGTTCCCACTCATCGAGGGGATAAACACACAAGCAGGGGTCAACAGCGTCGATGGTCACGATAAGTTGACCATTGCAACGCGAATCGAGCTCGTCACGGTACCGGCTCGGCATGGCGAGACGGCCCTTTGCATCGAGGCTGACGGCGTTGGCTCCGCGGAACACGGCTGCGATTCCCCACAATGTTAACTTTTTTGTGCCAGAAAACCCACTTCATCCCACTTTCTGCCACTTGCGCACACTATAGGAATCCGTCCGCCACACCGTCAAGGCGCGTTCATAAGGAAAACCCTTACAGGACCGAGATTTAGCGCAACAAAGGAAGGCGGAAGGACTACCGGGAGAAAAAACTGGCGGGAAAAATCAAGCGCACTCAAACGGATAGAGTGTGAAGTTAAAGTGAATTATCAAGAGTAAGAACTTTTCGGCATTACCAGAAGGGATCTGCTATCGATTCAAGCAGGAAAAGAAGAGGTGGAGAGTCGATCTGTAAGCCGGGTTTTGTCGAGGACAGTCATTCCTCTACGACGGCCATCACTGGACGCCTCTAGCAACCTACCCGGTTCCGACGCGGGCCACGCCATAAGGAACCCTATTTGGTCTTGCTCCGAGTGGGGTTTACCTAGCCACGAACTGTTGCCAGTCGTGCGGTGCGCTCTTACCGCACCTTTTCACCCTTACCGGCACCGAAGTGCTTAGGCGGTTGTTTTCTGTGGCACTTTCCGTAGGCTCGC
>Ga0308171_1000773_pt1 | contig 55514 bp, 43 predicted proteins | sample PhyGR1_FD_202135 | JGI IMG/M metagenome (GOLD analysis project Ga0308171, IMG submission 202135) | Phyllosphere microbial communities from UC Gill Tract Community Farm, Albany, California, United States - DLSLSG.R1 | ecosystem: Host-associated > Plants > Phyllosphere > Unclassified | place: USA... | reverse complement strand
CACAATGCGCTGGACATGCAGATGTTCATGCGCATCGCCCCCGAGCTGTACCTGAAGCGCCTGGTGGTGGGCGGTTTCGAGCGCGTCTTCGAGGTCAACCGCAACTTCCGCAATGAAGGCGTCTCGCCGCGTCACAACCCCGAATTCACGATGATGGAGTTCTACGCCGCCTACGTGGATTACCAGTGGCTGATGGGCTTCACCGAACAGGTGATCCGCCAGGCCGCCATCGACGCCCACGGCACCGCCGTGCTGACCTACCAGGGCCGCGAGCTGGACCTGTCCAAGCCCTTCGACCGCCTGACCATTACCGGCGCGATCCTGAAGTACGCTCCGAACTACACCGAAGCGCAACTGGCCGACATCGACTTCCTGCGCACTGAACTCAAGAAGTTCGGCGTCAAGACCGACCAGGCCCCGCTGGCCGGTGCCGGAATCGGCGCGCTGCAACTGGCGCTGTTCGAAGAAACGGCTGAATCGCAGCTGTGGAACCCGACCTACATCATCGATTACCCGGTCGAAGTCTCGCCGCTGGCGCGCGCTTCCGACACGGTGGCCGGCATCACCGAGCGCTTCGAGCTGTTCATCACCGGCCGCGAGATCGCCAACGGCTTCTCCGAGTTGAATGACGCTGAAGACCAGGCCGCCCGCTTCCAGGCGCAAGTGGCCGCCAAGGACGCTGGCGATGAAGAAGCCATGTACTACGACGCCGACTACATCCGTGCCCTGGAATACGGCATGCCGCCGGCCGGTGGCTGCGGCATCGGCATCGACCGCCTCATGATGCTGATCACCGACTCGCCCAACATCCGCGACGTGATCCTGTTCCCGCACCTGCGCCGCGAAGACTGATCGTCACGCGGGACGGCGCTGCGCCGCTCCCGTGTTGGCGCATCCAGCCTTGCTGCCTCCGCATCCCGCCCGGGATGCGGAACCCCATCCTCCCTGCACGCCCCTCCCTTCCCGCCTGAAACACCCCTCGATTGCTCCAGAGCAGCGTTGTCTTGCCGCAAACCCGTGTCCAGCCCGTCTGTTGCAGGATTACAAGTCCTTACAACTGACACAGAATCGGGATTTTTTTTGGCCCATGACCACTCCATAATCCAGTCATCCACTCATCAACGACAACAGAACAACTAGAGAGGTCATCATGGAAACCAATGCCAATACCAATACCCCGCAAAACCTGAACGCAAGCAACAACGCCGTGAGCCAGCCTTCCGCACCTGCTTCATCGGGCCGGATTCATCCGCTGGTCGCCGGCGCCTCGGTGGCCGTGATCCTGGTCAGCCTGATCGGCGTGGCCGCCATGACGGGTCTGTTGCCCAGCTCCAAGAGCGCCAATTCGCCGCAGCAGGTCGCGGCCATGGAGCAAGCCGGCCAGGGTCAGCAACCGCTGGTGCAGCAACAAGCTCCGCAATCCACCTCTTACCAGCCGCAACAGGGCGCCTACCAGGCCCAGGCAGCAGCACCGGTGGCCCAGCGCGCTGCGGCCGTCTGCAGCAGCTGCGGTGAAGTGATCGGCGTGCGTACCGTGCGCCACAGCGTCCCGACCAGCGGCGTGGGTATTGCTGGCGGCGCCGTGGTCGGCGGCCTGCTGGGCAACCAGATCGGTGGCGGTACCGGCCGTACCCTGGCCACCATCGCCGGTGCCGTCGGCGGCGGTTACGCCGGCAACGAAGTGGAAAAGAACGTGCGCTCCACCACCAGCTACGTCGTCGACGTGCGCATGGACAATGGCAAGACCCGCAGCTTCCCGCAAACCAGCGAAAACTGGCGTGTCGGCGACCAGGTGCGCGTGGTCAATGGCCGCCTGGAAGGTCGCGGCTAAGACCGACAGCCCCTTCGCCCGGTCTCCGGGCGCGAGCAAACAAGCCCTTCGAGTCGCCTCGAAGGGCTTTTTCTTTGTTGTCGTTTAACCGCCCGGTATTTGTCTTTTGGTGCTGGATATGAAGATTTGTGCACCAATTGCGTCTTTACAACGTTATCCTGACATCCGATTGTCATTTTCCTGCCGGATGGCATGTCAGGCCACCCTTACCCGGCGTTTCCGGGAAGGCAATTGATAAACGCTGGCAACATTCCAACGAGGCAGTTAGACTTTCGCGAAAAGTCATCCGCCTGGACGGCAGCGGAGTTGGTAGTCGGGAAACAGAACGCTGAAGCGTCGACCCGCTTACTCGTACTGAACGGGGGGCGAAGAATTCGCCAGGCCGCGCCCACAGGGCGCGAAAAGCGTTTGAAGATTTATGGACTCACTGTCATCCACCGATACCAGCAGCCCGGCCAGCACAGCGGCCGAGCCTGCCGAGCAACGTCAAGCCGAAGAACGACATGGCGGCCCGCACAAGGAGCATGCGGTCATCCTGCTGCACGGCCTGTGCGGTTCGCAGCTGGAAATGGGGTCCATCCCCAAGCAGCTGAAGAAGGCTGGCTGTACCGTCATCCCGCTCAACATCGACAACTATTCCGCTGCCCTGACCAATCCGCGCGTCTCCCCCAATTGGGAAGACTGGTGCGCCGTGGTCGAAAGCCGGGTGGCGCGCCTGAAGGAAGAATTCCGTACCGTCTCGTTGTGCGGCCTGTCCATGGGCGCCACGCTGGCGCTGGCCGTGGCGGCGCGCAGCAAGGAACTGCTGTCGGTAGTACTGCTCTCGCCGGTGCTGCAATACGATGGCTGGTCAGTGCCCTGGTACTGGAAAATGCTGACCGTGGTCTATGACATGGGCGTGCGCAACTGGTCCTACAAGGAAAGCGAACCCTACGGCATCAAGAATTACGAAATGCGCCGCCGTGTGGCCGCCGCACTGGAGAAGGATGGCGTGGCTGCCGTCGGTGCCGCTTCGATCCCGGCACGCCACCTGCGCGCCGCCCTGCGCATGATCGCATTCGTGCGCAAGTCCCTGCCCCTGGTCCGCACCGATACCCTGATCATTCACTCCATCGACGATGAAACCGCATCGCCGCGCAATGCCGAGCTGATCCTGCAACAGATCAACGCCGAGGTACGCAAGGTGGTATGGCTGGGCGACTGTTATCACATCATCACCGTCGACAATGAACGTGAAATCGTCACCAACGAAACCGTGATGTTCATCAAGCGCAGCATCGAGATCCACGGCAACGAGATGAGCCGCAAGTATCTTGCCCATGCCTCGCCACTGAAGGACAGACGGCACTGACGTGATGTGCAGAAACAACGCAGCCCGGCAATTTAGCCGCCAGTAAGTCTTTTGACAGACAGCATTCTTAACATGAGCCCATTGCACCGCACTGCAATGTGAACCAAGATGGATACGACGCGCCCCCACTCCAAGACCATCATGAGCCTGATCCGACTCAAGAACGCCAAAAGCTGGCGCCCGCAGGGCTTCAGGCCGTTGTACGTCAGTACGTTCGGCTTCGTCGCCGCCTTCGGGCTGCGCTATGCGCTGGCGCCTTTTGTCGAGGAATCGCTGTCGATGCTGTTCTTTGCCGTCAATTGCATCGTGATGAGCTATCTGTTCGGCTATCTGTATTCCCTGGGCCTGCTGGCCATCAGCATCCCCACGGCCATGTTCTTCTTCCGCAAGCCGTATTACACGATGGACGGGCTCAACGACAAGGACATCTTCCTGATCCTGGTCTACATGGTCATCGTCGCCACCGCCTCGATCATCATCGAGTGGCTGCAGCGCGAGCGCTATGCCGCGGTGCTGCAGCAGCGCGTATCGGAAACCCGCTATCGCCTGCTGATCGAATCGGACCAGGCGCGCCGTGCCGAATATGCCAGACAATTCGAAAGCAGCGCCCGCGAAAGCGCCTGATTTAGATCCGCACCGGGGCTGCCGGCAACACCTGCGCAGCCCATCAGGAAGCCCCTGATACCCTGCCCGCAGCCTCTCCCCTAAGATGCCTCCATACCAGCAAGGAGGCTGCCATGTCCCTGACCCATCACCTGCCCAGCGTACTCGTCGTCGATGCCGACCTGGACGCCATCGAAACCGCCCGCTTCGCCGTCTGGCGCAGCCAGTTGCCCTGCCAGTTCGAATGGTTCGACGATGCCGAACTGGCCAATGCTTCGCTGCTGACCAAGGCGCTGTGCCGCAGCAAGGAGCTGCCGGCCCTGATCCTGCTGGATCCGCGCAGCTTTCCCGGCACCGAAGGGTATGAATTGCTGCGCACCCTGTGCATCTACCAGCAACTGGCGCATATCCCGCTGGTGCTGTTCACGGCCGCGCCGATGTCCGCCGATTTCGCCCTGGTACAGGACAGCCGCATCTGGTATGCCGCCAAGCCGGTCCGTGCGGCCGATTACATGGACCTGGTCACGCGCTGCGTGAAGCAGCGCCTGCATCAGCCGGCCACACTCTGATCACGCCGCACGCGCCTGACGATGCCCGCCAGGCGCCGGATCAGCGCTGCATATTGCTCGTGTGACGTATTGCCGTAACCGATCACCAGCCCGTTGTTGCCAGCCTGCGCCGGTCCTGCCAAAAACGACGACAGCGCCCCGACGTTCATGCCCGCCGCCCGCGCCGCCGTACTCACGGCGGTATCCGGACAATCCGGCGGCAGCCGCAAGGTCAAATGCAAGCCGCTGTCGCCCCCTGAGATGCCGAACTCCGGCAACTGCGCCTGCAAGGCCGCCCGCAGAGCCTGCTGGCGCTCCCGATAGAGCCGCTTCATGCGTCCCAGATGGCGCGCGAACTGGCCCCCGGCCATGAACTCCGCCAACGCCAGCTGCTCCAGCCGGTGCCCGCCGCGCAACAACTCGGACAGCGCGCGCCCTGCCCCCTCTCCCACAGAAGACGGCAGTACCAGAAAACCGATGCGCAAGCCCGGGAACAGGGTCTTGCTGAAGGTGCCCACGTACAGCACCGGCGCATCCGGCACCAGTCCCTGCATGGCCGGGATGGGATGGCCGTGATGGCGGAAGTCGCTGTCGTAATCGTCCTCGATGATCCAGCAGCCGTGCTCGCGGGCCCGCGCGATGAGCGCCAGCCGCCGCGCCAGCGACAGTACCGCGCCGGTCGGATATTGGTGCGAAGGCGTCACATGGATCAGCCGGGGCGGCGAGCGCCACGCCCGCTCGGCAATCAGGATGCCCTCCTCGTCGACCGGCATGGAACGAATCTTCATATCGCCCGCATGGAAGGCGGCACGCACTCCGCCATAGCCGGGATCCTCCAGCCAGGCGCGCTCGCCCGGATTGGCAAAGAGCCGCACGCACAGCGACAGCGCCCCTTGTGAGCCCTCGGTCACCACCACCTGTCCCGCTTCGCAACGCACGCCGCGAGCCACCCGCAGATATTGCGCGATGGCCTCGCGCAAGGCTGGCTCGCCCAGCGGATCGCCATAGGCCAGCGCCATCGGGCCGGCCCGTTTCAGCGCGCGCTCCTGCGCGCGCAGCCAGGCATTGAGCGGAAAGCGATTGAGCGCCGGCATCCCCGGCGTGAGGGCCAGCCCGCGGTCACCGGCATCGCGCGTGGGCTGCATGGTGCTGACCCGGCGCGATGGGCGTGCGTGGCCGCCGCGTGACGGAGAGGACACGGCATGCAGCCTTGCGGGCGCTGCCAGCAGGGTCGCCACGCGCGTCCCCTGCCGATCCGCTGCGGCATAGCCCTCGGCCACCAGTTGTTCATAGACTGCCAGCACGGTATTGCGCGCTACCTGCAACTGCTCGCACAGGCTGCGGGTGGAAGGCAGGCGACTGCCGGGCGGCAACTGGCCACCGAGGATGGCACGCTTGAAGCGCGCCAGCAATTGCTGCTGGCGCGAAGCAGCGCCGGGCCGTACATCGAGCGGGGAAGACAGCAGGGAAAGTGGCATGGCAAACGGGTTTTCGTGGCTCCATCAAATCATCATCCTGTGGCACTTTTGATGATGCCACGAAAACGCTATCGTGCCAGCTCTCCCTCGCCATGAAAGCCACCATGACCGATCTCGTCCGCAGCAACGATTACCAGCAACCCATCGGCCCAGCCCTGCCGGACTGGCAGCCGCGTGCGCGTCCCGATGGCCGCCCCCTGCAAGGCCGCAGCTGCCGGCTGGAGCGGCTGGATGCCGACCGCCACGCCGCGCAACTGCACGCCGCCTTCGCCACCGCCCCGGATGGACGCGACTGGACCTACATGATGAGCGGCCCCTTCCCCGATGCTGCCAGCTACCGTCAGCAGGCCATGCAGATGCAGGCCACGCAGGATCCGCTGCACCATGCCGTGATTGACCTGCGCACGGGGGATGCCATCGGCACCCTGGCCCTCATGCGCATCGAACCGGCGCACGGCGTGATCGAGGTCGGGCACATTGCGTTCTCGCCGCTGCTCAAGCGCAGCCGCATGGCCACCGAAGCGCACTACCTGCTGATGCGCCACGTCTTCGAGGATCTCGGCTATCGCCGCTACGAATGGAAGTGCGACAGCCTCAATGCGCCGTCGCGCGCTGCCGCGCAGCGCCTGGGTTTCCGCTTCGAGGGCATCTTCCGCCAGGCCATCGTCTATCGTGGCCGCAGCCGGGATACGGCGTGGTTCTCCATCATCGACAGCGAATGGCCGGCACTACGCGCAGCCTTTGAACAATGGCTGGACGATGGCAATTTCGATGCAGCGGGCCAGCAGCGCCAGTCACTTTCCGTCCTGACGCGCGCCGCGCTCACGCACGAGAACGCGGTGTCTTCAGCTGCTTGAGTTCCCACAGCGCTTCCAGCACATGGCGCGTCGCCGGTTCCAGCTGGCTGGCGCGATGGGCGATGCCGAGGGGCCGCCACAGCGCTGGCCGCAAGGGCCGCATGACGATGCGCGGATCCAGCGGCACCGGCTGCCCTTGCGCGCTGGCCTCATGCGGCAGCAGTGTGGCACCGTAACCGGCGGCCACCAGACTCTTGATGGCATCGTTGAAATTGAGCTGGATGCGCGCCTCCGGTTGTTCACCGGCCCCCACGAACCATTCGCTGGTGAGGCGCGAGAGCCGCGTCTCGGGCGCATTGAGGATCAGCGGCTGCGCGGCCAGCCAGCCCGGCGTGACCAGCCGGGGCGCGTGCCAGGCCGCCGGCAGGAAGGCCATCACCGGATCACGCCGCCACGGCCGGACCGTCAGGCCGCTCACGGGAGACTGTGGCAAGGCCACCAGGCCGATGTCCAGCAGCCCTTCGTTCAACTGCGACAGTGTCTCCTGCGAGGTCAGGATGTGGATCTGCACGTCGATATCGGGATGGCGCTGCCCCAGCCGTTCCAGCACCTGCGGCAGCAACGTGGCAATGGCCCCGGTGGAGGCGCCCAGCCTGACGCGTCCGGCCAGCCCCAGCACTTGCCGGCCGACTTCTTCCAGTGCCTGGTCGGCCGCCGCCAGCAATTGCCTTGCGCGGGTGATCAGGGTGGCACCGATGCCGGAAGGCCGCACCTGGCTGCGCTGGCGCAACAGCAGCGGCGCACCGATGCGCTCTTCCAGTTCGCTGATGTGCAGGCTCACCGTGGGTGGAGCCAGGTGCAGTTCGCGCGCGGCGGCGGCAAAGGAACCCAGGTCGGCAATGGCCACCAGGGTACGCAGACGGTCCAGGCTCAATTCACGCATTGCATGACTCCCGAGGAAAAGCCACGTTCAGGAAAACTGAACGATCTCTTTGTGATATTCAACTTTTCCAATTATACGATCCGGTTCACCATGCAGGTCTTCGGCAAGCGCCAGCCGACCTGTTTCGGCGCACATCCCTGTCTTCCCTGCATTGGAGCAAACCGTGAGCACACTTCCCCTGATCTTCATCGATGGCGACCAAGGCACCACCGGCCTGCAGATCCATGAGCGCCTGCGCGACCGCAAGGACCTGCGCATCCTGACCCTGCCGGCCGCCGAACGCAAGGATGCAGCCCGCCGCGCCGAGGCCATCAACAGCGCCGACATCGCCCTGCTGTGCCTGCCGGATGCCGCTGCCCGCGAAGCCATCACGCTGATCGAGAATCCCAAGGTGCGCGTGATCGATGCCAGCTCGGCCCATCGCACCAGCCCCGGCTGGGTCTATGGCTTCCCCGAACTGTCGGCGCAACAGCCGCGGGCGATTGCCCATGCACAGCGCGTGACCAATCCCGGCTGCTACCCGACCGGTGCCATTGCCCTGCTGCGTCCGCTGGTCCAGGCCGGCCTGGTGCCCGCCGATTATCCGCTGGCCATCCATGCGGTCTCCGGCTATTCCGGTGGCGGCCGCGCCCAGGTCGAACAATACGAAGGGGCGGATGCCGCGCAGGCCGCGCCCTTCGTGCTGTACGGACTGGGGCTGGCGCACAAGCATCCGCCGGAGATGCAGTTGCATGCAGGACTGTCGCAGCGCCCGGTATTCGTCCCCAGCTATGGGGCCTTCCGCCAGGGCATCGTGCTGTCCATCGCCTTGCAGACCCGCCTGCTGCCCCCGAACGCCACGCTGGAGAGCCTGCGGGCCGCCCTGCAAGCGCATTACGCCGGGGCACGCCACGTCACCGTGCTGGATGCGGAACAAAGCGCGGCCACGGCCCAGCTCGATCCGACCCGCCACAACAACAGCAACGACATGACGCTGGGCGTCTTCGGCAATGCCGCCGAAGGACACCTCCTGCTGTGCGCCGTGTTCGACAACCTGGGCAAGGGCGCCTCCGGTGCCGCCGTGCAGAACCTGGACCTGATGCTGGGTGCGCACTGACTCGTGTATCAAGACCAAGCTCATCAGCACGTATCCATTGACCGGCGGGCGATACCCACAAGGCCGCGTCCGCCGTCAAGCGTCTGGCTCGTAAATTGTGGTAAAGGACTCAAATAGCGCAAGGCAGGAAAGCGCAGGCTGTGGCATGATGGCACCTCGATTTGCCACCCAACCTGCAGGTGCCGGCCCTCCCCCTCAGCAGTGACCGCCGCCCGCTTCGAAGCAAGATGTCCACCACCTTAGGCGCTATCGCGTGCAAGTATTTTGACGCGACCATCAAACTGACTCCCGTATTGCGTACCGATGGCAAGTGGACGGCGTTCGTCCATATCGACTTTCCGGACCGCACCACGCATGAATTCGGCGATTTCAAGCCGGGCAATTCCAAGATGGAAGCCCTGCAGAATGCCGTCACGGCGGCCGAGCAATACGTCCGCGAGCGCAAGAAAAAGTAAGTTTTTTCTTCACCCCTCTGCCGCATGAAAAAACGGCCTGCATCGCTGCAGGCCGCGCTTTCGGCTGTTGCGGGCTGTGCGCTCAATTCATCTTCACACCTGCCGCCTCGCTTTCCTTATAGATTGCATCGATGAGATCCTGCCCCACACGCGAGGCCATGCTCTTGTGCACCGGCAGCAGCGCGTGCCGCCATTCGGCTTTCTCTTCTTCGCTCAGGGTATAGACCTTGGTCTTGCCGCTGGCCTTGATGGCGGCCAGGGCATCATCATTTTCCTTCTGGGCGATGGTATTGGCATACACGGTCGCCTCCTTCATGGCCCCTTCCAGCTGGCTGCGCACGTCCGCCGGCAGGGCTTCCCAGAACTTCTTGTTCACGATCACCGCATAGCCGATGTAGCCGTGGTCCGACACCGTCAGGTTGGACTGCACCTCGTGCATCTTCTGCGTATAGACATTGGACGGGGTGTTCTCGCTGCCATCCACCACGCCGGTCTGCATGGCCTGATACACCTCGGAAAACGCCAGCACCTGCGGATTGGCCTTGAGCGCGCGGAACTGTTCGTCGAGTACCTTGGAGGACTGGATGCGCATCTTCAAAGCCCGGAAGTCCGCCACCTTGTGCAGCGGGCGATTGGCCGTCATCACCTTCATGCCGTTATCCCAGTAGGCCAGGCCCTTGATGCCCTTGCTCTCCAGCTTCTGGAACAGCCCCTGCCCGATCTGCCCTTCGGTCACGCGTTTCAGCACGGTCTTGTTAGGGAAGATGTAGGGCAGATCGAAGACCTCGAACTCCTTGGCGCCCAGCGGGCCGAACTTGGCCAGCGAAGGAGCGAGCATCTGCACCGAGCCCAGTTGCAGGGCTTCCAGTTCTTCCTTGTCCTTGTAGAGCGTGCTGTTGGGATAGACCTCAACCTTGACGCGGCCATGGGTCGCCTTCTCGGCCAGCTCCTTGAAGCGTTCCGCGCCCTTGCCCTTGGGCGTGTCATTGGCCACCACGTGGCTGAACTTGATGACGATGGTCTGCTGGGCCAGCACTGGCGTGGCTGAAAGGACCAGCGTGGCGAAGGCGCAGGCGGTCAGTGCCGCCCGCTTTGTGATGATGGTCATGGATGTCTCCTCCGGGGGTGAAGCCAGAAGCCGATGACCTCGGCTTCTGGCGTTAGAACACGATCAGGTCACGCAGGCCCTCCCCGCTGTGCAGGCGGTCGAAGCCGCGATTGATGTCGGCCAGCGCCAGGCGCTCGCCCATGAGCTTGTCCACCGGCAGCTTGCCGGCCTGGTACAGGCCGATGTAACGCGGGATATCGCGCACCGGCACGCAGGAGCCGATGTAGCTGCCCTTGACGGTCCGTTCCTCGGCCACCAGGCTGACCTGCTGCAAAGGCCAGTTCTGATTGGGTGCCGGCAGGCCGGCGGTCACCGTCATGCCGCCGCGCCGGGTCATGCGATACGCGGCCTCCATGGCCTGGACCGATCCCGCCATCTCAAAGGCGTAATCAACACCGCCCTTGGTCAGCGCCTTGACCTTCTCCACCGCATCCGGATCACGGGCATTGACGGTGGCCGTAGCGCCCAGGGCACGTGCCACTTCCAGCTTGCTGTCGTGCAGATCGACGGCAATCACTTCGCGGGCACCGGAGGCCAGCGCGCCCAGCATGGTGCACAGGCCCACGCCGCCCAATCCCAGCACGGCCGCCGTGGTCCCGGCCTTGACCTCGGCCGTATTGACCGCCGCACCCACACCGGTCAGCACGGCGCAGCCGAACAGGGCCGCCTGTACCGGATCGATGTCGGCGTCGATCTTCACGCAGGAGCGGCGCGACACCACCGCATGATCGGCAAAGGCCGACACGCCCAGGTGATGATGCACATGCTGCGCGCGGTCATGCAGCCGGCGCTGGCCGGAGAGCAATTCCCCTACCGCGTTGGTTGCCGCACCCGGCTCGCACAGCGCAGGACGTCCTTCCATGCAAGGCAGGCAGTGACCGCAGCTCGGCACGAAGACCAGCACCACCAGGTCACCCGCACGCAGGTCGCTCACACCGCTGCCGACCTCGACCACTTCGGCCGATGCCTCGTGCCCCAGCGCCATGGGCACCGGACGCGGACGCACGCCGGTGATGACCGACAGGTCCGAGTGGCACAGGCCCGCTGCCTTCATCTTGACCAGCACTTCACCGGGGCCCGGCGGATCGAGATCGAGTTCCTCGATCTTCAGCGGCTGGCTCACCGCAAATGGGTAAGCCTCGGTCATTTCACGCAATACGGCGGCCTGGATTTTCATGGTGTCGTCTCCCTGCTTGTTGGAAAACGCCTAGATTACACGAGCGACGCCCGGCGCAACGCGGGTCAATCCCGGCTCAGTCCACCAGACGTCCGGCCTGATGCAGGAATTTCTCCGCCTGCAGGATCACCGGTTTGTCGATCATTTTTCCCTTGAGCGAAATCGCACCACCATCGCTGGCACGCACGGCCGCCATCACTTCCTCGGCCCACGCCAGCTCCTGCTCGCCGGGCATGAAGCCACGCCGCACACCCTCCACCTGCTTCGGGTGGATGCACAGCTTCGCGCCAAAGCCCATGCGCCTGGCCCGCTGCACCATTCGCGCGAGGAAGGCATCGTCATTGAAGTCCGTGGTCACGCCATCGATGGGCGGCGCAATGCCTGCCAGGCGCGATGCCATCACCATCTCCATGCGGAAGTGCATCAGCTCTTCTTCCTCCGGGCCGCATTGCATGCCCAGATCGACCTGCGCATCGATGGACCCGAAGGCCAGCCGCTGCACCCCCGGCACGGCGGCAATCTCGCGCATCGCGGCCAGGCCGGCGGCACTTTCGATCAGCGCAATCAGACCACGCCCAGGCCCCAGCCGACGCGCGATGGAAGACAGGGTCTTGGCCTCCTCTGCCTTCGGCAGAACAATGCCCGCCATTGATAGTGCAGAAAACGTCAGCAGGTCATCGCCGTGCCAGACGGTGTCGGCCGCGTTGATGCGCACCCACAGGCGCGGCTGCGGACCATTGCCGCGCAGCCAGCGGGCCAATGTGGCGCGCGCTTCCTCCTTCTGCGGCAGGGCGACTGCATCTTCCAGATCAACGATGACTGCATCCGCCCCGCTCTCCAGCGCCTTGGCGTAGCGCTCGGGACGATTGGCCGGCACGAACAGGTAGCTGCTGGCCGTGGTGATGTGCGGTGCCATTACACGGCCCCCCGTTCGCGCAGCGCAGTGATGGCAGCTGCGTCATAGCCCAGTCTGGCGAGGATGGCCTCGGTGTGCTGACCCAAGGCAGGAATGGCTTCCATGCGGTAATCGAAACTGTCATTGGCGCCCGGCGGCAGCAGCGCCGCCACCTTGCCGGCCGGCGTATCCACTTCGGTCCAGCGTTCGCGCGCGGCCAGTTGCGGGTGCTGCCACAGTTCCAGCATGGTATTCACGCGCGCATTGGCGATCTGCGCCTGGTCCAGGCGCGCCACCACCTGCTCCGCACTCATGTCGGCGAACATGCCCAGGATCAGCTGGCGCAGCGCTTCGCGATGTTCATGGCGGCGCGCATTGCTGGAAAAGCGTTCGTCGATGGCCAGCGCGGCGTCCTGCAAGACCACCTCGCAGAAGACTTTCCATTCGCGTTCGTTCTGCAAGCCCAGCATGACGGTCTTGCCATCACCGGCCTTGAATGGCCCATAGGGATAGATGGTGGCGTGCTCCGCGCCCGAACGGCCGGGCGCGCTGGCCCCCTGGTAGGCGTAATACAGCGGAAAGCTCATCCACTCCGTCAACGCTTCCAGCATCGACAGATCGATATGGCTGCCGCGTCCATCACGTCCGCGCTTGATGAGGGCGGCCAGAATGTTGGAATACGCGTACATGCCGGCGGCGATATCGGCAATCGAGCATCCGGCCTTGACCACTTCATCCGGCGTCCCGGTGACCGACAGAAAACCGGCTTCACTCTGGATCAGCAGGTCATAGGCTTTCTTGTCGCGATAAGGGCCATCCTCGCCATAGCCGGAGATGTCACACACGATCAGTCCCGGATGCTTCGCGTGCAGCGCCTTGGCCGACAGGCCGAGCCCGGCGGCGGCACCCGGTGCGAGGTTCTGCACCAGCACATCGGCCTCGCCCAGAAGCTGGCCGATGATGCGCTTGCCCTCTTCATCCTTGAGGTTGAGGGTCAGACTTTCCTTGGAACGATTGGTCCAGACGAAATGCGAGGACAAGCCGTTGACGCGCGTATCGTAGCCGCGCGCAAAATCCCCGACACCGGGCCGCTCGATCTTGATGACACGGGCCCCCAGGTCTGCCAGCTGGCGCGTACAGAACGGCGCGGCGATGGCGTGTTCCAGACTGATGACGGTGATGCCCTCCAGCGGGCGATTGGCGTGCGACATGGAGACTCCCTTGGGCGGCCTGATTCAGAAGGAACGGGGCAGACCGAGAATGTGCTCGGCCACGTACGAAAAAATCAGGTTGGTCGAAATCGGCGCCACCTGATACAGCCGCGTCTCGCGGAACTTGCGCTCGACGTCGTATTCGCAGGCAAAGCCAAACCCGCCATGCGTCTGCAGGCAGACATTGGCCGCCTCCCACGAGGCCTTGGCCGCCAGATACTTGGCCATGTTGGCCTGGGCACCGCAGTTCTGATGGGCATCAAAGAGCGCACAGGCCTGGTAGCGCATCAGGTTGGCGGCCTCGATCTCGATGTAGGCATCGGCAATCGGGAACTGCACGCCCTGGTTCATGCCGATGGGGCGATCGAACACCACGCGTTCTTTGGCATAAGCGCTCGCCTTGTCGATGAACCAGTAGCCATCGCCGATGCACTCAGCGGCGATCAGGGTGCGCTCGGCGTTGAGGCCGTCGAGGATGTACCTGAAGCCGCGCCCCTCCTCGCCGATCAGGTTCTCGGCGGGGATTTCCAGGTTGTCGAAGAAAAGTTCATTGGTCTCATGATTGACCATGTTCAGAATGGGCCGCACCTCCAGCCCCTTGCCGATGGCCTCCCTAAGATCGACCAGGAAGATCGACATGCCCTCGGACTTTTTCTTCACTTGATCCAAAGGCGTGGTCCTGGCGAGCAGGATCATCAGGTCGGAATGCTGTACCCGCGAGATCCAGACCTTCTGGCCATTGACCACGTAACGATCGCCCTTCTTCACCGCCACCGTCTTGATGCGCGTGGTGTCGGTACCGGTCGTGGGTTCGGTCACGCCCATCGATTGCAGGCGCAGTTCACCACTGGCTATCTTGGGCAAGTACTGCTGCTTCTGCCGTTCGGAGCCATGGCGCAGCAGCGTGCCCATGTTGTACATCTGGCCGTGACAGGCCCCGGAATTCCCGCCAGTACGATTGATCTCTTCCATGATGACCGAGGCTTCGGTCAGCCCCAGTCCCGAGCCGCCGTATTCCTGCGGAATCAGGGCCGCCATCCAGCCGGCTTTGGTGAGCGCATCGACGAATTGCTCGGGATAGCCGCGCGCTTCGTCGACCTTGCGCCAGTACTCCGGCGGGAAGGTCTGGCACAGGTCACGCACGGCGTCGCGCAGGTCGGTGTAGGCATCAGGGACGGCTTGATACGACATGAGGGGGCTCCGGCTTTATATTATTTAAATGATTTATTTAGTTTCAGTCCAGCAGGGCTTCGGCCTGCATCGCCAGCTCGCCACGTTCGTTCTGCGCCCACAGCGCCACGCTCTTGCCATCGACAGCAGGCTTGCCGCACAACGTGAAGGGCTCGGTATCGAACAAGGTTCCCACCGAGCGGAAGTTGAACTCGCGCATCACCGCCTGCGGCATTTCACGCGCCACCAGGTCGGCCAGCAAAGTGGCGATCAGGGGGCCGTGGACGATGAGGCCGGGATAGCCCTCCGCCTCAGTGACATAGCTGCGGTCGTAATGGATGCGATGACCGTTGAAGGTCAGCGCCGAATAACGGAACAGCAGCACTGGATCCGGCTCCACGCGCCGCGACCAGCGCGCATCGGTGGGCGCGCTCTTCGGCACCACCACCGGGGCGCCCGGCTGCGGCAGATCGCGGTAGACGATGTCATGCTCTTCGGTCAGGCACAGCTGGCCCTGATGACGGATGGTGTGCTGCACGGTCACGAAAGCGAGCGCGCCGGTGCGGCCCTGCTTCACATCCACGCTGGCGATGCGCGAGACTTTCTCGGCCTCTGCGCCGACGGGCAGCGGAGCGGCAAACCGCAGCCTTCCCCCGGCCCACATGCGGCGTGGCAGCGGCACCGGCGGCAGGAAACCCCCGCGCTGGGGATGGCCATCCGCGCCCACCTCAGACTGGCGGCACACGCTCCAGAAATAGATCCAGTGCCACAGCGGCGGCAGCGCATCGCCCGCCTGCGGCTGGCGTGGCCCGTCCAGCGTGGCCGCCAGCGCTGCCGCGAAGGCCGGGCTGATCTGGTCGTGGCGCGTTTCGGTCTTGTCCAGCCACTGCCGCAGCAGGGCGAGATCGAGGTCGGGGTGCGACATGGCTCCTCGCATCGTGGTTGTTGGTTGGGCACGAGTCTGCGGTGTCCACCCGCCGGGAACAATCTGTATTTTTGGAAGGGGGGCTTACGCAGAACTGAAGTCACGCGCAGCACAGGGATGCGGCATCGCGTCACAACTCGTCCGTATTTCACGCCATGCAGCGATGCGATTCGGCGTACCATGGGCAGCCACCGAGAGCACGCGTGCACCGATGGCGGAAGCGTGCCGCAATACAGGATGGCCAGGCTTGCCGAAGTGCAGGCGCCATCCTCACCGAATCTTTCCGGGAGACATCATGCTTTTCGATCTGACCGACCTGCGCCTATTCATCCTCATCGCCGAACTCAACAGCCTCACCCGCAGCGCCGAGCGCATGAATCTCTCGCTGGCCGCCACCAGCAATCGCATCAAGGAACTGGAAACGCGCTTCGGCACCCGCCTGCTCTATCGCGAGAGCAAGGGCGTGCAGCTCACGCCGGCCGGGCATACCCTGCTGCATCACGCACAGCTCTTCATGCAGCAGGTAGAACACCTCAAGAGCGACATGCAGCAGTACAACAACGGCATCAAGGGCTATATCCGCATTTTCGCCAACACCACGGCGGTGACCGAATTCATGCCCGAGATCCTGGGCAAGTTTCTGGCCAGACATCCGCAGGTCAACGTCTCACTGGAAGAGCGCCTGAACCATGACATCCTGCGCGGCATCCAGGAAGGCACGGCCGATATCGGCATCGTGGCCGGTCCGGTGCAGGGGGATGGACTGCAGGTACTCAACTTCTCGACGGACAGGCTGGTGCTGGCCACTGCGCTGGAACACCCGCTGGCGGGCGCCGGCAGCGTTCCCTTCCAGGACACGCTGGAGTACGAACACATCGGCCTGCACGAAGGCAGCACCCTGCACCACTTCCTCAACAAGATCGTTTCCGAACAGGGGCAGCGTCTCAAGCTGCGGATTCAGGTGCGCAGCTTCGAAGCCATGTGCCGGATGATCGAGACCAATGTCGGCATCGGCATCGTGCCGCGTTCAGCGGCGCAGCGGCATCAGCAGACCATGCAGTTGGCGGTGGTGGAGTTGAGCGATCCGTGGAGCGTGCGCGAGCGCAGCATGGTGTTCCAGAACATGGAGACGCTGTCGCCGCATGCACGCAATCTGGTGGATTTCATCCGCGAGCAGATGGCGCAGGAGAGCGACGAAGACAAGCTCGCCGCACGCGCAAGGAAGACCGCCTGAGCGGCGGAGATGGCCGGCCCTCAGCCGGCGATCATCATCCAGACCGACAGCAACAGCAATGCGGCGCAGAAGAGGATGCGCAGGCGTCGCTCCGGCAGATGGTGTGCCAGCGCCACGCCCCAGGAGATGCTGAGCACGCCGCCCAGCGCCATCGGAATCCCCACTGACCAGTCCACATGACCCGCCTGGGCGTAGGTCCACAGGGCCACCAGCGTACCGGGCGTGACCATGGCCAGCCCCAGTCCTTGCGCGGCGGTCTGCGTCACACCGAACAAGGCCGTCAGCAAGGGCACTGCGACGATGGCGCCGCCCACGCTGAAGAAACCGGCCGAGGCGCCGGCAGCCATCCCCACCAGCGGAATGTAGCGACGCGAGAGGATCACGGACGATTCCACGCTGCGCTTGTTGCGCAACAGCGTCCACAGGTAGTACAGCGCCAGCAGGCCCATGAAGGCGGCGAAGCAGACATGCAGGCTGCGCGCCGCCATGGCCGTGGCGATGCGGGCCGAGACATAGGTGGTGAAGACAGCCGGCACGCACATCATGGCGGCGGTACTCCATTGGATGTGATTGCGCTGCTTGTAGCGCCAGAAGGCGATGACGACGTTGGGCACGATCATCACGAGTGCCGTGCCTTGGGCCAGTTGCTGGTCCATGCCGTAGAGGTAGCCCAGCACGGGGATGGCGATGAGACCGCCGCCGATCCCGAAGAGACCGCCCATGGCGCCCAGCAGGCCGCCGAGCAGGAAGTTGACTACGCCGGAGAAAAACAAGGAAGCCGTCATCGGTGTACAGTGATGCCTCTGCTGGCCGGCTGCAAGGTGCAGTGGCCGCATCGAAGGATAAAAAAGGAGACTGACATGAGCGGCGTCATCGTGTTTGCGCTGGAGATGGGCGTGGTCGCCCTCATTGCGCTGGCCATCTACATGGTGATGAAGAAATAGCGCCGCCGATCAGGCCCGACAGTGTAGCGCAGGCGGACCGGGCTGTCCCGGCGGCGGTGCTTTCCTGCCATCCCCCCTCAAGCAAAGGAAGACAGAATGGATCTCGGCATCAAAGGTAAGACCGCCCTCGTCTGCGCATCGAGCAAGGGCCTCGGCCGCGCGTGCGCACTCTCGCTGGCGCGCGAAGGCGTGCACGTCACCCTGCTGGCGCGCGGTGCGGAGGCACTGGAAGCAACGGCCCAGGCCATCCGCACGGAGACCGCCACCACCGGCGCCATCATCACCACGGTCGCGTGCGACATCACCACCCCGGAAGGACGCGCCCTGGCTCTGGCCGCCTGCCCTGCCCCGGACATTCTGGTGACCAATGCCGGCGGACCCAAGCCGGGCGATTTTCGTGAGTGGACGCGGGATGACTGGATCGCGGCGGTCGACGCCAACATGCTGACGCCCATTGAGCTCATCAAGGCGACGGTGGATGGGATGATCGCGCGCGGCTTCGGGCGCATCGTCAACATCACGTCGAGTGCGGTGCGGGCACCGATTGATATCCTGGGCCTCTCCAATGGCGCGCGCTCGGGGCTGACGGGTTTTGTGGCGGGACTGGCGCGCAAGACGGTGGCGCACAACGTGACCATCAACAATCTCCTGCCGGGGCCGTTCGAGACGGATCGCTTGCGCTCCACTGCGACGGGGGCGGCCAAGGAGAGTGGGCGCACGGTGGACGAGGTGCTGGCGGACCGGCGCAAGCTCAATCCGGCGGGACGCTTTGGCGATCCGGCCGAGTTCGGGGATGCCTGCGCTTATCTGTGCAGTGCGCAGGCGGGGTTTATCACGGGACAGAATCTGCTGATGGATGGGGGCGCTTATCCGGGGACATTCTGAGCGGGATGCCCGGTCGTCTTGTGGGCGGATGCCTTGCATGCCGGAAAGGGTGGATGCAAAGCAAGTGATGTGATGTATAATGCGGCCCTCGTGCGACGGGCAACATGCCCGGCTGCCACGCAAGGAGGTTTGGGTGAGTGGTTTAAACCAGCAGTCTTGAAAACTGCCGACGGGGTGACCCGTCCGTGAGTTCGAATCTCACAGCCTCCGCCAGAACATCGTATAGAGCGGGCCTTTACGGCCCGTTTTTCATTTAATCCCACATAAAAACCCACATAAAGAAATCGCCATGCTGCCGTCGAAAGCTTGAAGGCTTCTTTTTTGATCTCAGCTACTCGTAAACTTATTTTCTAATTTGCCAAAACAACATTTCCAGCGAGTGTGACCAGCGTCGAATAATTCCAAGTAGTGCCACGTCTATCACCCCATTCTCCTACTCGCTGTCTTGAGCAGGTGAAGATTCATTACGAACGCTATGCTCATGATTACGAAGCCTTCCTGTAAGCCTTCCTGTCATTGGCTTGCGCCTTGAGTTGCTGGCGCCAGTTAAACAACTTTTAAAATAATTTCGCAACAGCCTCTAAATGTGAACAGGCCTTAGAAAGCAGGGATCGAACTGAAGAGCCTTCCTCGGTCATTCCAAAGCTCCCGAAGAGACAAGTCAAGGAAGAATGGGTCTGCCGCATCTTGCTGCCACCACTCGAAGATGTGTGCATCGGAAGTCATACCCCAGATTGAACCGATGCCGTAATCACCAAAGGCGACAGCATTGCGCCACAATGGCTCCGCATCGGGTAAGCTACGCAGAATTTGCGTCAGGCCTAGCATGGTCGTCCGCGAAAAGCGTTCCTTGCGCGACAGCGGGTACAGAAATCGAACATTGGAAGGTCCGACAAATCCGTTGACAGCGCGATAGAAATTACGGAGTTCTTGAGGAAGAGAAAAGTCGAGGATATGCTCAACCTCAAGGATTTCCTCTTCCGCGCAAGGCTGCCCGATCTCCAATATTGAAAAATCCAACGTAGACAACATATACATAGCGAGTAGCGATCTTTAAAAAAAGGGGGCGTTTACCGTTGGTCTATGCATCGTTATCTCCGAGATGTGGCAAGCTGCCAATCTTGGCACGAGATATCGTCCCCTATCCGCGAAGATAATCAGGCCCATCATTTTTGCTCCAATTTATCACCCTCTCGAGAGCGGAGGAACGCGCCCGCCAACGAAGGTGAGCATGATTCATCGCTGAAGAAGCCAACAATGGAGGAGTTGACCACCGCTACTCGAGCGCAGCGTTATTGGTTGGCCACGGCGAAGAAATGCTTGACGAAGAATTCGCTCAGGATCTCCCATCGGACCTCGCTGCCCTGTGTGACGAACCAGCTTTCTCCCTTTGAAAATACGGTCGAAGTGCCACTGGCAAGATCAGTGAGTCTGACGCTGCCTTCTACCACAGTGGCTTGCTCGTTGAATGGATAAGTCATGCGAAAGACGCTACGGGTGACGCCGAAATAGCCCGCCGAAACGGCACTATCAGGGGCGCCGAAGCTACCCTTGGCATAGGCTTGTGCCTCACCGGCTTCGATGGTGGCGCCCAGCACGCTGACCGTGCCGATGGCCTGCATGTCCTCGCGGCGGGGAGCGTGGTTGATATCAATGATGTTCATGGTGAAATGTCCTTTCAGGTTTAACGACGTCCGGTGCGATAACCGGAAATTTGGTGCCAGGTCTTGGCGGCGCTGCAAATGAGCGGGCGAAACTGATCCTTGCCGATCACATTGGCCCTGCGCACGGAACTGATCAGGTCGTAGCGCGGAGAGCCTTCCGCGATCCCTTCCGCCAGAATCTTGCAGATGATGTGGCTGGGAGTCACGCCGAAACCGGCATAGCCCTGCACAAAGAAGACGTTGGAATGATCCGGTAAGGAACCGATCTGGGGGAACAGGTTGGCCCCGCAGGCCATCGGCCCGCCCCATGCCAGATCGATCTTCACCTCGTGCAGGTAGGGAAATATCTTGAGCATGAGCTTGCGGTTCCAGGCCTTGAGATCCTGCGGGATATGCTCCACCAGCGGCGTGGCCGACCCGAACAGGAGCCGGTTGTCGCGGGTGACGCGGAAATAGTCGATGACCGGGCGGATGTCGCTGTAGGCGCCACGTATCGGACTGATCTTTTCGATGAGTTGCGTCGGCAGCGGTTCGGTCACGCATTGGAACGCATAGGTATTGATGGTGGAGCGGTGCAGTTCCGGCTCCATGCCATTAAGGAAGCTGTCGCATGCCCACAGCAGCTTGTTTGCCGTCACGCTGCCTCTGGCGGTACGTACCTTGATGCGGTTTCCATAGGTGACTTCGACAGCGGGAGAATATTCAAAGATCTTCGCCCCATGTTGCGACAAGGCCTGTGCCTCGCCCAACAGGAGATTGAGCGAATGCACATGACCGCCGCCCATATGCAGCAACGCACTTGAATAGACGTTCGTACCGATGATGGAACGAACTTCATCGCCTTCCAGGTAGCGGATTTCCTGCGTCGAGTCGAGCGCTTTGAATTCCTTTTCCCAGGCGCGCAAGGTCGCTGCCTGGCGCGCGTTGTAACCCATGTAGCCATAGCCATGACAAAGATCGGCATCAATGCCGTACCGGCTCACGCGCTCTTGAATGATGCGGGCACCCTGATCGCTGATTTCGAAGATGGCGCGCACACCGTCCTCGCCGACGTCCCGCTTGATCTTGTCCAGATCATGGCCGATGCCAGCCATGATCTGGCCGCCATTGCGTCCGCTACCACCGAAACCCAGATAGCGGGCTTCGAGCAGAGCGATGTTTTTCATGCCCTTCTCGGCCAGTTCAAGTGCCGTATTCACGCCGCTGAAACCGCCGCCGATGACCACAATGTCGACATCGATGTCGTGATCGAGTGCGGGGAAGTTCAGATCATATTTCTTGGTGGCGGTGTAGTAGGTCGCTGTTTCGATATTGATCATCTCTGTTTGCTCCAATGGACTGCCATTTTTTCCTGACGCCGCCATGCCTGCCACCCGACGTCCCGTGCTTGATCCGGCACGCCGGTGACACAGTGCCGCGTCATTGCTTCAAGATCTTGAGCGTCTGCACTGAACAGAACTCAAGCAAGCCTTGTCTGCCGAACTCGACACCGATGCCGGACTGCTTGATCCCGCCAAAGGGTGCATCCGGTTGCACCGCTCCATGCCCGTTGATCCAGACCGAACCGCATTGCAGTCGCCGGGCAACCTCCTCGGCGCGGGAAACATCGCTGGACCATACCGATCCGCCCAGTCCGTTCGGATTGTCGTTGGCCAGGCGCACCGCCTCTTCGACGTCCCGATAGCGGATCACGGGCAGGATCGGGCCGAATTGCTCCTCGTCGACCAGGCGTGTGCCATTGGTGAGGCCTGCGACGATCGTCGGTTCGAAGAAATAGCCCGGTCCCGGTTTGGCCTTGCCTCCCGCGAGGATCGTCCCGCCCAGCGCGCGGGCCTCCTCGGACAAGGTGCGTACGATATCGAGCTGAGCCTGGTTCTGTAGCGGCCCCAGCTGAGTGGCCGGGTCCATTCCATCTCCGACTTTCATCTCGGCTGCCAGCCGCGCCAGTTCTGCGCATAGCTCCTCATAGTGGCGCTCATGCACGTAGAGCCGCTTCAGACAGGCGCAGGTCTGTCCATTGTTGTGAAAGGCTGCACCAAACAGTTGCGCAGCGATCTTCGGGATATCGGCATCGGGCAGTACGATGCCGGCATCGTTGCCGCCCAGTTCGAGGGTAAGACGCTTGAGCGTGGTGGCGGCCATTTCCATGATCCGCTTGCCTGTGCGCGTAGAACCGGTAAACACGACCTTGTTGACCTCGGCGTGCCCGGCTAGTGCCGCCCCCACCGCACCGCCACCGGTCACCAGATTCAGCACGCCTGCAGGCAATATCTGGTTGGCCAGTTCCACCAGCCGTGCAGTGGCCAGCGGCGTGTACTCAGAGGGCTTGAGCACGACCGTATTGCCAGCCCGCAGCGCCGGAATCACGTGCCAGATGGCGATCATCAGGGGCCAGTTCCACGGTGTGATCGAGGCCACCACACCCAAGGGCTTGTGCCGTACCTCGACACGTGCAAGATGGTCGTCCTGGATGACCACCGGCTCCAGGTCCAGATCGGCGGTGGCGCGGGTCCAGGCAATGGCACCGCCCAACTCCATGCCCGCACCCACTCCGTCAAGCCCATGCAAAGGCTTGCCCGTTTCCAACGTCACCAGCTCCATCAGTTCGCGCGTATGCAGTTCCAGCAGGTCGCCGAGCCGGTGCAACAGCCTCTTGCGGTCGGTATCGGGCAGCTCGCTCCAGGCCGCGAAGGCATGCCTCGCAGCGGCCACCGCCGCATCCACTTGGGCGACATCGGCCTCCTGAGCCAGGGCAAAGGCTTGTCCGGAAGCCGGATTGATAACAGCAAAGGTCTTGCCGGTGTCGATGGTCTCTCCACCGATGATCATCGGATAGGTCTTCATTGCGATTCTCCTTCGTTGTGCTTGCGCGGCTGCCGCTTCATGATGCGCAGACCGGCGGCCGCCGATGCGCCCAGGGCGCAGCCTGCTCAAGCTGTGCCGCCAGTGCATACAGCAGCGTCTCCCCGCCGAAGGCGGCAGCGAAGTGCGATCCGATGGGCAGGCCTGCGGCATTCCAATGCAATGGCACCGACATGGCGGGCTGACCGCTGGCATTGAACAGTGCAGTAAAGGGGGAGAAAGAATGGAAGGTCTGGACCAGATCCTGAATCGACTGGTCCTCATTCACGCTCATGGTTCCGATGCGCATCGGCGGTTGTGCCATGGTCGGATTGAGCAGCACGTCGAAGCGTTGCATCAATGCTGCCATTCGTCGTCCGAATGCATGCATCTCATCGACTGCCGCAGCATAGTCGGCACCGGAAAGATGTCCCTTCTCGCGCAGGATCAGACGATGCCGTGCTTCCAGCAATTGTTCATCCATGGGATGGCCTGCCATGCGACCCAGAAAATTCATGAGGCTGCGGGTCTGCGAACCGATGATGGTGAAGACGTTATCGTAGAACGCCAGAGCCTCCACCGGCAGCGTAGTCTCTTCCACGTGGTGGCCGAGTTCCTGGCACAACGCGGCGGTCTTGTTCACCGCCTCCAGACAGTCGGGGTGAGTAGGCCAGGGAGAGATCTGTCTGACCAGTCCGATGCGCAGCCCTGTGGGCGCTTCGCCAGTGACGGCTGACAGGAAGCTCTGGCGGTGATGTGGAGCGGCATAGGGTGCTCCGAGGTCGATACCGGCCAGTTGATCCAGCACGGCTGCACTGTCACGGACCGAAATGCTGATGACATGACCAGTGCCCATGCCTGCCCAGCCTTCGCCAACTGCCGGCCCCATCGGCGTGAGTCCGCGCGAGGGCTTCAGACCAAATACCCCGCAGGCTGATGCCGGCACCCGCAGCGAACCACCGCCGTCATTGCCATGTGCGATCGACAAGACCCGCGCCGCTACCAGCGCGGCTGCCGAGCCGCTCGATCCGCCGCAAATATGATCGAGCGACCATGGATTACGCGAGGCACCGAACAGCCTTGATTCGGTCGTGTAAGAAGAGCCGAATTCCGGCGAGGTCGTGGTACCGAACAAGTTGAAGCCGGCCTTCCTGATACGGGTGACCAGTTCGGCATCGAAGGGCATCACATTGTCCTTGAGCAGCAGCGAACCGTTGGTCATCCGCGCACCGGCCACGGGCGTGAACAGATCCTTGATCAACATCGGCACGCCGTGGAAGGGGCCTTGCGCTAGCCCCTGCGCCACGCTCTGCTCGGCCTGGGCGTAAAGCTTTTCGGCGACCGCGTTGAGTTGAGGATTGACGGCTTCAAGACGGGCGATGGCCTCGGCCAGCGCTTCGACTGGAGAGAGTTCGCCCTGCCGTATGCGGGCGGCCAGCGCCAGGCCATCGGGGAAAGGTGTCGAAGTAGAAGTAGAGATTGGAAGAACGGTATTCATGGGATTGAGACTCGGTACAGGTCAATAGGCGGCGCGCCGCGTCGGTGGTGCCGGTTCAGTGGGTCGCGTGTCGTGATTGCGGTTGGCGCTGTCGCAGCCCGACCAGCAGCCATGCCAGCGCCAGCAGCAGGGTCAGCAGCGCCCATGCCATGATGGCGGAGGGCAGACCGCGTGGCATGCCTCCCAATGGCTGGACGATGGCGGTAATGATGAGCGGACTGGCGAACTGACCGAGGTAAAGACAGGCCGTAAAGCCGCCCACTCCTCGTGCCCGCAATGGCGCGGGCAATTTCAACAGCAAGGGCAGCGAGGCGTTGGAGACCAGGAAACCGGCGCCGAAGCCCTGCAACACCATCGCCACCAGCACCACCGGATAGGAGGGCGCCAAGGCCAGCACCCCAAGCCCTGCTGCCATCAAGGCCAGCAACAAGGCGTTCACGCCGGAGACACCGATGTGATCGCGTACGAAGGGCCAGGCGATGGAACCGAACAGCGAAGACAGGATGGCAAGGCCGGCTGCGGCGCCGATGAGCGAGGTCGACGTCACACCGCGCATCACCAGCATCGTGGGTGTCATGACCGTGACGACGAAGCAGGTCACCATCCCTGCAAAGATCAGGAAATAGGCGGTCATCACCGTGCGTCGGAGCTTGCCCGGCGCCGCATCCGGGGCCTGACTTTGCTCGACCCGCCGGTCCGGTTCCCACAGCCACAGCGAGATCGCCGGCAGCATCAGCAGCGGTGCCAGATACAGCAGGAAGGGAGCACGCCACGACCCTTCGCCGACCACGCCACCGATGACAAAAAACAGCGAGCCGACCACCCCGATGGTGATGACCTGGCGATTGATGTAGCGCATGCGCTCCATTGGCGGCCAGTAGTCGGCAATGAGCGTGGTACAGCTGGTCATGATGATGGCCTCAGCGCAGCCGAACAGCAGACGCATGAGCAGAATTGGCCTAAGCTCATGCATCATCGCTGGCAGTGCACCGCTCAGTGCATAGAGCAGGCAGCCCAGTATCAGCATGCGTTTGCGGCCGAAGCGATCGGCCAGCAAGCCGGCCAACGGCGCGAACAGCGCGATGGCCAATGCGGGGGCGGCAACGATCAGCGGGACCAGCTCGGCCGCACCAGGATCGCTGGCGCCGAACTCAGCGGCTATCTTGGGCAGCATGGGAGCGATCATGACAGAGCCCATGATGGTCAGGCTGCTGGCCAGCTGGATCACCAGGCCCTGCCGGGGACCGGCGAGGGGCGCAGAAGGAGGGGTACGTTGCATGATCGCCTCCTCAGAAACTCATGGACGCGCGCAGCGCCAGGTGATAACCCTCGGCGTGGTTGCGAGCACCGAATTCCTTGTAGCCGTGCAGCGAGACCAGCGGCATGCCGGGGCGGAAGAAGTTCACGGCAGGCCCCAGTGCGAAGACTCTGCTGCGGTTGCCATCACCCGAGCCAGGCCCGCTGTCGTCGCTGATCTGCTGGTAGGCGTAGCCGGCCAGGCCCAGCGTCCAGGACTGAACGTGCTGGCCCGCGGCAAACTCCTGGCGATATTCGATGCCGCTACGATACTGCGTGGCCGGGTTGACCGTATTGAAGTTCAGCGCCACCTGCGTCGATAGTTCGAAGCCCGAAGGCGTGATGTAGGTCGCGCCAACGAAGGGCGAATAGGTCCAGTGATTCACGCCGGCGTTGAAGGCGTTGGAGGCACTGTAAGCACCGGTAGGTGCCTGGATCAGCAAGCCGCTGTTGACGAACAGATTGGGGGGCATCTGCCAGGCCAGCATGAACGGGATAACCTGGATATCGCCCAATCCGCTGTCCTTGCCGGAGATCGACAAGGGACCGCCGGGTGTGGGGACCTTGAAGTTGCCGTTGATATCGATGGAGGGCAATACGCCGCCGAAGCCCAGCTTGCCACCCAGCATCTCGACGTTGGTCATGTAGAAGTAGGCCAGCGCCAGTGTCTTGACCTCAAGATGAAAGTCGTTGGAGATCGAATGGCCGACGCCGTCCTTCAACGTGGACGCGGAGTAGTAGGAAGCACGGACACCGAAAGCCCCGTAATCCGTGGCTGGCGGAAGGATGCCAGCGCCGAAATCGGTCACCCCGATCGGCGTGATGACCGCCCCCTGCTCGACGGCCTGGGCTGGCGGACAGGCCAGCATCGAGAGGGTCAGTACAGAAAATGCGGAGAGTGCGGAGAGTGCGGAAAAGGCAGTGCGGCTGGCGCGCTGCCCACTACGGCAGATGTCATTCATGTTGATCCCCATACCTTTCTGTGAAGTGGTGAGGGGATTCTAGGAACGTCGTTCTATGCTGCGTTATCCGTTTTGGGAAGTAGCGTGAATTGTTGAGCGGTGCATGCCCAGCGGTACATGAGGGCGCAGGGTCTCCGAAGGCAGTTCGCCAAACATGTCGCGGTAATCCGAGGCAAAGCGGCTGAGATGCCAGAAGCCCCAGTCCGCTGCGACGTTGCCAATGGAGACCGCGCGTCCAGCACGACGAGCCTCCACCAGGACTTTGCGCACTTGGTTGAGGCGCTCAGCTCGCACGAATTCCGTGGCGGTAGTGCCGACGGCGCTATTAAAACAGGTCTGCAGGTGACGACGGCTCACGCCCAGTTGCGCTGCAACCTGGCTCATGCTCTGTCGCTCAAGGGTGTTGTTCAGCATGAGCGTGCGGGCCTGATCCATGAGGCGCTTGTGTCCGGTCTCGCTCACCGGCTCGACCTTGCGCACTGAGTTAAGCACCGCCAACAAGGCATCCAATACCAGCCGCTCTAGCGATGAGATATCGTCGCCGACTTCAGCTTCCCCTATTGCTGAGTGCGTGGCTTGCTGCAATAAGGTCTGAGGGGCGACCGTATAAAAATCTTGCATCGCAACAGGCAATAATTTACTTTGGGCAAGCCCTTGTTCATGCCAGAGGGTGAAGTTGCCAAAACTGTCTGCGCCGCTCGATATCTGACGGCAGATATGCTCGCCGATGCGTTCACTGAGCCACTGACGATCGACAACGATATAAATGAGATCCAAATAATTCGGCGTGATGATCTCAGGCAACTTATCCCCGTCAATCACAAGTCCGGCCTGTGGATCAACCTCCCGCCCGGAGAGCCGGCCGCGCCCCTGTGCCTGGACGACAAAATTGAACACCAAGGAACCCGGGCAAGCCATACCGCGCTTGAGCAGCGGCTTGTCGGCTTGTTCCCGGAAAATTTGAATATGTCCAAGTTGAGTCATGGACAGCGAATAGTTGAGTTTGCCCGGCGAGATCTGCAAGACGTCGACCTGCCATCCACTCATTGTCGAAGCGGCTTCGTCAACCGAATGTACGGTGACCTTTCCACATGGAATCTGTGCATTCTGGCACGAGGTGTCGAACTTGGCACTTTGCATCTGTTTCTCTCAACGTGGCTATGGCAGTCATTGCGGACAGAACAATGACGCACTATAAAGGTGAAGGAACTCATCCCCAAAAACAAGGAACCATGCGAGCAGGTTTCTCATCAGGAGCGCTATAGTGGCTACGCTCCTAAAGACTTCGCCATAGCCTGGCTTGCGTCGAAGAATGTCTCCGCAGGTGAAGGTCAAGAAAAGGCATATTATTTATACCATATGCATATCTCACATCATCAAATTAGAGATAACCGTCCTTCGAACAATCAAGAATCATGCCAGGGCTACTGATCGCGCCTCGTCATCCGAGGTGCTGCTGTAGATGCAGGCGGCACAGATGCCATTCGCTGCTGAAACCCGTCTTGTGGGCATCCCGGGCCATCATGTGCTGGTGATCGGCTGTAATTACGCAGCTGATCTAGACGCTCTGATGAGTCGGATGACTATCGTGCGCATCGCCCGTGTCTGGTTCCATAAGGAGCAGTTACACGGGACCATTGGTCGCAAGCAGATCAACGTCGTACGCGACAGGCAAAGGCACTGGTGTAGCCCAGCAGTTACTGCCCGGATTCAGTAGGCATCATGACGCGCCCGTTGCGCTGGGACAGTGCATGTCCCACCTGCTCTTCCAGACGTTTGAGCTGCATGCTGACAGCAGATTACGAGCGGCTCAAGTGCATGGCTGCGCGGGCGAAGCTGCACAGTTCCGTCGCCACGTCGCTGGTACGGGAACCGTATTGCTTGAACACCAGGGCATGACTGCGATCCATCTGAGGAAAATAGAACAAATGGTGTGCAGGATTGTTGCGCACCAGGTGAATCTCCCCGTTTCGCCGGGCATAACGCACTTTGCCGCGCACCAGATCCTGGCCCTCCACGCTGCGCGCATCAAGCAGCGTTAGCGGCGTATCTTCCACCACACCGCGCAGAGTGCGCCAAATGTTGATGATAGAAAAATGTCGATAACACCCTGGGTCCGCACAAGAGGACATTCAAACGGCGAGCTGACAGCGTCTGTAGTATGGTGCTAAAACGTGAAAGCCTGAACACCGCGCATCAGCTCATCCGCATCCCTGTTCAGGCTAACGGAGGCACGTGTCGCTGCGTCGACGAGTTGTGCATTCTCTTGGGTGATCACGTCAAGGCTGTTCATCGCTTTACCGACGTGCGACACACCGATGCTCTGTTCAGTGCTAGCCTCTGAAATACGGATGATCAGCTCGTTCACGGTTTGGATGGAATCGACGACCTGCTCCATGATCTTTCCGGCATCCATGACGAGGCTATTTCCCGTTTCCACCCGATCGGTGCTATCCAAGATCAGGGCCTTTATTTCCTTGGCCGCTTCTGCGCTGCGCTGTGCAAGGCCCCGAACCTCGGCCGCCACCACCGAAAATCCGCGCCCCTGATCACCCGCTCGCGCTGCCTCTACAGCAGCATTCAATGCCAGCAAATTGGTCTGGAACGCAATTCCCTCGATCGTCGAGATGATCATCGAGATGCGCTGGGAGCTCTCCCCAATATCCTGCATTGTGGCCACAACGCGTTGAACCATCTCGCCCCCACGATTGGCGATTTCAGTGGCTTGATGTGCAAGATCGGTGGCAGTGCGCGCATGCGCGGCAGTTTGTGAAACGGTTGTTTCCAGCTGGTTCATGGAGGCGCTCGTCTGCTGCAGGCTGGATGCCTGTGCTTCAGTTCGGATTGCCAGGTCCTGATTGCCTTTGGCGATATCTTCGCTGGCATCCCGAATTGAATTGCTATTGCCACGTACATGCGCCACCAGACCCGACAAACCGGCACGCATGGTTTCCACCGCATGCAGCACACTGCCCGGCTTGTTGACGCGATAGTCAGTATGCTTGCTCAAGTCACCTCGAGCGATACGGTCTACGATCTTCAGCAAATCATTGGGGGCCACGCCAAGCTTCTGGTCAACGCCACGGGGAATCGCGACGCCCAGATAAGCCGAGAGACCCAGACCTATGCACAACACAATGACCAGAGTAATGATCGAGCGCCGGGAATCCGCCTGATTGGTAGTCTCATCCACATTGAGAAGTTCTTCGTTGTAATTCAGGTACGCACGCGTGCGTTCGGTCAGCTCGGCCAGCAACGGGCGACATTGGTCATTCATCATTGCGACGGCCTGAGCGTGGTTGTCCTCAAGCGCCAGCTGAACGATACGCATGGCAACTGGACCATACTTTTCCTCGGTGGCCGCCACCTTGTCCAAAAGATCGGAGAGCGTCGCGTTGGCACCCTGCTCTTGCTTCTTTTTCTGCAGAGATTCCAAGGTGCGCTTTACTGTGGTGTGAGCTCTTTCAACAACCAGTTTTTCCTGAGCAACGTCTGCGGCAGTAGTCACGAGCACGAGGTTACGTGCCGCAATGGCACGGGCCTGGATGGCGGAAAAGAATTCATTAGCCAACAGAGTGCGCTGCTGCGTACCATTGACATAGAGATCAAAGCGGCGCGCAGACCGCATCTCCGTCAAGATCCCCAGAACCGCGTTCGCAGCCACCAATAACATCAACAAGCTAAATGCCAGTTGCAACTGTCTGCGTAAGAGAATTCTGGGTTGGGCCATTTTTTTATCTCCTGTTGTCACCGCGATGAGAGTCAGTCAAGGGCATCAATTCGTGTGCCAAGGCCGAGAACTGCAATGGATCGATGATCTCGATGCGTTAGTAGCCGATACGGACCAGTTTCTCCTGTTCCAACCCACGCAACGTCTTGTTGATATGCTGCCGCGACGACTGCAATAAGGTTGCCAGATCTTCCTGCGAAATATCGACGCACAAAGCCGTCCCTATGGCATCTGGATCAATGCCAGCCAGACCGAACTGACAGATCGCGACGATGACCCGATCCCTGATCGGGCCGATATACATTCCCAAAGCAAGGCGGATGCAACTGCGCTGGTAACGTACCGTCGATTCAGCGAGAACGCGCCACAAATTGGGTTTTTGCTCTACCGTATCAATGAAAATCTCAGTAGGAATCGCCATGACGGCAAGGTCTTCGGCCGCCTCGAATTCGAAGGCATCATGGGTGGAGCTGCTTTCCATGACCTGTGACAAACCGATCAGCGAACTCGGATAGAGCAGACTGATCTTCGTCAGTGGCTTACGATCAGGCAACAAGCACCAGACGGCTCCCGATACCACCAGCAGCAATTCCTTTTGAGCGTAATCCTTGTAAACCTTTTCCGACTTGCGGTATTCCCGTATCACTCCATGCAACAGCAGATTGTCGATTTTTGATTGAGGCCATTTTCTGAACCATATCGATGCCGCCATGAGGCTGCGTGCCAATAACTTGCTAACCACGTAAATTCGCTATTCTTTGTTGGCGGTATTCGTACCGCTTGCCACCTGCCTGGTCAGGCTTCATCCTTGGTACGCTTGGCTAAGGGAAGGATCCATTGCATATTGGTTCTTGCCTGCTTTCTTCGCTCGATAGAGTTGCCGGTCGGCCTCCACCATGAGTTCGTGCGTCATAGCGCAGTTCATGGAAGAGGCGATGCCAATGCTGATGCTGATGCTGATGCTGATATTCAGGCCGTTCATCGGACGATGTGTCATCGCCTGATTCAAACGTGCTCCTAGCGCATGGACTTGCGGCAAGGTGCCTACTAGGAAAGCTGAGAACTCCTCCCCCCCAAGGCGGCCACAGCAACGTGCTGTCGTGATTTCCTTGATCCGCGCCGCGACCTCCTGCAACACGACGTCCCCCACATCATGTCCATGACGATCATTGACGGCCTTGAAATCATCCACATCGATCATGAAGAAGCATTGTCTGTCAAAAAGCGCGGCCGCGTGTCATACGCCAGCCACTGCCCCCCGCCGCCAAAAGATCGCTGAAATGCTCCGGCAATTGACTCAACACGATAACGGCGTTCACGCCCGGTCCCGGCTACCTATCCACGCTACCAGCGCCTGCGCCTCCATCGGCCGCGCAAACAGATAACCCTGCACGAACGCACAGCCCATGCCTCGCAGCAGCTCGGCCTGCTCCTCGGTCTCCACGCCTTCGGCCACGCACTCCATCTGCTGCGAGCGCGCGATGCCGATGATGGCCGGTAGCAGCGACGAGGCGCGTCCCTCTTCGCTCACGCGCAGGATGAAGGAGCGATCCAGTTTCACGCAGTTGAAATCAAAATTGTGCAGCGTCGACAAGGAGGAATAGCCAGTGCCGAAATCATCCAGGCACAGTCCGAACCCATACGTGCTCAACTGACGGAACTGCGCCTGCAGATGATGCGAGTCATCGATGAGCAGACTCTCGGTAAGCTCCAGCGTGATCATCGGCGGAGCCACGCCGGCGTTGAGAACGAAGTCGCGCACCTGTTCGAAGAAGTGCACGTTCATCGCCTGCCGCACCGAGACGTTCACGTGCGCCGTGAATCCTTCCGGCAGGATGCCGAGCGCCTGCCACTGCGCCACATCGGCCGCCACCTTGCGGAAGGCCAGCGCACCCAGCTGTGAAATACGCTCGCTGCGTTCGGCCAGCGGAATGAATTCGGCTGGCGAGACCGCGCCGAAGGCCGGCGAGTGCCAGCGCATCAGTGCCTCCACGCCGTGCAGCGCACCGCTGCGCAGATCGCAGATGGGCTGGTAGACCATGCTGAACTCGGCCTCCAGCGTGGCGGCGTCCATGGCCGCCAACAGCGCCTGCACCCGTTCTTCGCGCGCCAGCATGGCCGGCTGGAACACGCAGTAACCGCCACCGCCCGGCTGCTGCGCCTGGCGCAATGCAATGGCGGCATTGGCCAGGCTCTTTTCCATGGCGGCCTTGCTGCGCTGTTCGCAAACACTCACGCCAAAACTCAGGAACACGCGCACCTCTTCCGCCCCACCGGTCGACAGCACCAGTTCGGACTTGCTGCGCAGGCGCATGAGCATGTCTTCATGGTCGACAGGCGCACCCAGCATCACCACGGCGATGCGGCTTTCGCTGTAACGGCAACGGACCAGCCGCTGCGCCGCAAAGTCGCCCCAAACAGGAGCCACCTGCTGGCACAAGCTCTGCCACAGGTGACCCAGCGCGACCTTGTTGAGCGTATCGGCCAGGACCACATAGTTGTTGATCTCCACCATGCAGACCGTGGCCTGTTCCCACGCGCTCTGCTCCAGCCGCTCGGCTGCGCCGATCAGGCTCAGGAGGCCGCTTTCCTGATCGCGGTCGACCTTGTCGCGCAGTTCGTGATACAGCCGGTAGAGATTGCCGGCCATGCGCTCGACGGCATCCTGCACCGAGACGATTTCCTCGATGGCCCAGCCTTTGGGATAGAGCAGCTCGAAGCGATGCGTCCCGCTGGCCTCGCGAAAAGCCACCTGCTCGGCCTGATGGCGCAGACGCATCAGCGGCGAAGTGATGCTGCCGCGATACAGGCGGATCAGGACCAGGCCGCCGACCAGCATGACCGCGAGGGCGACCCAACTGATCCAGAAGATGCCATCGAACACCGACAGCAGTTCGGAGCGGGACGAAATCACCAGCACCCGGTAACCGGCCAGTTCAGCGGGTGCGCCGTCGATCTTCGACAGCGGCTGCTGGTAAATCAGGAACTTGCCATTGGCATCGGTCTTGAGATTGACCATGCGCGAACGGTCCGCCAGGCGCGCAATGGCCAGTTCGGTAAAGCGCGCGCGGCTGCCCGGCGGCTGGTCGATCAGAAAGCGCTTGTCGGCGGCACTGAGCCGGTCCGATTGCAGCAATACACGTTCATTGTCATCGACGATGAAGACTCCCGCCACCAGCGACTGCTGGACTGCCGCATCGAGCAGATGCTGCAGCCGCGCCTGCGAGAGATCGACGGCAATCACGCCCTGGTCTTCCGGCGAGCGATTGACGGGACAGGTCATGGACGCATTCCACTGCGCGTCGGCTCCCATGCTGAAGTAGATCGCGGAGACCTGCGGGCATTCGGCGGTGGCATTCACATACCAGGGACGCTGGCGGGCGTCGTAGTCAGGCGTGACGGACAACGGCGCAAGGTGCTCGCCGTCGGGGCGCTGGTCGAAGTGTTGCAGGCCGGGATGGGCGTCATCCTGCAGGTAGTAGTCGAGGCTACCATAGCCCTTGAGATTGACGGCAATCAGCTGGCCACGGTTGTTGCCGAACTGGATGTAGGAAAAGCGCGGCTCCTCGGCATTCTCGCGGCGCGCCAACGACTCGATGAAGCGGGCCAGCGAACGCAGATCGCCATGCAGGGGGATTGAGGATTCCAGCATGAGGCCCTGCATCTGCTTGATGAACACCCCGCCCGCCAGGTACTCGGAACGGAAGCCCTCCAGCACGCGATTGAGTTCGCGCTCCAGCAGCGGCTGCACGATCTTCTCTTCCAGGTCATGCTGCAGCCAGAAAAAACCGGCCGCGCCGAACGCCGCCAGGCAGCCCAGGAAACAGATCAGCGCGCCCGCGATGAGCTGCCCGATCTTCCACTGGTGATGTTTGTTGAGAAATCGCATTTCCCCTTCCCCGCCGCTGTTGCGCGTGCTGTGGTGAGCCAAGCTCTCTGGCTGGTGCTCCCCGTCTTGCTTGATATCGCCTGGTATCACCTGATATTGCGTGGCGATGGGTGGCCTAGCGCTCCGCTGCGGCCCTCTGCTGTCACTGCGTCCCGGCTTCAGGCTATCAGGCTTCCGGTGTCCGACGCTATCAGGAAAAGCATGAACGCGTGTCTTTTCCTACAATCATGGTCTTGATGCCTGGCCGCAACGGATTTGCCGTGCGGGAAAGCGCAGGCATCCTTATTTTTCCGGTCAGTCCGGTAACGCGATTTTGTCCATGCATCCCTTCACCGCCCTGCTCCTGCTGACCGCCATCCAGATCGCCACCTCCTTTGCCGCGACCGCCGTGCTGACCATCTCGCCCCTGCTGGCCGAGACGCTGGGCATTTCCGTCCGCTGGGTCGGGGTCTACACGGCGGTGCTCTACGCGGCGGCGGCCTGCTCGTCGATCTGGTTCGGCAACCGCGTCCATCGTCTCGGCGCATTCCAGGTCAGCCGCTGGTGCCTGGCACTCTGCGCCTTGGGGATGCTGCTCATCGCGACCACCCACGTGGCAGGGGTGCTGGCCGGCAGCGTACTCATGGGCATGGGCTACGGCGGCATCACGCCCGCCAGTTCCTACTTCCTCAGCCAGAGCGGCCCGCTGAAAAACCGCAGCCTGCTGTTCTCGATCCGGCAAAGCGGCGTCCCCGCCGGCGCTGCACTGGCGGCCTTGCTGGTGCCGCTCATGACGCAGCACGTCGGACTGCTGTGGGCCTTCGTGGCGCCCGGCCTGATCGGCCTGCTCGGTGCGATCGCCTTCAACAGCAAGTCGGCGCAAGACCACGATCCTGCCCCGGCAGCCAGCAAAGGCGCAGCATCCGCAGAGAGCGTCTGGTCGCTGCTGCGCAGCCATCCGCCACTGCGCATCCTGACGCTGGTGGCCTTCCTGTTCTCGGGCTTGCAGGTCACTGCCATTGCCATGCTGCTGCCCTTCCTGCACGGCTTCCAGCAGATGTCGATCGAGCAGGCCGCCATGCTGCTGACGCTGTTCAATCTGGTGGGCGTGGTGTTCCGGCTGATCTGGGGCCGCTGCGTTGACCGCGGCGTGCCGGCGCTGCGCATGCTGGCCGTCTCCGGCCTGCTGGGCACGCTGGGCTTTGCCATTCTCGCGTGGTCGGCCTTTGCGCCCACACCGGTGCTGATGTTCTATGCGGCCACCGCCGCGCTCGGGGTGGCCGTGGTGGCCTGGAATGGCGTGCTGTTCTCGGAGATCGCCATCCTCGTGCCGCGCGCCCAAGTGGGCCGGGCCACCGGGCTGTGCGTGTTTGCCGGATTCATCGGCGTGGTGCTCATGCCCACCGTACTGACCCTGGCCATCGAGCAGCGCACCGCCTCCGGATTGGTGTTCGCGCTGGGCGCAGCGCTGTCGATGCTGGTCGGCTGGCAGACCTGGCGCCGCGCAGCGCGCCCAGGCCAGCCAACCTGATTCGCCTGCGCCACCAGTCGCGCGCGCTCACCGGCGTGTGGCCTTGGTGAAGCTGGCCCGCCCCATCTCGCCGGCATTGGCCAGCAGGCGCAATCGCGCCGAGCGCCACTCGCCCAGCGCACGGATGCGTTCCAGTTCGGCATCGGCCAGGGCCGTCTGGGCGTTGAGCATCTCCACGATATCGGCCGCACCCGTGTCGTACTTGCGCCGCACCGACTCTACCGAGCGCTGCGCCGCTTCCAGCAGGCCGCGTGCAGAAGCCATGCTGCGCAGGGCGGTGGTCGCCTCTGCATAGGTAGTGGCGATGTCGCCCAGCACCTGCGCCTGGACCTCACGCAGCTCGGCCTCGCGCATCTCCAGTTGGGCCTGCGCGCCATCGACCTTGTAGCCGTTGGCAAAGCCATCGAAGATCGGGATGGTCAGGTTCAGTCCGACCACCGTATCGCGATCGCCGCGACTGCCGGGCTGGTTCGGACGGCCGTTGATGTAACGGCTGGCCGTCATGTCCAGCGTCGGCAGGCCATCGGCCACGGCGACTCTCACCTTCTCGCGGGCGGCCTCCACCTGGCCGCGTGCAGCCAGGATCGCCGGGTGATACTGCCGGGCCGATTGCAGCCAGCCCGGCAGGTTCTGCTCCAGCCCGAGCGGATCCTCCTCGGTCTCCGAGGACAACGTGATGACCGGTACGTCGCCCGCCTCGTCCAGCAAACCCAGGCCCACGGCCAGCATCACCACGCTGCGCTTGTACTGGCCGATGGCGCGCGCCAGTTCCAGCTCGGCCCTGGCCACGAAGGTGCGTGCCTGCAAGGTCTCAGGCAGGGCACCCACGCCGCGCTGCTCGCGCTTGATGGCGGCCTCCAGGATCTGGCGCGCCAGCGCCAGGCTGCGCTCGCGCGACTGCTGTGCGGCGCGCGCGCTGTGGGCGTCGTAATACAGGCCGACGGCATTGCCCATGGCTTTCTGCAGGGTGGCGTCCTGGCTGGCCGAGGCCGCCTGCAGCAGCACATCGGCCGCGCGCTGGTTGGCACTGCGCCCGCCGAAGTCGAGCAGGCGCCAGGTCAGCGTCGCATACAGCGTGCCGACCGAGCGCTTGCTGCTGCCCTGGTCCGACGTAGCGCTCTCGCGGTACTGGCCGACACCCGCCCCGAGGGTGGGCAGGTAGGCTGCACGCGCCTCGCCCAGTTGCGACGACTGCAGCTTGATCGCGGCCCATGAGGCTTGTACCTGGGGCTGATGGCACAGCGCCAGGTCCACCGCATCGACCAGCGTGAGCACCTTGCCCGGCGTGAAGGGGCTGGTTGCGCAGCCCCTTGGCCGGTCGTCGCCGGGCAGTATTTTTCCCTTGTCCAGTTCGGGCGGGCGTGCCAGCAAGGGATCGAAGCGCGCAGGCGGGGCCGCACCAGCCGGTGCTGCAAGCAGCGAGACCATCAGAATCAGAGCCGTTACCGCATGGCGCGGCCGCAAAGAGTCATCAACGCTCATGCAAAGCCTCCTTCTGATGCCGCATCAACGGCGACAGCACATACTCGATCACGCGCCGGCTGCCGGTGCGAATCCCGACATTGACGGCCAGCCCGGCCGACAGCGGCAAACTGCGACCATCGACATTCAAGCTGTTGCGGGAAAGCAGGATGCGCGCGGAATAGACCAGGCCCTTCTTCTCATCCTGAATGGCATCGCGCGAAACGTGCACCACACGCGCCGGGACGGTACCGTACTTGGTGTAGTCGAAGGCATCGATCTTGACCTCGACCTCCTGCCCGATGCGGACGAAGCCGACGTCCTTGTTCTCCAGCCAGGCCTCGATCTCGATGTCGCCCTCCTCCGGCACGATCTGCATCAAGGGCTGGGCGGCCGCCACCACACCGCCCACGGTATGCACGGCCAGCTGCTGCACGGTGCCGCTGACGGGGGCCATGAGCGTGAGCAGGCGGCTGCGCTCTTCGGCGCGGCGCTGGTCCTGCTGTGCGGATTCGATGATCTTCTCGGCTTCGATGCGACTGTCGTGGGCTTCCTTCTGCGTCTGCGCCAGCAGCGCGGTGCGCTGGTTGCGGGCCTCGCTCAACTGGCCTTGCAGATCCACCCTCGCTTGCTCCTTCTCCAGCCATGCATGACGCGAGACGGTGTTGTCGGCCATCAGCTCCTTGTAATCGGTGGCACGCGCGCTGGCCAACTGCAAGGCCGCTGCGTAGCGCGTGATCTCGTCATCGATCCGGGCCAGGCGCGCGCGAAAGTCCTGGTACTGCCCCTGCAACTGGCGCTCGGAAGAATCCCGCTGCGCACGGCCTGCGCCGCCAAGCTCCGCCAGCTGCGGCGCCTGCAGCTGCTGCACCGCCTGCATCATGGCCGCCGCGCGCGCCACCTGCAACCACGCCTGGGCCACGGCATCGGCGGCCTTGTCGCGTTCGGCATCACTGCTGGTGGCATCCAGTTCCATGAGGATCTGGCCGACCCGCACGCGCTGTCCTTCCCTGACCAGGATGTCGCGCACGCTGGCCACCTCGATGGACGCGATGGTCTTGATGCGGGCCGAAGGAATGACCTTGCCGGTAGCATTGACCACGATGTCGATGTGGCCCACCAGCGACCACAGCAGCGTGAGCAAGACCATCGCCATCAGCAGGCGCGCAGTCCAGCGCAGGCTGGCCGAATCGGGCGACTCCTGCAGCGACAGCGCGGCCGGCAGGAACTCGGCTTCCTGCTCGTTGTAGAAGCCGCTCTTGCGCGGATCGCGCTGGCGCCAGGCATGCCGCAGTACGCGTCCATAACGCTGCCACAGCGCCAGCCAGGCCCGGGAACGATGATGCAGACTCATGGTGTCTCCCCTTGCAATGGCTTGCCGGCCTGCAGCGCACAGAGGTGCGCATAGATGCCATCGGGCAGCATGAGCAATTCCTCATGGCTGCCGCTCTCGACGACGCTGCCGCGCTCCATGACCACGATGCGGTCGGCATCGCGCACGGCCGACAGGCGGTGCGCGATGATGAGCACGGTGCGCCCGGCACAGATCTGGCGCATGTTGTCCTGGATGATTTTTTCGGATTCGTAGTCCAGCGCGCTGGTGGCCTCGTCAAAGATGAGGATGCCGGGATTGCTGATGAGTGCGCGCGCAATGGCGATGCGCTGGCGCTGTCCGCCGGACAGTCCGCTGCCCTGCTCGCCGACCAGCGTGTCATAGCCCTCGGGCAGTTCGCAGATGAAGTCATGCGCTCCGGCCAGCTTGGCGGCGGCGATCACCTGATCGATCGGTGCGGAAGAATCGACCAGGGCGATGTTGTCGCGGATGGAGCGCGAGAACAGCGTGTTCTCCTGCAGCACCACGCCGATCTGCTGGCGCAGCGAGGCGGTGTCGATGATGGCGATATCCTGCCCATCGACGGTCACGCGTCCGCTCTCGCAGACGTAGAGCCGCTGCACCAGCTTGGCCAGCGTGCTCTTGCCGGACCCGGAGCGGCCGACGATGCCGATCACTTCGCCCGGCCTGATCTGCAGCGTCAGCCCGCGAATGACCTCCGGCGTCTCCGGGCGATAGCGAAAACTCACCCGCTCAAACGCAATCGCACCGCTCACGCGCGGCAGGCGGGTGCGCTGGCCGGCCACTTCGCTGCGCGCATCGAGCACATCGGCCAGCCGGCTCATGGAAATGCCGATCTGCTGGAAGTCGTTCCACAGCTGTGCCAGGCGCAGGATCGGCGCCGCCACCTGGCCGGCCAGCATGTTGAAGGCCACCAGTTCGCCCACGGTCAGGGTGTTGTCCACCACCTGCAGCGCGCCCATCCACATGATGCCCACGCTGACCAGCTTGCTCACCAGGTTCACGCCGCCATTGGCCACCAGGCTGATGTTGGTGGTGGTGAGACCGGCGGCGACATAAGCGGCCAGCTGCTGGTCCCACTTGCGTTGCCAGTGCGGTTCCACGGCAAGGGCCTTGACGGTGTCCATGCCGGTCAGGGTCTCCACCAGGAAGGACTGGTTCTCGGCGCTCTTGTTGAACTTGTCGTTCAGGCGTGCGCGCAGCACCGGTGTGAAGATCAGGGACAACAGCAGGTAGACCGGGATGGAAGCCAGCACGATCAGCGTCAGCGGCACGCTGTACCAGAGCATCACCGCCAGGAAGATGAAGGAGAACATCAGGTCCAGCACCAGCGTCATGGCATTGCCGGTGAGGAAGCTGCGGATGTTTTCCAGCTCGCGCACGCGGGCAATCGAGTCACCCGCGCGGCGTACCTGGAAGTAGGCCAGCGGCAGGCTCAGCAGATGGGCAAACAGGCGCGCGCCCAGCTCCACATCGATCTTGCTGCTGGCCTTGGCGAAGATGGCGGTACGAATCCCGGTCAACAGGGCTTCGAAAATGGTGGCTGCGATCAGGCCGACCGCAATCACGTTGAGCGTCATCATGGCGTGGTTGACCAGTACCTTGTCCATCACCACCTGGAAGAACAGGGGCGTCACCAGGCCAATGATCTGCAGCACCAGCGAGATCAGCAGCACCTCGGCCAGCACCTTGCGATACTTGACCACGGCCGGGATGAACCAGGTGAAATCGAAGCGCGAGGACTCGCCCGCATAGCTGGCCTGGCTGGTCATGAGGATCACCTGACCGGCCCAGAGCGCCATGAATTCGCTGCGCGTGAGGACCTGCGGTGCTTGCCCCGGCCGCTGGATCAGGATGCGCAATGGCGTGCCCGGTGATTCCTGCGGCGCGGCGTCGATCTTGGCCAGCACGAAGAAGTGTCCGGCGTGATCGACGCAAATGGCCGGTACCGGCGTGCGCTCCAGCCTGGCCGCTTGCTGGCGGATGGCGCGCGCCTTCATGCCCAGTGCCCGCGCGCCCAGCAGGATGGTCTGCACGTTGAAGGGCTGGCGGCCGAATCGGTGCTGCAATTGCCGGGCATCGGCTGCGATGCCGTGCAGCTTGGCCAGCATGATCAGGCACAGCAAGCCGCTGTCCGTCCCCGCCTGGCCGGGGTCGTGGTCCGTCTGGTTCATAGGATTTCCGAGAGGGTTGCTTCGAGGATGGTGGGTCAAGGGCGGCCGCTGCCCTGCTGCAGGCCGCCTTGAAAGACCGTGGGTCCGGGCTCAGTGGGTCACGGTCAACAGCACCTGGTCCGCACTGGACTGGCCGCTGCGCCACTCGGTCTGGGTCGCCGCCGGCGGCGCGAAGCTGGCCATGGCCTGCACCAGTTTTTCCACATCGCTGTCGTAGAGGGTGTAACCCTCGGCGGTCCTGATGCGCTCGATGTGGTTGTCGCTGCCGCTTGGACCGCCGACGTACCAGTCCTTGACGGTGATCTGGTCCTGTCCGCCCAGGACGTCGATCTGCAAGTCATTGCCCACGTGCTGGAACCACAGGTTGGTCTGCCTGATGTCGGTGAACTGCAGCGTATCCAGGTTGCCCTTGGTGGCATCGTTGTCGGCCACCAGGTCCTGGCCATCCCCGCGGCTGAAGACGTAGGTGTCGCTGCCGGCCTGGCCTACCAGCGTATCGTCGCCACGGCCGCCGGTGAGGATGTTGTTGCCACGATTGCCGACCAGCTGGTTGTCCAGCGCATTGCCGGTGCCATTGAGGTTGGCGTCGGTCATCTTGATCGGCGCCACGGTGATGAGCGCATTCGCGCCGTCGACATTGGCCACGTAACGCAGCTGCTCCAGGCTCAGGAAACGGCACATGTCGCTGGCATTGCCCTGGCCGGAATCGGTGATGTAGACGCCTTGGGCAACGCCCGTGGCCTCATCGCAAACCATGCCGGTCAGCGTGATCACGTGATCGCTGCGTACCGGGCTGCCGTTGTCGCCATGCCCCCACAGCCGTGACGAGCACACGCCGATGATGGCGCCTCGGCCTGCCTGCAGGGCATCCAGCAGCTTCTGCTCCTCATAGCTGGTGAACATCTGGTGGGCCATGTGATAGCTGTCCAGAATATTGCTGCGTTCGTAAACATTCGTCCCGCCACCCATGCCGCTGGCATTCTTGGGCGTGCACCAGCCCATCTGGATCGCACGGCGTACTACATCGGGCTCGCTGACGGACTGGCCGGCGATGGTCAGCAGGTTGGCGATGCTGGCCTCGCCACAGGTGCCGTCGTAACCCGCGATATCGCCGCCCTGGTCGTAGTCGAGGTGGTAGTCATGCGGCGCGCCATAGACCAGCACGGGCTTGCCGTCCATGCTGGCGCGCTGCGGTGTGCCCGCATCCAGCAGCACCAGATTCTCGACGTTCTCCCCGAGCGTAGTGCTGATGCGGGAGTAGACGGTATCGATACCCTCGCCTGCCAGTTCCATCACCTTGTCGCCGGGGTTGTCGATGAAATAGCTGTCGTTGCCCTTGCCCCCGATCATGGTATCGGCACCAGTACCGCCGTCGATGACGTTGTCCTGGCTGTTGCCCACGATGAGGTTGTCCAGGCCATTGCCGCCGGCCTTGTAGTTGCCGCCTTCCAGCAGGTGCAGCTCTTCCACGAATTCCGCCAGCGCATAGCTGCTGCCCGCCAGCACCGTATCGTAGCCGCCATTGTCGCGCTCCAGCACCACATCGCCGGGACTGCTGACGACGTAGGTATCGTTGCCGCTGCCGCCTTCCATGTGATCGTTGCCGGCGCCGCCATCGAGATAGTCATCGCCTCCGGCAGTGATCAGGGTATCGTCGCCAGCGCCGCCATGGAGTTTGTCATTGCCCACCACGCTGGCCGGCAATGGTTCCAGCCAGTTGGCGCGGATGTCGCTGCCGACCAGGTAGTCATTGCCGTCACCGCCGTAGAGGATGTCGTCACCATTGCTCCCGGTCAGCTGGTCGTCGCCCTCTTCGCCATGGAGCTGGTCATTGCCGTCGCCGCCATAGAGCTTGTCGTTGCCGGTGCCGCCCCGGAGCTGGTCGTTGCCGGCATTGCCCATCAGGCTGTCATTGCCCGCTCCGCCGAAGATCACATCGTCGTCCGAGGGAAGGACCGTCAACCCGGACAAGGACGCGTTGCCGATATCGTTGCCCATGATGGCGTCGTCGCCATCGCCACCATACAACCGGTCATTACCCCAGCCACCGTAGAGGCGATCGTTGCCCGCATCGCCATCGATGAGATCATCACCATCGCCGCCGGAAAGCTGGTCATCGCCGCCCTCGCCATAGATGCGGTCATCGCCGCCGAAGCCGTTGACGCTGTCGTTGCCATTGCCTGCCCAGAGGATGTCGGCTCCGTTGCGGCCAAAGACCTTGTCGTCGCCGTCACCGGCCAGCAGGGTGGTCAGCCGTGCCGGATCGATGCCCAGCGCATAGTCCAGTCCGTTGTTGCTGGCGCTGAGCAGGTCGGCGCCATCGGTGCCGATGAGAGTACCCGGCGCACTGCTGACGATCTTGAACTGGTTGGCCCGGAAATTGATCACCCCGCCGCCGGGCACAGGCATGCTGTTGTCGTTGTCGCGCAGGGTGCGGTAGTTGCTGGACGGGACCGGCGGATTCTCCTCGGCGGCACTGGCCTGCAAGTGCGCATTGCCGGCAGTGAAGATGCCGTAATCAGTGGCCCGCAGTGCATCGCGTTGCACTCGCTGCAGGGCATCGGCCAGCGCGCTGATCTCGCCGGGCTGGCCGATGCCGTCCTGGTTGGCATCGGACCAGGCCATGAGGCCGGACAATTCCGCGCCACTGAGTTCTCCGTCCCGGTTGCCGTCCAACGCTGCCAGCTGAGCCGCAGTCACGCCTTGCAGGCGCGCATCGAGAATGCGCCAGCTGCGATCGCTCACCTCATTCCTGGAATCGGCCTCGCTCACCTGGCCTTCGCTGAAGGCCTGTTGCGGCAGGAAGCTGCCCGGATCAAAGCGGCCCGCCTTGCGATAGACGGCCGGGGCATTGGAAGGGTCCGCCGCCGACGATGCGGGGGTGGCCGCTGAAGCCGATGCAGTGGCGGGTGCCGTGCTTGCGTCGCGCGTGACGGTTGCGGGCAAGCTCGCCAGTGGCATCAGCATAGGGCAGTAGAGATCGATGGGACATAGCATCACCTGCCCATCCAGCAGCACGGGCACATACACCGGAACCGGCTTGCCCGTCTGCACCGAGACCGGTGCTGGCGCCACCGGACTGGCGGGGGCCAGCGCCGCAGAGGACGTGGCCGGAGGCTGCACGCTTCTGGGTGCGGGTGCTGCTGGCGACAGGGCCGCCAGCGCTGAAACGGACGGCGTGGAAGTGGCCGTGACGGCAGTATCCGTAACCAGCGTGCTGCTACCCATCACCGCTGCAACACCGGGGACAGCCTGGCTGGTCGCGACGGGGCTTGCGAGCGGCGTGAACGTCAGCTTTTCGGGCGTCCCATTCGCTATCGCAGTCTCAGTGATGGCAGCTGGCGCCAACGAGACCAGCGGCGCCGCTGCCCCGGCCGTGCCCGGCTCCGGGCTGGCCGCCTTGCCCGCAGACTTGATCGCAGAAAGGCGCAGCGCCGCTCCTGGACTCCACCGGCCCGATGCCGTCCACTGCAGGTTGCGCAATGGCAGACTGGCGTGCTCCGACCCCCTGGTGGCCACCTCGCCCAGGCTGGCTGGCGCGGCTTCAGCCTTCTTCAACAAGAGCGTGTCGCCAGCGGCATCACGCGCCCCCTGCGCTGCCACCCGCGTCTTGCCGGACAGGTGCGCCAGCAGCTTCTCGGGCGTCACCAGCGTGATGACAGGCAGGATATCCTTGCGGTGTTCGTTTATTGTTTTCATATTTTTTTCCCTGAGCGGAGTGCAGCCGATGCGTGGAGGTGGGGCAAAACGTCCGTCTTTCCTCCCTTCGTGGTCCGGGGTGCGCAGTGACCGGCGCGGCGACATGCCGCAGCTCTGTTGTCACTGCAAGCTTGCCCTCCCCAGGGCAGCTTCCGTCGGCGGACGACACATGGTGTCAACCCGGCCACTTTTGCTGAAAGACAAAACAGTTTTGCCCCGTGGCAATTCAACCCCGGCACAGGCTCCCCGTAAATCGCACCAAAGGGCCGCGATGCCACTGAAAATGGCGGTCCCCGCCCCATGCGGCTTGCAGGCCAAATGAAAGTTTTTTCCGCGACGCAGCGCGCAAATCGCCACCCCATGCGACATGCAGCGCCAATCAAACAGATCAAGCGGAAACGATATGAAGATTTCTGTCCGTGGACGGCGCGCACGAAACTTCACCTAGGTACAAAACGAAGCGAGCATATTTTCATTTTTGAGACACATCGCCGCGCTACCACGAATGCTCTGCCCGCCGCAATACTCCAGAATCCCAATGTGACGAATGCGCCCTTGTGCTTTACCCTGTGATTCAGTAGATTGGCGAAAAAAATGAAAGTCCGAGAGCCACCCTCGAAGGTGCTCCGAGACAACGGAGACGGAAATCAATCACCCTGCCCCGCGCCGCCCGCAGACCTGGTTTGCCGCGTCGATGAGCGCTTGCTTGCCGTTTCCGGATGTTTGACAGGCTGGTGCGAAATTTGCATCGTCTGACACAAAACAACAGGAGCCCGCGCCATGCATGCCGACCATTTTTCCGTTCACGCCGAACAGTTTTCGGATGTGGACCAGCAAGCCAGTACGCTCACCGGATGGGAGCAGGAGTACCAGCAACTGGGCAGTGGCCGTTTCGTCGGCGCGCTGGCCATGGTGCAGACCGACGAGTTCTGCTTCATCCGCGAGACCACCAACACCGCCCTGCACGAACGCATCGTGCCGCCGCCCGAGCAGATGGTCATCGGCATCTGCAACACCAGTGCCCGGGGCCACCTGCTCAATGGCCGGCCGCTCACGCAGGACCAGTTGATCGTGCTCGATGGCAGCCGGGCGCACCACATCCGCACCAACGGTCCGATCGAATTGCTGGGCATCTCGGTGCAGCGCGAGCTATTCCTGTCGCAGCTGCACGAGCAGGATGAAGCCAGCGTGCGCAAATGGCTGGACCTGTCCGTGCTGCAGCTCGATGCGGCCACGGCGGGCATGCTGCGCCATTACTTCTCGGTCGCCTTCGATCTCCTCAACACGCCAGCGGGCAAGGCCACGCGGCCGATCAGCCCGCGTGCGCTGGCTTCCACCGCCATCAGCAACGTGGCGCTGGCGCTCTCGCTGAACCAGGGCCATCACGAACTGGAATCGACCCTGCCCTCGCGCCAGCGCCGCGAACGCATCGTGCAGAACGCCATCGACTACATGCGCACGCATGCGGGCGAGGAGATCGGCATCCTCGATGTCTGCCGCGCCACCCACGTGAGCCGCCGCACCCTGCAATACTGTTTCGAGGAGCGGCTCGACATCTCGCCGCTGCAGTACCTCAAGGCGCTGCGCCTGAACGCGGCCCATCGCGAAATCAAGCGGCGCAGCGGCGAAGAACGCGGCCACGACACCATCGGCAACCTGGCCGCCCTGTGCGGTTTCAACCATCCCAGCCGCTTCGCCTCGGAATACAAGAAGATGTTCGGCGTCCTGCCTTCGGAAACGGTCATCAAAACGGCCGCACAATCCTGAGTCTGCCGGCACAGTCCATATTGGTAACGCCCGTTACCAATATGGACTGTGCCGCTGTCCTGGGCAATTTTGGGGCAGAGGTCTAGCCGTTTTTGGCAAAGCTGCCCTGTCTTGGTCCACCACCTCCATCGTCCACTCTCATTTGCACCCGGAGCACGCATCACCATCTGCGCGTGCTCCGGGCAAGCCCGCCTCAAAATACGAGCTTTTCCCACAATAAAACCGACCAGTTGGTTGATTAATATTGTTTCCGGCAACAATCTTGTTTTTGTCACAGGTCAATTCAACGACAAGGGAATAATCAGCTCCATTCTTCGCCCCTCAACATCCTGCCGGACAAATCGGTCAGCCTCGCCCTGCAAGCCTTTTTCAAAGCCGATTACAGCGGGGCCGTCTGGTTTTGCACCATCCCCTCCGGGCGTTCCTCCCGAAAATTGCTAAAAGCGGCTAACAGTACCGAGGTGGCCCCTTCTACATTCTCCCTCGTCCACTGCTCCCAAAAAAACCACCTATTCAGGACAACGCCATAAGCGAGTCAATTCCCCTGTACGTCAGCGCTTTGTCAGACATGGGGCCCAGCCCGAACGGGTTGTGGCAATAGGAAAGGCCTCCACGCCTTGGGAGCGGTCCGCCATCCGGACTGCGCGGCAGCGCATCCGGCCAACGCACACCCGCATCACAACAAGGGAGAACAGCAATGAAGGTCATCCACATGAGCGCCATGGCCCTGGCGCTGGCTGCCACGTTCGCGCAGGCCGCCACGCCCGCCGACCTCGGCGGCAGCCTCACGCCGCTGGGCGGCGAGAAAGCCGGCGGCAACGGCGTGCCGGACTGGAAGGAAGACAACGTGGTCCTGCCCGGCTGGTCCTACGGCAAGCTGCGCCGCGATTTCTTCAAGTACAAGGACGAGAAGAAAACCGAGACCATCGATGCCTCCAACGTCGACAAGTACGCCAGCAAGCTCAGTGCCGGCCAGGTTGCCCTGATCAAGCAGATCAAGGGTTACAAGATGGATGTCTATCCCAGCCACCGCTACTGCAGCGCTCCCGATTTCGTGGTGGAGAACACCAAAAAGAACACCAGCGCCAAGCTCGGTGCCGATGGCTGGAGCCTGGCCGAGGCGGTGGTGCCGGGCATTCCCTTCCCCGTACCCAAGAGCGGCGAAGAGGTCATGTACAACAGCAAGATGCGCTATCGCGGTGTGGCCCTGGAATGGAAGTCCACCATCACCGCCGTCTCACCGCGCAAGGGCAGCAGCGAATGGATCAAGGCCGGGTCGCAGCAGACCATGTTCTTCCCCTGGGCCGCCAAGGGCAGCGTGAATCTCTCGACCCTGCCGCCGGTGGAGTACTACACCTACTTCGCCTACAACTCGCCCACGGCGCTGGCCGGACAAGCCTTGTCGCTGACCACCTTCCTCAACCAGGCCGGCGGCGAAACTTTTTACTATTTCCCCGGCCAGCGCCGCGTGCGCCGCATGCCCTCCTACGCCTACGACTCGCCGCAGATCGGCATGGAGAACCAGTACACGCTGGATGAGCCCATGGTCTTCAACGGCACCATCGACCGCTTCGACTGGAAGCTGGTCGGCAAGAAGGAAATGTACGTGCCGTATGGCAGCTTCGGTGCCACCGACTTCAAGGCCAAGTTCGAAGACGTGGCCGGTGACGAGTCCATCGCCGAAAGCGCCCGCCGCTACGAGCTGCACCGCGTCTGGGTGGTGGAAGCCACGGTCAAGGCCGGCGTGCGCCACCTCGCGCCCAAGCGCACTTTCTATGTTGACGAGGACAGCTGGAACCTGGTCGCCGCCGATGATTACGACGCACAAGGCAAGCTGTGGAAGCACCGTGAAGCCTACGTGATCCCGGTCTATGAGACCGGCAGCTGCGACCAGGCCGGCTTCGCGCAATACAACCTGGCCGAAGGCCGCTACGTGTTCGACCTGCACGCCGCCGGCACCGGCAAGGACATGGCCTGGGAAGTCGACGGCAAGGGCAATCCGCGCGCCAAGGCCAGCTTCTACAGCGCCGACAACCTGCGTGCCATCAGCGATCGCTGAGCGGTCCTGAGACGGTATCCGCAACGGGAGAGGAACAACAATGAAAAATCATCTGCAAACCAGGGTCATCGCATTGGCCGCCGCCACGCTGTGCAGCGGCGCGGCACAGGCCATCACCTTCGAGGGTGAGACGGTGTCCGGCAATTTCGATTCCACGGTCTCGCTGGGTGTGGGCGTGCGCGCCAGCAAGCAATCCTGCGGCCTGATCATCGGCAGCAGCGGCGGCAGTGCGGCGTCCGCCTCCGGTCCCAGTGCGCCGGGTGGCTGTGCCGATGCGCTGTCATCGCTCAATGACCAGGGCGACCTGAACTACAACCGGGGCGACCGCTTCACCACCTATCTCAAAGGCACCCATGAGCTTTTGCTCAACATGCCGGAAGACGTGAAATTCCTGGGCCGCGTGAGCTGGCTGCGTGATTACTCGGCCACTCGCAGCACCGGCAACATCAGCGGAGCGAATACCACCGGCCGCGCGCTGTCGGATGACGCCACCAATGAATTGCATTCCAAGGTGCGCCTGCTGGACCTGTGGGTCAGCAAGTCCTTCGACCTGGGCGAGGAACGCGCCCGCATCCGCGTCGGCAATCAGGTGGTGAACTGGGGCGAGAGCCTGTTCATCGCCGGCGGCATCAACCAGACCAATGCCATCGACCTGATGCGCCTGTCCAATCCGGGCACGCAGTTGAAGGAAGCCATCCTGCCCGCCCCGATGGTCAACTTCGCCACCGGCCTGGGCCGTGGCTTCTCGGTGGAAACCTATGTGCAGCAAGGCTGGGAGAGCAATTACTTCCCGCCCGTGGGCAGCTACTGGTCGACCGCCACCGTGGGCAGCGGCGCCGATGCGCTGGGTGTGCCGGTCACCGGACGTCCGCGCTCCACCGGCCAGTACGGTGTGGCACTGCGCTATACGCCGCCGGGTGCCGATGTGAACTTCGGCCTGTACGTGATGAATTACCACGACAAGTCGCCCGTGCTGTCGACCGCCAATACCGCCAGCGGCCTGGGCTATTCCTATCTGGAAGACCGCAAGATGGTCGGCCTCTCGGCCAATTTCCCGCTGGGCAACTGGGCCATCGGCACGGAACTGTCGTATCGGCCCAAGGATGCGGTCTCGCTCAACGGTTCGGTGCAGAACGCCAATGGCGGCCTGTGCCAGACCAATGGCAAGTGCTACATCGAGACCGAGAAATACCAGCTGGCCATCACCGGCATGCTCAGCCTGACCCCCAGCGAACACGGTGCCGTGCTCAAAACTCTGGGGGCCGATACCGCCACGCTGATGGTGGAAGCGGTGGCCATCAAGTATCCCAACCTGAAGAACGCGTATGGCGGCATCCCCGTGGCTGCGGGCCTGTGGGGCTGGGGCTATGACACCACGGCCAACGCCAGCAATACGCTGGCCAATGGCGGCAATACATCCGGCGTGGGCAGCGCGACTTCGTATGGCTACAACTTCGACTTCAGCTGGGTCTACGATGGTTCGGTGATCCCGGGCTGGCAGGTCATCCCCGAGGTCTACTTCTTCCATGCCGTGAAGGGCCGCACGCCCAATGCCACGGCGACTTTCATGGAAGGCGCGAAGATGGCCAACTTCACCGTGACCTTCACCCAGAACCCCGCCAAGTGGCAGGTGGCGCTGAACTTCGCCAAGTTCTGGGGCGGAGCCAGCGTGTTCGATCAACCGCTGCGTGACCGCAGCTTCTATGGCATGACCATCAGCCGCAACTTCTGAGACCGCGCGCCCGGGCCCTCCACGGTCCGGGCGCATTGACGTGCAATCCCGTTTTGCTTGAAGCCGCCTGCGAGCGGCCCGTGTTTTTGAACTCCGACCCGAGACCACCGCACCATGGCCAACGCCCCTTCCCTGTTCAGTCTGGATAGACTCGAAGCCAGCCTGTTCCGCCTGCGCATTCCCATCCTGACCCTGCTGCTGGCCTTCACCGCCGTGCTGTCGTACTTCGCGCTGCAATTGCGCATGGACGCCGGCTTTGAAAAACAGATGCCGACCCATCACGAATACATCGACACCTTCAAGCAATACCGCGATGACGTGCTCGGGGCCAATCGCCTCAACATCGTGCTGCGCGCACGCAAGGGCAGCATCTGGACCAGGGAGGGACTGACCCGCCTGTCCGAAATGACGCAGGCCGTCATGTTCCTGCCCAACATCAGCCGCCTCGGCGTGCAGTCGCTGTGGACGCCCAACACCTTCGTCAACGAGATCACCGAAGAGGGTTTCCGCGCCGACCCCGTCATCCCCGGCACCGTGATCCCCTCGGCGCTCACGCCGGAGACCATCGAACAGATCCGCAATACGGCCGTCAATGGCGGCTTCGTCGGCACCCTCATCTCGCGCAACCAGGACAGCGCCATGATCGTGGCCGAGATCAACGAGTTCGATGCCAAGGGTGACAAGGTCGACTATCTGGCCTACAACAAACTGCTCAACGACCTGCGCGCGAAATACGAGAACGCCGACTTCGAAGTGCAGATCATCGGCTTTGCCAAGCAGATCGGCGACGTGGCCGATGGTGCCGAAGGCGTCCTCAAATTCTGCGCCATGGCCCTGCTGCTGACTACCATCGCCGTCTACTGGTATTGCCGCTCGCTGCCCTTCACGCTGCTGCCGGTGGCCTGCTCGCTGGTGTCGCTGGTGTGGCAGTTCGGCACCTTGCGCCTGCTCGGTTATGGGCTCGATCCGCTGGCGGTGCTGGTGCCCTTCCTGGTATTTGCCATTGGCGTCTCGCATGGCGTGCAGCAGATCAACACCATCGTACGCGGCATTGCCAGCGGCCAGTCCTGCGAAGCGGCGGCCCGCGCCAGTTTCAAGGGCCTGCTCATTCCAGGCGTGCTGGCGCTGGTGACGGCGCTGGTGTCCTTCGTCACGCTGGTGATGATCCCGATTCCGATGGTGCGCGAACTGGCCATCACGGCGTCCATCGGCGTGGGCTACAAGATCATCACCAACCTGGTCATGCTGCCGCTGGCGGCCTCGCTGCTGAAGGTCGGCAAGACCTATGCCGACAGCGCCATGCGCGCCCAGCAGGCCAGAGGCCGCTGGCTGGCCGTGCTGTCACGCTCGGCACAGCCGCGTGTGGCGCGCAGCATCGTCGTCATCACCCTGCTGGTGCTGGCCGGCTCGGCCTGGTACAGCCATGACCGCCTGGTCGGCACGCTGCAGCCGGGCGCACCGGAACTGCATGCCGACGCACGCTACAACCGCGATGCCCGCTGGATCGCGGACAACTACGGCAACGGGCTGGACTGGCTGACGGTGATCCTGTCGACGCCTTCCAATTCGTGCGACAACGTCAGCTTCGGGCGTTATCAGGATCAGTTCGATACGGTCATGCGGCACGTGCCCGGCGTGCTGTCCGTGAGCTCCTTCGCCGACCAGATGAAGATCTATAACGAGGGTTACAACGAGGGCAATCCAGCCATGTTCACGGTACCACTGGATGCCGCCAACTATGCCGCGCTGGCGGTGGAGATCGGGCGTGTGCGCGGCTTCCTCTCCAAGGACTGCAACATGCTGGCCAGCCACCTGTTCCTGGCCGACCACAAGGCTGCCACCATCAATGGCGTGATCCAGGCGGTGAAGGCCTATCGCGACCAGCACAAGCTGGCCGGGCTGGAAATCCGCCTGGCCGCCGGCAACGCGGGCGTGATCGCGGCCGTCAATGATGAAGTGGAAAAGTCCGAGCTGCCCATGATGCTCTACGTCTATGGGGCCATCGTGCTGCTGGTGTTTGTGGTCTATCGCGACTGGCGCGCCATCATCGCCTGCTGCCTGCCGCTGACGGTGGCCACCTTCATCGGTTATGCCTTCATGAAGCAATTGCAGATCGGCCTGACAGTAGCGACTCTGCCCGTGATGGTACTGGCCGTGGGCATCGGCGTGGACTATGCCTTCTACATCTACAACCGGCTGCAACTGCACCTGGCCGCTGGCCTGCCCATTGAACAGGCACTGCACAACGCAATCCAGGAAGTGGGCATCGCCACCATCTTCACGGCCATCACGCTGGCCATCGGCGTGGCCACCTGGTCCTTCTCCGACCTCAAGTTCCAGGCCGACATGGGCAAGCTGCTGGCCTTCATGTTCCTGGTCAACCTGGTCATGGCGATGACCGCCCTGCCCGCCTTTGCGGTGGTGCTGGAGAAGATGTTCCCGCGCAAGTCGCCCATCAAGCTCAACAGCGCCCTGGCGCACTGATTACCGATCGCAAGGACGAGTCATGATTTATTTCCGCAAACATTCCGTGGCGCTGGCGCTGGCCCTGCTGGCCGGTGGCGTCTCCCCTGGCGCATTCGCGCAGGCCGGCGCAGCGGTCACACTTTCACCTGCGAGGGCCGATGCGCATGCCCTGCACAACATGATGCTGGGTGCGACCCGTGCGGGCAGCCGTATCGTGGCCGTAGGCGCCTATGGCTACATCATCCTCTCCGACGACGGCGGTGCCAGCTATCGCCAGGCCGACAAGGTACCGGTCGATACCGCGCTGACCTCGGTCAGTTTCGCCGGCACCGAGCAGGGCTGGGCCGCCGGCCACGGCGGCGTGATCCTGCATACCGCCGATGGCGGCAAGACCTGGGCCCTGCAGCGCAGCGACACCAGCGTGGACCAGCCGCTGTTCTCAATCTGGTTTGCCAATGCCAATGAGGGCTGGGCGGCAGGCCTGTGGTCGCTGCTGCTGCATACGCGCGATGGCGGCAAGAGCTGGCAGCAGGTCAAGCTGCCTATCGCGCCCGGTCAGCAGCGGGGTGACCTGAACCTGCTGCACATTTTCCCCGGCCGCGATGGCGCGCTGTTCGTCGCGGCCGAGCAAGGCGTGCTGTATCGCTCGCTCGATGGCGGCCAGCACTGGGAAGCGCTGGCCACGGGCAGCAAGGCTTCGCTGTGGAGCGGCGTGGTCACTGCCTCCGGGGCCATCATCGTTGGTGGCCTGGGCGGCAAGCTGCTGCGCAGCGAGGATGGCGGGCAGCACTGGCAGGTACTGGCCTCGCCCACCAGCGGCTCCATCACGGCCCTGCGCAGCGAAGGCAATCAGGTCATGGCAAGCTCGCTCTCCGGTTCGCTGCTGGTGAGCGAGGACGACGGACGGCAATGGCGCATCAAGGCTGTGGCACGCGATGCGCTGACCACGCTGGAATTGCAGGATGGACGGGCCGAGCGGCCGATCGCGTATGGCAAGGGCGGGCAGGCCAAGCTGGAGGCGAGCGTGACGCGCTAAGCTTTCCCAATGGGGCGCGCACGCATCATGTCGCGTCGGGCATTAAAAAAGGATATCCACGGATATCCTTTTTTTGATACGACACCGTACGGTTATTTTTTCAAACTGATCACTTGCGGCTGCGTGACACCCTTCAATCCCTCCTGCCCAAATTCCAGTCCCCACCCCGAACGCTTGTTGCCGCCAAAGGGCACCATGGGATGGACCATGCCGTGCTGGTTCACCCACACCGTCCCGGCCTGCAATCGGGTAGCCACTTCGGCAGCACGCTGCGTATCACTGCTCCACACCGACGCGCCCAGGCCGACGTCGAGCCGGTTGGCATTGGCGATGGCCTGCTCCAGATCGCTGTAGCGGATGATGGGCAACACCGGCCCGAACTGTTCCTCATCCACCAGGCGCGCACCATCGCGGATGTCAGTCACCAGCGTGAGCGGATAGAAATTGCCCGGGCCGTCCGTCAGCACGCCACCGCAGACGATGGTGGCGCCCTCTTCACGGGCACTCTCCACCAGCGCCGCCACCTTCTTCAATTGCATGGGATTCTGTACCGGCCCCATGGCGATGCCGGGCTGCAAGCCGTCGCCCATGGGCGTGGCGGCGATGATGGCCTTGAGCTCGGCCACGATCTGGTCATGCAGCGCATCGGGCACGTAGAGGCGCTTGGCACAGGCGCAGGTCTGGCCCATGTTGAGGAAGGCGCCCCAGAACAGGCCCGGCGCAATTGCCTTGGGATCGGCATCCTCCAGCACGATGGCCGCATCATTGCCGCCCAGTTCCATGGTGGTCGGCGTGAGGTTGCGCGCGGCCGCTGCAACGATGCGCGCACCGGTCGCACCGGAGCCGGTGAACATGATCTTGTTGACGTTCGCATCCTCCACCAGCAGGGCGCCCACGCTGCCATCGCCGCTGACGGTATTGAGCACGCCGGCCGGCAGTGCTTCCGCAATCACGCGCGCCAGTTCCAGGCCGCAGACGCTGGTGTATTCGGAGGGCTTGAGCACGACCGTATTGCCGGTATAGAGCGCCGGGATGATCTGCCAGATGGAAATCATCAGCGGCCAGTTCCAGGGTGCGATGGCGGCAATCACGCCATAGGGCTTGCGGTGCAGTTCGTCGCGCCGGGTCTCGTCCTCGAACACCACTTCCGGGGCCAGTTCCAGGCTGGCCGTGGCGCGCGTCCAGGCCTCGCAGCCCCACAGTTCGAAGCGCGAGCCCGGCACCTGGTCAGGACCTACGCCGCCCAGCGGGCGGCCCTGTTCCAGCGTCACCAGCGTAGCCAGCCGTTCGGCATTGGCCGCGATGGCATCGGCCACGCGCTGTAGATGCTCGCGCCGCTGCGCCAGTGACAAGGCTGCCCAGCCCGGCTGCGCCTGGCGTGCAGCGGCCACTGCTGCCGCAACCTCGATGGCATCGGAGTGCGGGAAGCGGCCCATGACCTGGCCGGTGGCGGGATTGTGCGAATCGAGCAGACGGCTGCCCGTGCGCAGCTGGCCGCCGATGATGTTGGATGCGATATGCATGGAGTCTCCTTGTGAAAAAAAGACCGTCGGGCCGGAGCACGGACGGTCAAGCTTTGCCGGCTTGGGGAAGCCTTATTTCTTCTTGTTCAGGCCGAGGGTGGGCGTCTCGTCGAAGAAGTTCCAGGGCTTCAACAGGACGTGCACCCATTCGGTGGGCATGATGGGCCACTCTTCGGCACGCGCCACGTGGGTGGTGCCGGTG